>WNGQ01005401.1_pt1 | contig 13831 bp, 13 predicted proteins | sample 5407661 | NCBI WGS metagenome assembly WNGQ01 (sample SAMN13153382, study PRJNA577476) | soil metagenome | isolation source: 60 cm soil or saprolite under Garry oak tree replicate 2 | place: USA:California | collected 2016-06-15
TGAGCTGGCTGATCACGGTGCTGGCCCGCGACACCACGCTGCGGGCCGACGGCGTCTGGGTCGTCGACTCCACTCCGGTCGAATGCGGCCGCTCCCGCGAGACCGCCCGCCGCTCCGACCTCGCCGGATGGGCCGAGTACGGCTACTGCGCCAGCCGCTCTCGCTACTCCTGGGGCTTGCGCCTGCACATGCTCGCCACACTGCACGGGCTGCCGGTCGGCTTCGCGGTGACCGGAGCCAAGGCCGACGAGCGCCAGGTACTGCTGGACATCCTGGGCGACCCGCAGCTGACCAGCGGTCGCGCAGGCCAGATCCTCATCGGCGACAAGAACTACTTCGGCCGCCATTCGAGGCTGATCTGGCCGGCGCCGGGATCAGCCTGCTGCGCCCGGCCCGCCCGGGAGAAGCCGAGCGCGCAGGGTCGCGGTTCTTCAAGCCGCTGCGGCAGACCGTCGAGTCGATCTTCGACAGCTACAAGAGCCAGCTCGACCTCGAACGGCACGGCGGGAAGACCCCAGAGGGCGTCCTGATCCGCGTCCTTCAGCGCATTCTCGCTCTGACCGCCGCCATCTGGCACAACGACCGGACCGGCCAGCCAGTCAAGCGCTCGCTCCTGGCTTATGACCTTTGACCACTTGGAATAGATCATCTAGACCGGTACGCAGGCGAAACCAGATGGCTGACCGGGCGCCGGCCTGAGTTCACCGATCGCGCCCACACTCGCGCCGCGCCTTCACGCACCGAAAATCAGGCCACCTGGGCCGTACGATGCCGGGCGCCGACTATTTGAGGTTGACGCTTAGGCACGGGGCTGCACCGTCGCGCAGATGTTCCGCTGCTGGCTTCGTCAGACGCCGAACCGTTCGCGGACGTGCGCGCGGGTCACCCGCTGGCTCTGCGGCGGCGGGCCGGCGGTGAGGTAGTTGCTCACGCGGGCCTGGTACTCACGGCGCGCAGCGGGTCGCGCCAGGTGTCGGCTTCGAACCACCAGCGGCGGACGGTGTCCAGGAGCGGGGTCAGGTCGCCGCCGGTGCGGGCCAGCTCGAAGGCGGCATCGAGGTCGGCGTCGTAGCGGCCGAGCGTGTCGGCGTCGGCGTTGGCGGCCAGGACGGTCCTGATCGCGGCCGGGGTGCACGCGGGGCGTGGCAGCCGTGGCGCTTCGCCCGGGTTCGTCGCGGTCATCGTCACCTCCCGGCGGGTCCAGGTAGGCTCAGCTTAGCCCTGGCAGCTGACAGCAAGGGGCGATGGACTTCGGCGGATGGCATGCAAGAGGTCTGGGGTTCGAATCCCCATAGCTCCACAAGGAATTGCAGGTCATGGCCTGTTTCTAGGTCCAGGAGATTGGTTCGAAGATCGTCTGACTGTCATACTGACCGTCGCGGCGGACGTTGATCGCCGACATTCAGCCACACAGATTGGCTGTCAGCGACAGGCGAAGCCGGTGTGCCAGCGGTCCGAGTTGAACAGGCTCGGCGGGTCGTGCCGCGCGCGATGACGGTGCCTGTCACACCGGCGACCAAGTCGCCGGCTGCCGGCCCTGGCTCGGTGACCAGTAGCGGGTGCGCTCTCTCGCCGGTGGGCTCGAGGTCCTCAGCCTGGCCGTCGCCGATGCCGTCGCCGCTGGCAAGATCATGTGGGCTGGCCGCTGCACGTGTGACCAAGTCGCCCGCCATCTCACTCTTCCCGGGTCAGCGCCATCCGTGAGGGCCCGATTGCAGGTCAGGCGTCCTCTTCCTGCATGTGGGGAGTTCCCGTGCCGTTCTGATGGGCACATTGCGGGGCAAGATCGCTCCGTCGGCCGGGGATGTCGTTACGGGGGTGTCCGGAGCAGGGCACGGGCGTCCTTGAGCAGGAGCACCATGTGAAGCGGGTCAGTTGGTGACGGCTGGAAGTCGTACCGTGCGTAGAAGTCCGCGGCGCTCTGGCTCAGGGCGTGAGCCAGCAGTGCCCGCACGCCGACGTGATCAGCGACCTGCAGTGTCCTGAGGATGGCGTCGCGCAGGAGGCGCCATCCGAGTCCGTGGCCTTGCTGTGCCTGGTCGACGGCGAGGCGTGCCAGCAGCAGGACCGGGACCGGCTCCGGCATGGTTTTCGCCACGCGCGGCGGCGCGGCGGCCCTCGACACCGCCCCGGAGGCGAGGGCGTAGTAGCCGACTACCTTATGATCCAGGCAGGTTACGAACGTCCTGGCCGAGCCGCTGGCCTGATTGGTCGGCGCGTAGCGGAGCAGCCATTCATCGAGGCTGTCGTCGCCGCAGCGGAACCCGCTGATGTCGTGATCGGCGGTCAGCGGCTGTGGCTCGGTGAATTTCTCGGTCACTCAGCCCAGCCGGGATCGCGGGCGAGCAGTTCGGCTAGCCGCGGCCGTCTCGTGACTGGCTGGTCCAGCATTTCGGTGAACCGGTCCCATTGCTCGTCGTCGAGCGGGAAGACGCGGCGGTCAGCGAGGACATGCCCGGCGCGTTCCGATAGCGCGGCGATGGCGAACTCCGTGACCGTGCGACCTTCAGCCGCCGCGGCCTGGTCGACTCGCGCGCGCTGATCGCTGGTCAGCCGCACGGCGAGGCGGCTCTCCTTGGTCTGTGTTCGTGCCATGCCAATAGTGTACGCCTAATAGGCATACGTGACCGGTCTCCGTCGGCCGTCGCACCCCGCCAGCCCCTCATGGCCAGGTGACGCGGGCGAGAAGTTCCCGGTTTCGCGGCAGGATGCGCAAGGTGTCCAGGGGCCTGGCCCGGGTCGGGTTGACGACTTCCAGCCATTCAGTGCCGCCATGTCCGGAGAGGCAGCGCGGGATGGAGGTGTAGTACCGCCAGCTGAACCCGGCGAAATACGGCGTGCTGCTGTCGTCGATGTCGGTTCCGTGCAGGTGGCAGTGGCGAGGGTCGATGCCACGGCGTTCCCAGTCGGCGACGATGGCGCGGCCGGCCCGGCGGAGGGGGCTGGACGGGCTCCACCGGTCGGCGAGGTGCTCGCGGGCGTATGGGCTTGTTACCTCGTCGTCCGCGAGGACCACACGTTCCAGAGTGATGAGCTCGTCGTTGACCGCCGCGCTGAGCGCTTCGCGGATGGGGCGCGGTATCCACTGGTCGAGTCCCTCGAACTGGGGCAGCATGGCGTCGCGGGGCGCGCGTCCGGCGGCTGGGTCGGGCTGGATGCCGTGCAGGCGTTCCAGCGCGGCGGGCAGGGGGTCGCCTTTGCGCCAGAGCAGGGTCATAGGGAAGTCTGCGCTGCCCTTGAATCTGAACGTGATCTGGCATCCCTGCCTGCCGCCAGTCAGGGGGCGCTTCATCAGGCTGTAGGGGTCGCGCCCGTACGCCAGGCAGGTGGCGAAATGCGAGCCCCAGCGGTAGTCGCTCTCGTGCTCGATGTCGAGGTCGACGTCGTGCGGCTCGGCTGCGCCGCGGGCGAACGACCCGAAGACATACAGCTCGGTCACCAGGCTCAGCGGCCATTCGTCCTGGCCTTCGTCCAGTCCCTGCAGGACTCGCCCGGCCAGCTGCATCGCGCGTTCCCGTTTCACGCCGCCAGTGTTGCACCGGGCGGCGCCAGATCCGCCGGTTCTGGCGTTGATGCCTCGCCGACGGCTATTGGCGGCAGCGATCTGCTGCGCGGGGACGATGCGGCGACTAGTTCTGATCCCAGGACGCGGCCTGCGGGGATACGCGGGAGTGCGTGAGCTGATCTTGAGTCACAGGCCAGCCAGAGGCGACTATGCGGTGCCGATGATCGCACTTGCATTGGTCTGCCGGCTAGACCGAGGCAGACCCGCGATCGTCGCGCCTGGCTTACTCAATGGGAGAAAGAGTCTGGTCGGCCCACATTAGGCTTCGGCGCGTGCCAAATCTGGTCCGGCAAGTTCTGAGTTGGGCGGCGTGTGCCGTTGCTCCTTCCGCACGGGTCGTTAGCGCTGCGGGGATGCGGGCGGGCGGCAATCCCTGGCTACTGCGCCTGGTCGATGCCGGCGGCACCTCCGAGGTGGTGCTGAAGACCGGCGACGTGACCGCCGACCTGGACCGCCGGCAGCTCATCACCACAGTTGCGGCGCTGGAACTCGCGGCAGATCGCGCCCTGCCGGCGCCGCGGCTGATCGCTGCGGACCTGGACGGCAGCGCGGCCGGTACGATGGCATTGCTGATGACCGTGCTGCCTGGCTCCAGCAAGATCCCCCGCGTCGCCTCTGCACCACGGCTTCGGGCGCTGGGAGCCGCAGCGGGCGCGCTGCAGCGCGTTGCGCTGGCACCGCGGCCGGGGCTGGAGCTACGGACCCGCGCCCTGTATGACATGGACTTCGCTGAGTGGCGCAGGTCAGTGGGCACGTCGCGGCTGCTGGCCAGGGCAGAAGAGCGGATCGCCAGCCTGCCAGTGCCAGACGGCGAGCTGGTGTTCGTGCATGGCGACCTGTGGCAGGGCAATACCATCTGGTCCGGCGATTCCTGCAGCGGCATGATCGACTGGGATGCCGCAGGCGCCGGATCACCCGGCATCGATCTGGGCACCTTGCGCCTCGACGTGGCCCTGTTCTTCGGCTCATCGGCACTGGAGTCCTCGCAAGACTCATCAGGACCGGGCTCGCCGGCCGCCGACGAGGTGCTGGCCGGATGGCAGCAAGCCGCCGGCCGTCGGGCCGAGCACGTCGCGTACTGGGACGTGGCAGCAGCCCTGTGCACGGTGAGCGACATGGCCTACTGCCTGCCGGGTGACCTCGTCGGTGAGCTCAGCCGCCCAGATCTGAACGCGGCCATCCTCACCGCTCGCCGCGACGCCTTTCTAGCGGCGGCGCTCGACCAGCTCGACTCCTGATAAGCGCCATGACGCAGCCATCCAGATAACACTAGGCCTTGTTTCGTAATGCTCGGAGCCATAGGTTCATGGCGGCGATGGTCAGGCTGTCTGGGGCGCGGCCCAGTTCCGACGGCTCCGACTGGCGGGCCAGTTCCAGGGAGCGAACTGGTCCAGCACCCGGTCGCCTAACAGGCTCGTGTCGGCTCCCCGCAATGCCATGTAGTTCCGCGTGGTCGCCGCTGTCGTGCCGGTCACGGTGCTGCCGTCGTCGGTGCCGGAGGGCACGCCCTCGCCGCGCACCGCCAGCGCTAACCCATCCCGGGCAGTTGGCGGCCCCGCCTAGCTCCCGGCACGGCCTCCGCCGCGCATGACGGCCGAAACCCCGGCACCGGCGCCGAAAACCAGCTGGCCGGCCGGGCCATCCCCCGGGCCAGCCCACCGGGGGTCCAGGGGTGGCTGCGGCGGTCACAGGGATGCTGGCATGGGTAGTCGGGGTGGCGCTGATCCCACTCGATGCCAAGCTCGACAACGGGCCCAGCATCTGGCCCAGGTGCTGCGGGCGGACGCGGGCCAGCTGTATGCGGCCGCGTTGCTGGCGGTCCTGGGCGCGGTGCTGCTGGCGGATTATTCGCCGTGCTCACCCGCCTGGTCCCCGAGGGCTACCCGGGCGGGGTTTGCTGCGCGTGTCCCTGGCCGGATGCGTGATCACACAGACGCCAGCCGCCCGTCGGCGCGAGTTTCGCGCTGGCAGCCGTGCATGCCGCGGCCGGAAACGCCAGGGCCGGGCTGGTCACGTTCGGCTGGCGCGCGCTGTGGCTGACTTTCTGGCGCCGCCTGCCCTCGCCTGGCGAGATTCTGGCTTTAGCCAGGAGGCAGTTCGGGGTTCCGTGCGGCGCCACGTCGGCCTTGATCGGACCCGCATCCGGGGCTCAGCCAGACGCTGTTCGCCCGCCGCGCAGGCTAACCGCCAGGCGACCGGGGACAGCTGACGATCGAGCTTGCTAGGCGAGACCCGCTTCCGCCGTGGCCGTCGCCCGGCCGACTTTCCTGCGTGCTCGTTCTGAGATGAAGAAGATGCAGAGCCCGATCCCGATCGAGACCACCGTGATCGCGCCTACGGCCAGATCCCAGCCGCTCTTCGTGAAGATGGGTGACCAGGGAGCCCAGAACAGCAGCACAACCGCAGCCGCGTCGGCAAGAACACCGACGACACCGCACACGGCCAGCAGACCCCACGGGGTGCGCTGAACTTCCTTGAACGTCTCAGGGAACGAACGCTTGGCAAAGAACACGTCCGCGAAGAGCAGCACCATGGACGTGCACCACACCACTGTGACGGCGGCGAGAAGGACCAGGTAGACCTTGGTGGCGTAGTTCGAGGTGGCCGACTGGACCGGGAAGTAGATGATCGCGGTCGCGATCGATGCGATCGCGGTCTGCGCGAGGACGGCATTGGCGGGAACCTTGTTCCGGTTGACCCGGCCGAACTGGTGCGGAAGGCGCCGCTCCAGCCCAGATACGAACATCAAGCGCGCGAACGAGTAGTTGTACACGACGGTGTCGGACACGAAGATCAGCACGAGGATGAACGCTACCCACGAGCCGAGGGTGTGATTGAGCGCGATCTGCACGGTCTGGACGATGCCGTACGTGGCGTTGTTCTGCCCCACCGGCACCACCGCCATGTTCGCGAAGGTCGCCCAGAGGTAGGCGACGATCACCACCGCGCAGCCCCAGAACAGGTACTTCTTGATGGCGTTCTCACTCTTGATCTCGACGCCCATGTTCAACGGCACCTCGATGCCTAGCAGGGCGAGAATCACCGTCGAGAAGAACGTCCACTGGCCCCATCCGGTCAGCGCTGAGCCGTGGATCGCGAACGAGTTGGCAGCGTGGTGCCCGCCGGCCAGCCAGACGATGCCGGAGATCCCGATCATGATGAGGCAGAAGGAGTACAGCACGAACTGGACATTCACGTAATTCTGTGTCAGCCGGAAGCGCAGCACGCCGAGCAGGCACGAGAACCACAGCACCGCCAGCACGATGAGTCCCTGCTGCCAGGGTCTGGCGAACAATGTGGGGTCGATCGCCTGCGAGAGCGACACGACAAGCGATCCGGACAAAATCATCACGAGGACGCCCGGCCACCACGCTGCGAACCCGGCGAAGAATCCCCAGAATGAGCCCAGGGCCTTGTGAGTCCACACGTAAAGCGACCCTTCCTCGGGGAACATGCGTCCAAGCTGCGCGGTGACGAAGGCTCCGGGGATGAGGAAGGTCAGGAACCCCAGGATCCAGAACACGAATGTCGCCGGCCCGGCGAACTGCACGGTCGATGCGTTGGGTATGAACAGGACGAGGGCTACGAAGATAACCACGAGGTCGAAGGAATTCAGCACCCTTCCGACGAGGGTGGGTGCCACCTTCTCAGAGATCATGGCGCGGTCGCCGGTCATGTCGGCAGCCATGCAACACCTCCCAATGGGTATCGCCGGCGGTGTCCTAGCCCCTGTCCTGGCTCCCTTTCATACGGCGCAGATCGCGAGGCGCACGGTTCACAGCAGGCGCTCGACACTGCCCTTGTTGCATTGGTATTAGCTTGCCACTTGGCCCGTCCCGGCGCCATAGCTGCGACAACGCATGACCGGCAGGCAGCGGGGCTGGCTTCGGCCAGCTGCTGGCAGATGGTGCAAGGTACAGATTCCGTGGCGCCGACGGCGCCTTGCCACTAGGCCGGCCGACTGCCGACGGCAACACGCCGTCGAAGCGCGAGCAACATACGTCGCGGTGGGACACGGGAATGTCGCACGCCGCGCCTGCCTGGGCCCGGAGCAGGCCTCAGCCGGTTTCACGGCCCACGGCCAGAACTGGTCATTACGCATGGCCGGAACCATGAATACCTAGCTAAATCGTAGGAATTCATAATCGCTCTGGCTTCGGGCTGCCGGCCGGTGGGCGATCCAGATGTCCTCGACCGGCTGAGTGGCTCCGCAGGTGCATGCCAGCAATCCGCAGTCCGTGCCCGGTCACGTCCCGGGCTTGCATGCCGCCCGGAACGGGCCGTATGCCGGGCTGCTCCGGGTTTAGGATGACGAGGATCATTAGCGGGATCTGCGCGCGGCTTGGTTACGGGAGGAGGATGCCATCGCTGACGGCGGAAGTGTCCGCATCCCCTTCGTGCTCCGCGGCCTCAGCGGGCTGATCGCGGTATCCGTCACCCCCGACACCGACCCCGATGCCGTCGGCTACTTGCTGCTCAGCGGCGGCCAGCCCGCCGATGCCGCCCGCGGCTTCCCGGTGTGCCGCGCCAGGGTGACCTACCCGGCCGAGGGGTATGCGGCCATGTTCGGCTGGACGCAGATGGTCCGCTCCACCGACAGCGCCCCTGACCGGTTAGAGATGGACCCGATCGCGCTCTACCAGCAGGTCGCCACCCCCTACGCGTTCTTCGGCGTCCGCCCTGAACTGTTCGACGCCCCTGCCGCGATTCCCGGGACGACATGGCCTGGCAGGCCGACAGCTTCCTGTGCGTCTCACCCGACGCCGTGCTGACCCGCCACGTCCAGGCGGTCGCGGGCTTCAGCTGGGGCTTCACCATCACCCGCCAGGCCTTCGTGTTCGCCCGGCCCGCAGCAGCCGGGCCACAAACCTGGGACAGCCACCTCGGCCTGCTCAGGGCCAGCTACCCCGACTGGATCTTCGACAGCGGATACCTTTCCGCCTGACCGGCCGCCACAGCGCCGAGCCGGCCACGCGCACAACGGTGCCGCTCAAAGCGCACGGAACCGGCAGGTCGCAGCGCTGGCGGGGCCGGCGGTCACGCTCCGGCCCATGAGCAACTCCGTGCACCGGCCCCGGGGACAAGGCCCGGATTCACCGCCGGCGGCGTCGTTTCCTGCCCCCACAGGCACCGCCTGACATCAGCAGCTCGCCGATGGGCCAGATCACCTGGCCGTTTCCCCCGGCAGGCCCACACGGCAACGCCATCGCGGACCTCGGGCTCGAGCCGGTGCGGTGAGCCGGAATGCCCGGGGCAGGCCGGCCACTCCGGGGAACGTCCTGCACCGGCGAGCTGGTCGGCGGCCGAGCGCTGGATCTGCCCGGCCAGCTGGACTACCTGCTTGGCAGGCCGGCTGTCCAGGAGCACCCAGATGCCCTGACCCGTCCGACCCGGCCCGTGGATCCACCCGCACACCGATGCCGCTCGCCGCTCCTCGTGCGCCTCGCCGCGGATATCGGGCAGACTCATGCCGCTGGCGGCCAGATCGGCCAGCAACGGCGCGACGGCCTGCCGCAGGACCGCCTGCTCCATGCCGGTCAGCAGCCGGGGCGCTGTGCGAGGTCCATGCTGCGCTGCCAGCGCGCGAAGGCGTCCTCGCCCATCTTCGTGCGCAGTGCGGCAACCGCCGCAAAAGAAGCTGCCCACGCTATCGCCGCGAGCCCAATCCGCATCTGCGGCCGGATCCGCTGGCGGCTCCGAAGTCACGCGCCGCAGCGTAACGCGGCGGCAAGCCCGAGCGCGCTACCAGCGAACACACCGCCGACCCGCGCTGCATGCCCTCAACGCACCGGAGACTCAAACCCGGACACTCCGCCGACCGGGCCGGCCGGGCCCGGACCCGCGGCAAGCGCGTCCGGGACCGAGCCAGGCGGCGCACAGAACCGGGCATTCTGAGCGCTCTCATCCGGGAATACCTATCAGATTATAGGAATCCATACTCGGCGATACGGCGCGGTTGTGACATAGGCTGTTCGTCCGGCCAGGTCACGCTGTGTCAACCGTCGGGCCTCCGGCCGGCCAACTATGACCCGACCGCCCGCGACATCGTCGACCTTCCACGCACCCGGACGAGCGGTGGCGGCCGACGGATCAGCTCGGGCACACCCCGCCCTGGCTCGCCGGCTCGGGCTCGTGCGCGATGATCGCGCCCTCAGACTGATCGAACGGGCTGGTCCACCAGATCTGGACCAGGTGAGTCCAGCGCCAGAACCTGGCCCTCACCCAGAACGTGGAAAGCACAGCGTAACCGTGCGCCGGCATCCAGCAGCCAGCGGTCGTTACCGGCAGCCGCACCACGATGACCTGGCCCGGCCGCAGCACCAGGCCGGCGAGCCTGGTACCCGGCCCGCTGCCGAAGCCGGCCTGCGGCCAGTACGTCGCCGGGCCCGTATCGCGCAGCGGCTGGGCCTGCCGGTCGATCGGGTCCTGGGCGTACGGCGAGTTCAGCGACGCCGACTCGATCGTGACCGGGAGCGGGCCGTTGTTGGTGAGGCTGACGTAGAGCCCGCCGCTGGCGGGTCGCTGCGGCGGCAGGTACGTCTGGCCAGTCATCGGCGCGAAGTTGTCGACCTGCCGGGTGACCATGTGCCCGGCCAGATGACCCCCGGAGTTGCCGAACCCGACCGGCTGGTAGCGGGCACCCAGCTCAAGGCCGGTGATGACCGTCGCGACCAAGACCAGGCCCACCGCCAACGCGGCGATGGCCAGCCAGCGCCGCCAGCGCCGGGCCGGCGATACAGCTGCCGCTCCGGAATCCACCGCGCCCGGCGGGCCGACCCCACCGATCGTGCCCGTGCTCATGACCGTCATCCTGCCTCAGGCGACTGCCTGCACAGCGACCGCCGAATGCCTCTACGCCAGTATCCGTGCGGTCGCGACGTCGCACCACAGGTACGGTTGCGGGCCGCCGATCGCAGCCGTGAGTGGGCATTGGCATTCACCGAATGCCGATGGCTCTCGTTCTGCACGCGGACAATACGTCGATCCGGCGGCCACGGGCCTGTCCAAGATCCGCCGATCGGACGCGCCGACAGCCAGCCCGCCGCGGTGTGATGTGTGCCTGCTCTTGGCGCCCCGACCGGCACCCTCGGGGATGCTTTTGTAGCTGAGGGCCGGCGTCCTTCGGGGGAAGGGCGCTGCCGTCGAACGTATGCCGGCTCGTGGGCGCTTCGGTGGCTTCTTCCCAGTCGTGCCCGCAGGCTCGGCAGCGGTGTTGTGCTGTCCACTGGCCCGGCGGGGTTGGCCGTAGGAGGCTGAGGGTGGCGGTCGGGCATGGATCTCCAAGGAGACCCTTGGTGCGACGACCCACTACAATCGCGGGTGGCGCCGGGAGGGTGCCGCCGGGTCCACGGGAAGGACCGAGTCCACCTCCGAATGAGCATGCACGTGTGGCTGTGGCCTCTTCCTCGGCCTGAGCAGCGGACCGCAGGCGAAGGAGGAGACGCCATGTCCGATTCACTTCCCGAGCGCCCTGATCTCGACCAGCTGCGCCGCCGGGCCAAAGAACTGCGCGACGCGGCCAGACGGGGGGATGCCGCAGCTTGGGAGCGGTTCGCCCGCCATCATCCATCGGCACGCCAAGACGCGGTCAGTTTGGCTGCCGCCCAGCTGGTCATCGCTCGCGAGCTGGGCTTCTCGAGCTGGCCCAGGCTCAAAGCCGCCATCGACGCCGACGCGGTCTCCCGTCGAGAGGTGTCCGCGTTCGTGGCCGCCTCGGTCGAGGGCCGTTTGCGGCAGGCCAGCGACATCTTCCGTGCAGATCCGAGCATCGCCAGCCGCAGCCTGCTCACCGCGACCGTGCTCGGCGACGCCGAGGCGGTACGTGAGATGCTCGCCGCCGACCCCGCTGCCGCGGTGGCCATCGACGACGAACGCGGCTGGCCGCCCCTGCTGTACGCCTGCAACTCCCGGTGGCATCAGATCGACCCGGACCGGGCGCCCTGGATGGCCGAGGTGGTCCGCATCCTGCTCGACGCCGGCGCCAGCCCGAACACCAACGACGGAGGCCGCCCCCGCTACCGGTCGGCCCTGAGGGGATCGGTGGAAGTCAACAACCCCGACATCACCCGGGTGCTGCTCGGCGCCGGCGCCAACCCCGACCCGGGCCAGCCCATCGGTGAGGCCGCCGGCCATCGCGACCACCGATGCCTCCAGCTGCTGCTCTCCCACGGCGCCCGGGTGGCCGGAACCTGGGCCGTCGGCGCCGCCGTCTACGCCGACGATCCCGTTGCGATGTCGCTGCTCCTCGATGCCCTCGAAGCGGGCGGAGGCGGGGCGGCAGACAAAGCGACCGAAGCGTTGCCGGACGCCGCGGCCAACGCCTCCCTGCCCGTCGTCGTCGCCCTCCTCGACGCCGGAGCGGACCCGCAGGCCACAGACCCAGACGGCGTGTCTGCGCTACGCCTGGCAGTACGGGCCGGCCGGGACGACACCGCAGCACGGTTGAGAGCCCTCGGCGCCGCCGATGACGGCACCGACGTCGATCGGTTCATCGGCGCCTGCCTCAACACCGACCGCCATGCGGCCGAACAGCTTCTCGCCGGCCACCCTGACCTGCACGACCGGCTGACCGATCAGGACCGGGCCGTGATCTTCGACGCCGCCGCCTCGCGCCCGGCCGAAACGGTCGCCCTCATGCTCGACCTCGGCTTCTCCCCCCATGCTCGCAACGGCTTCGGCGAGCAGCCCCTGGCCACCGCTGCCTACCACGGGAACGCAGCGATAGTCCGGCTGCTACTCGACGCCGGGGCCGACGTCGACGCCCGCGACACCAGGTTCGACAGCACCCCGCTGGCCTTCGCTACCGTCGGCAGCGGCGAGCGGGCCGGCAAACCGGGCGACTGGCTCGAGACCGTGAGACTGCTCATCGACGCCGGCGCCTCCCGACAGGATGTGTGGATCTCAGAGAAACCACCCAGCGAGGAGGTCATGGATCTCCTACAGCGCTGCGGCATCAACCCCGACGAACCAGCAGAGCAACAACCAGACGAACTGACCGAGGTGCCCGGCGCGGTCGGCACCGGCGTCATGGCCGACATCGCCCGACACCTCGAAGCCGCCTATCGCGACCTCGACCTCGGCCTGCTCGGGTCGCTCCTGCACCCCCAGGTCCACTGGACTGGAGTCTGCAGCAACAGCGCGCAGGTCATCGACTGGTATCGCGGCGTCCTCGCTGACGGAACCATGCCCACCGTGCAAAGCGCAGAAGTCGACCGCGACGCCGTGCTGCTCGGGCTCACCTTGACCCGCCAAGCCGAAGGAGCCCGACCCGCGCCACCACAGCAGCTCTACCAGGTCTTCACCGTGGACGGCGCGCAAGTCATCGACATCCGAGGCTACCCCGACCGCCACAGCGCACTCACCCGCACCTGAAGAACCCCACGGGTCAGGAGATCCAAGCAGGCTTAGGGTGCGAGCGAACAGCCAATATCGGCGGTGCCTACACGCCGTACCCCGGCATTGGTGACCTGACGGCCGCTCGGTTCGGCTCCAGCGCGTCACCGCCGCCCGACGGTTGTCGGACTTGTGGCCCACCGAGTTGCCCTAGAATCCCCTCGCGAATGCCCGAACCGGACTGTCTCGAAACGCCGGCTCGCGGGCACCCAGAATGACGGCACCAACCGGCTCAGCCAGGCACACCTATTCATCAGGGAGATCCTGTCACGTGTTGGGAACGCGCGCGGGAGCGTAAGCTCTTGCGGCACTCTCGGGCAGTGGCGTTGGCGCCTGCATCTCGGGAAGGCCACAGGCGCGGGCTGTATCGCCCAGTGGCGCGGCGGCGAGGTCTACCATCAACGGCGTGATAACCCCGCGGGCGCCGCGGCCTAACAGGAGGCACCGCAAGAAGCTGCGGAACCGGCTACGGTCCAGAGCCTTGCTGGGGATCGTTGCGGCCTTTGGGCTAGCGCTGATCGTCGCGATCACGGTGCCTGCAATCCTCGGCGCAACCACCCGGCAGCCGGCACCGACCGTGACGGTCAGCGTGCCGGTGCCCAAGCCGACCGTGACGGTCACAGTGCCCCGGCCAGGTCCGACTGTCACCGTCACGGAGCTGCAGCCAGGCCCGACCGTCACCGTTCGGTGCCGGCACCCTGGCCGACGCTGTAGCGGTGCGTAGCGTGTCCGGCGCCGAGGGCGAGCCGCTCTACCGGCACCTGGGCTTCCGCGAGTACGGAACGTTCACCGAGCACGCGATCGGGAGACCATCATGGTCATGGCGGATCGACCGGTATTGCTGTCGCCCGCCAGGGGCGGCCTGTCGGTAAG
>WNGQ01012393.1_pt1 | contig 13827 bp, 16 predicted proteins | sample 5407661 | NCBI WGS metagenome assembly WNGQ01 (sample SAMN13153382, study PRJNA577476) | soil metagenome | isolation source: 60 cm soil or saprolite under Garry oak tree replicate 2 | place: USA:California | collected 2016-06-15
TGCATGCACCTTTCAATGCACACGGCTCTCTAGTATTCGAGTCTTTGCCTTTTGTAAGGTTTTGACTTCCGCAAGCGCCATCGGTTGTCGTCTCAGAGGGCGTCCTGCGTGGACGTCCTCATGACACACGTGACAGACGGGCATGGTTTTTCGCCTCATAGCTATCATTCTCCGTACCCATACCGGCTTTTCGCGGCCTGGGTACTCATGCAGGTCTTTCATCGCTCGCACATGATGTACCTCTACATCCCTCGTGCTGCCGCAGAGTTCGCACATATCTGCGAGCAGCCGTTGTACGAGTTCTGTCCGATGCCCTGTATAGAGCTTCGGCGGTTGCTCGTCCAGGGTTGCGTTGATGTCCCACACCAGGGGTATTCCGCCCCAGGTTGCCACAAGCGGTTCTTTTCCCTCTCGCCGTACCATGACTTGGAGTGCTTTGTACTCTTTGTCTTGTACCTTGATGATGGTTCCATATTTCTCAACTACTTTTCTCACTGACATTTTGTGTTTTGATGCCAATGTCTTGAGCAGTGAGAGTTCCATGTATCTCTTGAGTTTCCCAAGAGAGTGCATGTTGTAGGCCATCTGGTAGTAATTGGCTATGCCTCGGTATCTGGATTGGTATGTCATCACGATATCATAATCGTTCAGATAGAGCAATTCAGGCCGATGTATCGCCTTTCCCTTCCGCATGTGGTTCTGGCAGTTTTCCTCGACGGTTTTTCTCGGCACTCTGAGTCCTATGGTTCCATTGTGACTTCTGCGATCTATCCCTCTTTCATGGAGAGGTCGCTTACTGTCATCTTGGATGACCATCACCTCATAGCCGAGGAATTTCGCCGCTTCTGTTCTTGCATGCGTTATGAGCGTTTTCTCTTCCGAGAGCTCTAGTTTGAGTTCCCTTTGGAGGAACGCCCGTAATTCCTGTTTGATTGCTTCGGCTTCTTTTCGAGGGCCAACACAGCCGAGTAGGAAGTCATCTGCATATCGGACATACCTGAGTCGCCGATATGCAGGGTCTTTGGGGTCTATGGATGGGAGTTTTTGAGCTTGTTTTCTCAGTTGTTCCGCTGCTACCATGTTCCCTTTTCTTCTCTCCTCGCTAGCTTTCACTATCAGGGAGTGATATTCCTGGTTGGCTCTTTTGCGGTTTCCTTTGGTGTACTTTGGGATGAGCGTTTCTTCTACAAACTGGTCTAGCTGGTCTAGCAGGATATTGGCGAGGATTGGGCTCACAATACCGCCTTGTGGTACACCACTTGTGGCGGTGTTGAATGTCCAGTCTTCCAGGTATCCGGCATCGAGGAGTTCCTGCATCAGTTTGATAAATCTGCCGTCATGAACGTCTTCCTGCAACTTCTGGATGATGAGTTCATGGCTCAGCTTATCGAAACAGTGCGAGATGTCTCCCTCTATCAACCAGGCGGTTCCTTTCCAGGTGCGGTAGATTTCCCTGAGTGCTGTGTGACACCCGCGTTCAGCGCGGAACCCATGTGAGTGCTCGCTAAACCTGGGTTCGTAATACGCTTCAAGGATGAGGCGTATCACTTCTTGCACCAGTTTGTCTGACCAGACGGGCATGCCGAGCGGGCGTCTCTTCCCGTTTTTCTTTGGGATGTACACCCGTCTTGCTGGAAGCCATTGATAGCGTTCATATCGCAAGGCTTCTATGATCGCATCAATCTTTTCTAGCGACATGCCATCGGGTGTTTCTTCCGTGACTCCGTGCGTCATTGCGCCTTTGTTTGGATAGATTTTCCCGTAGGCCATGAGGTAGAGGTCTTGGTTGAACAGCAGTTTGTAGACTCGCTCCAACGGCAAGCCCTTTTTGCCGCGTTCACGGATGAGTCCTAAGATAGTTTCAGCGTTACGCATCTCACGTACTTTCCTATCGGTAACTCACTCATACCTACCCTGCCTACTTCCGATTGAGTAGGCTCTGGCCCTCCTTCGAGGGCTGCCCCTTCGTTCGTGTTCTGTGGGCTGAACATTCCCTACTATGGGGGTTCCGTCGCCATGAGGGTCTCCCCTTGTAGGCGATCCCGCATTTACGCTTAGCAGACGTTGAGGACGTGTAGGTTTCCCGTTCGTTTCCTTGCCCCGTTCCTTTGCGGGTACTTACTGGAGAGAGCCTTCCGTGCCCGTCGAGCAGAGGCACGTATTCCAGTATCATCGCTTCAGATATGCTGCGATGGGTGCGCAGTTTCACCGTTGGAAACTAGGATTCAGCCAGTGTAGGTTTGACCATGCGTCCAGGACTTGCAGCGCGTCACATTACATACCTTCCTGTTTAGCTGCTTTCCCAACATGCTAGTTTCCCCCTTGGGTTTCCCCTTGAGGTAGGTTGGGTGTCCTAAGAGGTGTTCTTGCTCTTGACCTCCTACTTCTCTAGAAGTTATCTGATAAGCGCCGAAGCGGCGCACCTCAACCGAGCGGTTGTCATGCTGAAACTTGGGGTAGCCCTTCTTGCCGGGCTTGTGGTTCTTGCAATTCTCATAGAAGCGGGAGATGGCAAACCAGGCACGGTCGGCACTGGCTTGACGAGCTTGAGAGTTAAGATTACGTGCAAAAGAGTACTCTTTGGCGAGGATGGCACAGTAGCACTGGAGGTCGTTTTTGTTGATGCGACGTCCGTCCATCCACAGGCGAAGGCACTTGTTGCGGATGAACTGCACCACGCGGCAAGCTTCATCGATAGCCGTGTATTGCTGCTTATTGCCGTCGAGCTTGTACTCGTAGATGAACACGCCTCTTGCCCTCCCGTGTGTGTTCTGCTCTCCTGATTATGCCACAATAAATGTTGTATCGTCAAGAGGAAAAACATCTGAAGAGAACCAATTTCTCCCTCACGGAAAAGCAAATGGAGCGTTTGCGCATAGCGTTCTCTCGAAAGAGGGACTTTCTCTTGCGGAGCGGGTCGCGATGGGCCGTGGATGCCTTTCTCGCATGGGATGATCCAACCTCTACCCCGCTCCCATCACGCCCCACAAGGAACGCGCCCTTCATCCCCATGCGAGAAGCGCAGGGGCTTTCAGGCGCGGCGTTCGGTAAGAAGACATGAACTGGCCCACCATATGCCACCATCCAGGGCTTCTGGTTGACAACACATGCTCGAATGCCCAGAGAAATGCCTGACGCTCTTTTCCTCTCAAAAGAGTCTCAGCTCTGCTGCGCAGAACGAGCCACCAGTTGCTCAGTCACTTCCCAGAGACGCAATCCGACCGTTTGATCGTAGGAGCGGCTGGAAGATTTTTTCTCTTGACTCTTCGCAAAGTATTTGCCAGTTACCCCTTCCACCTGGGGCGAAGTCGCCAGGTAGAGCGTGGTCTGAGCGCCCTGCTCGACCGTGAGCAGGAACGGCTTGAACAGCTTCATAGCCCAGGCGGCCGGGCCGATCATCCCCGCCGCAAAATTACTGGCAGTGACACCAGGATGCAGCGCGTTCACGGTGACCCCTGTTCCCTCAAGTCGACGAGCCAGTTCATACGTAGAAAGGAGAAGAGCCAGCTTCGCCTGACTATAATTTCTCAGATTGGCATAGGTTTTCTCGCCTTGCAGGTTGTCAAATTCAATGTTGACATTGGCGTGCTGCGCGGAACTGACATTGACAATGCGCGCTGGTGCGCTCGCCTTCAGGGTATCGAGCAGCAGCTCGGTGAGCAGAAAAGGGGCCAGGTAATTGACCACCAGGGTCGCTTCAAAGCCCTCGGAGGTGAGAGTGCGCGTCGGATAAGCCCCACCAGCATTGTTCACCAGAAGGTGCAAGTGGCGATGTGTTTGTTGAAATTCGGCCGCCAGGCGGCGCACGTCTTCAAGCACACTCAGATCCGCGACCAGCAGATCCACCTGTTGATTGCCAGTCGCCTGCTTGATTTCGGCCTGCGTCGCCTCGCCTTTCGCACGGCTGCGGCTCACAAGCACCACGGTTGCGCCTCTGTTGGCCAGTTCTCTGGCCGTGACTTTGCCGATGCCCGAAGTACTCCCAGTCACCAAGCAAATCTTTCCTTGCAGACGGTTCTCTGTCATGTTTGCTCACTCTTCTCCTTATGCACTAATTCCTGAGGCCTTCTCTTCAACCTGCTCCCTGCGCTATCTGACGAAGACGTTTCTTTTCAAGAGAGGAGGATCGGCGCATGCGTTCGCGTGTATCCTCGCTTCTCATCGCCTGTTCGCCTTCCGAGAGTAGCGGACACCCATTAAACTCAAGAATACTATAAAACCGGGCAAATGGCAAGGTTTTTGGGGTCTCCCTCAATTTTGATACTGCTGGCGAACTCAAAAAGTGGGGAACATCATCTAAAAAACAGCACTTTTGCCAGCAAAGTGGGGAATGAACATGCTTCAATCTGCGAAAAAGGCTATCAGGTGGGGAGAGGTTCTCCACCAAACAGGGTTCGCCAGCAGTATCAATTTTAGAGATTGCTGAGTTTCTAGTTCCGACTGGTTTTTTCATGCTCAAACATATGCCTCATTCCACGTTGGAGAAGAGCTTTCCCTAAAAGTGAGGATGAGCCGCCCTATCCTGTCGGAAGGGTGCGTTTCTTTTTTTTGCATGGCTGGGGTAGCTGCGCGAGCCCAGCCACTACTCTCCCACGCAAAGAGTACACGTCGGAGAGTAGTGGCTGGGCTTGCCCCCATAGGCGTGAACTTAAGCACTGCTGTCATCCTGAGCGAAGCGAAGGATCGGCGCTCGGCCCAGCGAGAGATCCTTCGCTTCGCTCAGGATGACAGGCTTAAGTTCACGCCTATGGGGCTTGCCCCAGCCATGTTCGCCCCCTTGCGCTCAATGCAAAAAAATGAAACGTACCCCTGTCCGAAAGTCCAGTTGACAGAGACATTTCTTCCGACTATACTTATTGATGTGAGTGATTAGTCACATACAGAGAAAGGTAGTAGAACAGATGGCGGGGGAGACACGACAGAAGATCCTGGAGGCAACCACGAAGCTTATTCAGATGAAAGGGTTGGCGCGGGTGACCACCAAGGAGATCGCGCGGGAAACCGGCCTTTCCGAGGGCGCGCTCTACAGGCATTTTGAGCATAAAGAGGAGGTTTTGTTCGCCGTTTTAACGAAACACTTGCCCACGTTCCTTGAGACCTTTCAAACGCATGTGGCGGGCACGGGCAGGGTCAGCGAGAACTTGGAGGCTATTGCCTTGGCCGCAATCCAGTACTACGGGCAACTCCTTCCCATGAGCGCCTCGTTTTTCGCCGACACGGAGTTGCTGGCTCACTACCAGGCAGCGATTCGCCAGATCAATGGAGGACCGCAGAGGTTCTTTGAAGTGGTCGCTGCCTATATCGCGGAAGAGCAAGAATTGGGTCGCATCGAAAAGCACGTTCCCGCCCTGACCATCGCTATCCAGTTGTTGGGACCGTGCTTTCAGTACGAATTTCTGCGGCAGTTCATGGGGGATCAGCCCTTTGGCCAGACCAAGCGAGAGTTCGTGAAAAACCTTATACAGGGGTTGGCGTCCGGTCATTTTCCAGCGTCATTCATCCCATGAATAACCGGGGCTTTCTGGCTCGTTCTCTGTAAGAGGGTACCACACCAGGAATCACCGCCTGAGTGGGTGTTTGCCTCTAAAAGCAATGACATCATATTGATCTGACGACATGATCTAACTAGTTATAGTCTTTTGATGCAAGAGGAACTTAAGAAGGAGATACATATTATATGGCAAAAACCTATCGTGTCAACGCATTTGTGCGTATAAGCAACGCAATGACCACCTTTCTGCTGCGCATGGGCGTGAAGATGGGGACTATGACCCTGCTCACCGTGCGGGGTCGCAAAAGCGGCCAGCCGCGCACAACCCCGGTCACGCTGATCGAATTGGATGGAGATCGCTTGCTGATCGCGCCGTTTGGGACGGTCAACTGGGTGCGCAATCTGCGCACGGCTGGCGAGGCGACCCTGACGCGGGGTCGCCACAGCGAGCGCGTCTCTGCTGTCGAACTGAGCATCCAGGAGGCCGGGCCGATCCTCAAAAAAACGCTGGCCGGCGTCCCGTCGTTCGTGAGCAACTACTTCGACGTCACCCCGGACTCCCCGCTGGCTGATTTTGAACGCGAGGCACCGCGCCATCCTGTGTTTCGGCTAAGCACGCTGTCTTAAGACCGGTATCAAAAATGAGGGAGACCCGCAAAACGCAACCTTCTGAAGGTTCAACCGTCTAATTACTAGTTTCAACCCTCAGCAATTCGTAGGGAATTGCTGCAAAGCCTGTGTGATTAAAAAAGCCTTCAAACACCTGGCGCTGCAATACCACCCGGACGTCTACAAAGGCGAGGATGCGGAGGAGAGGATGCGAGAGCTCTTGCTCGCCTACCAGACCTTGATCGATCCCGAACGCCGCCGCACCTATGACCTGAGCCGATCGGAATACATGCTGGGCAGTTCCGTACTGACGAGAACTACCACTGACGTGTCTGCTGCGGCTCACCACGACCGCCAGCGCTCCTATGCGTTCCCCGTCCTCAACGAGGATGCGCCAGCACAAATTGACCTGGGCGAGCTCACGTATCTGCTTTCCCCCAGGGAGGTACGCAGGCTCAAAGAGCAAGGCATGTTGCGCGGCGCAAAGGATCCGTCCAGGGCAGGGACATATTACTGCCATCGCTGCCAGCATCAGTGGCAAGCCGCCTCACTGCCGACGTTGTGTCCACATTGTCAGGCGCGAGATTGGCGCGAGTACTTGCTGCTGCGCTGCCAGCACTGCCATGCGGTCTTCGAAAGCGAGCAAATTCGTGACGAGGTCGGTTCGCTGCGCTATGGGGACGGGACGCTCTGCCCGCCCTACGAATTGTTCCCCCTGTGTCCCTCCTGTGGCAAAGCTGAGTGGTGTCCCGCCGAGGAAGCTCGCCTATGGAATGTGCGAGACAGGGCGGCGAGAAGAGCAAAATGGCGGCGGCGTTTCGGACTGGAGTGAGAGAGGCAAGCGTATCTGTCTCTGTAAACAAGTAAGCGCAACCTATACTCATACTTGGTCAGAGGATGGTCAACACATATTGGCACTCGGACGTGGCGGCCCACTCCGCTTGTCTGGACAAGTTAAGAGGTGATATGATCAGCCCATACCAGCTGAGATTACCTCATCTTAAACCTCGCCATGGATGGTGGATCTGTACCACTTTCGATGATGGCAGCTTGTGTGATATATTGGTTGCCGCATGGAAGCACTCTGGAACGAGCTATATCATAGCACCCATCCCTTTTCGCTCTTCTGCGCCTATCCAATGCACGGCTTTGCCGGAGAAGGATACGTGGAGCAGTTCACCGAGATTTGCCAGCAGCACTCCCACGTCATCCCTGATGAGAGCTACACTCTCCTTGCCAGCCCGGATGAGCGCCTGCGTGCCATTACCCTGTTGCAACAGAAGGCCACCTCGCTCCAAGCCGAGATTGCGGAACGGAAGGTGGCGGAGGAACGACTGCGGATTTCTGAAACCCGGTACCGCCGTCTCTTTGAAGCATCCACCGACGGAATACTGATGATCGATCCTCTCACATCCACCATTACCGACGCCAATCCCGTCATGACGGAATTGTTGGGCTACACGCACGAGCAGTTACTAGGTCAGGAGCTCTGGCACATCGGTCTATTTGGGGACCGGCAAGCTACGCTCTCGGTCTTGCGGGAGTTGCAGGAGAAACGTTTTCTCCGGTACGAGACGTTGCCGCTGCACACCAAAGATGGGCAGCCTTGCCACGTCGAGTTTGTGAGCACCCTTTTCCGGGCCAACGGCCACGAAGTGATCCAATGTAACCTGCGCGACATCACTGATCGTAAGCGGGCGGAAGCAGCATTGCGAGCCAGTGAAGAGCGCTTCCGCACACTGGCCAACCAGGCCCCGATCATGATCTGGCAGTCCGACACCACGGGTGTGTGCATCTATGTCAATACCACCTGGTGCCGTTTCACCGGTCTCTCGGAGGAGGAGAGCCTGGGAGCCGGGCGGACGAGTGCGATCCATCCAGAGGACCGAGACGCGGCCTCCACCCTCTGGATGCAGGTCTTCGCAACCCGCACCTCCTATCAGACCCAGTTTCGTTTACAGAGAACGGGCTTGAAAGCCCCCGTCTTTCAAGCGGGGGATGAAAAGCCCTACCTTCTGGGGCGTGATGGGTGTGGGGCAAAAACCACTTGACAGCCAGTGGACATAGTGGTACAATGTCCACTATGGATAACACACAACTCAACCCACATATTCGGGTGACACCAGAAACCCGCAAGGATCTCAAGATGATTGCGGCTCACACAGGCGAAACCATGCTCCAAGTGGTGGCAAGGCTGGCAAAGCAGGAATTAGAGCGTTTGAAAGGACAAAAGAAACACTAATGCTCATCTACGAGTACAAGTTAGACGGAAACAAGCAGCAATATGCGGCCATTGATGAAGCTATTCGCGTGGTGCAGTTCATCCGCAACAAGTGCCTACGCTTGTGGATGGATACCCGTGGCATCAACAAAAATGATTTGCAGTGCTACTGTGCCGTCCTTGCTAAAGAGTACTCGTTTGCCCGTACACTCAATTCTCAAGCTCGTCAAGCCAGTGCTGACCGTGCCTGGGCTGCCATCTCGCGCTTCTATGAGAATTGCCTCAATCACAAGCCGGGCAAGAAGGGCTACCCCAAGTTTCAGCATGATAACCGCTCGGTTGAGTACAAAACCACCGGATGGAAGTTAGATCCCGATGGACGCCACATCACATTCATTGACGGTTGTGGCATCGGGAGCTTGCGCTTAGTGGGCAATCCCAAGCAGCACATTGAAACTTTCCCTCTCAAGCAAATCAAACGCGTTCGCATCCTGCGCCGCGCCGATGGGTATTATGTGCAGTTCGGTGTTCAGGCCGAACGCCAGATTGAGCACACCTCCACTGGCAGCGTGGTGGGCATTGATATGGGACTCAAAGTTTTCTATACTGACTCCAACGGAAACACCGTTGCGAACCCACGTCACTACCGCAAAGCCGAAAAGAAGCTCAAACGCTTGCACCGTGAGGTGTCACGCAAGCAGAAGAAGAGCAAGAACCGCAAGAAAGCCAGACAACGCCTGGCCAAAGCCTCTCTGAAAGTGCAACGGCAGCGTGAAGATTTTGCCCGCAAAACGGCAAGCACGCTCGTCTCGTCTCACGACCTGATTGCCTATGAACACCTTCAGATCCGCAATATGGTCAAGAACCATAAACTTGCCAAGAGTATCCATGATGCGGCATGGGGACAATTCCTCTCTCTCGTGAAAGCCTACGGCATCATGCATAATGTGCCCGTCATTGCCGTGCCACCACACTACACCAGTCAGGACTGTTCGCGGTGTGGAGAGCGGGTCAAGAAAACGCTCTCCACACGAACTCATGTCTGTCCCAAGTGTGGGCTGGTGATGGATCGAGACGAGAACGGGGCGGTCAACATCTTGGCAAAAGCTTTGAACGAGGGTACCCTGGGGCACAGGGAAACCCATGAGCGCGCCTCATGAAACGCTTGGGGAGAGATGACCTCTACTGCTTTGCCAGAGATGACAAAGTGGCAAGCCATCTCGCGGAACCAAGAACCCCCGTCCATTTCTGGCGGGGAGTGTCAGGTCGCGCTGATGGGGTCTACCGGTATGTGCTCGTCTATGGAACCGCCTGTTGTGATCCAGAGGGTGCTTTTACGGGCTACATTGGCACGATCCTGGATATCACCGAACAAAAAGAACTGGAACAGCAACGCGAAGCCTTTGTCAGTATGGTCACCCATGAATTAAAAACACCGCTGACCGCTCTGCAAGGCAACATCCAACTCGCCCAGCGTCGGCTCACCCGGTTCCTCAGCCAGGCCGAACAGCTTCCACCAGAGCAGCAGCACATGCTGGAAGAGGTGCTGACCACGCTCGGTCGCAGTCAACAACAAGTGCGGGTCCAGAACCGTCTGATCAATGATTTGCTGGATATGTCACGCATCCAAGAAGACAAATTGGAGTTGTGCCCGGCCCCCTGTGATCTGGTCGGGCTCGTGTATGAAACCGTCCAAGATTATCAGGCAGCCCATCCCTCCCGTCTGATCACGCTGGAACTGCCAGAACAAGATCCACTTCAGGTTGCTGCGGATCGTGATCGCCTTCAGCAAGTCCTCAGTAATTATCTGACCAATGCCTTGAAATTTTCACCCAACACCGAACCGGTGCATGTGGGACTGATCTTGGAGGCAGGGTCCATTCGGGTTTGGGTGCAGGATCATGGACCGGGCTTATCCCGTGAGCAGCAACAGCACATCTGGGAACGGTTTTACCAAGCACCCCAGACTCCTGTCCAGAGCGAGTCGAAGGCGGGTCTAGGCCTAGGCCTCTATATTTGCCAGCAACTGATTAGCAGACAGCAGGGGCAGGTCGGCATCGAGAGCATCCCAGGGGGAGGAGCTACCTTCTGGTTCACACTTCCCCTGCTCTCCTCTCCATCACCCCTTCCAGAAGCAAAACGGCAGGAGCGAGGTCGGTGAAGGCTGCTGTGCGGGAGCTGCTGCTGGCTGGGTGTAAATTGCATAATCGTCACGAGTGCCAACCTCCAAGGAGCGAGAGCAGGCCGCCCATCTTTGGGGAACAGAGCAGCGAACCCCAGGGGTACTGCCAATTGGCAGTACCCCTGGGGTTGGTGGAGAGCGTATCATCCAGAATAGCAGATGTGCCTGAACTTTCCTTCACATCTTCAGGAAAAAATGCTCATGTTCTCTTCTCCTGCCTTGGCAAGTGATAATTTTTCCCCTCCCAATGGACCTTGCCAGGTTTATCAGGATCGTACCAGATGAAAGTAAACTCATTTATCTCTGGATCCAGCAGATAAGCTTCCCAGACGTCCGGCGAGACTTCTTCTAAAGGCACATCATACGTCCGAATCCATTTCCCATCATGGTTAATACCTGCATGGGCTATTCCAGGCCTATTCACCCGAAGACGTACCGGCCGATGGCTTTCGGCTTCCTTAAGCGGATGCTCAAAAGTCCAGATCTGAGCTTGCTCCCATTCGTGTTGCGCTGCAGTTCTAGCACCCTCAGCCACCTGTAGGGCCGCCTGCTCAGCGAGTTGTCTGACTTGCTGGGTCGCAGCCTCCGTCGCCTGTTGTGTTGCCTGCCGAGCGAGTTGTTTGACTTGCTCAGTCGCGGCATCGGTCGCCCGTAGGGCCGCCTGCTCAGCGAGTTGTCTGACTTGCTCAGTCGCAGCCTCCATCGCCCGTAGTGTTACATGCTCAGCCAGTTGTTTGACTTGCTCAGTCGCAGCATCGGTCGCCCGTAGGGCCGCCTGCTCAGCCAATTGTTTGACTTGCTCAGTCGCAGCATCGGTCGCCTGTAGTGTTGCATGCAGAGCCAGTTGTTTGACTTGCTCAGTCGCCTGTTGTGCTGCATACTCAGTGAGTTGTTTGACTTGCTCAGTCGCAGCATCGATCGCCCGTAGTGTTACATGCTCAGCGAGTTGTTTGACTTGCTCGGTCGCAGCCTCAGTCTCCTGTAGGGTTGCCTGCTCAGTGAGTTGTTTGACTTGCTCGGTCGCAGCCTCGATCGCCCGTAGGGCCGCCTGCTCAGCGAGTTGTTTGACTTGCTCAGTTGCAGCATCAGTCGCCCGTAGTGTTGCCTGCTCAGCGAGTTGTTTGACTTGCTGGGTCGCCTGTAGTGTTGCCTGCTCAGCGAGTTGTTTGACTTGCTGCGTGGCAGCCTCAGTCGCCTGTAGTGTTGCATACTCAGTGAGTTGTCTGACTTGCTGCGTCGCAGCCTCAGTCGCCTGTAATGTTGCATGCCGAGCGAGTTGTTTTGCTTGCTGGGTCGCAGCCTCAGTTCCATTCACTTCCATTTGATAGAAGGAGAACGGAATGCGGAGGAGGTTTATGTAGGCATTCAGTGCCGTATTCATCAACCTCACGAAACTATCTTGCTGACGCGGAATCAGATCCCATTGTATTTCGTTGCTTCGCTTGTCTATCATTGTTTTTTTCCTTGTCTCTTCCGCAGTCGCAGACACGACTGCACTATCTACTTCACGCGGTAATGATCCAGAGATTTTGTGCTCAATTCACCTGTTGCGATCTTCGCTAATGCGAACGTAGAGTTGGAAATCCACGCGGAACCTCCAGGATCGCAGCATCAAGAAAAGAAAGGGGATGAACTGATACTTTGACTAAACATCACTTCTAGCATGATGTGGTTCGGTCTCATGTGGCTGGGTGTCTCTATCACTTCCATCTGATCATGTCTGGGAGATCCCTACAGGGTCTACACGTATACACTTCAAAAAAAGATACACAATGTAACTACTCAGGTACCCTTTTCAAGCCACCTTCAGAGCCAGAAGAGCTAAGGACGATGATAACGAGGATACCTCATGATCGAGCCTGGGAACGGTCTTCACTATGACAGCTACCTGGGGTCACCATATCAAACGGAGAAAAACATAGAGGCTGTGTGTTCTCCTCTTCCCCAGGCAAATTCGGGACAAGAGAGGTTTTTCTCAGTAGGCCAATTAGTTCTTTCGAGGAAAGAACTACTGATCTCGGCAGGGACAAGTAAAGACGTGGTAGAATAGGAGATATGGGAGCACCAAAGAAAGCCGAAAGCGCGTCGAGTTGGGCAATGTCTGTTGCACCGATTTGGATGACCTGCAGAGGCAACTCCTTCGAGCCAAGGAGCGCTTGCGGCACAAACGGGAGATCATTGGCAGTTGCTGGCGCGAATGCGGTTACCTAGATTGTACTAAAGTATCGTACTGTTGGCGACGAGCAAGGCGAATCGCGTGAGGATACGATGTTTTACGGCAGAGGGGAGGAGATTCGAGGTGTATCAATTGCTCTTGTAGCCGGGGGTAAAAACGATGGATATTTGTTACGGGATCTGAGGAAACGAAAGGTGAAGCATATGCAAGAACAGGTGAAGCGGCAGCATATTCCTGTCAAGGTCTACCGAACGGGCGAGCGTTTGATGATCGCAGCTCCGATGGCTGGACTGGAACCCGAGAACATTGTGGTCGAAGTCACCGACGACGGTCGCCTCATTCTCCATGGAGACCAGCGCAGCATGCTGAAGGAGGTCAAGGAATTGCTGCTCGATGAATGGAGCGTAGGAGTCTATCACCGCGAACTCGCATTACCAGCCGCAGTCAATGCGGTGTGTGCCAACGTCACCTATGGCAATGGCGTGCTGACAGTGGCCTTGCCCATCAGCGACCAGACGCGCCCTGCGCGACTGACGCTCGATCGGGTTGCTCCTACCCACGGGGAGCGCAAAGGCAATGCGGGCCACCCCCCCACCTGCGTTCAAACATGACCGCACGAGGACTTTCCGCCCTCTTTGGAAACGTGCTTCTCGTGCTGAAACACGAACTACTCTGCATACGTTCCGAAAAGAGGAGGAGAAGCCCTCAATGCTCATCCTCCAAAGGGCATGACCTCTCGGTTGACGGTGGAGCAGAAGGCCCAGATTCTCCAATTGTTAGCCAAGGGAGCTGAAGCCTATGGCTCAAGAGATCAAGGAGCTCCTCAAGGCCGGAGCCGCTCAACGGCTGCATTTGGAACAGTTATCTGGGTATGCCCCTGATCTCAATCCCCATAGGGAGCGTCATTTGCCATACGTGCCAAGGTCTGTAGCCATAAAAATCCGCTCGGAGTCACTGAGGAACTCTGCATTTTCTTCTTCTCTCCTACTTATGTGATACAGGTATTCTAGCACATCTATATTTGTCTGCAAGAAACGCTTTCCCTGCTCAGTTATCGTAGCATGGTGCAAAAATCTCACGCTCACCCTATGCTCATCGGTTGCTTGACACGTCTATCGACTTCGTTTACAATCAAGCGCAACCTATAC
>WNGQ01008160.1_pt1 | contig 13826 bp, 15 predicted proteins | sample 5407661 | NCBI WGS metagenome assembly WNGQ01 (sample SAMN13153382, study PRJNA577476) | soil metagenome | isolation source: 60 cm soil or saprolite under Garry oak tree replicate 2 | place: USA:California | collected 2016-06-15
CTGTTCGGCGAGCAACTGTGCGACGCCGCGGTGCAGCGTTCCGAGCTACGGTGCATCTCCATTCGGTCGACCTGGGTGCAGAACGCCGATACCTACCACCGCAACCTCGGTCCGCTGCTCGCCGACCGGAGCCGGCCCAGCGTCACCGGCTGGGCCTACGTCGACGCCGACGACCTGGCCGAGGCGATCCGGCTCGCCGTCGAGTCGATGTTGCCCGGACACGAGGTGATGTACATCGCCGCCGCCGACACCATCGGCTCGCGCGACCTGTCCGCGTCGTGGAAGGCGGCGTACCCGCAGGCAACCACCACACTTCGCCCGGTTTCCCGGCCGGACGCTTCGGGCATCGACACCGGTAAGGCACAGAACCTGCTGGGTTGGCGGCCCACCCGGTCCTGGCGCGATTACCTGACCGCGGACGGCGAACCGCTCCACGGTTGACAACGACCACCGCGGACTGATCGGATTCGGGGCCATGCCGGGTAGGGACCCCACCGTGATAATCAACGCGGTGGCCGTCGAGGAACCCGACGGGTACCGGGGGCGGCGCCGGCGTTTCCTGCTCAGCCGCAAGGGCGGCGGTGCGGCGCTGCCGGCCCTGCTGGTGGCGGCGAGCGTCGTGGTGGTCCTCATCGTCGTCGGCGTCTCGCAGCTCCTGCCCCGCGACGCGAACGGGCAGATCCCGCTCGGTGGCGGCAACAACGGAGCGGCGACCGACGACAACGGCCAGCCGCAGTCCGGCGACGGATCCGCGCCGGGTTCCCAAGGCGCCTCGGGCCGGCCCAGCCGCTCGGCCGGCAAGCCGACGCCGAGCCCGCCCGGCGTCCCGACCACGCCGTCCAGCCGGCCAACCGGTGCGGCCCCGTTCGCCGTCGAGGCGGAGAACGCCGGGATGGGCGGTGGCGCGCGATCGTCGGGGTGTGGTGGCTGCTCCGGCGGTTCCAAGGTGCGCTTCATCGGTGCCAACAGCGGCTGGGTGAAGGTCACCGTCCGCAACGTGCCCGGCGCCGGGCCGCGCCAGCTGACGATCACGTACGAGCTGGGCGAGCCGTCCCGGACGTTCTATCTCAGCATCAACGGGGGCGCCGGCGCGCCGGTGACGGTCACCTCGAACATCACCGACTGGAGTACCCCGCTGAGCGCCACCGTCCAGGTCACGCTGGCCGGCGGGACCAACACCATCAAGTTCTACAATCCGACCACCAACCCCGCTCCGGACCTCGACAAGGTGAGCGTCAAGTAGTTTCATGAGGTCGGATGGTTTTGCCGCCATTTTGGCGGTAGGCCTTGTGCGGTCTCGGGGAAACCTGATAGACATCCGATCAAACGTCCGATGTCTGCGAGGTACCGCGAGTGAAGTTGCTTCGAGTCGGCCCCACGGGTGGGGAACGACCGGCCGCCCTTTACGGGGCCGGCCAGTTGGTCGAGCTGATCGGGGTGGTCGAGGACATCACCGGGGCGACGCTGTCCGGCGCGGAACTGGACCGGGTCCGCGCCGCGGTCGACGGCGGCGGATTACCCGTCGTCGATCCCGCCGGGCTGCGCGTCGGGGCACCGCTGGCCCGACCCGGAAAGGTCATCTGCATCGGGCTGAACTACCGCGACCACGCCGCGGAGACCGGCGCGACGCTGCCCCGCGAGCCGGTCATGTTCCTGAAGGCGCCGGACACGGTGGTCGGCCCGTACGACGACGTGCTGATCCCGCGCGCAAGCGTGAAGACCGACTGGGAGGTCGAGCTGGCCGTGGTCATCGGCCGGACCGCCCGGTATGTGGAGTCGGAGGCCTAGGCGCTGGCCTGCGTCGGCGGGTACGCGGTCGTCAACGACGTGTCCGAGCGCGAGTTCCAGCTCGAGCGCGAGGGCCAGTGGGACAAGGGGAAGAACTGCGAGACGTTCAACCCGCTCGGTCCCTGGCTGGTCACCGCCGACGAGGTACCCGACCCGCAGAATCTCGGCCTGCGCCTGTGGGTCAACGGGGAGAAGAAGCAGGACGGGAACACCGGCAACATGGCGTTCGGCGTGGCCGAGCTGGTCCGGTACCTCAGCCAGTTCGTCGTGCTGCACCCGGGCGACGTCATCAACACCGGTACCCCCGCCGGGGTGGCCCTGGGACAGCCGGAGCCCAAGCCGTACCTGCGCGCCGGTGACGTAATGGAGCTGGAGATCGACGGCCTGGGCCGGGCCCGCCAGCGGTTGGTCGCGGCGACATGAGTCTATTTACCTCACTCGATACCTACGACGTCCGCTTCCCGACCTCGCGGGAGCTGGACGGCTCCGACGCGATGAACCCGGACCCGGACTACTCCGCGGCCTACGTGGTGCTGCGCACCGACCACGGGGACGGCCTGGCGGGGCACGGGTTCGCGTTCACCATCGGGCGCGGCAACGACGTCGAGGCGGCCGCGATCGAGGCGCTGCGGCCGTACCTGGTCGGCCGCTCGGTCGAGGGCATCCTGGCCGACCTGGGCGGGTTCTGGAAGGAGCTGGTGCACGACTCGCAGCTGCGCTGGCTCGGTCCGGAGAAGGGTGTCATGCACATGGCCATCTCGGCTGTGGTCAACGCCGTCTGGGACCTCGCGGCCAAGCGCGCCGGGCAGCCGCTGTGGCTGATGCTCGCGCGGATGTCGCCGGAGGCCATCGTGTCCCTGGTCGACTTCCGGTACCTGACCGACGCGCTGACGCCGGACGATGCGCTGAACATCCTGCGCAGGGCCGAACCCGGCCGGGTCGAGCGGATCGCACACCTCGGGGCGACCGGCTTCCCGGCGTACGCGACGTCGCCGGGCTGGCTCGGGTACGACGACGAGAAGCTGGCCCGGTTGTGCAAGGAGGCGGTCGAGGCGGGCTTCCAGCAGATCAAGCTGAAGGTGGGCGCCAACCTCGACGACGACATCCGGCGCATCCGGGTGGCCCGCGAGGTGTGCGGGCCGGACATCCGCATCGCGGTCGACGCCAACCAGCGCTGGGACGTGCAGCAGGCGATCGACTGGGTACGGGCACTGGCGCCGTACGAGCCGTGGTGGGTGGAGGAGCCGACCAGCCCCGATGACGTACTCGGCCACGCCACCATCGCGCGCGCCATCGCGCCCATCAAGGTGGCCACCGGGGAGCACGTGCAGAACCGGGTCATCTTCAAGCAGATGCTGCAGGCCAAGGCCCTGTCGTACCTGCAGCTCGACGCGGCCCGGGTGGCCGGGGTCAACGAGAACGTGGCGATCCTGTTGCTGGCCGGCAAGTTCGGCGTACCGGTCTGCCCGCACGCCGGTGGCGTCGGCCTCTGCGAGCTGGTCCAGCACCTGTCGATGTTCGACTACGTAGCGGTTTCCGGTTCGCTCGACGACCGGGTCATCGAGTACGTCGACCATCTGCACGAGCACTTCGTGGACCCGGTGGTCATCCGCAACGGCCGGTACGTGGCGCCGAGCGCGCCCGGCTTCTCCGCCACGATGCGCCCGGAGACCCTGGTGGCGTACGCCTACCCGCACGGTCCGATGTGGACGGATAACCCAGTGACGGAGGTAACCCGGTAATGGCAGGGGAGTTCGACGGCCTTGCCGCGATCGTCACCGGCGGTGCGTCCGGTATCGGGCTGGCCACGGCCACGCTGTTGGCGCAGCGGGGCGCGCAGGTGGCGTGCCTGGACCTGAACGCCAAGGACCTGCCCGAGCCGCTGCTCGCCTACGTCGCGGACGTCAGTGACGACGCCTCGGTACGCGCCGCGGTCACCGCGGCGGCGCAGGCGTTGGGCGGCATCGACATCGTGGTGAACAACGCCGGCATCGGCGCGGTCGGCACCATCGAGGCCAACTCCGACGAGGAGTGGCACCGGGTGCTCGACGTGAACGTGATCGGCATGGTGCGCACCGCCCGGGCCGCCCTGCCGTACCTGCGCGCGTCGGCGCACGCGGCGATCGTCAACACGTGCTCCATCGCGGCGCACGCCGGCCTGCCCCAGCGGGCGCTGTACAGCGCGAGCAAGGGTGCCGTGCAGGCGTTGACGCTCGCCATGGCGGCCGATCACCTGTCCGAGGGCATCCGGGTCACCTGCGTGAACCCGGGTACCGCGGACACCCCCTGGGTCCGCCGGCTGCTTGCGCAGGCCGCGGACCCCGACGCCGAGCTGGCCGCCCTCAAGGCGCGCCAGCCGAGTGGCCGGCTGGTCAGCGCGGAGGAGATCGCGGCCGCGATCGCCTACCTCGCCAGCCCGCTGGCCAGCGCGACCACCGGCACCGTGCTCGCAGTCGACGGCGGCATGCACGGGCTGCGGTTGCGCCCACCCGGCAAATCCTGAAACAGCCCCCTTGAAGACACCCCGACCATGAGTGAGGAACCATGGTCAAGCGCAGAACGGCGGTGGTTGTCGCCGGCATCGCGCTGGTGGCGCTGGCCGCTGCCGGTTGTAACCGGGGCAGCAGCTCCGGCGGAAGCGGAGCCAGCGGCGGCGCTGGCGGCGGAGGCGGCGGCAAGGTCGGTATCGACCAGCCCCGCTCGGACTCCGACTTCTGGAACTCGTACGCCAAGTACATCGAGTCCGGCATCAAGGACCAGGGCATCGACGCGTTGCCCCGGACCAACTCGCAGAACCAGATCACCCAGCTCGCCGCGAACGTGAAGACGCTGGTGGCCCAGGGCGCCAAGGCCATCGTCATGGCGCCGCAGGACACCGCTGCGGTGGCCACCACGCTGGACGACCTGGCCGGCAAGAACATCCCCGTGGTCAGCGTGGACACCCGCCCCGACACCGGCAAGGTGGTCATGGTGGTCCGCGCGGACAACCGCGCCTACGGCCAGAAGGCCTGCGACTTCCTCGGCCAGAAGCTGGGCGGCAAGGGTACCGTCGTCGAGTTCGAGGGCGCCCTTTCGTCGATCAACGGCCGGGACCGCTCCGAGGCGTTCGGCGACTGCATGAAGCAGAAGTACCCGACCATCAAGGTGCTCGCGGAGGAGACCGACTGGAAGGGTGACACCGCCTCCGCGAAGCTGCAGAACGACCTGAACCAGGGCACCGTCAACGGCATCTACATGCAGGCCGGCGGCGTCTTCCTGGCGCCGACGATCGCCCTGCTGCAGCAGAAGAACCTGCTGGTGGCGCCGAGCGACCCGAAGCACATCTTCATCGTGTCCAACGACGGGATCCCGCAGGAGTTCGCCGCGATCAAGGCGGGCCAGATCGACGCGACGGTCTCCCAGCCGGCGGACCTCTACGCCAAGTACGCCCTCTTCTACGCGAAGGCGGCGCTGGCCGGCCAGAAGTTCTCGGCCGGGCCGACGGACCACCAGTCGAACATCATCACGATCCCCAACGGCCTGGAGGACCAGCTTCCCGCACCGCTGGTAACCAAGGACAATGTCGATGACCAGTCCCTCTGGGGTAACCAGGTTGGCAAATGAGCGAGCGAGCGTAAGCGAGCGAACCATGGGCTCAGCAGCTGGCGCGAGCGGCGGCTCCGAGCGGGACGCGAGGAGCCGACGTGAAGCCGAGGTCACCCCGGTCGCTGCGGCGACCGGGGTGACCAAGCGGTTCGGCGCGACCGTGGCGCTGTCCGACGTGGCGCTCACGGTGCTGCCGGCGGAGTCGCACGCCCTGGTCGGGCGCAACGGCGCCGGCAAGTCCACGCTGGTGTCGGTCCTCACCGGACTGGCCCGGCCGGATGCGGGTACCGTACGGTTCCACGGCGAGCCGGCCCCGCCGCTGACCGACCGGGCCGCCTGGCGCTCGCGCGTCGCCTGCGTGTACCAGAAGTCCACGATCATCCCGACCCTCTCGGTCGCCGAGAACCTCTACCTCAACCGGCAGGACACCGTCGGCGACATGCACGGCCGGATCTCCTGGCGCGCAGTGCACGAGCACGCCGCGCGGCTGCTGCGCAACTGGAGCATCGACGTCGACCCGAAGGTCGAGGCCGGGCGGCTGACCGTGGAGCAGCGGCAGACGCTGGAGATCGCGCGGGCGCTGTCGTTCGGCGCGAGGTTCGTCATCCTCGACGAGCCGACCGCGCAGCTCGACGGGGCCGGCATCCAGCGGCTGTTCGAGCGGCTGCGGGCGTTGCAGGCGGGCGGGGTGGCCCTCCTGTTCATCTCGCACCACCTGCAGGAGATCTACGAGATCTGCCAGACGGTCACGGTGTACCGCGACGCCCGGCACGTGCTGACCGCGCCGGTCGCCGGGCTGCGCCGGGAGGCGCTGGTCGAGGCGATGACCGGCGAGGCGACCGGCCTGCGCGAACTCGGCGAGCACGCGCGGGAGATCCCGGTCGCCGCGCCGGAACTGCTGCGCGTCGAAGGGCTCACCGGTACCAGCGAGTTCGCCGACGTGTCGTTCACCGTGCGGGCCGGGGAGATCCTGGCGGTCGCCGGCGCCGTGGGCGCGGGCGCGGTCGCGCTCGGCGAGACCGTCGTGGGATTGCGCAAACCCTTGTCCGGTACGGTCACCGTGGCGGGTCGCCCGGTGCACGCCGGCAGCGTACCGGCCGCCCTGTCCGCGGGCGTCGGCTTCCTGCCCGAGGACCGGCACCGCCAGGGTCTGGTACCGCTGCGGTCCATCGCGGAGAACCTCACCCTCACGGTGACCGACCGGCTCGGCCGGTTCGGGTTCGTCTCCGAGGCGGCCCGGTACCGCACGGCGACCGCGCTGATGGAGCGGCTGGATGTCAAGGCCGCCGGCCCCGACCAGCCGGTCTCCGCGCTGTCCGGCGGCAACCAGCAGAAGGTCGTGATGGGCCGGGCGCTGGCCAGCGAGCCGCGGGTGCTCGTGCTGATCCGCCCGACCGCCGGGGTCGACGTCAAGTCGAAGGAGTCGTTGCTCGGTACGGTCGAGGCCGCGGCGGCCGAGGGGCGCGCCGCGCTGATCGTCTCCGACGAGCTCGACGACCTGCGGGTCGCCGGCCGGGTCATTGTCATGTTCAAGGGCCGGGTGGTGGCGGAGCTGCCGCGCGGCTGGTCCGACCGGGAGATGGTGGCCGCCATCGAAGGTCTGCGAGGCGAAGGCACGGATAGTGGTGAGTGAACGGATAGTGGTGAGTGAGATGACGGACCGCCTGGTCGACACGGACACGGAGAGGGCGCCGGTTGCCGTGCCGGGACGGGTCGTGCCGCCCCGGGGCCGCCGGCTGGTGCTCGCCCGGCTGCGGGACTTCTCGCTGATCCCGGTGATCCTCCTGCTGCTGCTCGTCGGGTTCATCGTCAGCCCGAACTTCCTCACCCGCGGCAACCTGATCGACGTCCTCCAGCAATGCACCGAGCTGAGCCTGCTGGTACTCGGCGAAGCGATGATCCTCATCGCCGGCCGGATGGACCTGTCGCTGGAGTCCACGATCGGCGTCGCGCCGGTGATCGCGATGTGGCTGGCGGCGCCCTCGCACGGCGGCCGGTTCACCGGCCTCGACCTGCTGCCCGGCTGGACCACGGTACCGGTCTGCCTGCTGGTCGGCGCGCTGATCGGGTTGATCAACGGACTCGTCGTGACCAAGGTCAGGATCAACGCGTTCATCCTGACGCTGGGCATGCTGATCGCGCTGCGCGGGCTCCAGCTCGGCATCAGCGGCGGGAACTCCATCTTCGAGCTGCCCGGCTCGTTCAAGTACCTCGGGCACACCGCCTGGCTGGGCCTGCCGGTGTCGCTGTGGATCTGCGGGATCATCTTCGCCGTCGCCATCGTGGCGCTGGGCTGGTTGCGGCACGGGCGCTCGCTGTACGCGATCGGCGGCAACGCCGAGGCGGCCCGGGCGGCCGGTATCCGCACCGACCGGGTGCTGCTGATCGTGTTCATCACGGCGTCCACGCTCGCCGCCCTGGCCGGCGTGCTCTACGTCGGCCACTACGGCTCGATCTCCGCCGACCAGGGCAGCGGATGGATCTTCAAGGTCTTCGCGGCCGCGGTGATCGGCGGGGTCAGCCTCAACGGCGGCCGCGGCAGCCTGTTCGGCGCGCTCACCGGCGTGGTGGCCCTGCAGCTCATCCTCAACGTCATGAACTTCGCCCGGGTACCTCCCGCGTGGGACCAGCTGGTCTACGGCGTGATCATTCTGATGGCACTGGTCGTGTCCCGGTTCACCTCGGGCGAGGCACAGGACTAGGAGAGGTTTCGATGCAGCGGATCGCCCTGCACACCCGGCTCGCGCCGGGTAAGGAGGAGGAGTACGAGAAGGTACACGCCGTGATCCCGGCCGACCTTGACCAGGCGCTGCGCGAGGCCGGGGTACGCACCTGGCGGATCTGGCGGGACGGCCGGGATCTGTTCCACGTCGTGGAGGTCGGCGACTACCAGCACATGCGGGCCCACCTGCGGGACCACCCGGCCAACGTGCCATGGCAGGCGCGGATGGCGCAGCTGCTGGAGGTCGAGGACGACTACTCCGGCCAGGACAAGGGGATCGCCCTGGTGTGGGAGCTACCGTCATGAAGCCGCTCGGACGTTCCGGCGTCGAGGTGACCGAGCTGGGCTTCGGGGCCGCCTCGATCGGCAACCTCTACAAGGTGGTACCGGACGAGGAGGCGGCTGCGGCGGTGACGGCGGCCTGGGACCGTGGGGTCCGGTACTTCGACACCGCGCCGCATTACGGGCTGGGCCTGTCCGAGCGGCGGATGGGTGCCGTCCTGGCCGGGTACCCGCGCAACGGGTACGCCCTGTCGACCAAGGTGGGGCGGCTGCTCGTCGCGAACCCCGGCGGCGCGGACAAGCGGGACCTGGACAACGGCTTCGACGTACCGGCCACGCTGCGCCGCCAGTGGGACTTCACCGCCGACGGGGTGCGGCGCAGCCTCGACGAGAGCCTGGAGCGGCTCGGGCTCAACCGGATCGACCTCGTCCTCATCCATGATCCCGAGGAGTCCGACGATCCGGAGGCCGCGCTGGACCAGGCGTACCCGGCGCTGCACCAACTGCGCTCCCAAGGCGTGATCGGCGCGGTCGGGGTGGGCTCCAAGCAGGTACAGATCCTGCACCGGTTCGTCACCGAGACCGAGCTGGACACGGTCATGCTGGCCGGCCGGTACACCCTGCTGGAGCAGCCGGCCCTCGACGACCTGCTGCCGGCCTGCGAGAAGCACCGCGTTTCGGTACTCAACGTCGGCGTCTTCAACAGCGGCCTGCTGGCGCGCGAGTGGCCGGAGGACGGGGGGAAATACGAGTACGGCGACGCCCCGCCGGAGCTGGTCGAGCGGGCCCGGCGGATCGCCGCTGTGTGCCGGGAGTACGGCACCTCGCTACCGCACGCCGCGCTGGTCTTCGCCGGTGCGCACCCGACCGTGGCGAGCGTCGTTGTCGGCGCCGGCCGGGCCGCCCACATGCTGCGCGACGCCGACCTGGCGGACGCGCCGCCGCCACCGGCCGGGCTCTGGGACGCACTCGTCGCGCAGGGCCTGCTGCGCCCCGACGCCCCGGTACCGGTCTCATGATCATCGACGCGCACCACCACCTCTGGGACCCGGGCCGGCACGAGTACCCGTGGATGGACGGCGAGGCCCTCGCGCCGTTGCGCCGCCCGTACACGGTCGACGACCTGTCGGAGGTCACCGGCGGGCGGGTGGCGTACACCGTCCTCGTACAGACCATCAGCGACGAGGCGGAGACTGCCGGGTTCCTCGCCACCGCCGGCGCCAACGATGGGCTGATCAAGGGCGTGATCGGCTGGGTCGACCTCACCGCGCCGGACATCGCCGGCCGGATCGCCGCGCTGCGGGCCGGGCCGGGCGGTGACCGGCTGGTCGGCATCCGGCACCAGGTACAGGACGAGCCCGACCCGGGCTGGTTCGCCCGTCCCGAGGTACTGCGCGGGCTGCGCGCGGTCGGTGCGGCCGGCCTCGTGTACGACCTTCTGGTGCTGGTACCCCAGCTGGAGCTGGCCACCGGCGTGGTCCGCCAGGTGCCGGAGGTGAGCTTCGTCCTCGACCACCTGGCCAAGCCGGGTATCGCGACCGGGCAGTGGGAGCCGTGGGCGTCCCGGTTGGCCGGGCTCGCCGCGCTGCCCAACGTCGCGGCCAAGCTCTCCGGCCTGGTGACCGAGGCGAGCTGGCCAACGCCCTCATCAAGGGGTTGACCGAGGCCGAGCGTGCCGCGATCCTCGGCGGTACGGCGGCCCGGGTGTATCGCCTGTAGCGGCCGCTAGTCCCGCAGGACGCGGCGCAGCCATTCCTCGACGCCGGCCACGTGCACGATGGCCCAGGAGCGGGCGAGGTCGGGCTGCCGCGAGGCGATCGCCTCGCAGATCGCGCTGTGCTGCTCGCGGGTACGGGCGACCGCGCCCTCCTGGGTCAGCCCCCGCCAGATCCGGGCCCGCGTGGTGGGGCCGGACAGGCTCTCGATCAGCGAGCAGAGCACGGTGTTGCCGGAGCCGAGCGCGATCCGCCGGTGGAACTCCAGGTCGTTGGCGACCAGCGCCTCGATCGTCGGGTCCTCGTCCAGCTCGTCGAGGACTGCGCGCAGGTCGGCGATCTGCTGGTCGGTCATGTTCAACGCCGCCATGGCGGTGGCCGCGGGCTCGAGGATCCGGCGTACCTCGAGGAACTCCAGGACCGTGTCGTCGCGGTGGAACTCCACGACGAACGTCATCGCGTCCAGCAGCAGCCGGGGTTCCAGGCTGGTGACGTAGGTACCGTCGCCCTGCCGGACGTCCAGGACGTGGATCAGTGACAGCGCCTTGACGGCCTCCCGCAGGGAGTTCCGGGACAGGCCCAAGCGGTCGGCGAGGTCGGCTTCCTTGGGTAGCCGGTCGCCTGGGCCCAGCTCACCCGAGACGATCATGTCCTTGATCTTGTCGATCGCCTCGTCGGTTACGGCCACGGACCCCCCTCGGTCGCTTGAGATTTGGCTGCGCCATCTTAACGCCCTGGTCAGCGACGGGAATCAACCGGTGCGGCAGCGGCCGGCTCCACCCGTACCGCGGTGCCGTAGGCGCAGATCTCCGCCCAGGCCGAGCTGATCTCCCGGTTGTCGAACCGCATGCCGATCACCGCGTTGGCACCCCTGCGGCGGGCCGCCTTGGCCATCTCCGCGATGGCCTCCTCGCGCCAGTGGCCGAGCGCGCGGACCATCTGCGGGTTGATGGCGCCGCTGAGGGCCTTGATGCCTTCTGCGTAAGGGTTGTGGGTGCGGGCGGTCAGCCCGAAAACCTGACCGTAGACCTCGACGACGCGGTATCCGGGGACACTTTCGGTGGTGACGATGAGCATCGCCATATCTCACCCCCTACGGGGGCACTATGCACCCCAGGACAGCGCATCCGTGCGGTCCCATCGGCCCGGGATGCCGCGCAGGCCCAGCCTGCCGATACCGTCGGGCACGGCCGGGTCGACGCGCAGTCGCGCATCGGCCGGCTCCAGGCCGAGCATCACCCGCAACAGCAGCAGCGGGGTACCCGCCGCCCAGGCCTCTGGCGAGCACGCCGACGGGTACGGCACCGGCACTTCGGTGGACTTGCGGTCGTACCCGACGAACACCTCGGGCAGCCGGTAGTCGAAGTGCCGCGCGGCCTCCAGGATGGCCATGGCCAGCTGACCCGCCTCGACCCGCCGCCCGTACCGGGCCAGCCCGGCCGCGATGATGGCGGTGTCGTGCGGCCAGACCGTGCCGTTGTGGTACTCCAGCGGGTTGTAGATGCCCTGGCCGGCGGCGAGGGTACGGACGCCCGAGCCGGAGAACAGCCACGGCCCGAGCAGGTGGCCGACCAGTTGGTCCACGTGCTCGTCGGGCACGATGCCGCTCCAGAGCAGGTGGCCGATGTTGGACGTGAGCGTCGGTAGCGGCTGCTTCTCCCCGTCGACGGCCAGCGCGTAGAAGCCGCGTTCGGGCAGCCAGAAGTCGGCCACGAAGCGCTCGCGCAGCGCCGCCGCGTCCCGTTCCAGCCGGTCGGCGAGCACCGGGTCGTCCCAGAATTCGCGGGCGAGCCGGGCGGTGCGGATCCGCGCGTCGTAGGCGTACCCCTGGATTTCGCAGGTGGCCCGGGGAAGCGAGGCCAGCCGGCCGTCCGGCCAGACGATCGAGTTCGAGGAGTCCTTCCAGCACTGGTTGACCAGGCCGGTTTCCGGGTTGCGGGTCTCGTAGTCGAGGTACCCGTCGTGGTTGGTGTCGCCGTACTCCTCGATCCAGCGCAGCGCCGCCCGGGCGTGCGGCTCCAGCAGCTTGACGGTGTCCACGTCGCCGGTCCACCGCTCATATTCGTCGAGTACCACGAGGAACAGCGGGGTCGCGTCGCAGGATCCGTAGTACGGCGACTGGGGTCGCTTGCCGAAGTGGGTCAGCTCGCCGTGCCGCAGCTCGTGCAGGATCTTGCCCGGCTCGGCGTCGCGGAAGTCGTCGAACTCGGTCGCCTGCTGGTTGGCCAGGGCGTGCAGGGTGGTGCGGCACAGCTCGGGGACGAACGGCAGCGCCTGGTAGCTGGTGATCAGGCTGTCCCGGCCGAACAGCGCCATGAACCAGGGCAGCCCGGCGGCGGGTAGCGACGAGTCGGGCACGGTCTCCGGGTAGAAGCGCAGCGCGGCGAGGTCGACGAGGCTGCGCTTGTACGTCCGGCGCAGGTCGTCGTGGTCGGTCTCCAGCGTCGGCGCGGCGTCCAGCCACTCCTCGAGGCTGTCGTCCATGTTGGGCTGGTGCGAGCGCCGGGGTACCGGCCGGTGCATCTGGGTGGCCAGGGAGATCTCGATCTCGCTCTGCCAGGTCTGGTTCGGGGCGAGGCTGACCCGGAAGGTCAGCGACTCGTCGGTGAGGAACGCGCCCGGCGCGCAGATCGTGGTCTCCCGGTAGAAGTCGGCGTGCCGGTACATCAGGGTGACCCGGTCGCTGTCGACCCGGCGGGAGAACTCACCGGTCTTTGCCAGTTTGTCCTTTATCTCAAAGATGTCGGCGAAGTCCGCTCCGAACAGCAGCGAGAGCTCCAGCTGGACCGGCCGGGTGCCGTGGTTGGTCATCTCCAGCTGTTCCTGCATGCCGTCGCCGACGTGCCGGTTGCGCACCAGCGACAGGGTCGGGTTGCGGTAGATCGTGCCGGTCGGCTCGATCAGGAAGAAGACCGCCTCGTCGTAGTCGAGCGTCTCCGCGGACAGGGCGTCGAGCTCCCGGCCGTTGAGCCGGATCTGCCAGCGGGACAGGTGGCGCATGTCCCGGTAGAACAGGCCGCTCATGTCGTCGTGGCGCAGGCCGATGTCGCCCCGCAGGTCGCTCACCACGAACGTGCTGCCCTCGAGGATGTTGATTCGACGCGGTTGCACTTCCCACCCCTTGCCCGTTCGGACGATCTTCGCTTTCCACGTTAGGCCCGCCGCCACGTTCACCAAGCCATACCGTGGGTACTGCTACGACAGGAAGCGGCCGGATGATTCGAGGGCAGTGCCATGTCTGACGCACCTCAGGAGCCTCCCAGTCTCATTCACAAACGGATGCGCATCGCGATGGTGGCGCCACCGTGGTACGAAATCCCGCCGGTGGGGTACGGCGGCCTCGAGGTGATCACCGCGGCTCTCGTGGACGGCCTGGTGGGGCGCGGCCACGAGGTGACCCTCTTCGGCGCCGGTAACCGTACCGGGACCCGGGCGCGATTCGTATCCACCAGCGGGCAGTTGCAGTACCCGCGCCTGGGCGAGTTGATGCCCGCCGTCATGCACACCGCGCGGGTCAACCGTGTGATAGCCGATGGTGATTTCGACGTCGTCCACGACCACACGACCGATGGCCCGATGACCGCGCCGGCCCGTCCGGTACCCACGGTGGTCACCGTGCACGGCGCCGTCAACGGCGAGTACGGCGACTACGTCGCGGCCCTGGGCGACAGCGTCCGGCTGGTCGCGATCTCCCGCGCCCAGCGGCTGCTGCGTCCCCGGCTCAACTGGGTGGC
>WNGQ01004515.1_pt1 | contig 13818 bp, 15 predicted proteins | sample 5407661 | NCBI WGS metagenome assembly WNGQ01 (sample SAMN13153382, study PRJNA577476) | soil metagenome | isolation source: 60 cm soil or saprolite under Garry oak tree replicate 2 | place: USA:California | collected 2016-06-15
TCGCCGTTTTCGGGAAACTTCATGCCGCAGTCCCCGTAGAACTAGGTGAAATGAAACCACCCCCCAGAGCCCCCAGAGCGGCGGCGGTCTGCGTCGCTGCGATAACTAGTCAACACCGTCCGAATGTCTTGCCGCTTAAGCGCGAAATCGATCTGCACGTTTCGCCTGCTGTCACAGAGTCACTTAACGCAATGACCGAGGAAAAACCGGAACGGATAGTGATAGATCTTTCCCGCGCGACTTACATCGATAGCGCGGGCTTGGCAGCGCTTATTCTAGCCATGCAAAACGTTGAAGCCTATGGTGGCAAGTTTTTCCTGGCTGGTCTGCACGAAACCATGCGCTCGATTTTCGAGACTTCGCGGCTTAATCGAATATTTCAGATTTTCCCAGATGTAGATGCTGCGCTGGCTGCGATCTGATGAGTGAAATATTGCGAAATCATCGCTGACAATCTCAAGAAAATTCGATGGAGTTGGGGCTGGGTGTCAGCCATTGATCCCGACGGGCGAACGATCTGGATTGCTGACGCGCATCGCGGCGCAACGGAAAGCGTTTGGTTGTGCGTCCGCATGAGAAACTAACTGCGTTGGTAGATGCAGTGAGATGTTGGAGAGTAATCCGCTCGCGGCAGTGCCCTCGGTCACCGGCACGACGTCGGCGAAGCAAGATTGTGACGTGGTCGATGAAGGCGGGCGCGCACGCTTGTCGCGGAGGCTACCGAACGGAGTGGCAGGGGGTGCCTGCCCGCCGCCACTCCGCTCGTGTCGTCAGTTATGGGGTTGTGTCGCCGTAGATGTTCTGGTCGAGCCCGCCGGCGTACGGGCACGTGTCTCGGCCGAAGCCGCCGCCTGGCAGCGGCGCCCGGCACTGTAGGACGTCGGCGTTGTCGTGGTCGCCGTCGCCGCCCTCACGGGGGTCGCTGCCCGCGACCACGTTGCGCCAATCCGTCCAGACGCCGTACGAAAACGTCCCGACCGAGCTGATGTAGAGATAGTCGCCACCGAACGGGAACGTGCGCCCTCCGAACTGCTCCCAGTTCGGGTTGCTGTTCGCGTCGCTGATCCGTGTCGCCGCCGACCAGGACAACGTCGACGTGGGTGCTGAGGCGCCGAACACGTCGAGTGAGGGCACCGTGCTCCCGTCGGCGCAGTTCCCGAGCGGGCGGCGGGAATCGTAGCACGGATCGTTGCGGCTGTCCCACCAGAGCGCGTGCATCGTGCCCGCGTCCACGGAGATATCCGGGAATCGCTGCAGCCCGCCGTGCGTACGTGGGTCGTCGATCAGCACCGGCGTCGTGTGCGCGCCGGTAGCGCCGTCCAGCCGCAAGAAGTAGATCCCGGACTGACTGCCGATATTCTGGTGGTAGCTGTCCGGCAGGTCCTCGGACACGATCGACCCGTAGGTCGTCCCGCTTGCGACCTCCGTGCCCGGGATCGATGGGTCGTAGACGACGTACAGGTAGTCGTGCGTCGCATCCGTCTGGTCGGCGGTGGCCCGCACCTGCGTACCGCCGCGCATGAAGGTATAGCCCGACTGGCATGCGAGGGCGAAGTCGCCGCATTCGCCGGTGGTGCCCCCGGACACCAAGATGTCGATCGGGTCGTACGGCTCGAAGGTCTGCACGACGTGCGGTGCCGAGAACGTCTGCCCGCAGTCGGACGACGCATTGTACACGATTGCGTCGCTGAGCTGGTGGCTTCGGACATCGGCGAACTGCCGGTACGTGATGTAGACGTGCCCGTTACCGGTCACCGAGATGTCCGGGAACTGGATGTCGTGGACGGTCTGACTGATCTTCAGCGGCGCGGAGAAGGTGCGCCCGTGATCGGTCGAGCGGACGAAGTAGATGCTTGAGTTGAAGCCGCTCGGCCCGTTGCCGGTGAACCGCGCCCACGCGAAATAGACGTTGCCATCGCACGTGCCGCCGGTGCGGTCGACCTCGATCGAGGTCTTATCATGAAACTTGCCCAGCAGGTTCGGCGCCGCCGAGCCCTCCGCGACGTCGACGGAGGTGACGAACTCCTTGCCGTCGTCCGCCGTCGCACCGCCCGGCCCGTTCGGGTTCTCGTACGTCGCCACCCATACGTCTCCGAAGGTCTGAGTGGGTCGTTCGGGATTGGTCGAGCTCTCCGAGCCGGCGAACAGGCGTCCGTGGTTGTCCCAGGCGAGTACCGGGTCGCCCGAATCAGCCGTCCGCACGTGCGAGCGTGCCGCGTACGGCGACGCGTCGCCCTGGTAACCGGGGACGAGCGAGCTCTTGAAGCTTGCGGCTCCGTCCTCGGAGCGGTAGTAGCCGAGCCAGACGTCGCCGAGCCCGATGAACGTCCCGTCGGAAGCGAAGACGCCGCAGTAGTCGTTCGAACTGCCCACGATCACCTGCGGGTTGCGCGGGTCGACCGCGACCGCGGGCTCATTCTGCCGACCGCGGCTCTGGGAGCAGGCCGTCAGGACGTCGTCCGTATACGGCTGCCCTGTGACCAGAGTGTAGTCGCTGACGTACCCGCCGTTCGCCCCGTTGTCGTTCGTGAGCCGCATGTTGGGCGAATCGGGGTTGAAGGATGCAATCGCGGTGACCACGGCGGCTGCGACAAGCGTGACCACACTTGCGGCGCGCAGAAGCAAGAACAAACGATTTTGACGATTAAACCAGCGATTAGATTTCATATATTTTAAAGGACTCCAGTTAGAGATTTGAGTTTAGTTTGAAGGGCTCTCCCTTAGGGATTCGCGTTTAGCGCAAAAACGGATGTGCAAATGTTGAACCGTATTTTTTTGTTCCTTAACTGTGGCGCGCTCCATGTGCGAGGTTTGCAAAAGAAAACAAATGCATCATCTCAAGACTTACAAAGGCATGCACTCGTTAACCTTCGAGTGAGGCGCGGATGGGTTGCACGTCCAAAATTTTCGCATGCCAGTGCTCCGCTACGATCTGCGCCCGAGGCCGCCGGCGGACTTCCAATTTTTTCCCGTAATTCCTCCACCCGGTTCGACAACGACGCAGAGCAATCCCAGCCGAATCCAGTGACACCTCAGCAAAGGCGGTTGGAGTTGGGGCTGCGTATCAGCCGTTGATTCTCAGGGGCGAACTATCTGGATTGTTGACGCGCATCGCGGCGACGGAAAGCGTTTCGTTGTGCACGCCGATGAAAATGCTGACCCCGCGCGCGCCCATGCGTTTCGAATACGTTGCCAGCTCCATCATAAACGCGGATCACAGCATGATGTGACCGGCTGCGGTGCATCGCGTACCCGATTGCGTTGCTAACTGCATTCGGCTCGCCACAGAACGCGTAATTGATGCGCAGGCGGGTCAGGATGGCCGGGGGCGATCTGCCGCGCAGTCTTGAAGTCATGGCAAGCTGGGTAGAAAGGCGGGCTCGCGGTTAAAACTCCACCATCGCCAGGTTAGGCCGTTCGGACGAAATCCTCGAAGGCGCGAATCGCTGCACAGATGGTTTCGCGCCGCGCATTACTCCCGGCGGCGTCCATTGTTTCGGGGTTCATTTCACTCATCTTCGAATTGAGTTGATCAAAGGTTGGCTTGTCCGCGACGAAGCTTCGGAACCTTACCGTCGCCGAGGCCAATTCCTTCATACCGCCGCCGTGATAATATAGTCGCTTCGATTCATCGGGGTCGGTGACAACGACGAATCTGGAATGCCAATCCCGCAAGGTGGAAAGAAGGTCAGCTCTGCGGGATTCTTTCTCCTTCTTGTCAGCATGTGCTCTCGCCTCACGCTCTCTAGTTAGGGTGGTCCTATGAACGACAACCCATCCGATCACCGCGATAGTAGCAGCGAGACATCCAGCTATGATTGTGGCTTCCGGACCGCTTAGATTAGGGAGGGACATAATGAGGGCCTAACGAGAAAGAGATAAGCCACGGCAGGGTGTCGTGGCAATCACGCTGAAGTTACATCGAAATGGGGCCGCTGGCTTCATCGATTGGTTAGGTTACAAAACTCAGCCAATTTCGCGAAAGCGTCCAAGCTCTGCATCACCGAGAAACGTGGAATTCGCAAGCCGATCAAACGCTGGGGTGGGAACGCAATGATGTCATCGAAAATGAACGTGAGTCATTTCAACGCATGATGCTCTCAGCCAAAGCGAGGTAGTGACGGCGCATATCCGCCGCCTTAGCAAGTTTCCAAAACGTGGCTCATGGATTGGAAATTATGGTGTTCTGGTCAAGTGCCAACAGCCATTTCCCGTTATGCTTTACTACCACGTATGTCTTCATCTGCTTTTCATTCTCGTGCTTCAATCCATCTTCGGGCGTTACATAACTATCGCTCTTATGAATTGCGTTAACCAAGGCCACGTCATGGGTTACAAAGTGAACTGTCATATTATCGATCGTAATTGAGACTCCCTTCAACATAGTTTTGTGAATAGCTCTTACCTCCTTTAGAACTTCATCTCGTCCTCTTCTAAGTCCCCCTCCCGGATTGATATGCACCCAGTCATCAGTGGTATATGAAGGCGCATTCTTAAAATCGCCATTGTTGTAATCAGTGACGAACGACTTCACCACTTCTCGCACTAGCTGCTCATCGTCAGAACCCCGCGCAACGCCCATGAGACATAGTAAGCCAGCAGCAAAGAAGAGAAGTTTCATGATTTTATCCTTTCATGGTCATCACACACCGCATGCGAAATCCTAGCTAAACAAAGATGGTGCTCGGCGCGAGCGAAAAACGTGAACTCACTGCGTTTTGAAAACCGCCAGCTTGTTCGTGCGTTTCGATCGCGTTGCCAGCGTCATCGTAAACGCGAATGACAGCATCATGTGAGCGACTGCGATGCTTGGCGTACCCGATTGCATTCGCCACGGCATTCGGCCCATCATGCCACAGGCGACCAAACGGCAGCGCATCGGAAATTAGATCGACGCCGCGATGATCTTTGCGGGGTCGCACTTCGTAAACGTGCAAACTCTCTTTTATCACGTTTCAAGTTTCATTAGCGGCTAATCTTCCAGATGTGAAAACCATAATCGATACGCCCGGATGGTGATGCATTCACGATTGAAGGAATTAAATGAAACAAAGCGCTTTCCCAGCCACTCCGGTGCCGCGTCAGCACCGTCCGAATGTCCTGCCGCTTAGAGGCGAAATCGATCTGCACGTTTCGCCTGCTGTCACACAGTCACTTAACGCAATGACCGAGAAAAAACCGGAACGGATAGTGATAGATCTTTCCCGCGCGACTTACATCGATAGCTCAGGCTTGGCAGCGCTTATTCTAGCCATGCAAAAGGTTGAAGCCTATGGTGGCAGGTTTTTCCTGACTGGTCTGCACGAAACCATGCGCTCGATTTTCGAAAGTTCGCGGCTTGATCAAATATTTCAGATTTTCCCAGATGTAGATGCTGCGCTGGCCGCAAGCTGACCCTGACTTAACGTAGTCGAACGGCAGGTACCGCCGATTTAATCCGCATTTACGATGCCGCGGGAAACGTCATCGATTCGGCGTTGCCGGCGTCCATAGGCAAAGGAGGCGCCATCGTGGTGATTGCGAACAGATCGGAGATCACAGCCCACTGGGCCATACCCTCGTGCCAGTACAATGTGTCCGTGGGAATTTGGCCGCCCTTCCACATTTCTTCGAGCTGCGCCTTTTCGTAAGGCCCGCGTCGTTGGCCCTGCATGTACACGTAGATGTTCACGGTTTTTCACTTCCGTCCGGGAGAAACCGAGAAACGATCAAAAATTCAGTTCGGATTCAAAAGCTGTTATGGTCGCCTCGACCCTCGAAAATGTGTACACGAATGGTCCATCCGGCCAATCATCGGCGATTCTAGCGCGTGAAGCGACAAGGCCTGTTGAATTTGGGTAGTGTACTAATTTGACCGCTAATCAAGAGGCCGCGATTGCCAGCAAAGCTCGATCCGAAAAATGAGACGGGGCGGCGGAGTGATGCGTCCGGTTTTACACCTCGAATAGCCTTGGGGTGCGTACCTGCACTCCGCCCCCCACCCCCGTCTAATAAAAACCTATGCCGTGCGTCAAGACAATTCCTTAAGGAAATTTACCTAGGAGCATACCCGGGTAAGGAAACTGCGTAATTTGGCAACGAACCCGCAACGGCGGGACTAACCCCCTAGCATAGCCGTGGATTTTGAGTCCAGCGCGTCTGCCAATTCCGCCACGCCGGCTTTTTCGAACGAGAGCGAAAAGAATACGAGATTCGCGCCTAAGCTCAACATCGTCGTGCTGTAGCGTGCTCTGTCCTCAGCGCATCCGGGCTTCGGGAGAAGCGGAAATCCGCTGAGGACAGCCGACGCTATTGCAGATCGAGCCCTTGCAAACTTCGCGGCGGCCCGAAAATTTCGCGTAGAATGATTGCATCACGCAAACCGGATTTCGATGCGAGCAAAGTCGCGATGTCTGTTTTCAACTCTACGCCTTTGGCAACCCCGAAAGCTTTCGGGGCTGCATAAGCTTCTACCGGCGCTTTGATAATCGGCGGCGGTTCGATCGGTAACGGTCCTTCGTGAACTTCGAACGCTGGAACACTTGGTATTGCTGGCGGGAATATTTTCTCCGCGCGTTTCGCAGTTTCAGGCGCAGGAATCCCTCTTCGAATGACGTCGGGTTTGCGTCGTCCTTCTCGGATTATTTTCCACGCTTGCGGGAGAGGTGGCTGCACCGGCGCCACCGGTCTGGGTGGAATGTCCGTACGAGGTACCACAGGCGGAGGCGGTCTTGATGCAGCCGGTTGGCCAAGCGCTTCCAGGAATTTGCGAATCCGTTCTTCATCTGATTCTGCCGGTACGCGCGGAATTGGCTTCGGCATTCTGGGTGCAGGTTTTGATGTGGGCTCTACCTCGTCCGTGTTTTTTTTTCCCACCGCCCTCGCCAGCAACTGGAACAACAACGCAACGGCGAGAAGTAAAAGGAAAATGAGATTGTCGAAATGAGCGGCAATCATCTTACGATCTCACGCCTCAAGAAATCATCACGTTCCCTCCGTCCGCGGTTTGTCTCCACCTGCGATTGATTCGCGCATCGAGGTGTCGGCCTGAACATTCTTCATTCGGACATAATCCATGACCCCGAGGTTGCCTGAGCGAAATGCGTCTGCCATTGCCTGGGGGACGAGCGCTTCAGCCTCGACCACTTTGGCTCGCATTTCCTGCGTTCTGGCGCGCATCTCTTGCTCCACAGCGACAGCTGCTGCACGGCGCACCTCGGCTTTCGCTTGCGCGACGCGTTTGTCCGCCTCGGCTTGTTCGGTCTGCAACTTCGCGCCGATATTGTCGCCGACATCCACATCGGCGATGTCGATTGAAAGAATTTCAAACGCCGTATTGCTGTCGAGGCCTTTAGCCAGAACTGTCTTGGAAATGCGATCCGGATTTTCCAGCACTTCTTTGTAGGAATGCGCAGAGCCAATTGCGCTGACAATGCCTTCGCCGACGCGGGCGATGATTGTCTCTTCCGTCGCGCCGCCGACGAACCGATCAAGATGCGAGCGCACGGTCACACGAGCTTTTACTTTCACGCCGATTCCATCCTGTGCGACGCCGTCGATGGTTGTGCGTCCCATTGTCGGGTTGGGCGCGTCAATCACCTTTGGATTGATACTCGTGCGCACCGCTTCGAGCACCGTCTTGCCAGTGCCTTTGGTGGCCAGATCGATGGCGCATGCACGGTTGAAATCGAGCGAAATGCCCGCCTTCTCAGCGGCAATTAACGCGAGAACCACATGGCTCACATCGCCGCCCGCCAGATAATGCGCTTCCAGCGCGTCGCTTGAAACCTGTAGGCCTGCCTTCACGGCTGTGATTCGATTGTCCACGATCAATCCGACCGGGACCTTGCGGAGTCGCATCCCGACCATTTTGCTCATTTGGACCGGCGCACCCGCGATCCATGCCCGAACCCAGAGACCGAAAAAGTTGAAAAGAACAACCGCCAGCACGAACGCGAATAGCGCCAGCACTGCAATGCCGACCAGATAAAGCGCTTCCATATTGGTGCGAAGACTATCGGAACGGAAGCAGCGCGCAAACGTCTAATTGCTGACGGGTAGCGACGCCGCGCTGCGGCGTCCGGACAGCGCAGCGCGCCGTCCCTACCACGAAAATCGTGCTCGGGGCGGGACTTGAACCCGCATGCCTTTCGGCATACGCCCCTCAAACGTACGTGTCTGCCATTCCACCACCCGAGCCTTATTCGGAAGCGTCAAAACTTTCCGCAGACGGCAACCGCTGGCAAGTGCCCTTTCTGTTCTACCCTACAAGTTGCGATTGTGCGTTGGTACGCGCGAGAGCGATAGCGTGACGCTCGAGCCTTATGCGAGCTCCTTCGCTTCACTCGCGATGATGTGCACCTGGGCACGTCACATTTTGAAGCGTTCGCCGAGATACAGCTGGCGGCTGATGGGATCGTTGATCAGGAAATCTTTTGTTCCTTCACTCTCCACCCGGCCATCGTAAATCAGATAGGCGCGGTCCACGATTGAGAGAGTCTCACGCACATTGTGGTCGGTGATCATGATGGCGAGTCCTGACTTGCGCAGGTTTACGATAATTTGTTGCACGTCATATACCGCAATGGGATCGACGCCGCTGAAAGGCTCGTCGAGCATCAGCAACTTCGGGTGCGTGACCAGCGAACGCGCAATGGTCAAACGTCGCTTCTCGCCGCCGCTCAATGTGAGCGCGACGTTTTTCGCGATCCGCTCAATGCCAAACTGGTGCAACAGTTGATCGCAACGGTTTCGCCGCTCGGCCTTGCTCAGCGGTAGCGTTTCCAAAATTGCGAGGATGTTTTGTTCCACTGTCATCTTCCGAAAGATCGATTCCTCCTGCGGCAGATAACCCATGCCGATGCGGGCCCGCTTGTACATCGGATAGTCCGTGACATCAGTGTTGCAAAAAATCACGCGGCCGCTGTTTGGCCTGACCAGACCAACGATCATGTAAAAACTCGTTGTTTTACCCGCGCCGTTTGGCCCAAGCAATCCCACGATCTCGCCAGCCCGGACGTGCATATCGATCCCGTCCACCACTGCCCGGCCGCCGTAGATCTTAACCAGCTGCTCAGTAGTCAGGACAGTTTCCGCTTTCGTCGTGACCGGCGAAGGAATCTTGGCAGTCGAAACCGGCGCAGTTTGGCTGATCATGGCTTTGGGAGAGCCGGAGCAGGCGGGGTCTGGGCCGGCGAGGTCTGAGAGGGACTGGCTTCGCCCTTCTTTTCCTCGTTTGGCTGCTGACGAATCTCCGTGCGACTTGGGCCGTGTGTCGTCAGTTGGCTGTTCTGGTTAATGATCATGACTGTATCAGGGCTGGTCGCCACGTGCATGTTCAATCCCTCCTGCACACGCGGCGTTCCTCTCAATTCAACATCTCCGGTTGCAGCGGTATAAGTTGCTTTGTCTGCTCGGCCAACCGCGCGCGTTGGCGGTCCGCCATTTGGATTGGGCCGATCGCGCACCAGCCCGACGTTCCCCTCGGCGATGGCTTTCTCTAGGCCCTGATTTTGTCCCTTTGTAATAAACACTGTCAATTTGTCAGATTGAAGATTGAAACGCGGATCGGTTACCTTCACCCGGCCGCTAAAGATGCCCTTGTTCTTGGTTGAATCAAAGAACGCCTCATCCGCGTAGATTTCCGTTGTGGTCGGCGCGTTCGACTGCGACCCATCCTGGCCAAATAATTTTGTGGCCGGCGATTCAGTTTTTTTGTCGGTCGCCGTTTTCTTTGCTTTCTTCTCTGGCGCAGCCTGGGAAGCTTTCGTGGGCTCCGCGGCAATCTGCGCCTCCATACGCGCACCAGTTGCGCAGGCGATAAACAGGATCAACACCGCCAGTTTTTTCATTGGCTGCTGTTTGGTTTGGCAGTCAGATGCGATTGATCAGTGATCACCATTTTCACGTTTCCGATCAATCGCCCGGTCCTCGTGTTGGTGTCGAAATACACTGAATCGCCAGCAATGTTGAAATCCGCGCGCTGGATCGTCGTGCGTTCCTGCGAACTGAGGACCCGGGTTTTTAGATCAAGCACCGACGTGTGCATGTCAATTTGCAGGTCGAGCTGATTCTCGGGGGTATAGGTCGTAATTTTAAGATGTTGAAATCCGATGTGTTCTTGGTCAATTCGGTGCGCCGTCCCCGCCTCAAATCTTCCACGAAGATGACCGTCGCCATCGAAATCCGGCAACACAAGGCCCTTGGCTTCATGGCCGATCGGCAGGGGAATGTTCGTTAAGCTTTGTTCGCCCGGAGACGCAGTCGGCGTCGCTGTCGCGCGAGCCCTTTTCTTATGGCCTTTTGACTGACCGGGCACCTGAGGCGCCGATATCAAAAAGGACAACGCCACTGATAAGAACCAAACCAGCAATACCCAACGCCGGTAGGGGCGGTTGACCCCAACCGCCCGCTCCCAAAACGTGATACCCTTGGTGCCTGGGCGATTGCGGTCAATCGTCCCTACCCGAGACGGCAGCATGAATAGCCTTTAACATGCACAGGTGCTTCGGCAAATCCTTTAGCGGAATCTGATTCGGCCCATCCGACAACGCGCGCGCCGGATTTTCATGCACCTCCATAAAGATTCCGTCGCAGCCTGTGGCCATCGCGGCCCTGGCCAGCGCTGGTGCCAGGACGCCGTCGCCAGCCGTCGAGTCCCCTGCCCCGCCTGGCCGCTGCACAGAATGCGTCGCGTCAAAGATCACGCGATATCCCGCTTCGCACATCCAATAGAGCGAGCGCATGTCGGCCACGAGGTTGTTATAGCCAAACGTCGTGCCGCGCTCGGTGAAACAGAATTGTGAGTTGCCAAAGGCGATCAGTTTTTCGGCAATGTTTGTTACGTCCCACGGCGCGAGGAACTGACCTTTCTTCACATTGATTGCGCGACCCGTTTCCGCGGCAGCGCGTAGCAGATCCGTTTGCCGGCAGAGAAACGCCGGGATTTGCAACATGTCGATCTTCTCGCCGGCGATCTCCGCTTCGTTCGGGGAATGAACATCGGTTGTCACTGGTATCTTCAAGTCGCGCCCGATGGCTGAAAGAATCTCGCAGCCTTCGCGTACGCCGATCCCGCGAAACGATCGCACCGAAGTCCGATTTGCCTTGTCGTAGGAGGCCTTGAAAATGAAATCAACATCTGCGGCAGAGCAGATTTCAGCGATCTTCTTCGCCATGCGCCAGACAAACTTCTCCGACTCAATCACGCACGGCCCGAGAATGAACGCCGGACGTTTCCCGCCGATCACGACGTTGCCGACTTTGAGAGCTTTGACTTTCATTGATCGCGCTCACTCTCGCGAAGCGGGCGATTGAGGTCAATCGCCCCTACCCCAGCACTCCCAGCAACCGAGGTAGCGGCGGTTCACCTGAACCGCCACTCGAATGGCCGCCTCGCACGAGATCGACGATGGCAAATGGCGCATACAACCCGAGAAAAAAGAGTAGTGCGACTCCGTGCATTTGCAGGAGGTACAACGGTCGCGAATCGGAAAGAAAACTCAAAATGGAAAAGGCTTCCGGTTTGCGCAGCAAAAATCCGTAATTAACATCCGTCAGTTTGTCGATAACCAGAGTAACCACAAAATAAAATTCCGACCACAGCCAGACGCGCACAATTGACATCGGATACGGCCGGTATCGCCGGGTCAACATCAGGAAAACCACGCCGACGATAATGCCGCAATGCGAGGTGAAAAAACTGATGAAACGCCAGTCTGGAAAGCCAAAGAGCAGGTTTGGCGTGAGAACGGCCTGCAACGTGCCGCCAATTCCCCAGAAGTATGCCACTTCGAACCAGCGTTGATTTCCGGTCCACATCGCCACGATTACGACCACCATGCCCCAGTCGCACATTTGCATTGGCAACATTTGCCGCCAATCCACAATGCCGTGGCTGCGGATAAAAACTAAATACGCGATATAATTCAAGACGAGCACGGCTGAGAGGACGCCGATAATGATCTTCTCCAGGCGCTGCGATTTTGTGCGCCGCACAATCGCAGCAAGCGCAAACGGCAGCACGATCGTGAGAAAAATGACCGTAAGATGCGGCAGGCCGTACGGCTGAAATTCAGGCGCGTCGTTCATCACAAGGTGGATCGGCTTCCCCGAAGACGATGCCAAATAACTGCGCCTTCGGCGCCTGACATTATCATCGCGTTCAGAGAACGCGATCCACCTCTAACGAATCACCCAGAGATTGCACGGGATAACATCTGTAATCCAAGCGATGTTACTGGGAAGCGGCTGACTTGCTTCGCCATTTTTCTGCAGCGGCACTACCAGCAAATCCGCCTTGACCGATTGAACGAAGTCCGACGCAGCCAATCCGGTATTGCCGCGGACACAGCGGACCTCAATCGGTACATCCGTTGCACCGGCCGACAGAACGAATTGTTCCAGCGCCTCTTCCTCCGCGTCGTGTGCGCTGGAATCTTTGCCTTTAGTGCCACCCGCGCCCATCGACGCGCGGGCCTGATCAAACGTGGTAATAATGCGAATAACGTAAAGCCGGTCGCACGGTTCGGACGCGGCCAGCGGCAGCGCTATTTTCAAAGCCTTTAGCCCGTGACTGGAATAATCGGCAACGAAAACGATCCGGCGCAACGGTTTGGGGTTCGCCGCAGGCCTCGTGAAGAGCACAACCGAACAGGGCGCTTCTCGCACGAGGCGGCGCGCGACATTACCAAGAAATGGATGCAACACGACCTCCTTTTCCAGCGCGCCGGCCACAATCACGTCGATCTTCTCACGAGCGAGCGCGCGCAAAATAGCTTCGGCCGGGTCTCCCTGCTCATAATGAATCGCTGAATTGGCCGGAAGATGCAGCGCCGCGAGGGCGTCGCTAAACTTCTCTGCTGTTTCTTCATTTCGCTCGCCCACATAGATCAGATGAAGATCGGCCGGAAAACGTTCCCGGATTCGCTTCGCTTCGGCTAGAACCTCTCTGAAGCGCGGCGAAAATGTCGTCGCCACGGCAATGCTTTTGTATGGCGATGGATCAGCCATGGAATGCATTGAACTGTCGCGCTCCGGGGAAATTCGGCAACACAGAGATGGCGCCCTCGGCGGCCGCGCCTTACCAATCTGCTTTTCATTTCTAAGTTCCTCTGCGAATTTTCGCAGATGCGACGCGCGATTTATCCCGGCAGCTTCGATCCGGTGACCAACGGTCACCTGGATGTGATTGAGCGTGCAAGAAAACTATTCGATGAAGTCGTTGTGGCTGTGGCGCATAATGACGAGAAACAACCGCTTTTCTCGTTAAAGGAACGCCTCGATTTGCTGCAAGAGACCGCCGGTAGAATCGACAATGTGCGAATCGCTGAGTTCGAAGGGTTGCTCGTCGAATTCGCCAGGGCGGAACAAGCCGGAGCAGTGATCCGCGGTTTACGCGCGGTCTCCGATTTTGAGTTCGAATTTCAAATGGCGCTGATGAATCGAAAACTGGATGCCGCGGTAGAAACGATTTTTTTAATGCCGAAGGAGGAATACACTTATCTCAGCTCTCGAATTGTAAAAGAAATCGCGCGTCTCGGCGGCGATGTCTCGAGTTTCGTTCCAGTGTGTGTGGCTAAGGCGCTGAGGAGGAAATGTAGATAAATATGGCGAAAGGATTGGCTCATGAAAGTGCACCTAAAACAGATTCCAGCCCAAGGTCTGCATCTGGAAGGGGAAGAGGATTGCCCAATCCAGGAACTGGAATCAGAGGGAATTCGTTGCGCTGGTCGACTGCATTACGATATCGATCTTGGCGTTGCGGGAGGCGCCCTGTGGGCGAATGGCTCGCTGTCACAGCTAGTTGAGCTGCGTTGCGTGTCGTGTCTGGAAAAATTC
>WNGQ01013204.1_pt2 | contig 13813 bp, 10 predicted proteins | sample 5407661 | NCBI WGS metagenome assembly WNGQ01 (sample SAMN13153382, study PRJNA577476) | soil metagenome | isolation source: 60 cm soil or saprolite under Garry oak tree replicate 2 | place: USA:California | collected 2016-06-15
AGGCTCGTTACCGGCCGCGCGACGTACTACCGTTCGCTCATAACAGCCGGTCGGCACGTGTCGGCCGCGTTCACCCGCAGAGGCCCCCATGGAAGTGCCACTTACGCCCCTGGAGTTCGCCCGCCGCACCCGCCATCTGCATGGGCACAGGGACGCGGTCATCGACGGTGACCTGCGGCTCAGCTACGAACAGTTCTTCGACCGCTGTGACCGGTGGGCGTCCGCGTTGCGCCGCATGGGGGTGGCGCGGGGCGACCGGGTGGTCACCATCGCCCCGAACACCCATGCGCAGCTTGAGGCGTTCTACGCGGTGCCGCAGATCGGCGCGGTGCTGGTGCCGATCAACTGCCGACTCACCGCCGACGACTTCGCCTACATCGTGAACCATTCGGGGGCGACCGTGGTCTGCGCTCACAGCGACTACCTGGACGCGGTGGACGGGGTCCGTGACCAGATGCCGGAGGTTCGCCACTACGTGGCGTTCGAGGGTGCGCGGGACGGCTGGGCCGACTATGAGGCGGCCGTTGCCGCGGCGTCTCCGGATTCGGAACGACCGGAGATCAGCGAGCGGGACCTGCTCACGATCAACTACACCAGCGGGACAACGGCACGCCCGAAGGGCGTCATGATCACCCACCGCAACGCGGCGATCAACTCAATCGGCACCCTGCTGCATCTGCCGATCGGTGTGGGCGAACGATACCTGTGGACGCTGCCGATGTTCCACGCGAACGGCTGGACCTATACCTGGACGGTGACCGCCGCTGCGGGTGTTCACGTGTGCCTGCGAAAGGTGGAGCCCACAGCGGTGTTCCGTGCCATCCGTGAGGACGAGGTGAGCTGGCTGTGCGCCGCGCCCACGGTGCTGATTTCACTGGCGAACGCCTCTCCGCAGGTACGCGGGGAAGTACCCGCGGGCGTACATGCGGTGACCGCGGGAGCACCGCCCGCGGCGGCCACGATCGAGCTGCTGGAGGGCGAGTTCGGCTGGGACGTCACCCACGTCTACGGCCTCACGGAGACGGCGCCGTTCATCACCGTGTGCGCGCCGTTGCCCGAGCATGAGCAGCTCACGCCGGCCGGACGCGCGGTGGTGAAGGCACGGCAGGGCGTCGAGCTGCTCACGTCGGGCGAACTGCGGGTGGTTGACCGGGCCGGGGACGAGGTTCCCGCCGACGGGCAGACGCTAGGCGAGATCGTCGTGCGAGGCAACGCCGTCATGGCGGGCTACTACCGCGACGATGTGGCGACCCAGCGCGTCATGGGCGATGGCTGGTTCCACACGGGCGACGCGGCCGTGCTCCATCCCGACGGCTACGTGGAGATCCGCGACCGGATCAAGGATGTGATCATCAGCGGTGGTGAGAACATCTCGTCGGTGGAGGTGGAGGGAACGCTGATCCGCCATCCCGCCGTGGCCGAAGCGGCGATCGTCGGCTTCCCGCACGAGATGTGGGGCGAGGCGCCACACGCGTTTGTGGTGCTGCGTGACGATGCGCACACGAGCGAGCAGGAGCTAATCGCGTTCTGCCGCGACCGGCTTGCGCACTTCAAGGCCCCGCGCGGGGTGACGTTCGTGGACGAGTTGCCGAAGACGGCAACCGGCAAAATCCAGAAGTACGTCCTGCGCTCCGGCGCCGCGAACCTCGCCCGGCAGTGAGGCGCCCGTGCGAGCCATCGACTTTCATGTACACCTGCCCACCCCCGACTGGCTGGATGGCAGCATGGCGGGCTACGTCGAGGCGGCGGAGGCGTACTTCCGGTCGCCGGTGCAGCGAGAGTCCCTGGCCGAGCTGGCGGCCAGATACCGGCGGTTGCAGGCCAGGGCCGTCCTGCTCGCCTGGGACGCCGAGACGGCGACAGGGCGTCCGCGGGTACCCAACGAGACAATCGCCGCCGCCTGCCGAGACCATCCCGACGTCTTCATCGGTTTCGGCTGCGTCGACCCGCACAAGAAGGATGTTGCCGTCGCCGTTCGCCCCCGACGACGACTCCTACAGGCCGATCTTCGCTGCGTGCGAGCAACACGGCCTGCTCGCTTTGTTCCACACCGGAACCAGCGGAATCGGCGCTGGCCAGCCTGGCGGTCAGGGCATCAGGCTCGACTACGCCCGGCCGATCAGGCTCGACGCCGTCGCCGCCGCCCACCCGGGACTGACGATCGTTGCCGCGCATTTCGGCTGGCCGTGGCACATGGAGCTGATCGCCATGGTGCTGCACAAATCGAACGTCTACATCGACATCTCCGGCTGGTCGCCGCGCCGCATCCCGGCGGAGCTGATCAGCGAGCTGCGGGGACGTTTGTCCGGGCGGTTCGTATGGGGCAGCGACTTCCCCTTCCTGAACCCGGAACGATGCCTCACTGAGCTCGAGGACCTCGGCCTGCCAGCAGATGTGCTGAACCACGTACTGCACGTGAACGCCGCCCGGATTCTCGGGATGGCCTGACCCGGCTGGTCACGGCGGCCGGTAATTACTACTATATCGATCAATTTAGTTATCTAGATGAGGTGGCCTCGGGTGCGCTCAGGGATCGGGTTGGCTGTGTCGAGTGAGGGGCGTGGCCGCGCCAGCCGTGCCGGGATGCCGCGGTTGACAGAGATCACAGCCGGGGCCGAGACTCGCACCATGGCACCGGTTGCGCCGATGCTGGTCGCACGTCTATACGTGGATCTGCGCCGGGTCGGCAGCGCGATCTGTATTCCCCTCTGAACCGCCATCCAGCCCACATCTGCCCGGTTGCGCTGCCGGCCGAATGCGAAGGACACCTCCGATGGCCCTATGGAAGCCAGACCCGACCTTTTACCCCTCGCCGCGCGATGCCGCCGCCGCGCCGCCAGAGAAACTCGCGTACGTCGCGGCCTTCTCCCGGCCCGCCGACACGCCCGACGCGATCGCCGTCGTGGACGTCGATCCCGAGTCCGCGCGCTATGGCTCGGTCGTCGGGTTCACCGAACTTCCCTACACCGGCGATGAGCTGCACCACTACGGCTGGAACGCGTGCTCGAGCGCGCTTTGCCCCTATGCGCCGCACCCGCATGTCGAGCGGCGCTACCTGATCGTGCCTGGGATCCGCTCGTCTCGGGTCTACATCCTCGATACAAAGGACGACCCGACCGCTCCCAAGGTGGTCAAGGTGCTGCAGCCTGAGGAGCTGGCCAAGCACGCCGGGTACTCGCGCCCGCACACGCTGCACTGCGGTCCGGAGGGGCTCTACCTCACCTGTCTTGGCGGCGCGGACGGCGAGGACGGCCCGGGCGGAGTCGCGCTGCTCGATCACAACTCGTTCGAGGTGCTCGGCCGGTGGGAGGTCGACCGCGGTGACCAGTACTTCGCCTACGACCTGTGGTGGCATATCGCCCACGACGTCGCCGTCACGTCGGAGTGGGCAACGCCGTCCATGATCGAGGACGGGATCGTCCCCGACCTGCTGCTCGGCCGCAAATACGGCCACCGCCTGCACTTCTGGGACCTGCGCAGGCGCAAGCACGTGCAGACCATCGATCTCGGCGACGAGCATCAGATGGTCCTCGAACTGCGCCCCGCACACGACCCGACGAAGAAATACGGCTTTGTGGGCGTCGTGATCAGCGTCGAGGACCTGTCGGCCTCGATCTGGCTATGGCACGAGGACGCCGGCCGGTGGAACGCCGTCAAGGTCATCACGATCCCGGCGGAGCCGGCCGCCGCGGAGAACCTTCCGCCACTGCTGCAGGGCTTTGGCGCGGTGCCGCCGCTCGTTACCGATATCGATCTCTCGGTCGATGACCGGTACCTGTACGTGTCGTGCTGGGGAACCGGCGAGCTCAAGCAGTATGACGTCAGCGACCCGTTCCATCCACAGGAGACGGGCTCGGTGCGGATCGGCGGCATCGTGGCGCAGGCTGCCCACCCCGCCCAGCCGGGCACGCCGCTGCGCGGGGGGCCACAGATGGTCGAGATCAGCCGCGACGGCAAGCGCGTCTACGTCACGAACTCCCTGTACGGCGCCTGGGACGAGCAGTTCTACCCGGCCGGGGTCGGCGCCTGGCTGGCCAAGCTCGACGCCGACACCGATAAGGGCGGGCTCGCCTTCGACGAGCGGTTCTTCCCCCAAGGCGACGCGTTCCGCGGGCGCCGCGTGCACCAGGTCCGCCTGCAGGGCGGCGACGCATCAAGCGACTCCTACTGCTACCCGTGACCGGCGCGTCGGGGTGACCGCTACCCAATTGACGGCGCTGGCCCTGCTCGGCGTCTTCCATGGTGTCGACCCTGGTATGGGCTGGCTGTTCGCGGTGTCGTTCGGGCTGCAAGAGCGCAGCAGGCGCGCGCTCCTGCTTGCGCTGCCCTGCATCGCGATCGGCCACGAGGGTGCGATCGCCGTGATGGTGATCGTCCTGACCATCACAAGCTCGCTGCTGGCCTCCAAGATCGTGGTGCTGGCCGGTGGGGGGATCCTGCTCGCGTTCGGGCTGTGGCAGCTCATCACCTCACGGCACGTGCGCTGGGTGGGCATGCGGCTGTCTCGCTGGCAGCTCACCTGCTGGGCGTTCGTCATGTCGTCGGCGCACGGCGCCGGGCTGATGCTGCTGCCCGTCTTCGCGTTCCCGCTCGACGAGCACGTCAACGCTCTCGACCTGCACCGAGGGCTCCTGCATGTCGCGATAGCGGGGACGATCGCCCTGGCCGTCCACGTCGGCGCGATGATCCTTACGTGCGGCGCGGTGGCGCTTCTCGTCTACGAGGTGCTCGGCCTCGGCGTGCTGCGCCGAGCGTGGTTCAACCTCGGCCGGGTTTGGGCGTTCGCACTGGTTGGCGCCGGTGTGGCGGTGCTCCTCAGTACGTGATAGCAAACCGCACGGCTCGTGTGCTGGCGACGAGAGGCTCGCGATGAGTGACAGTACCGACGACTCCTCCCGCCGGGTGCTTGCCGATCTCAGCTCAGCAGTCCCCTTCTGCGGCACCCTCGGGGTCGTGCTCGAGTCGGCGGCGCCCGCCGCCGTGGCCGGGAGCCTGGCCTGGGCTCCGCACCGCTGCACCGCAAGTGGCGTCATGCACGGCGGCGCCCTGATGGGGCTGGCCGACAACCTTGGCGGGATCTGCGCGTACCTGAACCTGCCGGATGGGGCGACAACGTCCACGATCGAGTCGAAGACGAACTTCTTCCGCGGTGTCCGATCCGGATCGGTCCGCGGCACCGCCCGGCCGCTGCACATCGGGCGATCAACCATCGTGGTGGAGACCGACCTGCGCGATGACGCGGATCGCCGGGTCGCGCTGGTCATCCAGACGCAGGCGATCCTCCGCCCGCAGCCGCCCTGAGGCGATCCTCCGCCCGCAGCCGTCCTGAGGCGATCCTCCGCCCGCAGCCGTCCTGACCGGCTGACACTGCCATGAGTGTCACCCGATGTTCTCGCGCCAGGTACCCGGGCGTGGCCCCGATGTGGGTCACGTCATCCATCGTTGCCGTATGTGAGAGTCGCCATAGTGACGGAGTCGTTCCTGCCCCGCGTGAACGGCGTCACCAACTCGGTTTGCCGCGTTCTTGATTACCTGGCGCGCCACGGGCACGAGGCGCTCATCGTGGCTCCTGCTCCCGGTCCTGACACCCACGCCGATTTCCCGGTACGTCTCATGCCGGCCGCACCGCTGCCGTTCTACCGGTCATTCACCATCGGGCTGCCGACCCGGCGAGTGGAACCCGCGCTGCGTGAGTTCAAGCCCGACGTCGTGCACCTTGCCTCACCCGTGCAGGTCGGGGCATCAGGGGTGACGGCAGCCCGGCGGCTTGGCGTGCCGGCGGTGGCGGTGTTCCAGACCGACGTCGCTGGATTCGCCCGCCGTTACGGCTGGCGCGGTGCTGACCGAGTCGTGTGGCCGTGGCTTCGGCACATACACGCTGGTGCCGAGCGGACACTCGCGCCTTCCTCCGCGACCCTCGCGGAACTGGAGCGGCGCGGCATTCCACGGCTCGCCCGCTGGCCCCGCGGAGTCGATCTCGAGCGCTTCCACCCACGACATCGCCGGGAGGCGTTCAGACAACGGGCCTGCCCGTCCGGCGAGGTCCTGGTCGGGTATGTGGGACGGCTCGCGGCGGAAAAGCGCGTGCACCTGCTTGGCCAACTCTCCGGCTTGCCGGGGATCCGGCTGGTGATCGTCGGGGACGGCCCCCACGAGCGGTCGCTGCGCCGCGCCCTTCCGCATGCGGCCTTCCTCGGCCTGCGAACCGGTGATGAGCTCTCCATGATCATGGCCTCGGCGGGCGGACCACTGGATCTCGTCCAGCCAGGCCGTAGCGGGCTGCTCTACCCGCCCGACGACACCGCGGCGATGCGTGCGGCGGTAGCCGCGCTGGCCCGTGACGGTGCGGCCCGCAGGCGCATGGGCGCGCACGCCCGCCGGTCCGTGCTCGGCCGGTCATGGGAGGCGGTCTGCGGCGAACTCCTCTGCCACTATCGTGCGGCCGTCACGGGTGCAACCGAGCGACACGCCGCATCGGTCGTCGCGTCCGCCGCATGACGGCCAGGAATGTCACTAGCGCCTGCTTGACTCGCGACCATGCACGAGACCCCCGATGACATCAGGAAACTGCAAGATCTGCTCGACCGCAGCTATGCGGCGGCGGGGACGCACCTGCGCAGCATCATCACGCCCGCTCGGCGGGTGGGGGCGGGCGACGTCGTCTCGCGCTTGGACGGCATGCGGCTGCTCGCACTGGCTACCGTGACCGCCGATGGGCGGCCGATTGTCGGGCCCGTCGACGGGATCTTCTACCGCGGGTCGTTTCACTTCGGGTCGTCCGCTGATTCGGTGCGCTTCCGTCACATCCGGGCCCGGCCGCACGTGAGTGCGACCCACCTGCCCGGCGAGGAGTTGGCGGTCACCGTGCACGGCCGGGCGATACTTGTCGATATCGGCACGGGCGCGGGCATGGACCTGCGCCAGACCCTGCTCGAGGTCTACGTCCCCATCTATGGCGACCAGTGGGAGACGTTCCTCGACTCCGGGCCTGTGTACGCACGTATAGAGGCTGATCGAATGTTCACGTTCCAGCTCGACCCGGCCGCGGCGGTTGATACGGCGGCCGAAGGCGGCTGACTTACCTGCGGTTCGCGCGGGCGCAGCGGCGCGGCCGGCCGCAGCGGGGCGCGGGCGTTGGCGCGGGCGTTGGAGCGGGCGTTGGAGCGCGCGGCTGGCGGCCGCGGGGCTTGGGCGATCATCGCTAACTGAGGCAGCCCGCGCAGTCGTTAGGTTTCCGGCGCTATCACGTTTTCGCGACAGATCGTCATGGCAGCAGGTGGTTCGTAGCTCAATGCCAGGCCGGGTGGCGCATAATGGAAATGATGAAGCGAGCCCGCGCCGCGAACCGGCGCTTTCTGCCAGGAAGTCCCTTCAACCACCCGCCCGCGGTCCAGGTCGTCGAGCAGTTCGCGGTGCAGGACCAGGTGACTCACGACCGCTACGGCCTCGGCCGGGTCATCGGTGTCGAGGACGGGCGTGCTGTGCTCGTCGACTTCGGCACGCGGCAGGAGCGGATCATCATGCCGTGCGCCAAGCTGACCAAGCTCTGACGCACCCGGATTCGGATCCGCCCGGATACCCTGCGGCCCCGTGACGCCGCCGCGAGGACGGCGGCGGCTGTCTCATGCTGGCTCCCACCGCCAGCCGTCGTTGTCCGCACAGACGATCGTTTCGCCGTCGGCGGTCCGTCCGTTCATACCGTGATCTGATTTGCCCTACCAACAGCCCTAAGGCCGGATGACAAGCACCCAAGGCCGAATTAGGGACATTTTCGTTCCGCCCCGATCGCCCTGTTGGCGACAATTTCAGGTCCCCGCATGTGGACGCGCCAAGGGGCCGGCGGATCAGAGCCCGTGAAGTTTGGGGGGCGCCCATCCCAGCGCGTTGCCGCCCGCGATGGCGGCGCCGCGTGCCCCGGCCATGTCTAGATCTGGTACCACGGCGAAAGTGACGAGGGGAAGCTGCTCGTCTCGCAGGTCGGTGTGCTCGCGGACCGTGGTGAGGAACCAGTCGCGGAAACTGGGCACCGCCTCGACCACGCCGCCACCGAGGAAGTACGCGTTCGGGTCGGTGAAGTTCGCCGCGATGGTGAAAAGCCTGCCGATCGCGATCGCTTGCTGGCGGAAGATCTCAAGGGCCATAGGATCCCCGGCGCAGGCGTAGTCCCGCACCAGCTTCGCCGCCTGGTGCACCGAACCCGCCGTGTGGAGCTCGTGACGGGGGAAGCGGCTGAGCCAGTAAGGCAACAGGTTCTTCTCGATGCCGCTCAGGGAGGCGACGCTCTCGCCGTCTCCGGGCAGCCCGCAGTTGCATTGGGGGGTCGGCTGCCCCTCGGCAAGCAGCCCATGCATCAGGATCTGGATGTGCCCGAGCTCGCCGGCCATCCCGGCAGCGCCGCGTACCACGCTTCCGCCTTCGATCACGCCACCGCCGAGCCCCGTTCCCACGATCAGCGAGACGGACGAGTGCTGCGCGGCGCTCGCCCCGAAGCAAACGTTATGGGCGTACAGCGACGCCGCATTCGCGTCATTGTTGTAGATCACCGGCAGACCGAGCCGGGCCTCGAGCGAGCTGCGGACGTCGAAGCCGCGCCAGGCGGGATCGACGAAATTTACCGCGCCTCGCGATGAGATAACCCCGTCGGCGCTGGCCGGGCCGGGCGTGTCCAAGCCCACCGCACGCACCGCTTCGCGCGAAATCCCAACCAGGTCGAGCACGTCCGCGAACGACGCCGCGAGCGCCTCGATGGCCACATCAGGGCCTTCAGCGACCCGGCTTGGCGTCTCAACCAGCCGATCCACCAGGAACTGCCCCGAGGAATCGAGCACGGTGGCATTGATGGCCGTCCCGCCATTGTCGAGGCCGACAACGACGTCCTTGCCCGCACCCGGCATCCGGCGCCTCCCTCGCATCGCCGAGCGTACAGCGTGTGAGCGGCTTTCCCGCGCGAATGCCGCGTTCTCGGCAGTTGCGGCTCAAATGGGCTGCGTGGGTGCCCGCTGTGTTAAACAGGCTATGCTCGGCCCGCTTCAGCTAGGGCGCGCCCTAACCGCGGGTTCGGTGAGCCGAAGCCTCCACCGCCGGGCGTTTCCAGGACCAGCGCGTCACCGGAACTGACCGGTGCAGAGTCGCACCCCCGCATGCTGGTGGTCGAGCCGTCCACGTGCTCGATCCAGTGCCGGCCCAGCGCACCAGGTTCTCCGCCGGCCATTCCGTATGCGGGTATCCGCCGGTGCCCGCTCAGCATGGTCACGGTCATTGGCTCGAGAAAGCGGATGCGGCGCCGACCGCCGTTGCCGCCAGCCCAGCGCCCGGCACCGCCGCTGCCGCGCCGAATCTCGTGACTCTCGACGCGCACCGGGTACCGCCATTCAAGCACTTCAGGGTCGGTGAGGCGCGAATTGGTCATGTGGGTCTGCACGACGTCGGTGCCGGCAAAGCCGTCTCCGGCGCCAGAACCGCTCGCGACCGTCTCGTAGTACTGGTGCCGGTCGTTACCGAAGGTGAGGTTGTTCATGGTGCCCGACCCCTCGGCCATGACACCCAACGCTGCGTACAAGGCTCCCGTGACGGCCTGGGAGGTCTCTACGTTGCCCGCGACGACGGCCGCTGGGTACTCGGGCGACAGCATGCTGCCGGAGGGAATGATCACGCGGAGTGGCTTCAGGCACCCGGAGTTCAGCGGGATCTCGTCGTCAACGAGAGTGCGGAAGACATACAGCACCGCCGCCATCGCCACCGATGACGGTGCGTTGAAATTGTTCGGCAGCTGTGGTGATGTTCCGGTGAAGTCAATCTCCGCGGTGCGCTTGAGCCGGTCTACGCGGATCGCCACCTTGATCACCGCGCCGTTGTCGAGTTCGTATGCGTACGAGCCGTCGTGGAGGACGGAGATGACCCGGCGAACCGACTCCTCGGCGTTGTCCTGCACGTGGGCCATATAGGCACGGATGACATCGAGGCCGAAGTGTTTGACCATGGCGTGCAGTTCCTGGACGCCCTTCTCGTTGGCGGCGATCTGAGCGCGTAGGTCCGCGATGTTATTGGCCGGGTTTCGTGAGGGGTACAGCGCGGCGCGAAGTAGCTCGAACATCTCCGACTCCCGCAGGGCGCCTTTCTCGACGAGAAGCCAGTTTCGGATAAGGACGCCCTCTTCCTCGATCCGGGCGCTGAATGCGGGCATCGAACCGGGCGTGACGCCGCCGATCTCGGCGTGGTGGCCGCGGGAGACCACATAGAACAGGATCTCGGCGTCGTCCCCGAACACCGGCGTGATGACGGTGATGTCGGGCAGATGGGTGCCGCCGTGGTAGGGGTCATTGAGCACATAGACGTCACCTGGCTTCATCTCGCCGGTTCGGTCTGCGATCACCTCCTTGACGCTCTCGCCCATTGAGCCGAGGTGCACCGGGATATGCGGGGCGTTGACGATGAGGTTGCCCGCGGTGTCGAAGAGTGCACAGGAGAAGTCCAGGCGTTCCTTGACGTTGACCGAGTGCGCGGTGCTCTGCAGCCGGAAGCCCATTTGCTCAGCGATCGACATGAACAGATTGTTGAAGATCTCTAGCATGACCGGGTCGGCCTCGGTGCCGATCACACGCCGCTGTGGAGCCACCGTCACACGTTCCAGCATGAGGTGACCCAGGACGTTGATGGTCGCCATCCAGCCGGGCTCAACGACGGTGGTCGCATTGGCTTCTGCGATGATCGCAGGGCCTGGCACGGCGTTGCCTGGACCCATCTCATCTCTGCGGTAGAGGTTCACCTCCGTCCAGGAACCCTCGAAGAAGGCGCGCGCCCGGTCCGGCCGCAACGGAAGCGGAGGAGCGGGCGGGCCGGTGGCCCGGCTCTCGGCACCGGAAAAACCGGAGGATCCGATGAGCTCGACCGACACCGCCTCCACGGTGATCGGCTTGTCCCGCATGAGAAAGGAGAAGCGCCGCTGATAGGTCTCCTCGAATGCCTTCGTCATTGCCCGCGGCGTACCCGCCCGGACGAGAAGCGCCGTATCGGTAGCGTCATAACGCAGGTGGGCCCGGTGCACCGAGCTGATCCGCTCCGCGGGGATGCCCTGGCTCGTCAACTCCGAACGCGCTTCCGCTTCCAGCCGATCGAGCGTTTTTTGCAGTTCCGGCCAGAGTTGGTCGCGGAGCGGCGCCTCGACGGCCGACTCCCGCATCGCGGTGATGTCGGCCAGTCCCATGCCGTACGCCGAAAGCACCCCGGCGTGCGGATGGATCAGAATCCGCGTTATGCCAAGAGCGTCGGCGACCGCGCAGGCGTGCTGGCCGCCGGCGCCCCCGAAGGTCGTGAGCACGTATTCGGTCACGTCGTAACCGCGCTGCACGGAGATTTTCTTGATCGCGTTCGTCATGTTCGCCACGGCGATCTCCAGGAACCCTGCGGCCACTTGCTCGGGGTTCCGGCCGTCACCGATCTCGGCCGCCAGGGCAGCGAAGTGATCCCGCACAACCTCGGCGTCCAGCGGCTGATCACCACGGTGGCCAAACACATGCGGAAAGTGAGGGGGCTGAATGCGGCCCAGCATCACGTTCGCGTCGGTGACTGTCAGCGGACCACCGCGGCGGTAGGCTGCCGGTCCGGGATTCGCGCCCGCCGAGTCGGGGCCAACCCGGTATCGGCCGCCGTCGAAGTGCAGGATCGATCCGCCGCCGGCGGCGACCGTGTGGATACTCAGCATGGGCGCCCGCACGCGGATCCCGGCGACCTGAGTCTCGTACTGTCGTTCGTACTCGCCGGCGTAGTGCGAGACGTCGGTGGAGGTTCCGCCCATGTCGAAACCGATGACCTTTTCGAAACCGGCCGCGGCTGATGTCCTGGCCATGCCGACGATGCCGCCTGCCGGGCCGGACAGGATCGAATCCTTACCGCGGAAGATGCGCGCGTCGGTGAGCCCGCCGCTGGACTGCATGAACAGCAGCCGCGCGCCGCTCAGTTCCCCCATTACCTGGTTGACATAGCGGTCGATGATCGGCGATAGATAGGCATCGACGACGGTCGTGTCGCCCCGCGATACCAGCTTCATCAGCGGGCTGGTCTCATGAGACTCCGACACCTGGGTGAAGCCGATCCGCCGGGCAATCTCCCCGATCCGCTGTTCGTGGCCGGGGAAGCGGTAGCCGTGCATGGACACAATCGCCACCGACCGTAGGCCGTCGTCATAAGCGATCCGCAGCGAGCGTTCCACGTCTTCGGAGTCGAGGGGGACAACCACCTCACCGTGCGCAGCGACCCGCTCGGTGACCTCGATCACTCGGGAATACAGCAGTTCGGGCAGAACGATCTCTCGGTCGAACAGGCGCGGTCGGTTCTGGTACGCGATGCGCACTGCGTCGCGGAAACCGCGGGTGATCACAAGCACCGTCGGCTCGCCCTTGCGCTCAAGCAGGGCATTGGTCGCCACGGTCGTGCCGAGCCGCACGCCCTCGATCCGGTCGACGGGGATCGGCTCGCCGTCGGCGATCCCGAGCAGGTGCCTGATCCCGGCGACAGCCGCATCGGGATATCGCTCCGGATTGTCTGACAGAAGTTTGTGTGTGATGAGGGTGCCATCTGGCCGACGCGCCACGACGTCGGTGAACGTGCCACCGCGATCTATCCAGAACTGCCATCGCCGACTCACGACCCGCCTACCGCCCCGGGTAGCGACCGCCCTCACGGCCGCGGGTCCGTCGCCAGCGCCGGCCGCGACAGCGAGAACCGCTCGCGGGGGATGCCCGGATCGATGCCCAGCGCCATGTCGGCAAGGAGCTCACCGAGCAGCGGCCCGAACTTGAACGCGTGACCGGAACAGCCGCCGGCGACGACGACCGGTCCCTCACGATCGAGCACGAAGTCTTTGTCCGCGGTCATCGTGTACAGGCAGGTCTCGGCCGCGAACCCCGCCGGGGCAAGACCCGGCACGCGCCGGCGCACGTACGCCGCGGCCTCGTCCTCCTGCACGGGATCGATCTCGTCGAATGGTCCATTGCGGGGATCGACGGCCCGGCCAAGGATGTGCGCCGCCACCTTCACGCCCGGCGCGTCGCCGGCCATCGGCACGACGTACCAGCTGGGGCCCGCGGACGGCCACTCGATCAAGGTCGGCCACCGCGCGCTGCGTGCCCCCGTGGGCGCGAAGTAGCGCACCTGCTGCACGGTCACCGTCAGCCGCGGGACGCGCGCGACCGCACCGGCCAGCAGGCCCCCGCTCCACGGGCCCGCCGCGACGATCGCGACGCGCGCCGAGATCTCGCCCGCCGAGGTACGCAGAACTGCCCGGTCACCCCGGGGCTCGATGCCGAGCACCGGGGTGGCCGCCCGCACCTGCACGCCGTCGCGCCGCGCCAGCCGCAGCTGCGCCGCGACCGCACGCCCCGCCAGGCACACGCCGGCGTCGGGCTGGAACAGCATGCGCTCGCCGGGGCGCACCGCGATCCACCCGAAGCGCGCGCGGATGTCCTGCTCCGCCAGCCAGGCGTGTTCGACGCCGCACGCCTCCAGCGCCGACCCGCACGCGCTAGCACCCGGACCGGCATCCAGGCCGCCCGTCGTCACCAGCAGTTCCTCGCCCGCATCGTCTTGCAACGCCGTCCAGGCGTCGCGTGCGCGAACTGCCATATGCACGTAGTCGGCGTCCGGGTACGACAGCCGGAAGATGCGCGTCGCACCGTGCGACGAGCCGCGGGCGTGGCCGAGATCGAACTGCTCGAGCACCACCGCAGGGACTCCCCGCGCGCCGAGGGCACGCGCGGCCGCGGACCCGACCACACCGGACCCGACGACCGCGACCTCGATCCGCTCCACGGCGGTG
>WNGQ01004519.1_pt1 | contig 13812 bp, 13 predicted proteins | sample 5407661 | NCBI WGS metagenome assembly WNGQ01 (sample SAMN13153382, study PRJNA577476) | soil metagenome | isolation source: 60 cm soil or saprolite under Garry oak tree replicate 2 | place: USA:California | collected 2016-06-15
GCGCCCAGGACCGTGGCGGCGTCGCAGATGTGCAGCGGCAGCCCGATGCCGGGCGCCCAGGTCCGGCGGGCCAGCAGCCAGCCGATCCACAGCGACTCGGAGGCCAGCAGGAGCACGCCCAGCCCCACCGTCGCCGGGCCGATCCAGGCGCCGGGGCGGAGGCGCGCGGCGAGGCAGAGGCCGGCGGTCGCCGCCAGGATGACCAGCACGGCCGCCAGGTGCTCGGCGGAGGGGTCGAAGGCGCTCGACATGGCCGTCAGCATCGGGGCGCGGGGGTCTCGGGGTCCGTCTCGGCTGGGTCTCGATTCTGCGCCGGAGGGGCTCAGTGCCGCTCGAGCAGGGTGACCGACTCGACGTGGTACGTGTGCGGGAACATGTCCACGATCGCCGCCCGCCGGACCCGGTAGCCGCCCCGCACCAGGAGGGCGATGTCGCGGGCGTGGGTGGTCGGCTCGCAGCTGACGTAGACCAGCCGGTCCGGCGCCAGCCGCAGCAGCTCCGCGATCGCCGCGGCGTCGCAGCCGGCGCGCGGGGGGTCCAGCACGGCGGCCGAGTGCTGGCCCACGCGCACCTGCCGCAGCGCCTCCTCGACCCGGCCCGGCACGGTCCGGAGGTTCGCCACGCCGTTGATCCGCGCGTTCACCCCGGCCAGCCGGATGCCGGCCGGGTTCTCCTCGATCGCGGTCACGGAGCCGGCCAGGCGGGCCACCACCAGGCCGATCGTCCCGATGCCGGCGTAGAGGTCCAGCACCGCGTCGCCGGGGCCGGGCGCCAGCATGTCCAGCGCGACCCCGTAGAGAACCAGCATCTGGCGGTAGTTCGTCTGCACGAACGTGTCGCTGCGGACGCGGAACGTGAGATCCCAGAAATCGAGGCTCATCGAGTCGTCCAGCAGGACCAGGTCGGGCAGCAGCTCGGAGACCCGAGCAGCCAGCTCGGCGTCGGCGCCGGTCCGGCCGGAGCCGCGGTAGCGCGCCCGCCACAGCAGCCCGGGTCCCGCCGGCTCCACCGTGAGCAGCAGCGTCTGCAGGCCGCGCACGCCCAGCTCCTCCGCGGCCTGGCGGAAGGCCAGCATCCCCCGCTCGATGCGCTCGTCGTGGATCGGGCAGGCGCGGACGGGCAGGACGGTGTGCCGGCGCATCCGGTGGAAGCCCAGCTCCAGGCCGCCGTCGGGCTCGTACCACGCCTCGAACTCGCCCCGGATGCGGTACCGCCACGGGTCGTCCATGCCCAGCACCGGGGTGTCGGGGGGCAGGCGCAGGCCGGCGCCCTGCCAGGCCTCCTCCACCGCGCGGCGCTTGAAGTCGAGCTGCCGGTCGTAGACGGCGTGCTGCCAGACGCAGCCGCCGCACTCCCCGAAGTACCCGCAGCGCGGCTCCACCCGGTCCGGCGAGGGCTCCAGCACGCGGGCTGCCCGCGCGTAGGCCAGGCCGCCGCGGCGCCCGGTCAGCTCCGCCTCCACCGTCTCGCCGGGCAGAGCGTAGTAGAGCAGCACCGGCCGGCCGCCCTGGTGGGCGATGACCGCGCCGCCGTGAGCGGGGCTCTCGCCGCGCAGGACCGGGCGATCGGCCGCGGAGTGGTTCACCGTCAGCGCCGCCAGCAGCCCGCGGGGTCCTGGTTGGGCCGGAAGCCCGCCGCCTCCGCCAGCTGGCCGGCCAGCTCGAAGCCGCGCGCGATGCGCTCGGGGTCGTGGGCGTCGCTGCCCAGGGTGACGGCCCGGCCGCCCTCCTGGGCCCACCAGCCCAGCACCACGGGGCCCGGGCAGAGCGCGCGGTGGGGCTCCGCGCCGCGGGTCGTGTTCAGCTCCAGCGCGGCCTCGCGCGCCGCGGTCGCCCGCAGCACCGCCCGGATCTCCTCCTCGTAGTCCTCCTCGCGGTAGGGCAGGTCCGCGTGCGGCCAGTAGCGCTTGGGGTAGTCGAGGTGCGCCAGCGCGTGGAACGGCTGCGCGCTCTCCACCAGGTCGAGCAGCTCGGCCAGGTAGGCGCGGAGGACGTCGGCCGCGCGCTCGGGCGTCAGCAGCTCGGCGCTGCTGGTGTCGACGAACCGCCCCTCCCACGACACGCAGTGGGCGGAGCCGAGGAGGCGGTCGATCGGCCCGGCGGCCAGCACGGCGGCCACCCGGTCGGGAAAGCGGTGCGGGTGGCCCAGCTCGCAGCCGCTCAGGATGCGGAGGCCCGGAAACAGGGTCCGGCAGCGCTCGACCTCGGCCAGGTAGGCGACCACGTCCAGCTCGCGGAAGTCCGGGTAGCCGCCGTCCAGGAAGTCGGCGTGCTCCGTGAAGGCGATCGCCGGCAGGCCCATCTCGAGGGCCCTCCGGCAGGTGGCCTCCATGTCGCCCCGAGGGGCGTCCCAGGAGAACTGCGTGTGCACGTGGAGGTCGGCTGGCGGGGCGATGGGCTAAGACTATCGAGTCACAAAGGAAATAAAGCATGCGTCAGGTAGAAATGGGCTCCGCCCGAGCGAATGAGTCCGTGATCCCGATGCGCACCAGAAGCGGCCTGTCCCCCCAGATGGAACGGCGCGCCAGCGCACGTTCCCTGGAGCGAGGGGGCCGGTGGGGGAGTCGTACTCCCCCGCCACAGCGAAGCGAAGCGAGCGTGAGCGAGGGGGCCGGTGGGGGAGTCGTACTCCCCCGCCACAGCGAAGCGAAGCGAGCGGGAGCGAGGGGGCCGGTGGGGGAGTCGTACTCCCCCGCCACAGCGAAGCGAAGCGAGCGTTTACCCCAGCGACCCCGCCAGCTCCGGCTTCTGCGTCGGGGCCTGGGTGCCGTGCGGCCCCTGCTCCTGGGTGACCGCCAGCACCCTGACGTCCGCCAGCGAGCCGGAGACCTGCAGCGTCGCGCCGCCGCCGGCGTCGGGCGTGAACGTCCCCGCCGGCGCCGCCCTGCCCGCCCCGTTGATGAGCCACACCTCGTAGACCCGGCCCGGCTGGGGCTGGGGCATCCCCGTGAAGGACACCAGGGCGACGTCCTGCGGCCGGTAGGCCGTCACCGTGGCCGTGGCGCCGGCCAGCGTGCCGGTGCCGCTCATCGTGTAGCGGGCCGGCGGCCGGTGGAGCTGCTGGTTCAGCGCGATGTTCCAGGCCCCCAGCGCCAGCACGCCGACGGCCAGGGCGGCCACCGCCCCGGCCAGGGCCGGGAAGGGCGCACGGCGCCAGCCGCCGCCCCTCGGCGTGACGGGCGGCCGCGCCGGCCGCGCTCGCACGGGCTCCGGCGACACCGGGCGCGGCGCGGCCGGCGGCTCCGCCTGGCGCTCTCCGGGCGGCGAGGCGGCCGCGGCGGCCAGGATGCGGGTGCGCAGGCGGTCGGGCGGCTGCACGACGTCCGACCCCAGCGGCAGGACGTCGACCACCCTGGTCAGGCGCGCGACCAGGTCCCGGCAGCTGACGCAGCCCTCGATGTGTGTCCGCACCGCCTCGCGCTCGTCGTCGTCGCAGGCGTCGAGCGCGTAGGCGGCCACCGAGTCCTCCATCCGGTCGTGGTCAAGCATCGTGGAGGAACCCTCGGCCCTGCAGATAGGAGTGCAGCTTCTCCAGGGCCAGCCGCATCCTGCCCTTCACGGTACTCAACGGTACCCGGATCATCTCGGCGATCTCACGGTGGCTGTAGCCGCCGAAGTAGGCGAGCTCGACGGCCTGCCGCTGCTCGGCCGGGAGGCAGCTCAGCGCCTCCTTGATCAGGTCGCGCTCGATCGCGGCGGCCACCTCGCGCCAGGGGTCCGAGCCGGCCCCGCCGGCCTCGGTCTCGACGGGGATCTCCCGCTCCTGCCGCTCGTGGGCGCTGCGGCCGCGCAGGTAGTCGATCGAACGGTTGCGGACCGCGGTGATGACCCAGGTGCGCAGCGACCCCCGGTGGGAGTCGAACCGCGCGGCGCTGTGCCAGAGCTTCAGGAACGCGTCCTGGACGACGTCCTCCGCCCTGCCCGGGTCGCCGAGGATGCGCAGCGCGACCGAGTAGGCCAGCGCGCCGTACCGGTCGTAGAGCTGGGCCAGCGCGTCGACCTGCCCCGCCGCCAGGGCCTCCGCCAGCTCCAGGTCGCTGTCACCGTCCATCAGCCGGATCGCCACGCAATGGGATACGCACGCAGGACCACATCGGAGTAGGCGGTCAGCCGAGCAGCTGCCTCCGCAGCAGCTCGCTGACCAGCTTCGGGTTGGCCTGACCTCCCGTCGCCGCCCGCACCTTTCCCACCAGGGCGCCGATGGCGGGCCTGCCGGCCCGGACGTCCGCGACCACCTTCGGGTTCTCGGCGATCACCCGGTCGACGATCGCCGCCAGCACGTCCTCGTCGCTGACCTGCTCCAGGCCGCGCTCGCGCACGACCTCGGCCGGCGCCCGTCCCGTGGCCTGCGCGGCCTCCAGCACCTCGAGGCCCTGGTCGCGGTTGATCGTGCCCCGGACGACCAGGTCGATCAGCTCGGCCAGGTGCCCCGGCGGCAGCACCGGCTGGGACCCGATGATCCAGTTGGCGGCCTGCTTGGCCGGCGCGCCGGCCGCCACGGTCGCCTCGAACAGGTCGGCCGTCTCGGCGTCCTGCGTCAGCTGCTCGGCGTCGTACCGGCTGATCCCGTGCGCGTCGATCAGCCGGCCCCGGCGGGCCGCCGGCAGCTCGGGCAGCGAGGCGCGCAGCTCCTCCACCCAGGCCGGGTCCAGCTCCAGCGGCGGCAGGTCCGGCTCCGGGAAGTAGCGGTAGTCGTCGGCCTCCTCCTTGGAGCGCTGGGAGAACGTGCGCTGCTCGGCCTCCGACCAGCCGCGCGTCTCCTGGACCACGCGGCCGCCCGACTCCAGCAGCTCGACCTGGCGGCGGATCTCGTGCTCGACCGCCCGCTGCAGCGCCCGGAAGGAGTTGATGTTCTTGAGCTCGGTCTTGGTGCCCAGCTCGGTCGAGCCGCGGCGGCGGACGGACACGTTGGCCTCGGCGCGGAGATGCCCCTTCTCCATGTCGGCCTCGGAGGCGCCGATCGCCCGCAGGACCGCCCGCAGCGCCACCGCGTAGGCACGCGCCTCGTCCGCGCCGCGGATGTCCGCCTCGGTGACGATCTCCATCAGCGGCACGCCCGCGCGGTTGAGATCGACGAGCGACTCCGGCGCCCGGTGCAGCGCGTCGACGGCGTGCAGCAGCTTGCCCGTGTCCTCCTCCAGGTGGACGCGCGTGATGCGCACCGTGCGGTCGCCCACCTCGAGCCGGCCGCCCCTGCACATCGGCAGGTCGTACTGGCTGATCTGGTAGCCCTTGGGCAGGTCGGGATAGAAGTAGTTCTTGCGGTCGAACCGCGTGTGGCGGGCGATCTCGGAGCCCAGCGCCAGGCCCGTCCGCACCACCAGCTCGACCGCCCGGCCGTTCACGACCGGCAGCGTGCCGGGCATGCCCAGGCAGACCTCGCACACGCTGCTGTTGGGCGGCGCGGCCAGGTAGTCGGCCGAGCAGCCGCAGAACATCTTCGAGCGGGTGGCCAGCTGCGCGTGCACCTCCATGCCGATCACGGCCTCCCACGCGTCCAGCTCGGCCACGGAGCCCGCGCCCTCCCGGCGCCGCTCAGGCATCGCGGACCACCTCGTAGGCGCGCGCCACGCGCAGCGCGGTGGCGTCCGCCCACTGCGGAGCCAGGACCTGCAGGCCGACCGGCAGGCCCTCGGACGTGCCGCAGGGGACGCTGACGCCGGGCACGCCGGCCAGGTTCCCGCCCAGGGTCAGCACGTCGTTGAGGTACATGGCCACCGGGTCGTCCACCTTGGCCCCCAGCGGGAACGCCACGGTGGGCGAGGTGGCGCTGACGATGGCGTCGCACCGCTCGAAGGCCCGCTCGAAGTCCTGCGCGATCAGCGTGCGCACCTTCTGGGCCTTCAGGTAGTAGGCGTCGTAGTAGCCGGTCGAGAGCGCGTACGTGCCGAGCATGACGCGGCGGCGCACCTCCGGCCCGAAGCCGCGGCGCCGCGTGCGCAGGTACGTGTCCAGCAGCGTGGTCGCCTCCTCGTCCCTGGCGCCGAAGCGGACCCCGTCGAAGCGCGCCAGGTTGGACGAGCACTCGGCCGGCGCCACGATGTAGTACGCGGCCAGCCCGTAGTCGGTGTGCGGCAGGCTGACCTCGACGAGCTCCGCCCCGGCCCGCTCCAGCGCCAGCACCGCCCGGTCGACCGCGAGCCGCACGCCCGGCTCCATGCCCTCGACCTGCGAGTACTCGCGGGGCACGCCCAGGCGCAGGCCCTCGACCCCGCCCTCCAGGTCCGAGAGCAGGTCGACCGGCCGGTCCGCGCTGGTCGAGTCGAGGGGGTCGAAGCCGCTCATCGCCTGCAGGACCAGCGCGGCGTCGAACACGCTGTTGGAGAAGCTGCCGACCTGGTCGAGGCTGGAGGCGAAGGCGATCAGGCCGTGGCGGCTGACCCGCCCGTAGGTCGGCTTCACGCCCACCACGCCGCAGAGGGCGGCCGGCTGACGGATCGAGCCGCCGGTGTCGGTGCCCAGCGCGTAGACCGTCTCGCCGGCCGCCACCGCCGCGGCGCTGCCGCCGGACGAGCCGCCGGGCACGCGGGTCACGTCGTGCGGGTTGCGGGTCGCGAAGTAGCCCGAGTTCTCGGTCGAGCTGCCCATCGCGAACTCGTCGCAGTTGGTCATGCCGACGAAGACCGCGCCGGCCTCGCGCAGGCGGGCGATCGCGGTGGCGTCGTAGGTCGGCCGGTAGCCGCGCAGGATCTGCGAGCCGGCCGTCGTCTCGACGTCCCGCACGGAGAGCACGTCCTTGATGGCCACGGGGATCCCGGTCAGCGGCCCGGCCGCGTCCCCGGCGGCCAGCCGCCGGTCCGCGTCGGCCGCCTGCACGTGGGCGAGGTCCTCGGTCAGCCGCAGGAACGCGCTGATGCGCGGCTCCTCGCGCCTGATCGTCTCCAGGTGACGGTCCAGCAGCTCCGTCGCGCTGAGCTCCCGGCGCCGCAGCGCCTCGGAGAGCTCGGTGATGGTGGCTACGGCTCGGCCTCCTGGATCGCCCTGACGACGAAACAGCCGTCGCGGGCCTCGGGGGCGTTGGCCAGCGCGCGCTCCTGCGTCAGCCCCGGCCGCGGCTCGTCGTCGCGCAGGCGGCTCGCCAGCGGCACCACCTGCGCGGTCGGCGCGATCGCCTCGGTGTCGAGCTCGCTCAGGCGGTCGATGTGGGCCAGGATGGCGCTCAGCTGGTCCGCGTAGAAGTCCTCCTCCCCCGGCTCCAGGCCCAGCCGGGCGAGCAGCGCGACGTGACGGACGTCGTCCCGAGAGAGAGTCACCGGGCGAGTTTACCCATTCGGCCCCCCGACCTCCTCGTTCGCGCCAGAATGCCAGCCATGAGCAGGGCCGAGGACCTCGCCGCCGAGCTGGAGCGGGCGTACCACGAGTTCGCCGACTACGTCGCCGGGCTGAGCCCGGAGGAGTGGCGGGCGACGGCCGTGAACAGCCCGAGCGTCGCCACGGGCTCGGACGAGAGACGGCCGGTCGGCGTGGTCGCGCACCACGTCGGCGACATGCTGCCGATCCTCGTCGAGCGCACGCGCCAGCTCGCCGCCGAGGGCCGGGTGCCCGCCCTGACGCCCGCCGACGTCGACGGCACCAACGCCATGCACGCGGCGGCCAACCCCAGCCCCGCGCAGGCGGAGACGGTGGCCATGATCCGGGACAACGGCTCGCGCGCGGCCGCCCTGGTCCGCGAGCTGGGCGAGGAGGCGCTGGAGCGAGAGGGCAGCACCGGCGCCGGCCCCCTCACCGCCGAGCGCATGCTCCGGATGATCGTGATCGGCCACGCCGCCTGGCACCTGGGCAGCATCCGGGCGACGGTCGAGGGATAGCGCGGACTGGTTCGGCCGGGTGGCCGACCGGCATAATGGGCACACGCTCGCTCTCCGGCGAGCGAATGGTTGCAGCGGCGCCCGCCCAGCACCGGGCTGACGCGGGGAGCCGGGGGAGTGAGGAAAGGGTGTATTGGCTGCGGCCGTTCGGCCGGCTACCTGGCTGCCGCTCCGGGCTCGTGGGCCCCGGCACGGCGACCCATCGGCCCGACCACGCCGGCCCCGCGCCGGCGGCGGCGCGTCCCCTCGACCCCGAGGTCGAGTGTTGACACGGGGAAGGATCCGCGTCCACATCGTGTCCGAGAGCCGGCTCCACGGCGAGGGCCTGGCTCTCCGCCTCTCGGCCGAGCCGGGCATCGAGGCCGTGGGCTCCTCGAACAGCATCGATGGCGCGCTCGCCATCGCCAGGGACGGCCAGGTCGACATCGTGCTGGTGGACGCCGCGCCGACGCGGGAGAACCGGCGCGACCTCGTGTCGGCGGTGCGCACGGCGCCCGACGTCCTCTTCGTCACGCTGGCGGCGGCCGACTCCGACGGCGAGGTCGTGGCCTGGGCGGACGCCGGGGCCTCCGGCATCGTGGACCGCGTGGGCTCGCCCGAAGAGCTGACCGTCGTCCTGGAGGCGGTGATGCGTGGCGAGCTGCTCTGCTCGCCCCGCATCGCCGGGGCGCTGCTCCGGTACGTGCGGGCGCTCGGCCGGGAGCGCGGCCCGGCCGACCCGAACGCGCGCCTGACGAAGCGCGAGTGCGACGTCCTGTCGCTCATCGGCCGCGGCATGACGAACAAGGAGATCGCGCGGCACCTGAGCCTGCGCCTGCCGACGGTGAAGAACCACGTGCACAACATCTTCGAGAAGCTCGACGTGCGCAGCCGTGTGGAGGCGGTCTCACGCGGCGCCGGACACGCCCGGCTGGCAGCGGAGGCAGACGACGAGGTACCAGTACCTCCGGCTCAGCGAATGACTGGATCCGCCTGATCCGCTTGTCCCATTGCGGGACAGCGTGAGCCGAGGCAGACTGTGTGTCGAGCCGTGCGGACGAGACAACCGCACAGCTGGGGGATGAGGAGACCGGGAGCCACCGGCGCGAGCATCGCTCTGCGATGCGCCGCCCTCATCCCCCGAACCGGGCGATCACTCCCGAAGGCCGGCCGGGGAAATCCAAAGTCCAACGCAAAGGAGGTGAGAAAACACATGGCTCTTCTGGACCTGCAGGGCATCGAGCTGCGGGGCTCCCGCGACGGCGGCGTCCCTGACAACAGCAGCCTCAGCGTTCTGTGCCACAGCTCGCAGAGCGTCACCCTCTGCCTGTAACGCATCCCGTGGCGATGTGAACCGGTCCCGGACGGGGGCCCCCGTCCGGGACCACCGCGACACAGTCTCTACCAGCGCGGCCGGCGATCCGGCGGCGGCACCAGCGGAGAGGAGGGCAACCAGCATGACGACCCACGTTCGGCGAGCCGCGGGCACGATGGTCGGAGCCATCGTCGCGCTCGCCTCCATCCTCCCCGCGAGCGCCTCGGCGGCGCCGGCCGGCTGGTCGCAGTGGGGCCAGGACGCGCAGCACCGCGGCTTCGTCGCCGCCCGGGGGCAGGGCCTCGAGAGGCAGCTGGCGAACCTCCCGTACGACCCCTTCGTGGGGCAGGAGCTGGCCGACGGCGGCGGCGCCCTGAACGTGCACTACCAGGCGCCGCTGCTCCGCGGCGACGACGTCTTCATGATGTTCAAGACCGGCACCTACACGCCGGACGACGGCCTCAACACGCGCACGCACTGGAACAGCCAGGTCTGGAACGAGCGCCGTCTCCGCTTCGAGCACGGCCGCCTGGTCCCGCGGTGGAGCTTCGCGAGCGACTGGAAGCCGGAGCCGGCGGACATGGTCCTCGGCTGGGAGCCGGTGTTCCACGCCGCCGTGGCCGGCGGCTCGGTGTACGTTCCCGGCGCGGGGGGCACGGTCTTCCAGCTCGACGCCGGGAGCGGCCGCCCGCTCCGCCGGGTCAACCCGTTCGGCGCGATCGACCCCAGCACCTACGTCGCCGGCCCGCTGACGGCCGGCGACCGCGGCGACGTGTACTACAACGCCCTGAAGCTGAACCCGGACGAGACCGCCGCCGACAGCTGGCTCGTCAGGATCGACCCGGCCGGCCGGACCAGCACGAGGCGGTTCCAGGACCTGGTCCCGAACGCGCCGGCGACGTGCTTCGGCGGCTTCCACGCGGACCTGCCCTGGCCGCCGAGTCGCGACGCCCTGCCTCCGAGCGGGCCGTGCGGGCCGCAGCGACCCGGCCTGAACGTGGCGCCCGCCGTCGCCGCCGACGGCACGGTCTACACGGTCAGCCGCGCGGACTCCATCGAGGCCTACGGCTTCCTGGTGGCGGCCGGCCCCGACCTGGAGCCGCGGTGGGCGGCCTCGCTCCGCGACCGGGTCGCCGACGGCTGCGGCGTGCTGGTGCCGGTCGCGGCGACCAGCGCCCCCGAGAAGGGGAGGTGCCGGAACGGCGCGAATCCCGGCGTGGACCCGCAGACCAACCTCCTGCCCGCCGGTCGCGTCCGCGATCTCTCCTCCGCCTCGCCGACGGTGCTGCCCGGTGGCAGCGTCCTCCTCGGCGTCTACACCCGCTACAACACCGGGCGCGGCCACCTGTTCGAGTTCGGGCGCGACGGGCGGTTCCTGCACGCCGCCGACTTCGGCTGGGACAGCACGCCGGCCGTCTACCAGCGCGGCGGCGCGGCGCACGTGGTCCTCAAGGAGAACCACTACGACGAGGAGGCGGGGGCCTACTGCAACCCGGACCCCGGCCAGCCGGTGAGCGAGATCGTGTGCGCGCACACGGGGCACGCCGTCGGTCCGTTCTACCTGACGCAGCTCGACGCCAACCTGGTGCCCGAGTGGCGGTTCCGCAACACGAGCACGCAGAGCTGCGCGCGTCAGGCCGACGGCTCGCTGCGCTGCGTCTCGGACCACCCCGACGGCTTCGAGTGGTGCATCAACGCGGCCGCCATCGACGCGGACGGCACGGTGTACGCCAACAGCGAGGACGGCAACGTGTACAGCATCGGGCAGGGTCACACCGGAGTCTTCACCGAGTACCGGCAGCGGTTCTTCACCAGCCTCGCCCTCGACGCCGCCTACACACCGCTCGCGATCTCCGGCGCCGGCGTCGTGTTCACGGAGAACGACGGTCAGCTGTTCGCGATCGGCAGGAGGTGAGGTCGGGCAGTGGACAAGCAGTATGAGATGTACTGTCTCGCGGACCGCATGTTCTACGACACGCCGGACCGCGGCCTGGCCGCCGGCGCCGACTTCGACATCGCCGGCCGCGAGCTGCCGGAGGGCTGGCTGCGAGCGATCAGAGGCGAATGGCTGGTGCTGCAGCCCGCGCGGCCGATCCCGGCGCAGGGCTGGAAGGTCCACGTCTCGAGCTGCCTCGACAACGCCGAGGAGGTGCTGTCCGTGGTCTGGGACTACTGTGTCCCGCGAGAGGTCTCCTTCAAGTTCCTGCGCGGCCGGCTCCTCCTGCACATGCGCAATGCGAAGTACGCGCCGCGCGGCGCCAGCGGCAAGCTGGTCACGATCTACCCGGTCGACGACGCGCACTGCGAGCTGATCTGCGACGAGCTCGGAGCGCTGCTGGCCGGCCAGCCCGGGCCCTGCATCCTCACCGACCTGCGCATCGGCGCCGGCCCGCTCTACGTTCGCTACGGCGGCTTCGCGCAGCGCTACTGCGAGGACGACGGCGGCGAGCTCGTGGCCGCGATCGAGGACGCGGACGGCCGGCTCGTCCCGGACCGCCGCGACCCGGTGTTCACGACCCCGCCCTGGGTCACGCTCCCGGCCTTCCTGGAGCCGCACCTGGCCGCCCGCACCGCCGTGAGCACCACCGCCCTCCCGTACCGGATCCACGAGGCGCTCCACTTCTCCAACGGCGGGGGCGTCTACGCCGCCACCGACACGCGGACGGGAGAGGCGGTCGTGATCAAGGAGGCCCGGCCCTACGCCGGCCTGGCCGGGGACGGCGCCGACGCGGTCGCCCGGCTCCGGCGCGAGCACGACCTGCTGAGCCGTCTCGCCGGTCTCGACGTCGTGCCCGACGTGCGCGACTACTTCCAGGTCGACGGCCACCACTTCCTGGTCCAGGAGCTCGTCGAGGGGCGGACGCTGAACAGCTTCTTCGCCGAGAAGCACCCCCACCTCGACCCCGAGCCCGACCCGGAGCGGATCGCCGGCTACACGGCGTGGGCCCTCAGGGTCTACGACGGCATCGAGCGGGCGGTCGCGGCGATCCACGAGCGCGGGATCGTGTTCAACGACCTGCACATCTTCAACGTGATGATCCGCCCGGACGAGACCGTCGCCCTGATCGACTTCGAGGCGGCCGCCCACGTCGAGGAGGGGCGCCGGCCGACCATCGGCAACCCGGGCTTCGTCGCACCGCGCGATCGCACGGGCTTCGCGATCGACCGCTACAGCCTGGCGTGCATGCGGCTGGCGATCTTCGCGCCGCTGACGACGCTGATCGCGCTCGACCGGGCCAAGGCGGCCCACCTGGCCGAGATGATCGCCGAGCTCTTCCCCGTGGACCGGGAGTTCCTGGACGAGGCCGCGCGGGAGATCATGGGCTCGCCCGCCGCGAACAGCGGAGTCGCCGCGCCCGCCGCGAACGGCGGAGCCCGTGCGCCGGCGCCGGAGCTCGTGCCCGACCGGGAGGGCTGGGAGCCGGCGCGCGACCGGCTGAGCCGGGCCATCCTGGCCAGCGCGACCCCCTCCCGGGACGACCGGCTCTTCCCCGGCGACGTCAGGCAGTTCGCGACCGGCGGCGGCCTGGGGCTGGCCCACGGGGCGGCGGGCGTCCTCTACGCCCTGGCCATGACCGGCGCGGAACGGCAGCCGGACCACGAGCAGTGGCTCGTCGAGCGCGCCACGCGGCCGGCCGCCGGGACCCCGGTCGGCCTGTACGACGGCCTGCTGGGGAGCGCCTACGTCCTGGAGCTGCTCGGTCACCGGAGCGCGGCGCTCCAGGTGGTGGACCTGTTCCTGGGCGAGCGGTGGGAGCGGCTGGGCCCGGACCTCTTCAGCGGCCTCTCCGGGGCGGCGCTGGTGCTCGGCCACCTCGGTGACGTCACCGGGGAGCGGTCCCTGTGCGACGCGTCGCTGCGGGCGGCCGACATCGTGGCCGGCCGGTCGCGGCTGGACCGGGGCGACCGCTCGGCGCGCCGGGCGGGCCTGCTCCACGGAGCCGCCGGCCACGCCCTCCTGTTCGTCCGCCTGTACGAGCGGACCGGCGATGCCGCCTACCTGGACCACGCGGCCGAGGCGCTGCGGGCCGACCTCGACCGGTGCGTGCTCGACCGGAACGGCGCGCTGCACGTGGACGAGGGCTGGCGCGTCCTCCCCTACCTGGGCCGGGGCAGCGTCGGCATCGGCTGCGTCCTCGACGACTACCTCCGGCACCGCGAGGACGAGCGCTTCGCGGCCGCGGCGGCCGGCGCCAGGCGCGCCGCGCAGTCGCCGTACTACGCCGAGTCCGGGCTGATCACCGGCCGTGCCGGCATGATCCTCCACCTCAGCCGCCAGCACCCGCCCGGCCGGGCGGCCGGCGACCCGCACCTGGCCGCTCACGTCCGGCGGCTGTCCTGGCACGCGGTCGCCTACGGCGGCGGCCTGGCGTTTCCCGGCGAGAACCTCTACCGGCTCTCCATGGACCTGGGGACCGGGACCGCGGGCGTCCTGCTCGCGCTCGGCGCGGCGCTGTCCGCCGAGCCGGCGCACCTGCCCTTTCTCGAACCGACCCACCAGCACCCTCGAAGGCCTTCAGGGGAACTCCGAATCCACGACAAGAGGAGGTGAGAACACATGGCTCTTCTGGACCTGCAGGGCATCGAGCTCCGCGGCTCCCGCAACGGCGGTGGCGAGACCAACAGCAGCCTCAGCGTGCTGTGCCACAGCTCGCACAGCGTGACCCTCTGCCTGTGACGCACCCAGGCCCGATGTGAACCCGGTCCCGGG
>WNGQ01005848.1_pt1 | contig 13812 bp, 9 predicted proteins | sample 5407661 | NCBI WGS metagenome assembly WNGQ01 (sample SAMN13153382, study PRJNA577476) | soil metagenome | isolation source: 60 cm soil or saprolite under Garry oak tree replicate 2 | place: USA:California | collected 2016-06-15
CAGGAGGCGGAGAGTGATTCCTCGCTTAAGGCGCTGATATTCACAGGCGCCGGGGAACAAGCGTTCGCAGCAGGAACCGATATTTCCGAGTTCAGGTCTTTCTCCCGTGCCGAGGACGCGCTGAACTACGAAGCGCCCATGGATGGCATCCTCGATGCTTTGGAGCGTTCCCGCGTTCCCACCATCGCCGCTATTGCCGGGGCATGCACGGGCGGCGGCGCCGCGATTGCCGTCTGCTGTGACATGCGCATCGGCGCGTCGAGTACCCGCTTTGGCGTCCCCATCGGCCGCACCTTAGGCAACTGCCTGTCGATGTCGAATTACGCAAGGCTCGTATCCCTGCTGGGGGCGGCGCGTGTGAAGGACATCATCTTCACCGCCCGTTTGATCCCCGCCGGCGAGGCGCACGCGATCGGACTGCTGGGCGAAGTGCTTCCCGATTACGCGACCTTGCAAAGCCGTGCCAGCGAGCTGGCCCGAACCGTTGCGTCGCAGGCGCCACTCACTTTGCGCGCCACCAAGGAGGCGCTGCGCCGCATCAAGGAGAAAATGAGTCCCGAGGAAGATCACAAACTGATTCTGATGTGTTACATGAGCCGCGATTTTCGCGAAGGCATGGACGCATTTCTGAATAAGCGCGCGCCCAAATGGACGGGCACGTAGCCCGGCCGGTTCGGCGCATGACTGCGATTTTCGATCACCATGGACGTGGTCAAATCAATCGGCGCCGGGTCGCATGGAGACAGGCGGCAGATATTCGCCAGCCGGCGTACGCACCCACCATTGACCTGTTTCGCGCCGTTCTTTGGCGGTCGCAAATCGATAATGATAGAGGCGCGCTCGAATCACTTTAGGCCCTTGGGGAAACGGATTTCCGGCGAGTAGCTTCAGCGTCGAGGGATCATTTTGCAGCAATTTCTGTACGAGGATGATGAACCACGGATGCTCGTGGTAGCCGTAGACGGGTGACATTGCCGCAAACCACATCAGCCAATCCAGCCGGAGATGGTAGGGAGCAATTTGAGTTGGCCTGCGTTGCGGATTGCCCGGCTTGGCTTTGAATTCATATTCCTTCCATTTCGTTTGCCCGCGCGCGGCCTCCTCTTCCGTGCCTTCAATCACGATTTCGTAACGAGCCTTGGTGACGCTTCCAAAGGCTCCATATGTGTTCGCCAGGTGATAGGGATTGAAGCTGGTGTTCATGATCTGCCGGCGTGAAAGCATGTTATGCACGGGCCAATAGCTCAAGACGATGACCACGGCGCTAAACACCACAACCACCCATTCGTAAGCCGCGGGCGCAGAGAGGCCGCCCGGTCCCTGCATCCGGAGAATGGGGCGAAGCTGCGCGTTCGTAAAGCTGGGAACGGCCAAAAGCATCGTCAGCAGGTTCAGCCAGGAATAATTTCCGCTGATGAAGAGCCACATTTGCGTCAGGATGATCAGGGCTCCGGAGATGCCGGCCACCGGTTGCGGAAGGAAAAGGCCCCAGGGAACCACGAGCTGCGCGGCGAAATTTCCCACTACTTCGAGTTTGTGAAATGACTTCGGCAGGTGGTGGAAATACGAACTGAGCGGATTCGGGAGAGGCTGAGTTTCGTGATGATAGTGCAGGCAGGTCAGATTGCGCCAGCAAGGATCTCCTCTCAGCTTGATGAGTCCCGCCCCAAATTCCACCCGAAAAAGCATCCATCTCAGGAGAAAGATAATCGGCACCGGCACGGCCATTCTGTTCGGGCCTAACAGAATGGCCAGAAAGCCTGCTTCCAGCAGCATGGATTCCCAGCCAAATCCGTAAAACGTCTGTCCTACATTCATGATGGAAAGGTAGAGCACGTACGTCAGGCTCCACACGGCAATGGATACCCACAAAGGGCCTCGCTCAGACAAGGATGTCAGCCCGATGATCGAGAGCAAAATGCCCGCGCAACTAACGGCGGCGAAAAAATTGTCAGAATAATAAAAATGAAAAATACTCGGGGCCCTTCTGAAGCTTACGAACTGCAGAAATTGCGGAACCGGCAGAAGTCCCCGCTCGCCTAGAAGCGGGCGAAATTGGTTGAGCGCCACCAGAAAAGCAATGAGGTAAATAAGCGCCAGGCCTCGCTGAAACGCAAATCGAGCGAGCCAGTATTCCGAACCAAAAAGGCCCTGCCGAAGGACGTCAATTGCATTCATCCTCTTGACTCGCCGCGAATATTGGAATAGCTAATAGGCACAGCTTATCCCGCCTGCGGCGTTCTCAACAGAGCGGGTCAGCGGCAGAGGAGGACCCATGCACCTTCGCCCGTCTCGGCTTCGTCTTGTGGTATTTGGCAGCCTGCTAGCCTTGCTCGCGGCCCCGGTCGTTTTCGGCCACATCAGGATTTATCCCATGCAATCTACCTTTGGCGCACGAGAGAAGTACACCATGCGCGTTCCCAACGAACGCCAGTCCCCTACGATCCGCGTGGAAGGCGACTTCCCGGCGGGCCTGGACGTCTATGATTTCGAGTTCAAGCCTGGCTGGAAGATCGACTTCAAAAAAGATGCCAAGGGCAAGATCGTCGGCGCCTTCTGGATCGGCCGCATTGAGCCGTACGAATTCGTCGAATTCGGCATGCTGGCCATCAATCCCAAAGAAGGCAATCCGAACATGCTCTGGAAGTTCTACCAGTATTATGAGGACGGATTCAAAGAGGAATTTACTGCGCCGCCAGACGCTAAAATGCCCTTGCGGCCGATGCCCCAGGTGATACTTACGCCGGACCCGGCATCGCCCAAGACCTGAGAGCAGCTTCTCGCACAGATTTTTGGCTCAGAGCTTCAGCAGCCGTTCGGCGTTGCCGTGACTGATTTTGCCCAGGTCCTCCGGGCTGACCGGCAGCGCATTCAAAAAGTTGCGTCCGGCGGCATTCGGGCTGTAAGGGTAGTCCACGGAAAAGAGGATCCGATCCGCTCCGATGACCTGCAAAGTGCACAGGAAGGGCGGTACGGTGAAGTATCCGCTGGTAGTGATATAGAAATGCTCCTGGAAGTATTCGCCGACGCGCCGTTTGAGATGGTTTGTGTCGCGCGAAAGGATCATTTCAGCTCGAGCGATAGAGAACGGCAGGTCCTCACCCATATGCCCGATGATGATCCTCAGCTTGGGAAAGCGGTCGAATAGGCCGGAGGCCATGAGGCGCAGACAGTGCGTTCCGGTCTCGACGTGCCATCCCCACGCCGCTGTGGCAAGGAAAAAACCGAGCTGGCCGGGCAGTCCGCTAAAATATGCTTCCTGAACTGGTTTTGGCGGCGGCGAGGGGTGCAGGTAAATGGGAACATCGAGCGCCTGCGCCGCTTCAAACAGGGGCGTGAATTGCGGATCATCGAGGAACACGCCTTTTGTGGTCCCGTGCACAAGTGCGCCCTTGAATCCTAATTTCCGCACGCAGCGCTCGAATTCGGCCGCGGCCTTTTCTGGATTCTGCAAAGCCAACGCGGCAAAAGCCGCGAAACGCTTGGGGTGAGCCCGCACGGCGGCGTCCAGCTTGTCATTGGCGTCGCGGGCCAAGGCAGTTGCGGTCGGGCCGTCTAACATGTCCATCCCGTTGCCCGTCAGTGACAGCACCTGCACGTCGATGCCGGCCGCGTCCATCTCTGCGATGCGACCTTGCCCCAGGTCCAGCAACTTGCTTTCGACAGCCTGTACGAAATTAACCCGGCCCGCCGGCACGAGGGGCGTAGTGGCCTTCAAAAAATCAGGGGTGGCAAAATGCTCTTCGAGAGTGATGGTTCGCATGGACTCAGACTTTTCAGCCTCCGGATACGGCCAACACTCTACCATGCAGGCAAGTCAGGCATGGAGCAAAGCCCGAGGCTGGCAAGCGGGATTGCTTGCGAACCAAACCTCACCAGCGGGTGCTGAACGCCTGCGAATGCGGATTAAGGATTGGCGGTTTTGTCTTTGATGGAAAGCAATTCGACTTCAAAAATCAACGTGGTATTCGGCCCAATCACGTTGCCGGCGCCGCGTTCGCCATAGGCCAAATTGGGTGGAATGAAGAATTGCCACGTGGAGCCGACCGGCATGAGCTTAAGAGCTTCTTTGAACCCGGGAATGACCATGCCAACCTCAAAGGTCGCCGGCTGACCCGCTTCGGATTTGTCGAATTCGGTTCCGTCGATAAGAGTACCCCGGTAATTGCAGCTGACCGTGTCGGCATCGGTTGGCTTTTTGCCCTCGGCGGGCTTCAGAATCTTGTACTGCAATCCGCTCGGTAATGTGACCACGCCCTGTTTCTTGCCATTATCGGCCAGGAACGCATCGCCGGTCTTCTTGTTGTCGTCCGCGTGCTTGACCCGCTCCTGCATTTGCTTCTGGTTCATCTCCTGCTGCAAAGCAGACATCGTGGTATTGAGCTCGTCGTCGGACATGAGTAACTTCTGGCCGGAGAGCGCGTCCCGCAGGCCTTTGATCAGCAGGTCAGGATTCACATCGATGCCCTGGCCCTTCAAAGTCTTTGCCACCTGAACCCCGATGCCATAACTCACTTTGTCTTTTTGCGACGTAGGCGCCGCGGAATCCTGTGCGCGCGCTGGAATGGCCAATAGCCCAAGCGCCAGAATCATCATCCATTTCGCCTTCATATCCTTCTCCTCATCGGACTGAATCCGTGTTCTCGAAATTTCCCGCTCAGAACCGCCGCCGGGTCCTTATTCCCTTCTTTGATGAACCTTGCGGCGAATATCGGGCCAGAATTCTTTCAACACGTTGGAAACCGTGTCCCAGCCCATCATTGATGCCCACGTCTCTACGGTGTTGGGAGCGGTTCGGTCGCTTGCGGGGTGATACGTATTGGAAATTGCCGCCGCCATCCCGGCGCCTGCAACCTCCGAAATATTAAACACCATATGGCCTGTGTCGCTGCGAGTCACCGCGGTCCGGGTTACAGCATAACCTGCGCGGCGCCAAAAGCCGCCTCTGCCTTCCTGATAGTAACGGGGATCTTGCCGAAATAGCGATGGGAAAATCGCTTGTACGAAAAAATTCTCTGACGTTCCATCCGCGAAGTTTGATGCGAACCTCTTTCCGAATCCTGCGGGTCCCTGGCCATAACCAGATTCGCTGTTGTCCGCCTGGCTGATCCCGGCGAGAAAAGCAAAAAACGGAAACTGCGCCGGATCGAATGTACCCCGCGCGACCAACTTGAACTTCTGTCCGCTGGTGAGCGGCGGAATATTGTGGGCGTTCTCCAGGGCCAGGAAGTTGGGCAGGGTCCAAAAGAGACGGTCATTCGATCCGCCGGTCTCCGGATCGAATTTAGGAGCTGAAGTATCGGGACTTTCTGATTGTGACGGCGCTTCCGGCTGCTGCTGTTCAGGTGGCCGCTGCTCTAACTGTTGCGCGTGCAGGGCCAAGCTGAAGAACGAGCAGGCTAGCCCGGCCGTGCAAAAAAGAAGAGTCCTTCGAAGCCGATGGATTAACAAAGTTCACCCCGTTGAAAAATTGACGCGATTTCTTCCCACTCTCTTCCCAACTGGTGAGGAACGAGATTCGGTCCCGGTTCGTTCAGGTTGTCTCAGCAGCTTGCGAAGGCGATTGTATGCCCCGCCCAGCGAAGTTTCACCGATTCAAATCTGGCATGTGAGCAAAGCGAAATCCCAAGTAAGCATCTCTGAATGGGTCAATTACTTCGCTAAATTCGCGCCGCTCGCAATGTGTTCAACGGCGATGTCTTTTTCTGCGGCCTCGTATTCGCGGATGCGGTGATTTTGCAAGGAGCGATTCTGCAATGAATGGATGAACGTGCGGCTGAAATCAAAGGATGCGTAAATCGCGTTGCATCGCCAGAGATCGTGAATGGAAAGCGCCTGAGCGCGCACGAAACGCGCCAATTTGGTTCTGGGCCGTGAGGGCAGGGCGGTGCTTGAGGTAAGGAATACGTTAGGCGCCGCGTCGCAGTCCCTCAGTTGTACGACTGCCACTCGCCAGTCTGTCCAAAGCGTGTCTCCGCCCGCATTTTTCAGCCGCTCCGGACCTTTCGCCCGCTGCACGCGGTAGACATTGGCGACACATCCCATCAAGGTCAAGTCCCGCACGACTTTTTCGCGTTCTGCTGCCAGATCGGGGTCCACATGATGAATAAATTTCCGCCTGCGAAATGACCAGGCGGCGCTCGTCTCGCGGATCGCGCCGCCAACCCAAAGATTTTGCTCGAGGCTGGTCTCGTTCCAGAACCTGATGTGCTCACGTTTTTGATAGCTGTCAAAGCTCTTCTGCAAGGTGAAATCGGGCGCCTCTCCGCTGAGCCACTGGTTTGAAATCGGCAGGTGAGGATAGCTGTTTAATACGCTTAAGGCGCGCATTTCGCGCAGCACGGACCACGTGGAGACGGAATCACCATAGGTCCATCCGGCAGCCAGGAAGGCCTGTTCGATTTGCTGCGCGGAACCCATGAAGGCGAGATCCACCGCGTCAGAAGGCTGGCCTTTGCGAGTCAAACTGCGATCCGGGAGGGCCAGTAACTTCTCGCGCAGTCCCGTATCGATTTTGGCGCTATCCTCCGGAGTGTCCGTTTGTGGCGCGCTCGGCAAGCCGGCAGGGAGCTCCAAGGGGGCCATCAATCGCAGGCGTAAATCGGTTCCCGGCGGCAGGTAGATCTCCGGCTCGGGCGAGTATGGAAAGACTGCGCGCTGCAAGAGAAATATCCAATAAGATTCGGGATTCCAGAAAGGGAGGTGAAGCAGGCGCGTGGTCATAAGCGCTTGGGGAGTCTCGCGCCCCCCGACTCCTTCGATAACGCCACGTTTTACATCTTCCCGCCCATTAGCGACCTCCTCTACCTGCGCTTTGAAAGGGAGCGGTTTGGGGCCGGCCAGGATCTCATCAAAGTCGATCGCCACCGCAGATGACGCGTGCAGCAGCCCCATGCCCACCCTGCGCAAATGCGCAATATGCCCTTGCACTGCGGTTCCTGTGGAGAAAACCGGGATTCCATGGCAGCGTGGGGACTCGATAAGGATGGCCTGGACCGTGGCGCCATTTTTTGAACTGTAGGTGGAAACCGGCTCGCTAAGCCGAATCCAAAACTCCTGGCCCGACGGAAGGATCTGACAAGCCTGCTCCTGTGCGTGGCCTCTTGTGGAAATGGCCATCCCAATGGCCAAAAGAAGGAGGCTCCGAGTGAACCGCACGCCCGTCCGATGCCGAAACGAGTTCGGCACACAAAGTCGCGATTGTGCTCTCAGCGGGTCTCTCATCATGGCATCGAGGGCGCACCTGCCAAACGAGCAGAGCCCCCTTAGTCGATCTCGACGAGCCCCTTTTCTTACAGCTACCCTTGGTTTGAAGCGAAAAGCTTTGCAGCTAAAAACGGAATGCTTGTACTGAATCTACGACGGCGCCCGTTCGATGCAAATGGATGTTTCCAGAGCAGTGCGCATTGAGTGACTAGAAGCGGCGTGGAAATGGGCGCCAAGGCGCGCGCAGCTTTCGCTCCCTCAGCGCTCCCGCGAGTGAACTTTGCGGCCGCGCGCCGCCTTCTGTGCGTAAAGTTCCTGGTCGGCAGATTCGAACAAATGCTGCACCGACGCGCCGCTGGGCGGGTGCGTGGCCACCCCGATGCTCACCGTCAGTTTCGGCTCTTCCGTGCTGTTCTCCAGATGCCGCTTGATTCTGGAGGCCACCCTTCGCGCTGCGGTGTCGCCGGTTTCCGGCAGCAGCAGGGAAAATTCATCGCCGCCATACCGCGCGGCGGTGTCGATGGCGCGACAGTGCTGACGAAGAACCTCAGCCACGCGGCAGATGGCCCGCGTGCCCGTTTGGTGTCCGTAACGATCGTTGATGTCCTTCAGCTTATCCAGATCCATCAGCAAAACGGAAAACGGCCGGTTCGTCCTGCCCGACCTCTCCAGTTCGCTTTGCAGCACTTCGATAAAGCGGCGGTAATTGGCCAAGCCGGTCAAGCTGTCGCTGACGGCTCGGTGGCGGACTTCGCCGAAGAGCCGCACGTTATCAATCACCGTAGCTCCCAGCAGAATCATGTAGCTCGCGGAATTCAGCAGTTGCGCCGCGATTGCCGGTGCATCGAGCAACTGCGCCGATTGCGTGGCCATAAGGTGACAGGCGGCATTCATTCCCGCCACCCACGGCAGAGAGACTCCCAGGGAGCTGAGCCGATAGGGACTGCGATACAAAAGGATGGCGCCCGCCAGAAACATTCCGGCAGGCAGGAGATCCCACGGGCGAGCTATCAGCTTAGAGCCGCGAATCAAAGGTCCGTTGCTCAGCGCAAGAAATAGGATGCCCGTCATGCTGGCAATCGCCGCGACCACGCTCAGCACGGCGAGAATGGTCCTCTTGGAATCCCGCGGCCAGGGCAGCCACTTATCGAATCCAATCGCCCCCAACAAAAGCACACCCAACAGTGTCCCGCCCGCCATCCAGTAAAGCGGAACGCGCGCGGCGCTCGCCCGGTTCAACAACTCTCCGTGAAGCTCCACGATCCCGCTAAGCTGGATCAATCCGTCGAGCCAGAACGCCGCGCCCAGAAATAACGAGAAACGGTCGCCGGTCCCGTGGTATCGCACCAGGATGTTTGCCGCAATCGTGAAGCCGAGGACTGCCGCAATGATTTCGGCGCTGGCCCATAGGACCGGATTAAAGGTGAGGCCGAGTTGGCGCAGAAAATGAGCGATTAGCGTGACGCAGCCGGAGAGCGCCGCGGCAACCAGAAAAATGCGCAGGTTTCGTTTTGTTCTTGCGTTGATCATTTCTTTTAAATGAGTCCATATAAAATCCCTTGCGGTACCATTTTGGAGCACTTTCTCCGCCAAAACACCCTGTACGAAAGTGCAGGAAGCGGACACCTGTACTTTTTTTCCCACCCCCCTTTTTTTTCACCGTGGCCGATCCAAAATCGGCCCTGGCGAATCCGGTTTGCCGCCCCGGATTCCCTTCGGCCAGATCGCGCAAATTCGGGAAACCAACCGCTTTTACCTTGCGTCTATTGTGAAATGCACGCACTCTCGAAGTGAATTCTGGCGAAAATCTTCCATTTTCGTTTTGCTTCTTTACAATAAGGGAGTATCGCCGGTGGCAGGCAAGCGCAGGTTTGCGGTCGGAGGTTAGCGTTGATTGAAGTAAAGGATTTGACGAAGAGATTCGCAGAGCACACTGCGGTAGATCACGTTTCGTTCGTGGTGAACAAGGGCGAGATTCTGGGCTTTCTCGGTCCCAACGGGGCCGGGAAGACCACCACCATGCGCATCCTGACCGGTTTTCTGCCCGCAACCAGCGGCACGGCGCAAGTGGCCGGTTTCGACGTCTTCAACGACTCGCTCGAAGTTCGCAAGCGCATCGGCTACCTGCCCGAAAATCCGCCGCTCTACCTGGACATGACCGTCACCGATTATCTCGACTTTGTCGCCCGGATTAAGAACGTTCCGGCGGAGAAGCGCCAGGCTCGTATCGAGGATGCTCTGCAGAAAACCAATATTACAGACAAGCGCCACGAATTGATCAAACGCCTCTCGCGCGGATACAAGCAGCGCGTCGGCCTGGCCCAAGCCCTGGTGCACGATCCGGAGGTCATCATCCTGGACGAGCCCACCGTGGGACTGGATCCCAAGCAGATCATTGAAGTGCGCCACCTCATCAAAGGGCTCGCCGGCAGCCACACCATCATTCTTTCCACGCATATTTTGCCGGAAGTCAGCATGACCTGCGATCGCGTGGTGATCATCAACCGCGGCCGTGTTGCAGCCATCGATACGCCGGCCAACCTCACCACGCAGCTCAAGGGGGGCCAGAACGTGCGTCTCGAAGTGCAGGCGGACCAAAATGCCGCCTGCGCGGCCATTCGAGAAGTTCCTGGAGTGCGCCGGGTGAGCGGAGAACCGGCCGGCGGCTCCGGCCGCGTGGCCCTAATGGTGGAAGTCTCGCCGGGACAGGATGTACGCAGCCAGCTTGCCGCCAAAATTGTCGGCAAGGGCTGGCCGTTATACGAATTGCGCGGCGTGAATCTGAGCCTCGAGGAGATTTTCCTCCAGCTCACCACCGAAGAGTCCGAACATGCTGCCGCAAGTTCAAACTGAGACGGAGAAACTATGAAAGGAATGTACGCCGTTTACCGCAAGGAGATGGGCCACTACTTCGTTTCGCCTGTGGCTTACGTCATCGTCGCCGTTTTTCTCATTCTGGCGGCATATTTCTTCACGCAGCTTCTGGCTTTGTACATTCAGCGAGCCTTCGAAGCCGGCTTGGAGGAAGGGCAGTTCGGAGGAGGGGCAGCTTTCGATGTTCCTTCCCTGGTCATGCGCAGCTTCTTCGGCGTGTTGTCTACGCTCCTGCTTTTTCTTACACCCATGCTGACCATGGGCGTTTACGCCGAGGAACGCCGGCGCGGAACCATGGAGTTGCTGATGACTTCGCCAGTCACGGACGTGCAGATCGTCCTCGGCAAATTTCTCGCCTCGATCACTTTGCTCGTCATCATGCTCCTTCCCACGGCCATCGGGTTCGCTTACATGCTTCACCATAGCGAGCCCACCGCGCCCTGGCGCGTCCTGGGCAGCGAATATCTCGGAGTCTTTCTCCTGGGCGCCGCTCTGCTGGCCATCGGTTCGTTTTTCTCTTCCGTAACCGAAAGCCAGCTCATTGCCGTGATACTGAGTTTCGGCGCGAATCTTCTGCTGTGGGTGCTCGATTTCGGCTCCCAGACGGCTTCCAGTGCTTGGGCCTCGGCTTTGGAATATCTTTCTGCTTTTCGCCATTACGACGATTTCACGCGCGGAGTGATCGATACCTCGAACGTGATTTTCTATCTCAGTTTCATTTTTTTGGGCGTTTTTCTGACGATCCGCAGCGTGGATTCCATGCGCTGGCGGCGCGCTTGAAATTGGCTGCGCCGGGCTGCGCTTTTTCAGCTCGGTCGTCCCGAGTGGCTTTTAGGGGGTTGAAGCTTCAGCTCCGACGTTAACGGCGTGGGTTTTCACGGGGGCTTTAGCCCCTGAAGCTTTTGTACAAGAAGGAGGAGAAATGCCAGTAAAGCTGGACTGGAAGCGAGAGCGGCGTTGGCTCGCGGCGTTCGGTCTTGCCTTGGCCGCGGCCGGGTTGGTCCGCTATTCCACCCAGGAAGAGCTCACGCGCTTGAGCGAAATTCTGTTGATCGGCGGCGGAGTCCTCTTCCTTGCCGGACTGGCCCTGAGCTACCGCGATTTCGTGACGTTTTTCAGCGCCCGCTCATCCCAGCTTGGCGCCAACACGCTCACCATCACGGTTTTGGCGCTGGTCGTCCTCGGCCTGATCAATTTCCTCGGCTATCGCCACAAAAAGCGCGTCGATCTCACGAGCGAAAAGCTCTATACGCTTTCCGATCAGTCCCGGCGCACCGTGGCCGGTCTCAAGAAAGACGTGGATATCATTCACTTTGCGAAACAGCCCGACCCCACGTTCAAGGATTTGGCCAGCGAATACGCCAATGCCGGCAGCCACGTGCACTATCGCGAAGTGGATCCGCAGGAAAAGCCCGAGGTGGCCCGGCAATATAACGTCACACACATGAACGATATGGTGGTCTCCTCCGGGTCCCATAACGAAACGCTGAGCGGAAGCGGAGAGCAGGATGTCACCAACGCGATCATCAAAGTCACCCGCGAGACCGTGAAGACGATCTGCTTCGTCGAAGGCCACGGCGAGAAATCCGTCGCTTCCGGCGAGCAGAACGGCTTGCAGGGTGGCGACAAAGCGCTCCAGAGCGAAGGCTATCAGACCAAGACCGTCAACTTAGTTTCGTCCGGCGAAGTGCCCTCCAATTGCAGCGTCCTGGTGGACGCCGGGCCGAAGCAGTCGCTCTTCCCGCAGGAGGCCGGTTTTATCGCCAAGTATCTCGACGGCGGCGGCAGAGTTTTGCTTCTGCTCGATCCCGAAACGCATCCCAAAGTGGATAGCGTCCTCGACGCTTGGAATATCGCTCTGGGCAGCAACGTGGTGATCGATGCGGCCCGCCGTTCCTCTTGTCGTGGATTACGGCGCCAGCCCCATCACTCAAAATTTCACCGGAACGATGACGTTTTTCAATTTGGCGCGCACGGTTTCGTTGAAAGATAAGGGCAAGAGCGACCCGGAGGGCACCGAGTTGCTCAAGACTTCGCCGCGAAGCTTCACCGTTCCGAACCTGAACACCAAGGAAGTCCGCTATGATCCAGCCAAAGACCAGGCCGGACCGCTCTCTCTCGGCGTAGCCACGGAACGCCATAGCGGCACGGGTACGAGCAGTAAGGACTCGCGGCTCGTGGTCATCGGCAATTCCGCCTTTGCCACCAATCAGTGGGCGGGCTTGCAGCGCAATGGCGACCTTTTTGTGAACACGATCAATTGGCTGGCGCAGGATGAAGATCTCATTTCCGTTCGGCCCAAAAATCCGACCAACCGGCGCGTAATTCTTACGGAAACGCAGCAGCGCGAGCTGTTTTTCGCCAGCATGATCTTTCTGCCCGGACTTGTGATCATTTCCGGCGCCGTCATCTGGTTTCGGCGCCGCTGAAACAGTTCTGGGGAAATCGTATGAAGCGAAGTACTGGAATCGTTTTCCTCGTGGCGCTGGCTCTGGCGGCCTTTGTCTATTTCTACGATGTGAAGCGCAAGCCTGCGAGCGAGGCTTCCTCGGCGAGCTCCAAGCCCGCATTTTCCCTCAGCTCCACCGACGTGAAGCAAATCAAAATCCAGCGCGCCGGCACAGCCATGAATTTTGAACGCAAGAGCGACGGCTGGTACATGACCCAGCCCCGCTCGCAGCGCGCGGAAGGATCGGCGCTCGATGGCCTCGTGAGCTCGCTCTCCTTCGTCACCGTGGACCGCACGTTTCCCGCGACTCCCGATAATCTCAATTCCTTCGGCCTGAAAGATCCTGCCGTCACCCTGGATTTCACGCTGAATAACGGCACGAGCCACCAGCTGCGCTTCGGTTCCAAGGATTTCTCAGCGTCGTCGGTATACGCGCTGATCGACGACGGTAAACAGGTTTCGCTGATGCCGGACACCATCTACACCAGCAGCGACAAAGCGCCCGACGATTTCCGCGATAAGTCGCTGACCGCCGTCTCCACCTCCGACGCCAATTTCTTTGATTTGGTGAATTCCTCTGGCGAAGTTTCGGGAACCAAGGAAGACAACAACTGGACGCTGAGCAAGCCGCGCGCTGTCGGCGGGGACCGAAGCAAGATTGACGCGCTGCTGGGCGCGGTCGGCACCGGCCAGATCACCAAGTTCGTCAGCGATACGAATGCTACACTCGCGAAATATGGCCTCGATAAGCCGGCCGTTCGCTTCCAGGCCAAGCTGGCCGATGGCAAATCCGTTCAGTTAGAGGTAGGAAAAAATGAAGGCGCCGATTACTACGCGCGCGATCTTTCGCGGCCCGGCGTGTTCGAGATCAACGACAATCTCTACTCGATTTTGAGCGACAAATACATCGATCTGCGCGATAAGCAGATCACGCACATCATGCCCGATGATGTCACCCGCGCTGAGGTCCACAATCTGAACGGCACCTTTGCCTGTATCAAGGGCTCCGGCAGCGGTTTCGTCCTCGAGCAATCTGCCGATAAGAAAGCTGCGCCGCCTTCCTGCCCCGATTTCATCGGCGAACTCGGTGAGGATCAGGCCGACGAAGTCTATGACAATCCGCCCGCATCCATTGGCAAAGAGCTTGCCAAGCCCGCTGTGCAAATCACCATCACCGACAAAAACGGCAAGAAATCGCAGCTCGTCTTTTCCGGCATCACCGGCGACTCCATTTATGGCCGCAGCGGCGCCGGCCCCGCGATCTACAAATTCGCCAAGCGCGT
>WNGQ01004807.1_pt1 | contig 13806 bp, 10 predicted proteins | sample 5407661 | NCBI WGS metagenome assembly WNGQ01 (sample SAMN13153382, study PRJNA577476) | soil metagenome | isolation source: 60 cm soil or saprolite under Garry oak tree replicate 2 | place: USA:California | collected 2016-06-15
CTTTCGAGGGCGTGCTCAGCGCCATCAATCCCGATTTGGATCCGGGCACGCGTAGCGTGCGCCTGCGGGCAACGTTCGAGAATTCGGACCAGCTTTTGCGGCCCGGCATGTTTGTTCGGGCTGAAGTGCTCCTGCCCACCGAGGAGCCGGTGCTGGTGATCCCGGCGACGGCCGTCCTCAGTTCGCCTTACGGAGAGTCGGTGTATGTGATCGAGCCCAACGCCGGTACGAACACCGTCGGCGCCGGGTTGGTCGCGCGGCAGCAGTTCATCCGCACCGGTCGCGCGCGCGGCGACTTGGTGGCCGTGGAAACGGGGCTCAATCCGGGCGAACGCGTTGCGAGTTCCGGTGTTTTTAAGCTGCGCAATCGCATGCCGGTGACCGAGAACAACTCCCTGGTCCCTAAGGCTTCTCCGACGCCGCACCCGAGCGAGGGTTGAGCGTGGCACCGGCCCGTGAGATCGTTTACTGATGTTTTTGTTCGACGACCAGGGATGAGCGAGGCCGCTGGTCCCTACAGGAAGACTTGAAATCGTTCACCGATATATTTATCCGCCGGCCCGTCCTGGCGCTGGTGGTGAACCTCGTGATCCTGATCGCCGGGGTTCAGGCCATCCGCTCGGTGTCGGTCCGGCAGTACCCGCGGAGCGAAAACGCCGCGATCACTGTCACGACCGTCTATGTCGGTGCGAGCGCCGATTTGGTGCGCGGATTCATTACCACGCCGCTGGAGCGCGCCATCGCGGCGGCCGACGGCATCGATTACCTGGAGTCCAGCAGCATGCTTGGGATCTCCACGATCACTGCCCGGCTCAAGCTCAACTACGATGCTAACAAGGCCCTGGCACAGATTAGCTCGAAGGTTGACCAAGTCCGAGGCGACCTGCCGCCGGAGTCTCAGGTACCGATTATCAACATCCAGTCGGCTGATTCACAATGGGCCGCCGGCTACCTGAGCTTCACCTCGGAGATCCTCCAGCCCAACCAGATCACCGATTACCTGGTTCGTATGGTGCAGCCCCGGCTTACGTCTCTTCAAGGCGTGCAACGAGCGGACATCCTCGGCGGGCGCACCTTCGCCATGCGCATCTGGCTCAAGTCTGATCGCCTGACCGCCTTCAACATCAATCCCGACCAGGTCCGCCAGGTGCTGGCCGCAAACAACTTCCTCTCGGCCGTCGGCCATACCAAAGGATCACTCATCCAGGTAAATCTCGCCGCCAATACCGACCTCCGCTCCGTCCAAGACTTCCGCAACCTGGTCATCCGCCAATCAGGCAACGCCTTGGTGAAGCTGCAAGACATCGCCGACGTCGCCCTGGGCGCCGAAGACTACGACAGCGAAGTGCGGTTCGGCGGCGCCAAGGCCGTTTTTATGGGTGTTTGGGCCTTGCCAACGGCCAACACGCTCGAAGTCATGCGACGAATTCGTGCCGAGGTGGAGTCGATCAAAAAAGACCTGCCCAGCGGCATCCAGGGCGGCCTGGCTTACGATGCCACCAAGTACATCGACGACGCCATCCGCGAAGTGCTCAAGACCCTGAGCGAGACGCTGCTCATCGTGGCCATCGTCATTTTCCTCTTCCTCGGCTCGCTACGTTCGGTGCTCGTGCCGCTGGTGGCCATTCCAGTATCACTGATCGGCGCGGTCTTTTTGATGCAAGTGTTCGGGTTCACACTGAACCTTCTTACCTTGCTGGCGATCGTGTTGTCGGTCGGGCTCGTGGTGGACGACGCGATCGTGATCGTCGAGAATGTCGAGCGCCACGTCCGCGAAGGGCAATCGCCCCTGCAGGCGGCGTTGCTGGGCGCGCGCGAGCTGGTCAGCCCGGTGATCGCGATGACCATCACGCTGGCGGCCGTTTATGCTCCCATCGGGTTGCAAGGCGGGCTGACGGGTTCGCTGTTCCGCGAGTTCGCCTTTACCCTCGCCGGCGCGGTCTTCATCTCCGGCGTCGTCGCCCTGACGCTGTCCCCGGTGATGTCTTCGAAGCTGCTCGACGCTGGCCGTGAGGAACACGGACTTCCGGGCCGTATCAATCGCGGGTTCGACCGCCTCCGCCGGGGTTACGCCCGCGTGTTGGATGCGACCCTTTCCGCGCGACCCGCCGTCTATACGATTTGGATCGGGCTGAGTCTTTTGGCCATCCCACTGTTCATCATGTCTCCAAAGGAACTCGCGCCCCCCGAGGACCAGGGCTTCGTGATGGGCATCATTGAAGCGCCCGCGGACGCCACGATTGACCAAACCACCTTCTATACGGATGAAGTCAACCGGCAGTTATCAAAGACGCCCGACGCCGCCCAAACGTTCCAGTTTACGTTCCCCGATAACGGGTTCGCCGGTGTGATCCTCAAGCCCTGGGGGGAAAGAAAGCGGCCCGTGTTCGACCTCGTGCCGGGAGTGCAGGCCAGGGTAAGCACTATTCCCGGAGTTCGCACCATGGTGGCCACACCGCCCGCGTTGCCAGGGGGCGGCAACTTCCCGGTCGAGTTGGTCATCGCCTCCACCGCCGAACCGGAACGCATCCTGGACTTTGCGCAGCGACTGCAGCAAAAGGTGGCTGCCGGCGGCATGTTCTCCTTTCCTCCCATTATCGATACTAAGATCGACCAACCCCAGGTCGAATTCGTACTCGACCGTGACAAAGTCGCCGCGCTGGGGCTGAGCATGGCATCGGTGGGCTCGGACCTGGCCGCGATGGTGGGCGGAAATTTCGTCAACCGGTTCAGCTTTGAAGGCCGAAGCTACAAGGTGATCCCCCAGCTCAGGCGCGTCGAGCGGCTCAGCGCTGGCCAGTTGCAAAACACTTACGTCAAGGGACCCTCCAACGAGTTAGTGCGGCTGAGCACCTTTGCCACGTTGAAGAGAACCACGCAGCCTCGCTCGCTCAGTCGTTTCCAGCAGCTCAACGCCGTCAAAATCAGTGGGGTGGCTGTCCGGCCGCTCGACCAGACCCTCGACTACCTCGAAAAGGAAGCCGCACAAATCCTGCCCCAAGGCTACACCGTGGGCTACACCGGCGAGTCTCGCCAGTTGCGGGTCGAAGGCAGCAAATTCCTCCCCTCCTTCATCCTGGCGCTCATCCTGATCTTCCTGGTGCTGGCGGCGCAGTTCAATAGCTTCCGCGATCCCCTGATCATCCTGCTGGGCTCGGTGCCGCTGGCCATGTTCGGCGCCCTGGTGTTTTGCTTCCTTAAGATGCCGGCGGCTCACATGCCTTTCTGGACCAACGGCTGGACGACGACGTTGAACATTTATTCCCAAGTCGGCCTCGTCACCCTCGTCGGCCTGGTCTCGAAAAACGGCATTCTCATCGTCCAATTCGCCAATGAACTTCAGCGCCGCGGGCTGCCGAAAGTCAAAGCGGTGCGCGAGGCGGCGTTAGTGCGGCTGCGGCCTGTATTGATGACCAGTGTGGCCACCGTGGCCGGTCACTTTCCGTTGACTCTCGTCACGGGCGCCGGCGCGGCTGCCCGAAACTCTATCGGCATCGTCGTCGTCAGCGGTATGGCCCTCGGCACGATCTTCACGCTGCTGGTGATTCCATCGATCTACGTCCTGATCGCCAAACAACATGCGGGCGAGGAACCTGCAGCCCTTGGCCAGGAGTTCGATCTCGGCATGGCTGAGGCCATTCCCGTCGCCAATGGCGCGTCGCTGCGGGCCTTGTGATTGCAATTTCCCGACGACAGGCCGGGATGAAATGCTGAAAACCAAACGGGGCAACTTCCGGCTTTAGCGCCTCTCCTCCCTCTCCCCGTGAGGAACGAACGGGGAGAGGGCCGGGGAGAGGGGCACCTTTTAGAATGTTTGAATTACGCCGTCGGCTCGGTACTTATTTTTGCGCAAACCCTTAGGCACTTCTGCGCGCACGGAGTAAATCCATGAAAGCATCAGATAAGCGGCCTGCTGATGGACCTCACAAAGAACTTTTCGCCGACGGAGGGCTTTCGGGTAAAGGCCTCTTCAAGAACGGCAAACGCTACGGCAAATGGCAGTTTTACTATCGCAATGGCAAGCCAAAGGCCATCGGCAAGTATGTAGCCGGTGATCTTGATGGCCATTGGGAATGGTGGCGCGAGAACGGCCAACCACTCCAAGGGGGCGCTTTCAAGATTGGGAAGCAAGTTGGTCCGTGGAGACGTTGCTACGAAAACGGTCAACTCTGGGATGAGGGTGCTTACCAAGACGGTAGGAAGGTAGGGGAATGGAAAACTTACGACATGTCTGGCGCACTCAAGCAGTGCAAGGCATTCAAATTAAAGAATTGAGCCCGTCGAACACACCGACGAAGCGCCTGAACTGCGCGCAGTTGCGTTCGCACAAGCCGTCAATCCAACCGCCGGACTCTCCGCGCTCAACGCCATTCCCTCGAACAGAATTGTCAACTACCAACCTTATTAACCTTATTGGGCTGCACGCGGCCATTTGCCACATTTGCTGAAACGAGACGACGAAGCGCGTCATTGCTGGATCCGTGCCGCCGGCTTGACTGACGAACCTGCCGCTACCGTGCTTCGCTCATCCAGCCGGAGCCGATGCGACAAAAAATGCCGGTTGACAAGCTGGCGTTCGTGATATCATGCCGGGGTAGTGAGTAAGCGCAGAAACCAATTCTCCATTACGCGCGTAGCGTCAAGTACAGGCCGCACGGCAAAAAAGCAATTTCTTATCAGTTCCACCGTTGGACGCCGCTGGCGGGATTCGGCCCTTTCGACGCGGGCCCTGCGGAAGTGGCCCGGCGCCAGGCGTCGGCTCTCCCGTGTCGGGCGCCGAAAGCCGGCAAGCGGTATGACGACATCACCAGGAGGAATGCGATGAAGAGCCTTCGATCGCTTCTGTTTGTGCTGCCGGCGGCCGCAGTTCACTGCTTCGGCCAGTGCAATCCACACCCGCTTCGCCCCTCAATGCTTCCGCCGTGCCCGACCATCGCGGACCAGCTCTCCAAAGCCATGGACGCATCCGCCGAGTTCAAGAAAGACGTAGGTGTGCTGAACAGCCAGACGGGCGACGCGCGCTCGCGTTTCTGGAAGCTGTTCCCGAACGGGCCCGGAATCGACGCGGCGGAGGCTGATTTCCTGAAGATGCTTTGGAACAAGGACATGTACTACCTCATGTTCTCGCTGCCCGAGGGCGTGAGCGGCCGGACGGCCATGATGCCGAACGTCATCGGCATGGACCTATCTACCACCTCGCAGGACCTTTCGAGCTTCCCGAAGAACGTGGACGGCGGCATCAGGCCATACGCGTTCCCAATGTTCGTGCAATGGGTGAATGCGCTGCGCAGGAGCGAGGGCAGGGACAAAGACAGACTTCTGGCTACGCCGCTGCTGATTGCCAAAGCCGTCCAGGACAGTTCGAACTGGCGCAGGGCATACGAAGACGCGCGGAATTGGGCGGAGTTCACGTCGAGCGGCCTGGACATTTCCAAACACCTTACGCCCCAGGCATACCTGGTCAATCAGATGGAAGGGCATGTGAGCCTGGCGCTGGCGGCGGCCAAGCCGGCCGACCTGCCCGACCCTGCGGCGGCCACGCGGGACCTCTACAACCTGTTCGTAAAGATGTTCGGAGAAAAAGACGTGCTGGCGGCGGCGGCGGCTGTCCTGCACACCCCGAAAAATTCGGTGGGAGGACTCGCGAAGCGCGCCGACGTGGAGGTCGGGCTGTTTGTCTCGGCGCCGTCGCCGAATCCATACATGCTGTTCCTGACCGAGGTGACCAAGAGCTCCCCGCACAACTATGCCGTCGCGCTGTGCATCGATCCGTACGCTCTGTTGGGCGGGCAGGCCACGACGACCTTCAATACCAAGGAGCAATGGGCCAAGGCATTTTCGGTATATACGCAGTTTGCCGCCAAGTATGGGGAAGCCACGGTCCTCGCCGCCGCCGCGCGGCTGAAGGATGTGCCGAAGGGTTCTGACGGGCCTCGTGGAGATCCGCAGGCGAGATCCACGCTCTCGTGGTTCACGTCCCTGCTGACGGACCCGAAACTGGTGATCCCCGAGGTCGGGCGTTTTTTGGCCGGTTCCTACGATCCGCGCTGGATCGGCAACATGGTGGAGGTGCGCGGCACGGTGTCCCGGGTGGATGTGGCCAAGGGTAAACACCCCGAGTGGGCGACCATTCACTTCAAGGAATCCCGCGACGACCGCCTGACCGGGTTTACCCCCAACTCCGACATGCTGCGAGAAGGCTACGGCGAGAGTTTCGAGAGGTTGATCGGCAAGCCGGTTGAGATTTGGGGTCAAGTCCAGGAGTGGCATGAAGGAGGGGGCGTGCGCCTCCTGATTACCAGCCAGGTGAAAGTCATCGACGCGGCGGGACTCGCGAATTTCCGGGAATCCCACCCGGAATGGCTGACGGCGGCCAGGCCCGCGGAGGTTCTAGTTGACTCACCCAAGTACCTCGCCTGGAAGAAATTCCCGCCAGGCACGAAAGTCACTTTAGAGTTCCGGCTGTTGATGGAGACTGCTCCCGGCACCGATCAATACACCCGCAAGCGGATATCCCGCACAACCTTCGAGCTCCAATCGATCGAAGCCGACCGGGCCGTGGTAACGTACGACTCGACCACGTGGCACATGAGTGGCGGGGAAACCCGGTCCAGCGACAAGCTCACTTACAAAGCTAAGGAACGCCCTGGTACGACCCAGGTTCCGGTCAGCTTCGCCGCGAGGGACGGCAGGCAGACCACGACGGGGGAGGAGACGCTGGTCATTAACGGGAAGAAGATCGCCACCAGGTGGGAGTGCACTACCTCGGCCAAGGATCCGCAGGCGTTCACGAAGATCTGGTTCAGCGATGAAGTGCCCGGGGGCATGGTGCTCCAGCATGTGCAGGAACCTAACAGGGTCGTCAACACCCGGAACATCAGTGAGGAAATCTGGGCGCCCGTCGAAGGAGTCGTGCCCGAACTGGGCGGTTCTTCCGGGCAGGCGCGGGCCGGGCCAAATCGCGATACTCGCCCGGCCGGCACCGTGAGGCGCCCGGACGCCGGGGGCGCGCCAATCCGCCGGTGACGCCGCCGGCCGCGGTTTCCCCCCAGGCCGAACTGGCTCAGCGATACGGCTCGGCGATGAGGCGCACCGTCCAGGCCAAGATAGGCTTGGCCCAACTGCAGAGAGGGGACGGCGGCTCGGGCGCCGGTCTTCCGGACGACATCCGCGCCGCCAATGACCGCCTCACCCGCGTAGCGCTGAGTACATGCGGGCGCGCAAAAAAGCAAATTCCTATCAGTTTGACACCCGCCTCCCAGCCTGGCAGTGTCGGCTTACGATGAGTGAGACGCAAAACCAATTCTCCCTCACCCGCGCATCGCTCAGTACGGGCGGGCGCGCAAAAAAGCATAAATAAAGGAAGGGACGATGACCGCCAGAAGAAAGCGTGATGTTGCTTATGGCTGCTTTCTCATTCCGGGGGCGGCCTGTGTAATCGCCGCCATTGCCGGGGCGTTCCCGATGAAGGACGGAAACGCAGCAGCCATAGGCTTTTTTGTTCTGATCCCATTGACGCTGGTGGCGCTGGCAGCCATACCGATTGGAATCTTCTACTCCATTGTGCTTTGGAGGGATGGTGTCCTGCCATTTCTTTCGATCTTCACGCTCATCCTGGTCGTGATATTCCTCGCCGGAGGGGAGTCAATGATGGAGCTTTACGGTTTGATATACGGGATACTCGTTCTTATTCTCGAAGCGAGTTGGTTCTTTCTAAGACGGCGCGCTTATCCAACATAAATCCAGCGTAGCCATGAATATCACTCGATTTGTGTCAGTCTTTGCGATGGCAGCGCTGCTTTGGGTTGGCTGCGCCACCACTCGCGATCCGTTGGAAGGCTGGCGCGTTCGTGACCAGCCTAGCGCTGAGGATAAGTGGCTTCATCAGTATCGCCAGAAGGAGCCTTTCTACTATTATTGGAACGTGGACCAATCAATCATAAAGGACTACAAGAGCTACGTTGAGACCATTCCTGCTAAAGAAAGAAGATACATCGTTGAAAACGACATTTATCTTTATGAGGATGGGACCGGGCAACACGCCATCAGGATTGTCTACTACGGATACGGATTCTGGTCGTCCCCCCAGTGGTCTCATGTTTTGATTTACGACACGAATAACAAGAGAATTCAGACGATAAAGTATAAAAGTGGTTATTCATTTCATCACTGAAGCTCTCACCCGCGCAGCGCTCAGTACATGCGGGCGCGCAAAAAAGCAAATTCCTATCAGTTGGCAGCGGAACCTCGCGTCCAGGAATTGGAAACGACCTTGAATGATCTGAATTCCACCCCACCCGCTCGCGGGACGCCCGCGGGCTGATCACGGATTTGGAAGCCACGAAGGCCGAAGCGACGCGCGAGTTGCGCGCCGGCCACAACCCATCGCCGTCATCGTTCGCAACAACGAAGGCATCGGCGGTCTCGGGCTGCCCAGCCTCGATCAGCAAACGGAAGGAACGAGCCTGCGGCTGGAATCCTTCGGCAACCCGGCGGGTATCGAAGCGCGACGGTGGGAAACGGCCTGCGATGACACGCGCTGGGAAACGGTGATGATCGACGCCGGCCCCGGCTCGCCGCAGACCGGCGCCTTGCTGACGCGGTATCGGTTGAATTTCGAGCTGCAGCCGCCGAGGCCTGGCGTGTGGGTCCCGTGGCGGCTGCGTCTGAACGCCACCGGCAACGGTTTTCTTTATCTCAACGGCCATCCCGCTTGGCCGTTACTGGCAGGCGGATCCCCAGCACGACTTCTTCCTGCCGGAATGTTGGCTCAACTTTGGCCAGGGCCGGACCAACCTCCTGGCGTTGAGCCTGCGTCCAGTTGACAAAGGCGCGCCCATTCAATCGGCGGTCGTAGAGCCTTACTCCCAGTTCGCCGAAAAACGGTAAGCTCTCGTAGCAGCCGAGCCGCAACCGAGTCGCGCGAAGCGTATGGAGTGCGCGGAGCTTGCTCCCGCTTTCCGGCCGGCCAACCCCATACGACAGCGCCAGCAAGCTGGACGCACTCCATACGCTTCGCGCGGCCGTGGGCGGTCAAAACCTTCGCAGCTTGCGAGCGAGTTGGACTATTGCAGCGCAGAGGTTCCCATTCGGGCGTCTTCTCTGCCGTTCTTCGCGCCTCCGCGGTTGCGAAAGCGCGGAAGCGCATTTATTGCAACCGGAGAGTATAGAACCGTCGCTGGGCGGCAGGATCTACGGCATTGGTGACGGTAAGGGTGAAATTGCCGCTGGCGCTCAAGATATTGGTTGCCAGTGGCGTCCACTGGCTCCTCGGCAACGCGACGTTCGTGGTCATCAGCACATAATTGGTGGTGGTACATGACGTGCCGTTGATCCCGTTGAGAACCAGATTTGTCCCGGCCAGACTGATGCTGGCGATGGTGGGCGGGACGATTACCAAAGGCACAATCCGCTCCGGGCGGTTGGTGTTGCTGTAAGTGCAGTCGCCCAACTCGCCATCAGTGTTTCTGCCCATGGCCCACAAGCTGCCGTCGCTTTTGAGAAACAGGCCGTGGCCGCCTCCTTCGGCAATCGCCGTGACGCCGCTGGCCACAATCTGCTCGGGGCGGTTGGTGCTGCTGTAAGTGCCGTCGCCCAACTGGCCAAAGCCGTTGTAGCCCATTCCCCACAGGCTGCCGTCGCTCTTGAGAAACAAGCTGTGTGAACTTGAACTTCCTCCGGCAATCGCCGTGACGCCGCTGGCCACAATCTGCTCGGGGCGGTTGGTTCCATAGGGAGCGTTAGTGCTGTAAGTGCCGTCGCCCAACTGGCCATCATGGTTGTCGCCCATGGCCCAGAGGCTGCCGTCGCTCTTGAGAAACAGGCTGTGGAAGCCTCCTGCGGCAACCGCCGTGACGCCGCTGGCCAGAATCTGCTCAGGGCGGTTGGTCCTGTTATAAGTGCCGTTGCCCAACTCGCCATTAGCGTTGTAGCCCATAGCCCACAGGCTGCCGTCGCTCTTGAGAAAGAGGCTATGGTCCTCTCCTGCCGCAATGGCCGTGACGCCGCCGGCCACGATCTGCTCAGGGCGATTGGCGTTGTTGTAAGTGCCGTCGCCCAACTCGCCATCATCGTTGTCGCCCATGGCCCACAGGCTGCCGTCGCTCTTGAGAAACAGGCTGTGATCACCTCCTGGGGCAATCGCCATGACACCGCCGGCCACAATCTGCTCTGGACGGTCGGTGTCGTTGTAAGTGCCGTCGCCCAACTGGCCACGATTGTTGTAGCCCATAGCCCAGAGACTGCCGTCGCTCTTGAGAAACAGGCTGTGGAGGTATCCTCCGGCAATCGCCGTGACGCCGCTGGCCAAAATCTGCTCGGGCCGGTTGGTGTTATTGAGAGTGCCGTCGCCCAACTGGCCGTTGGCGTTGTCGCCCATGGCCCACAGGCTGCCGTCGCTCTTGAGAAACAGGCTGTGGAAGCCTCCTCCGGCAACCCGGGTCACGGTTTGCGCGCCGGTGGTGACAGCTTGCAACAGCACCGCACACACCAGCCAGGTTTGAAAAGGAGTTCTTACGACCACACAATGGCAGAAAGGTGACGAAGCCGTCAAGTTCCGAGCTATGTCGCTTCCGAAGACTCCCGCCATGGTCCATCAATTTGCGTCGAACGCTCGCCATCGTGTGCGCTCTCCTTAACTTTTCCAGAGTTCGCAGATCGAGTTGGTACAACCTCATTCTCCGTCCCAGTTGTAATCGTATCCGGCGGGCGGCTCATAGTTGCACGGGTCCGAATCCGCGACGCCATCCCAATAGATTTTGATAAAGCCCACATGCCCATCGACAAAGCTCAAGCCGGCTTTTGCGTCGGGACAGTCTCCGTTTACCAATGGATGCCACGAACCCCCGAAGAACGCCGGCCACTCGCCTGCCAACACCGCCATGGCCGGACTCTTAATGGCACCGAGCTTCTGGCCCGTGATACGCGGAATGGCACCGGGCCCTACCTCGTAGCCGTTGAAAGTGTAACTCGTGAAGGCATGCCCTAATTGTGTCTGAAGGATTCGATCCGAAGGACAGATAAAGACTTTCTCGTTCGGTGATGCGGGACCCGTCAGTCCCAGATAGCCTTTCACGAGTTGTTTGTAATACGCGCCGACACCGTTCGGATAGGGGTTTGGATCCGGTAAAACCGGCAAAGAATCCAAGTAATCGTCCGCGTAGAGGCGTATGGCCAGGTTGACCTGCCTCAGATTGCTGACGCATGCAGTTCGCCTCGCGGTTTCTTTGGCGCGGCTCAGAGCCGGCAGCAGGAGCGCGGCGAGGATCGCGATGATGGCAATGACCACCAGCAATTCGATGACGGTGAAGGCGCGTTTCTCGTTCATACTCCATTTCTGCTAAACGTCTCCTGCTTGCTTCCACTCGGTTCCAATCTTCTTCATGATGACGATCACTTTCCCGCTGTGGAGGCCTACAGCCGACGGCGTGGCATGGATATGCAAGTGAACTTCGTCAGCGGAGATGACTTCTTTTTTAGTGATTTTATACCCCACTAGAGCATTGGCCCAGGCGACGGTTTCGCGCCTGATTTCGTCGTCGGATTTTCCTGCCATTTTATTCCTAAATCGTTCCACTTGTTCTTGGGTACAGCCAGCGAGGAACTTTTTGAAGTTTCCGATGCTCCCCGCCCAAAGCATCGATTGCACCGAGGCTTCAGGTGTGCCGTAGCCAGCAAAGCCAATGGGTGAAGTCTCGGCCTTTGCTTTGACGCGCTGTAATGTGACGGTTGCGGTACCCGCAGCCATGATTGCAATCGCGCCGACGACTGCAGCGGTTTTGAGTTTTGTCCATGCCATAAGTTTCAGTGTTGATTTGATGAGGGTTAAGGTTGAGGCCGTGACAGTCGTTCCTTTGACAGCGGCGACCGTGACGGAAGTCGCCAGCCCAATCGGTGCGGCTTGAACGGAGTTTGCCGAGACGGCTCCTGCGATCACCGCCGTCGAAAGCGTGAGTCCGTGTTTGCCGAAGAACTTTCGTAATTTTTCCAACGCCCGATTCACCCGCATCTTGGCTCCGCCTTCGCTCGTGCCAAAAGTCGCACTTAGGTCTTTGAAACTTCGGCCTTCAAAAAAGCGCAGCACCACGGCGTCGCGATCCTTTTCTCCAAGCTGCGCCATTGCCGTGTCCAGCAAGGGTTCGATGTGCATCCAGGCATTGGATTCTGTTTCGTTCAATTGGGATCGCATATAGGCTTCCTGTTCGCGGTACTGTCGGCGGCGTTGCGTGGTCAGAGCTTTGGCGGATGCATAACGCGCCGTCCGGTAAAGCCAGCCGGAAACCACCGTCTTGGAAGTCAGCGATCCGGCTCTGCGCGCCAGAATGATGAAGACAGTCTGCGCGATTTCCTCCGCGAGATGCGCGTCGCGGACCTGACGCAACGCAACGGAATAGACCAGATTGACGTGCCGCGACACAAGGGTGGCAAACGCCTCCTCGGATTTGCATCGTGCATATTGCCGCACGAGGTCCATGTCATCGATCATCATTCCATCTATACATCCACGCTGACGTAAAAAGGTAACAGTGTTTCTCGAGCCAAATTGAACGCTGCCGTCAGGTTTGGATTCTTCCTGTCGAAAAATGCTCAGCGACAAGCATTTTGCCAGGGTTGTGGCCGGCGTTGCTTGGAAGTCCAACATCGGTGGCCAGGTTGTGTTTCTGACCTCCCGGGACCATATCCCGCTCCAACTCACTTTCCGCCTTGCCCGCTTTTGCTTCGCAACTAACCGGCTCTTCAGCGCCATCAGGTCAAGCGCCGCCGCCGCGGGGCGTGGAGGCGGTTCGCCTAGGATTTAAGCTTGCCGCGTTCACTCCATCCGCTACGTTCACCGCACGGTGAACAAGATCATATCGATGAACAATGTTACTTTTGAGCGCGAAGGATTGGCTCGATTGGAAGCGCTGTTGAAAGAAATATCGATAACTGAACAATCCTGAAGGGCAAAAGAAGCCGAATCGGGTCGCACCGAGAGACTATTCCTATGAAAGCCTACGTCATAACCACCGGCGCGGTCTTTGGCCTGCTCGTTCTGGCCCATATTTGGCGTGTCTTCGCGGAAAGCCCGCACCTGGCGACGGACCCGTGGTTCATTCTCCTCACCGTCTTAGCCGCCGCTCTATGTCTTTGGGCTTGGCGCTTGTTTAGGCGGTTGCCGCCCTCGTGACACGCAATAGACTCCCGCCTAACGCTGACAGTGTGACCCGCGGTGGCGTAGCCGCCGACGTCAGTCGGCGCTGATCTGGATCACCAGGCCCCGCCTCTCCGCCAGGAGGGGCGGGGCGCCGACTGACGTTCGGCTGCTACCTGACCAGTTACGGTTTTTGGGGCCAAATTGGCTCCGCTCTGGTTGGGGTCGTAGCTCAGTTGGTAGAGCGCCTGAATGGCATTCAGGAGGTCAGGGGTTCGAACCCCCTCGGCTCCACCATTTTATTCCACAAAGAGAATAAAATTGGTGCATGGATAAAGTCATTACCTTCACCGTCAACGGACAAGCCCGAACCATCACGACCGATGCCGACCGTCCGTTGCTGGAGGTGTTGCGCGAAGACCTGCAAATCACCGGCCCAAAATATGGCTGCGGCGAGGGCCAATGCCGGGCTTGCACGGTGTTGCTCAACGGCAAAAGCGTGGCCTCGTGCACCACGTCCGTCGCCGATGCAGACAAGAAAACGATACTGACCATCGAAGGTCTGGCGCGAGGGGATAAACTTCATCCGGTGCAGGAAGCCTTCCTGGCTGAAGGCGCCTTCCAATGCGGCTACTGCACGGCAGGGATGATCCTGGGCACAGTGGCGTTGCTGAACG
>WNGQ01004529.1_pt1 | contig 13790 bp, 15 predicted proteins | sample 5407661 | NCBI WGS metagenome assembly WNGQ01 (sample SAMN13153382, study PRJNA577476) | soil metagenome | isolation source: 60 cm soil or saprolite under Garry oak tree replicate 2 | place: USA:California | collected 2016-06-15
CAATCAGCCAAGGCCAAGAACAGAGTACATTCTCGGCCTACAACGGAAATCATGCTCCTACTGACGTTACCTAGCACACTGGCGAAGTCATGAGACCAATTTACCTCCCGAGGATTTCAATGAGACTGTATCACGAATATTCTGAGAAGAGCAAGTATGAGCACCAATAATCATTTAAACTTCTATAGTTCGTGGCTGTACCTCCTCTTTTACTTCTATCGTTCCTGGTAAGGTAGATAGCACCAGCCTGAAACCATTCGGATAATGTTCCAGGCTCTTACATACCGCGTTTATCTCACGCTCTAAGTCGCCCTTCTTCTGTTCTTTTTCAGCTTCATCGGCTGCATAGAACACCCGTAGTATGTGCGTGTAACCTACATCGAAGGTTGCTAAGTAGAGCGTCTTTTGCATTGTCGTAACTCCCGTCCGTACCGATAATTTCTCATATAAATGTACCGAAGTGCTATACGAGAAGAGTATCCCATAATTGGGTGTGTCGTCAAGCATGGTGTTCTGGTACACTCATGAGGAATACTCATAGAGGACGTTGTATGCTACGTTTGAAGGTTAAAGAAATTGCTGAACAAAAGGGGTATAACCAGTCCACATTAAGCCGCGCAAGTGATGTGCCGATCAACACCATACGCCGGATATGGCGCAATCCCTATTATGAAGTAAGATTAGCCACACTGAATAGGATTGCAGTAGTATTAGGAGTACCGACTACCGATCTATTTGAAGATGTACCAGATAACCATAAGCCCTGATGCTAACTTAGTGCCAGCTATCTTGCCATGTGCTGTTGTCTACACGATTATTAAATGCTACAATTCTACGCTGTAGAGCCTGCTATAAACTGCAAAGCAGGCTTTTTATATGCAGTGCTGTGCTACGTTTGATATACTCAGATGTATAAATCACGTGATGGAGGGAATGCAATTATGTTGTGGTTTAGCTCATTGTGGAGGCAAGTGAAGCAGCATTTAGTAACTGTCCTAGTCATTGCTGCTATTCTGGCAGTAGCAATTGCATTGATTATTATAGGGTACAGGTTCGATTGGACTGGGTTCAATGGAAACAGCAAATCAGGTAAAACGCTGTGGGATTGGCTACAACTCCTCTTTATTCCGGCAGTACTTACTCTTGCTGCAATCTGGTATACCGCACGAAAAAATCATGACCTTCAGATAACACTCGATAACCAGCGTGAAACAGCACTACAAATGTATCTCGACAAGATGTCAGAACTTTTACTACATGAGAACTTGCGTACATCGAAACGTGGAGACAATGTAAGAAATATGGCACATGCTAGAACATTGACAGTTCTTCCACAACTAGACCCAAACCGTAAAAGAAGTATAATCTTTTTTCTGGCGGAGTCTCAACTGATAGAACGTGATAATTGGATTATTGATATGAGTTTCGCTGATCTATGTGGAGCCAATCTAAGTCAAGCCATGAAGTTACAAGATATCGCTTTAGACGGAGCCAATCTAGAAGGTGCTAACTTATCTGGAGCCGACCTGAATAGAGTTATTTTACGTGGGGTTAATCTGCGTCATGCTAACTTATTTGGAACTGACCTATTTGAAGCAGACTTGAGAGAAGCCAGTCTATATAAAGCTAACCTGAGTGACGCTAACTTATTCGGAGCCGACTTAAGCAAAACTAACTTGATAGGAGCCAAAGTCACTACAAAACAACTCAATAAAGCCAAGTCACTCAAAGGCGCAATCATGCCTGACGGAACAAAACACGCCTAGCAGTAAAAGGCAGCTACTTCAATTCGGTTGCTTACCTGAGCTTGACCGCCATTTAATGCAGTTCTACCCGGTCACTCTGTCCAGTCAACAAATGAGTTCAAGTCAAATAGATTGGACTCCGCTGACTTCCAGAACCGCTGGAGAAATGCTCCTCGCAAAGATGCGAGGAGCATTTCCTCACTGCCACCTCTCCTCAGAACCGGGAAATACCCGACGATCTATGGAGTCACAGTCATATTTCACCTGCATCTCTTTCAAGAAACTTTGGATTCTCTCTGCTCTTTTCTGATCGTAATGAAAATAGCGGCCTCGAATGATAGTGCCCAAGCGAAGGAGTTGGTAGAAGAGGGGGCTACGATTGGACCGTTGGGTCAGGCCTTCAATGTAGGCCTCCAGTACACTTGGCTCCCGGTTGGCTAGCTCTTTGTATTCCTCTGCTTGCTCTCTCCATCGAGCAGCACCCACCAACCGCATGTAAATCGCTTGGTCTTCAGTTGTGAGCTGAGAAAAAGTCAACACTTTATCATCCATCGGCTCTCTCACTTTCTCAGAAGTACGGTGATGAGGTTCAGCTAGGACAAGGATCACGTCATCCAGCAGAGATACCACTTTGGAGGAGAAGAGTGACCTCCCTAGCCTTTCTCCTTATACGGTAATATAAAAGACGAGCCCTCATGTTGAGGGTTTGAGCAGCCAGTTCTCCTGGCTGCAAAGGGCCTGCCAGGGAAAGTGCATTTTCTCCTGCCACAAAAGTATAGACGGTGGGCCCGCTCCTTTTTGCATTTGACTTTTCCGTGCGCCAGTTGGGATGAAGTCTTTCTGGTGATCTTCTCGCTAGCAAAGCAAGCAGGCTCACTTAATGTGATATTGGTGGCGAAGTATCCATAAAACGGCGAGCGAAGCGATGCTGCGTGCGTAGGGGCCGATTTATCGCGCCCTGGGGGTTGGGTGGGTGACCCGCCATTGCATTCGCCACCAGTATCAATGTGGGGCGAGCCTTTGTCGGTTAATGGAAACATACTGTACGGTGTAGGTTGAATTGTCTTTAGGTGTGTACATCTCTGTTACTTCACCTTCGTATCATTCAAGAGACTAACGCCCGTCTTGAGTATAGATGTTTTCTTTGCCTCTTTGGAGTTTTGGAGCACATACATAGCCTGTTTCATGTCTAGCCTGTGAACATAAGCAGCATGAATAGACTGTAACACCTCACCACTACCAATAGCGCGGGGGTTAAGTAACTGTCCACCAAGCACCAGGAACATATTGTAACCAGCGCCTTCTTGTGATATTGCCTGAATGACCCATATAATCTGTTTGGACGCTTCTGTATGCCACGCTATCCGTGTCCACTTGTCAATAACCAGCACTCTTGCAACACTGCAATCATCGCGGTTTATCCCCATCTCTGGCTCGTCTGCAAAGTCCATAACAGCTTCTAGTGTAGCCAGGACGACAGGTGGTATAATGCGTGGCAAAAAGGTATTTTGAATGCGTAACCTGCCGGCAGGAACGATCACGCTGCTCTTCTCCGATATCGAGGGCTCCACTCACTTGCTCCAGCAGTTGAGCGATGCCTACGCGGAGGTATTGACGCAGTGCCGCCACCTCCTTCGCGCAGCGTTCCATATGTATCTTGGGCAGGAGGTCGACTCCCAGGGGGACGCCTTCTTCTTCGTCTTCACCCGGGCTGCCGCTGCTGTCTCTGCGGCTGCACATGCCCAGCGCACTCTTGCCGGGCATAACTGGCCGCCGGGTGTGACAGTGCGTGTGCGCATGGGACTGCACACCGGTGAGCCACAACTCGCCTCCGAAGGCTATATTGGCCTGGATGTGCATCGTGCTGCACGCATTATGAACGCCGGGCATGGTGGACAGGTCTTGCTCTCCCAGACCACCCGCGACCTGGTGGCACACGACCTGCCAGGGGACGTGAGCTTGCAAGATTTAGGAGAGCATCGCCTCAAGGACCTTGCAAGTCCCAACCGTCTCTTCCATCTGGTCATCGCGGGCCTACCCGCGGACTTCCCACCGCTCAGAACGCTCGATACCCGCCTTCACAATTTTCCAGTTCCCCCCACATCATTTATCGGGCGCGAGCAGGAAGCATCGATGGCTTACGATCTCTTGCGCCGGGCAGATGTCCGCTTGCTCACTCTCACCGGTACGGCCGGAGTTGGTAAGACTCGCCTGGGCCTCCATGTGGCCTCCAATCTGCGCGAGCTATTCCCCGGTGGAGTCTTTTTCGTACCGCTCGCTCTTGTCAATGACGCCGCCCTGGTCGTGCCTGCCATCGCCCAGGCGCTGGGCGTAGGCGAAATCGCAGATCAATCCTTACTCGAACGCCTGAAAGTTTTTCTTCAAGAGAAGCAGTCACTGCTCGTCCTGGACAACTTTGAACAGGTTGTGGACGCCGCCCTTGTAGTTGCCGAACTGTTGATTGCCTGCCCCAGGCTCAAAGTGCTGGTGACCAGTCGAACAGTACTACACGTGCAGGCTGAGCACGTCTTCAGTGTACCTCCCCTGGCATTACCCGATCTTGGGCGCCTGCCCGACCTGGATGCACTTGCACACTATGCCGCGCTGAATCTGTTCATTCAACGGGCCCGGGCGTCCAGACCGGATTTCGAGCTAACCAGCGCGAATGCAGCGGCAGTAGCCGGTATTTGTGTTCGCCTGGATGGCTTACCCCTGGCAATTGAGCTGGCGGCCGCTCGCAGTAAGTATTTTTCGCCGCAGGCCTTACTCACGCGGCTGGAGCAAGACCTGGTCGCCCTGGCGGGTGGAGCGCGTGATCTTCCGGAGCGACAGCGGACGCTACGGGGGGCCATCACCTGGAGTTATGATCTGCTGGATGTTGAGGCACAAATGTTGTTCAGATGCCTCGCCGTTTTCGTCAATGGCTGCGTGCTGGAAGCAGTTGAGCATGTATATGCCAGCCTGAACGATTTGGAGGGAGACATCCTGGAGGCACTGGAGGCGCTGGTTGATAGGAGCCTGCTGCGCCAGGAGGAGCAGGCAGGCGACAGGATGCGCTATTGGATGTTGCAGACGCTGCGTGAGTATGGACTGGAGTGCCTTGCAGCCGAGGGGCAAATAGAGCAGGTCCAGGAGGCGCACGCGCTGTATTACCTGGGCTGGGCGCAGGAGGCCGCTGCAAACCTGTCCGGTGCGGAGCAGGCGCGGTGGCTTGATTACCTGGAACAGGAATATGGGAACCTGCGCGCGGCGCTCACGTGGTTATTAGAGCATGCCAGGGCCGGTGCAGAGAAGGCGATACGCTTGTGTGTCGCCCTGCTGGAGTTCTGGAAAATACGAGGATATTTCACCGAGGGACGGGACTTTCTAGAGCAAGCCCTGGTGGCTGGCAAAGGCATATCAGCACAAATGCGGGCAGAGGCCCTTTCCGGGGCTGGAACACTGGCCCTCCAGCAGGATGACTATGACCGGGCAGAGGTGCTACTGCGAGAGAGCCTGGCGCTGTTCCGGGAAATGGAAGACCGGCTGGGCATAGCACGCTCTCTCCGTACCCTGGGCAGCCTCGCCTGGGCAAGAAGCTCTTACAGCGAAGCACGTTCCCTGCTGGAGGAAGCTCTGGCGACATACAAGGAGCTGGGCGACAAGAAAGACATGGCTTATACCCGCGCAATCCTGGCACGGGTATTCACAGCCCAAGGCGACTACGCCGGGGCACGCGCTTTGCACGAGGCGAATCTCCTCCTCTACAGCGCGCTGGGAGAACGGCATCACACCGATCAGGCCCTCTATTACCTGGCGCAGGTGCTCTTTCTATCCAAAGGCGACCAGGCCAAAGCCTACGACCTGGCGCAGGAGAGCCTATCGCTCTTCAAGGAAGTGGGACACAAACAATCCATTGGTTACGCGCTTGCTCTCCTGGGGCAGATGCATCTTTTTCAGGACGAGCTGGTCAGGGCGCGCCAATGCTCTGAGGAGAGTGTAGCAATCCTCAAGGAGATAGGTGATCAGGGAGGTACAGCCGAGTCGCTCAACTGCCTGGCGCGCGTAACAGCGCGTCAGGGTAATCTGGCGGCGGCACGTGCCCTCTACGAAGAGAGCTGGGCAGTGCTCAGCGAACTGGGTGTCAAGGTACAAAGCGCTGCCTGCCTGGAGGGGTTGGGAGAAGTGCTAGCAGCACAGGGCCAGCCAGGGCAGGCCGTCCGCCTCTGGGGAGCGGCAGCGGTCCTCCGCGCAGCCATCGGAGCTCCCATACCCCCGGTCTATCGCACTTCCTATGTGCAGGCCGTAGCCGCCGCCCGCGCTCTCCTGGACGAAACCACCTTTGCCGCACAGTGGGCGGCAGGACGCACTATTCCCGTAAAGCAGGCCCTCATAGTGTAAACGAAACGGCGTACCGGGGGTCTCCATTCATCCGAGTGAACCGTAGGGCGCGATGATGAACTTTCACGACCACAACCGGCCCTGTCGTAGGCGGCGCATTCAGGCCCGCACCGCCGATTTATCGGCCTCGGGAGGGCATTGACGCATTGGCCGATAAATCGGCGGTGCGCCAATAAATTGTGCGCCTACGGGTATTGCCGATCTTGGTTGTGAAAATTCATTATCGCCGCCACCGCCGATGATGGACTTTCACAACCAAGATCGGCAATAGAATGTCATCCTGAGCGCAGCGAAGGATCTCGGTGCCCGGCGCATCAGATCCTTCGCTGCGCTCAGAGCCTGCCCTGAGAGAAGCGAAGGGATGACAGGACCGGGTGTGATTGGTAAAAAACATTATCGGCCAGCACATCACCCCAAAGCATGGAGAGCCTGTGCAGCTCGATCTTCCAGGAAGCGTCACAGCTTCATATACTTCAGAAATTCCTCCACCTTCTCATTTTCGATCTTAGCCCTCCCGGCATAGGCAAGAATGTCTGCCTTCTGACGGGCATACATCTTCTTGATCAGCCTGCGCTTCGCAGGATCGATCCCTCTGGGTGAAGATTGACCGATCTCATAGAGAAAGCCAATCATATCGAGCAGTTTCAGCTCCTCGTGCAGCGTTTCATCCTCCTCGATCGCAAACGCGTTGAGAATATCTCGCTGGATCGTATCAATGGCTTCTTTCACAGCAGCAGTTTTGAAGAAAGGCAGGATATCGCCAATCACCGCCTCGTGCGCATCGTGGACGAGGGCCAGTGTGACAAGCCGGTCTCGCTTTTCCTGTGGGTAATGGAGAAATGCCGACCAGTAAAGCGCTAAGAACGCGACTGCCATGGTATGCTGTCCCACGTTCCAGGTACCGAAGCCCGAGACGCTGTAGACCCTCGGGATATTGAAGATGTTCATCAGGAAATCCAGGTTCGGATGCTTGGAGACGTGGCCCAGCATGCCCTGGGGTGTGAAGATGTTCTCGTAGTCAATGTGTTCTGTCATGGAAAAAACCACTTATTGTAAATAGCGTTCGAACCAGCGCAGCTGTCGCTCCAGTGCATCGCGTTGATGAGCTTTCTCGTTCAGACCGTGCCCTTCGCGGGGATAGACGACTAATTCGACAGGAACATTTCGCTCTCGCAGGGCGCGATAAAAGGCGTATGCCTGGGCCACCGGCACCGCCGGATCATCCTCTCCATGGAGGATTAACGTAGGCGTGGTCACGCGGCCCGCGTACGTCAGCGGTGAATGCTTGCGATAAACCTCGGGATTCTCCAGTGGATCGGCAGCCAGCAGCAGGATATCGGCATCAGCGATATTCGTCTGCGCGTGCATGTTATGCCAGTCCGAGATACCCGCCCCCATCATAGCAGCCTTGAAGCGATTGCTCTGCGTAACTGCCCACGCGGTCAGGTAGCCCCCATTACTCCAGCCACCGATAGCAACCCGGCTGCCGTCTACCAGGCCTTGCCTGACCAGGTATTCGACGCCGTTCAAGATATCCTGGAAATCCTTGCCGCCCATGTCACCAAGCACCGCGTCGGCGAAGGCCATACCGTGTCCCCAGCTGCCGCGCATATTCGGTTTGAACACTGCATAGCCTGCCGCGACGAATAATTGCATGAAGCCATCCCAGAAATCGCATTCTGCCCCCGATGGCCCGCCATGTACATCGACGTAGAGTGGTGGCAATGTATCATTTTTACCATTGAGCGGCGGGGTAAAAAGTCCATCGATCTGCCAGCCATCAACGCTCTCGTAATTGATACGTTCGGTCGCCGAGAGAGCCAGCGTTTCTTCAGCAATAGGATTCAAGCGCGAGAGACGGTGCCATAGGATACCCTTCGCCCTATCACCTTCGTAAGTCAATTCCCCGAACCAGGCATCGGGCGGGCGCTGGTGGTTCGAGTGGATGGTGGCAAAGCATCGGCGGTCTGGTGTTGTCGAAAGACCCGGCTGATCCCACTGCATTACAAAATCACCCTCGAGCAAGGTGATCGTGCCATCGTTGCTGTCGAGCATCCCAATCTGGTGCGTGACATCCTTGCAGGCCGCGTAGAGAAGGTGCTGGCCGTCAGGGAACCAGCAGCACCAGGTCGGACTGACCATACTGCCCGGCGTCAGGTTGCGCGTCTGGCCGTTCTCCAGTGAAACCGTAAAGATCTCACCGCTGCCCCGTCCCGGATCGCTCCACCTGCCGGAGATATAAGCAATCTGCTTGCTATCGGGCGACCAGGCCAGGGCCCTGGCCTGCCAGCTCAGGTGCGTAAGCTGGCGTACTGCTCCCCCGCCAGCCCCGACCACGCCTATCTGGCCGCGATACCAGTCCGTATCGCCTGGACCAGTCGAGTAGTAGAGTGCCAGTTGTTTGCTGTCGGGCGACCAGCTATATTCCCAGACGGTTATCCCATCGGCTACCACGGGCTCCGGGATAGCATGATCCGGTCGCACCGTCCACAGGCGGCGATGGCGTCCAGGCGAAATAACCTTGGGATCGTTCTTCGGCTCCTCTCCCTCCAGCGAGATAAAGGCTATGCGGCTGCCATCCGGCGCCCACGTCAGGTCACTGACCCCATTTGGCATTTTACAGACCTGTCTGGCATCGCCTCCTTCTGCAGGCATCAGGTATAACTGTGGCTTTTCTTTATCTTTCTCTCCTTCGGCCTGCGTAATGAAGGCCAGTTGTTTGCCATCCGGTGACCAGCGGGGACAGGTCTCTCCACGTTTCCCCTTGGTAAAGGGCTGCGCTTCACCGCCGGATGTATCCGCTACCCAGATGCGCCCCCGCCGTTTAGGCTCGTCGGGAACGTTTTCCCATACCACGAAGGCCACTTTTTTGCCGTCAGATGAAATAGCAACCTCATCCGGAAAGCGCATCTCCAGCAAAATATCGAGCGTCACCGGGACGCGAGAACCGGTTAAGGAGTCCTTTGTAGTTTCTGTTTGAGATACAATTTTTTGTGGTTCGTTCAGCATTTATATCATCCCTCAGTAAGCTAATCAAAGAGAGCCATCCGCCATTGCAGAAAGGGCGAGATCGCTCTCACCATCGGCTAAGGAGGTGGGATGAGGGGAGAGAAGCGAGCAGACATCAGGTGATCTCCTCGCTCGCGCAGCACGGCATTGCGGGTGGCAGGCGGCAGGCCAAAGCTCTCGGCCACGACACGACTTTGCTGCTGAACCCAGGTGACGCGCTCTCTGCGCCGCGTGACATAGTCGGCAAGAGCCTGCTCGATGCTCTTGGCACGGCCGAGAATCTCTGCCAGCACATAGGCATCTTCCATCGCCAGGGAACCGCCCTGGCCCATCATGGGGATACTGGCATGGGCAGCGTCGCCAATGAGCACAATGCGCCTGGTGTGCCACACCTCGCTCTCTACCCACTCGATGGGCGAGACGTGGATCTGCTCGTCAGTTGAGAGCGCCGCTAGATACTGCCTCACCGGTTCGCCGAACGGCGCAAAGCGCTCGCGCAGGCGAGCAAGCCTGCCCTGCACCTCGTCATAGAAGCGGGGCCCGGTCACATTTCCAAATCCACTCAGCGCTTTGTTCTACCAGTTCCGGGTTGAGGCCGTGCTGGTGCAGGGCGGCAGTCAGCGTCAGCCCGGCAATGCCTGCACCAACAATCAAGAGACGTTCTGCGTCGGCCATCGTTCCTTCCTTTGCTAGCCGGCACATGTGAGGGGATGATCCTCAAGCGGCAGAAACCTGCTTTTCATCCTTTTCACCACCTGCGTGCAGCCGTACAGGCATTCAGTACTAAAAGTATACACTAAAGCAGGACATCTGAACATGCGTAAGATTATCCAGGGTGCAGTTCATTGTTTTACACTGAGCGTGGCTCCGTTTCATAGTAGTGGCAGCCCTTGCGGCTGCCATGGCCCTTCGCGCAAAATGTGAATGACACCTGATTACCCATCGTATCTGATGCGCTTCGTGATCGAGAGGACGACTGAGCTGGCTCGTATGGTGTGGTTCAAAGATGCCTCCGCCATCGCTCACAATGCCCTTGGGCACTCCTCTGAGCCACCTGCTGGCCACCACCCCTGGAAAAAGCGCGAGAGACCGCGCAATAGAACTTCCTCCTGGGCGAGCGTTGTCACGAGGCCGAGCGCCCAGGCGGTGTACAGCAGATTCCCGTGGGTCAGAGGCACCAGGCCCGGTGTGCCGGCCGTGTCTCTGGTCGGCAAGAAAACCGCCAGATCGTCGAGGGCGATCTGGCGTCCCGTGTGGAGGCGGTCAGCCGGGTAATCCTCGACGAGGGCATTGAAGGCATATGTGGCCTCTCGTTCGTTGCCTGGTCCCCGCACTTGCAGGACCAGCGCGATGCTCTTTACCTGCCGGCGCACCTGTTCCGTCTTCTGCCACAGCTCGTGATTCACCGAAGGCGATGGTGCAACTAGGACCTTTGCCTTCACCGCCCGGAGCAGATCGACGACCTGCGGGGCGGGCAAGCAGGGAGGGATCGGACAGACGATCCCAGCAGCCTGGCCACCCCAGAGCAGCACCTGGGTCTCGAGCAGGTCGGGCAACAGCAGGGCCATGACATCCTGTGGGCCCATCCCCAGATCAGCCAGCAAATTGGCGGTCTGGTGCACCTTCCCCAGGAAGGCACGCGCGGTGAGCGCTTCGCCCGGCTGGGACGGATCCCCCAAGAGGGAGGAAGCAGCGAGCAGGCTGCTCCGGGCTGTTCGTCACTGCCTTGTGCAGCAATGCGTAGGTACTGCCGACAGCCAGCCGCCTGGCCAGCGGAACCCGTTCGAGGCGTTCAATGTCCTCCAGGGTCCGTCGCGTCGAAGCCTGTGGTGACATGCCTCTCCTTCCTCGCTTTCGGCCTGCCAGTAGGACAGGCCATCAGTGGTCATGCCCATGCTTTTCCTCCTGCATGAAGTCTTTATCGCCGTCCTACGGCCAGCACCACCTCGTTCTCCGTATGGCACCGACCATCGAGCGTCGTCGATTGCCTTGCAGTCTCCGCGACGGCCCGCCAAACCTCAGCTTGCTGCTCGGCTGGATACTTTGCCAGCAGCGCGTTAAACCCCGTCAGGATCGCCTGCTGAAAACGGATATAGTCATCGACGGAAGCCCACTCGAGTGTCAACAGCAGTGGTTCAGTCTGCACCGCTGTGAAGCCAGCCTCTGTGAGGAGCTGCTCTAAACGTCGTGAGTCCGCCAGGCTAAATGGGCCGGGCAGCTGGGGTGGAGGCGCTGGCACCTGCACTACGCGCATCGCCACTTCCATCGGCCACCGGATGAAGGGAACCTTGTGCGGAGGACCCCAGACGGCAGCCACGAGCCGCCCACCAGGGACCAATAGCTGATGCAGCCGTTCCAGTGCTCTCTGGAGGTTGGGCAGAAACATCAAGCCAAACCGACAGAGGACGATCTCGAAGCTGTTTTCCGGAAGGTCTGGCGCCTCGGCATCCATTTCACGAAAGTCGATGTTCTGGAGTCCTAACTCAGCTGCTCGTTCCCGGCCCAGCGCGACCATCTGCGGCGCGAGGTCTGTGGCGATGACATGCCCTGAAGCCCCAACTCTGTAGGCAGCGGTGACAGCAGGCTCACCGCCGCCGGTCGCCACGTCGAGGACACGGCTTCCCGGCTGGATATCGGCTAGCTCCATCATGCGCTCGCTGACCGGCTGCAGTTGTTGCACGAGAAACGGCCCCCAGTCCTTCAAACCGGGCGCGGCAGTATCCCATTCCCAGCGCTGTCCGGCCTTGTACCGTGCTGGATCGAACGGTTGTGTAGTCATGGGATCACGCTTCTTTTCTAGAAAAGGCCTGCAGGGCAGATGGTGCTATCCAGGCTGTTCCGGTGTAGGGATAACGCCGAGTTGTTGCAGCATGCCCAGGGCATCAAAGTTGAGCCAACTTTCGACAAACTTTCCGTTGGCGAGGCGACCGATGACTATTCCTGTTGCGGTCGCCTGCTTTCCCGTTGGGGGGATACCCATCAGCGTGCCCTGATGCGTGCCTGTCGCGGTCCAGCGGGTCACCGCCTTGTCCTCTTCAGCGATCATGCATGCCCGTGAGCAAGCAGCACCACACCATGAAGGGAGCATCATAGTGTGGTGTCATTGGAAAGTCGCATTCAGGCGGTCGCAGGACTGGCCCCGACCTCCTTGAGCCCAGAGCCGGCCTTCACGATCAGCACGATGCTCACCACCAGGACATCGAGCAGCAATCCTAAAAAGGCCAAGAGGGCGAACGGTCCCCCCACTGCGAAAAAGCCGGAGGAGACCACCAGGCTGAGACTTCCCAGGAATTGCACCACGGCAACCACCAGTGCGAACAGCCCAACCCAGCGCGGCAGCACACCCGTCCGCAGCACCAGCACCGAGGCCGTACCGACATGCAGGAAATCTGGAAGGAACGTAATGCTGACCCCAAAGTTCACCACTTCAGACAACGCTTTGATTACCCCAAGGTCCGCTGTTTGTCCAGGAAGTGCTAGACCCATTCCCCAGAAGGTCAGCCCGATCACTACGGTTGCCACCCCTGAACCAAAGAAGAGTGTCGAGAGGTGGTGGGTCTCCCCCTCGGCTCGGGCAAAGACTGTGCGAAGGTAGCCAATGAACCACAGGGAGAACAGGAGTCCAAGCAGAAAGAGGTAATCTGCGGCCTGGGCCGCACCACTGTGGACGGTATAATACGACGCAATCTCTTTGGCAGACGCACCCGCCGCCGGACGGGGTGGCAGCGCGAACAGTGAGATGAGGCTCAGCAGCACAAAGACCAGGCCTGTTGCGGCTTGAAGCCGATCCCATAATGATTTTCCCACGTTGATCTCCTTTCCGTAGGGTTGTTCAGAATACGAACTCATTACTCTGCTGCTGCCTTACGCGCATGGAAGTTGATGCCCTGCGTCCCGAACGCTGCGGCACTACTCGCTTGAGGAGCGCCACTGAAGACGTCCGCTTGCGTAGACTGTCACTCATACTACCCTCCTTATATCCCTGCTCTGTGCAGCCAGACAGGATGTGCCAGCCACAGTATCCCAAGCAGCAGCAGTATGATGCCGATGACTAGGCTCAGACGCTTGCCGCCTGGCACCGTCTTTTCGATCACCATGGCGCCAGTGAGCGCAGCCATCCCTGCCAGATTGCCCACGCCGACCCCGAACATGACCAGCATCAAGGCCCAACAACAGCCCAGGCAGAACCCGCCATGGCGTAATCCCAGCTGCCACGCCGTACCCACGCCCTTGCGGTAGTAGTGCAGGAAGAACCCCAGGGGCGTGCGACACATGTCCAGGCAGCGCTCCTTCCAGGGGCTAAACTGGAAGAGACCAGCGACTGCGAACGTCACCGCCCCGATGAGCCAGGCATGCACTGCCAACCACGGCCACAGGGCCACCAGGCGATGCACCAGCGTGTCTCCCAGAAAGGCCCCTGCGGCAAATGCCGTCCAGATCACGGCATAGCCAGCCAGGAACGCCAGAGGAACCGCCACGGGACGGGCTTGTCTGCGACCGGCAAACACCACCAGGTGGACCATGGGCATACTCGATGGCAGCATCATCGCCACCGTCATCACCTGCCAGCACAGCAGGAAGATCTCCAGTGCTGCAAGCCAGGGCAGGCCGCTGGCTTGCAGCAGGTAGTGGTGGTCGAGCAAAAAGGTCTGATGC
>WNGQ01012151.1_pt1 | contig 13790 bp, 12 predicted proteins | sample 5407661 | NCBI WGS metagenome assembly WNGQ01 (sample SAMN13153382, study PRJNA577476) | soil metagenome | isolation source: 60 cm soil or saprolite under Garry oak tree replicate 2 | place: USA:California | collected 2016-06-15
GAGCAGTGATGTATGGTGTACCACATCTGTTATACCACATTTGGTGTAACCAATCTTGTATGCTCACCTGAACTTTGTTAGACTTCCAAGACGAACGTACTCGATGAGAGGCGGAATTGGCTTCATGGTACAGCTCAAGGTGCGCGCGCTTGCCGAAGAGAAGGGTATCAGTATGGCAAAGCTGTCGCGCTTATCAGATCTCTCGTTGTGGACTGTACGAGCCATGTGGCGTGATCCCGGCTACGACGCGGGCATTCAGACGCTGGCGAAAGTGGCCAGGGCACTGGAAGTCAGCGTCTGTGCTCTCTTGCAAGAGGACGAGGATTCCACAGAGGCGTCTGCTAGGAGATCGAAGGACGTCGAATAATCTGCCCCCGTGCGTGCTGGAGAGGCGCAATCACCTCCTGGCATGCCATTTTTCATGCGCGTGTAACGGGTGACTGTGGTGACACCCAGCCCGATCGATATTGGAGACGCGAATTTCCCGCAAAGTTTTGGGTGAATTCTAACACCTATGCGCCAATTTTCCTGCTACACTGGTCAGCATGAAGGCGTCACCAGCGCTGCTTTGCCGGTGACCTGTAATAGCGCGCGAGGCAGGTGGCGGGCACTTCGCTCATCCATCCCTTCACCGCTCCTGCCTGGCGTGTGCAAGTGCTGATCTTGCAGGGTTAGCGGTATTACAGAAGAGGCTATGCGCATGAAGAACCAGGACGAACGATCACCGCAGATGGCCGAGACGGATTCTGTCAATCGTGAAGAGCTGGGTGACGGAGACATCTCGCGTCTGACTGCGGCCCCTTTCAGCATACCGCCTCTGCTGCTTCCTCTTCCCCCCACCGGCTCCGCCGTTTTTGCCCGGGCCTGGATCCGGCAAGTGATCTCCTCCCTGTTTTCGAGGCAACTTGCCCAGGTCTGGGTGGCGGTAGCCGGTTCCATCGACGTCGAAAACGATTTCATCACCTCTGATGGCGGCCTGGCTCTGCTGCTCGAACTTTCCTCGGGAAAGTTAGGGAGCATCGCAGGCCTGCCAGGTGGGCTCCCTCTTGCCTCAGTGGGACGGAGCGATCTTCTGTCCCCGCCTTCTAGTGAACGCCTTGAAGGGGAAAAGAGCTAGCGTCTATGAGCAGGCTCAAAGAGAGGATGGCCGCCACTTCCCCAAATGCTCAAACCGTGGGAATGTCTCCTGTCCCCCCTCACAAAGCTCGCTCCAGGGTTCGGGTCATTGTGTTTGTGCTCGTGTTCCTTATTGATGCCCTGGTCGCTCTCCCTCTGGGATGGGTGGCGGAAAAAAATCATCTGGCGGGTGGTGTTGTCTCACTGTTCACCTCATCCTGGCCACAGACGGCGAGCCGGACGCAGCCTCGACTGCCCCTGCCAGCGCGCGGGTCCACCTCAACGCTCACACCGACACCTACGCCCAGCCCCTCGCCTTCACCGTCTCCCTTTCCATCCGAGGTCTCGGAGGACACCTTCCAGCGCCCCAACCAGCTCTTCTGGGGAACCGCCTCAGGCGGCGGAAGTTGGCTGGCCGACGCCTCGACGAGTCCGGCCTTCGCTATCGCCGATCGGGTGGGTCAGGTTACCGCCTCCAGTGGGACATTTACCGCGCTGCTCGGCCCCAGGCTTACGAATGCTGAACTGATGGTAACCCTCTCCATCAGTCGGTTCAATGGGGAGAATAATATGGGGGCGCTCCTGCACTGGAGGGACACCGCGCACTGGTACAAAGTCTACCTCAATGGTGAGAGCCTCGTGCTCATCAAACGGGATGCGTCGCAAACCCTCCAACTGGGGTCGGTTCCCTTCCCAGCTCAGCCGGGCCTTCGCTACAGTCTCCTTGTGCAGGTGCGAGGGACGGTTTTTCTGGCGAAAGCCTGGCCTGCCTCGAGTAGCGAACCGGCGAGCTGGGAGCTGCGCGTGGCAGATCAGTCTGCCACCTGGTTCTCGGGCTATGGCGGCTTGCGCATGTATTACCTGAGTCGCGGCAGCGTCACGACAACAGTCGCATTCTTTCGGGAGACACGCACCCTGTAAAGGGTTTGGTACGATCGAGGGGTGATTCTGAGCGGCGTTCGGATGGGCGTCAAGAGACGTACCCGAGATGACCATTCACTAGAGAGGGAAGAGATGGATCAACGTTGCTCTGTGGTTTCTCGCTTGTAGAAGGCCCCGTGCGTCTCATAGAAGCGTATGGCTTCGAGCAGCGACACAAAGCGACCTTTTCATCCGACGCTCACCATCGGGCGGCTCAGGAGAGGGATCGACGAGATAGAAGTGTCTGGCTGTCCGGTTGAAGAACGCAACAGCCTGCCCATCCTAAAAGAGTGTGCCAGACGAACGTAAGCCTGAGCGGCCCCTGTTTCGCTCTTCAATATAGTTCCACCCAACAAGCTCGTGTTCTTGCTCGTCGTCAGTCGTGTAGGTGAGTTGCCCAATTGTTATGAGACGCGCCATCCACCATGCTCCTCAACAACGCTCCCCCCGTTCTTTACGCTATTTCGTGCGCAATAACCAGGGTTTCCACTCCAGCGTTTTGCGTTGTTGCGCAAGGGCTACCGCGTACCTGGGAATCAGTTTAATGCGCCTGCCAGGAGGATTCGTCGCAGGCAGGCCATCGATCCGGTGGTCTTCCAGCAGCGTATCCTCTTCCGCCTTGGTCGCGAAGCGAAAGGGGAGTTCCTTCTCAACAACGATCGCGGCTGCTCTCTTGTAGCTTACCTGCAAGGCGTTCCCGAGTTCTTTAATCGTAAGCAGATCCTCAAACGGTTCCTGGAGGGCCGCCTCTTCTACTCGTCTCATGCTCATACTCCTTTCGGTGGAAGTGTATTGGAAGGCGGCCCTCGAATAACATGAGAGCTGTGCCAAACAAATACAAGACTTAACTCTTGTATCAGTATACTCTTTTTCGGCGCTCTGTGCAAGCGGAGCCCGGGAAGTCTCTCGCTCTGCTCAAGGCAAGTGGGGTGGTGCGCGCTGACTCCCGACAGAAATCCGAGATCTGGGAGAAAGTGCGGGGACAGCGCAGAAACAAAAGCCAGGCTGTGTCGTTCTATTGGAAAGAAGGGTGCTCCTGCTTGTCTTCTCTCTTTTGTAGATCGGAAGATGGCCAGGCAGAGACCCTCTTCAGCGTTCAGGATCGAGATGCCCGTGAGTTCGCTGCGGCAGGGCGTAGGGGGAAAGAGATGTTTCCGGCCACCTCCAAGAATCTCTTTGAGCAGTGCCGCTTGAGCCGCTATCAAGCCGCAGTGCGGCTTGCCTGTTGCCAGGCAAGGCCGTTGATAGCTGTCCTTGGCGTGATGGATCGCATGTGCCTGGATCAGGCGGAGAAATACCTGCTCGATCGAAGCGCTAGCTCCGGTATCCAACGGCAGCTGCTTGATGGGGAGGCTTCCTCCCCTATTCTTCCGCCTGGCCCGGTCTGGCTGCAGTTGCGCGACCCACAGCCGCTCGATCACTGGTCAGAAGCGCAGTTCGCTGCCCTGTATTTTTACCCGCCTCTTGCCCCTCTGACGTTGCGTCGTGTGCGCGAAGGGCTGCATTTGCCTGGATTACTCCCCGCGATCTGGCGGCTTGATGTACTCAATCCCAACGGGGATTTGCTCCTGTCATACCAGTTCGAGGCTGAGCAGAAGAGGTGGAAGATCACGGTCGGCCACCGGTGCCAGTGGAACGAATGTGTCGAGGCGATCTCAGGAGAAGGAAAGGTTGTCGTGAATCCGTGTCCGCAGTGCAAATCAGATATGGACTACTGTGTGCGCTGGCTTACCGCAGTGTTGCTCATGGTCGCCAATTGCAACGACGGGCAATGCTCTCCCATAGAGGAGGAGGTTTACCAGGTCATGCGCCAGGGGAGGGGCTGGCACAGGCGCGCGAAACAGGTGGCCGTCGAATTGCGCTTTATCATCCTCCGCACCCCCTGAACGCTCCTTCTCATACGGGCCGATCTCAGCATCGGCTACCTGTTGTGGATCTTGCAAATGCAGTAGAGCCGTTATGGTGGTAATTTGGATCGACGACTGCAACTGCTCGTTTCTGATACTGTTCGCGCTCTGACCAGCCGGACTGGAGTGTACTGCTCAGTCTCTAACGAAAATATCAGGGATGTTATGGCGTACTATTGTCATCCCCGCTCAACGGATGTTTCATTCTCATTAATACAGACAGGTTCTTCTGTGTCAAGGCTGTGGAAGGGTGTTCTGGTCCTTGTGTTTGTTCCTGGATTGCTAAGGCCCGGCGTATGAGTAGCTCAGCCTGCTCATATTTGCCCTGTGCATAATAGAGAGCCGACATATCATTTAGGCAGATTGCTATATCGGGATGATTTGATCCAAGCTGTTCTTGATAAACCTTCAAGACCTGCTGCATGAGGAGTTCAGCCTGCTCGTATTCACTTTGGGATTCGTAGAGCATTGCCAGAGTATGCATACTCTGAGCTGTGTCGAGGTGGCCGAGACCAAGCGTCTGCTTACGGATGACCAGAGCCTCCAGGCAAAGAGGTGCGGCCTGCTCAATCTTGTTCTGAACACGGTAGACTTCTGCTAGATTATTGAGAGTCTGAGCTGTGTCGGGATGGTTGAGTCCAAGCATCTTCTTGCGAATAGCTAGAACCTCCTGGAAGAGTGGCTCAGCCTGCTCATACTTGCCCTGAAAAACATAAAGCCCTGCCAGATTATTGAGGCTCTGAGCTATATCGGGATGATCGGGCTCGAAATGATGCCTGCGGATCGCCAAGGCCTGCTGCATGAGTGGTTCAGCCTGCTCATATTTGCCCTGAATATTATAAAGCCCTGCCAGATTATGGAGACTCCGGGCCGTATCGGGATGTTCGACTCCCAACTGCTGTTCATAGATCGCTAGAGCGCGCTGGTACAATGGTTCGGCTTCCGCATACTTGCCCCGGCTTTGATAGAGGCTCGCCAGATTATTCAAGTTCGCTGCTATCTCAGGATGGTTTGGTCCTAGCGCTTGCTCATTGATCGCGAGGGCGCGACCAATGAGTGATTCGGCTTCCGCATACTTGCCTTGGCCTCGATACAAGCTTGCCAGATTGTTCAGGTTTGTTGCTACGTCGGGGTGGTCTGGTCCCAGCACCTGCTCACAAATCGCGAGGGCGTGCTGGGAGAGCAGTTCGGCTGGGGTGTACAAGGCATGCTCATCTAAGTAGAGACTTGTTCGACTGAGTAAATCTGCAGCTTCGATGAGCGGAAGCGTGTACTGTTCTATCAACATATTACATACTTGCGCTTGATCGAGATAGCGAAGACACAAGGGCCACGTACCCACCTCTTGCGGATTGTCAGGAAACACTTCATTGACTGCTCGTATAACTCTTTCTGCCCATTGGCGTTGCACCTCTGGTTCCATCATGTCTATCTGTACCGCCTGCACTAGGCGATGGATACTAAGGACGTGATCTTCCACCAGACGCTTCACCAGGGAGAACGTGAGCAGTTCTGCAATGAGTTGCTGAAATATAAAGGGATCAGCAACCGCTTGTTGCAGAGACGCAGGCCAATAGGCTGCGCCACCCCTGAGCAGTTCCTCTGGAATGCGATCAGGTGCCAAAAAGGAGCAGAGGTGAAGGAGTTCGGCTGCCGCAGGATTGGCTTGCTCAACCTTTTGAACCGAGAGCAACCAGGTAGTGGCGACCGAGTGGGGGTAGTCGGTAGAGAGCATTCCACGCTGGGCGAGCAGGGCCTGGCGATGGGTCTGGTAGAGGTCGAGATAGTCCACAAAGCTGCACTGTGTTTCTTCAATATAGGCTCCTGCCTGATCGAGGGCAAGCGGAAAATGATCGAGCGCGACGACAATATTTCCTGCCTGATTGACCTCTTCATCAGTAGCATGCCCAAAGCGTTGCGCTCGACGAAGCAGAAGCTGTGTGCCTTCGAGAAAGCCCATTGTTTCCACTTCGATGGAGGTAGCCAGCGAACCAACGGCATAGGCGCGGGTGGTCAGCAAAATGCTGCCGTTGCCGAGTTTCGGAAGGTAGTCGCGCACCAGAGCGACCTCATCAGCGTTATCAAAGATCAGCAACCAACGCTCTTGACACTGCTCCAGCCAGCGTTTGATCGCTTCCACCAGCTTGCAGTCCCTTAATAGCCTTCGGTTGTGTCAGCGCTGCCCGACGGGGGGCCGCCGGATGCTCCTGTGCTTCTGGAAAAAACTGTTTATCAAGTCGGTTGAGCAGTTCGTCGCGCCCGGTAAAATGCGGATTGCGTCGATAGGGCACATTCCAGACCCCTGATGGCCCCGCGCGATATAGGGGAGGAGGTCCATCTGGTCGAGGGAGCCGCTCATGAGTGACATAGGCCCGAATGAAGCTGAGCGCGTAGAGTGCAGAAGCACGTGCGGCATAGTCATGATAGGCATCGTTTTTGTCTTGGTTGGCATAGTCGCAGACTCCCTTGACGACCAGCCAGGGGATCAAAGGATGGCGGCTCATGACCAAGCCAAAGGCCGCCCCCTCCATGTCGATCGCAACCGTGCCACGCACCGGTGCCCGGACATCCTGGAAAGGAGTGTCGGCTCGCACGGCGCTGCCAGAGGCCATCGCTTTGATATGACAGGCTATCGTGCGCCTCTTGCGCTGTTCAGGTGACGACGGAGGGCGTTTCAAGCGCGCAACGAGGGGCTTCCAGTCGTCGAATAATCCGAGAAATTGCAGGATATTGGCGTCGAGCTGATAGGTCAGGGTGTCATGCAGGTGGATACTTCGGCCATGCTCGTCAAGCGCGAACTTCCCATTATCGTACATGAAAGTGCGTTCGGCTACGACCAGGTCTCCGAGCTGTACCTGCTGTGCGTCACCGGCGCAGATGCCGGTCATAATGGCCATGCGCGGCTGATACTCCTTCAGGACGCGTTGGAGGTGGAGCACCATCTCCTGTGGGCCATAACGCGGCAACCAGGAGACATGCAGTGACAATGCCTCGCCTTTGTTGTTTTGGATCGTAGCCAACCGATAATCATAGTTGTCTTGAGGGTCAAGGTGCTCCTCAAAAGCAATATGACATTGCTGCCGCACGACCTCAAGAAACGCTCTCGCTTCTTCTGGTAAAGCGCAGACGACGCAAATATCAAAGGAATGGTCGCGTTTTTCCATACCTCCCCTTTCTGCACGACCATTTGTATCAGCAAACGAAGGTTATCTGAACGGCCTCCCGACTCTTGCCTGTTTCTGTTTCAAAACTACCGAGAGAAGAGATCCTCGGCTTGGGCTACGAGTTGCAGCATGATATCAATGTTCGCGACAGCATTGGTGAGCGCTTCCCGTGCGGTCGAAAGCGCCGTTGTCATAGCGGTTGGTGATGCGTTATCCAGGTTCTGCCCCTGCATGCAAACTCCCAAGAGCAGTTGGAGTCCCTCTGCTGCATGTGCCGCCGCTAGTGGAATCGGTCCTGTTTCAACATCCTGGGCAAATTCCCTCAACGGCTCCTCAATCCGTAGTGTCTGCCAGCGAAGAAACCCCAAGAGTTTCCTCATATTTTCTTCTGCCCCTGCTGAAACCCTGGCTTGTCTATGAGCAGACAGCATGTGTTCGTGTGACACACTCCCACTCTCGGAGAGCATGGCTTCGGTCTCCACCATACCTAAAAGTGCATTCACGAGGAGCACCCGGTAGAAGTCCACACTGCCCAGTCGTTTTGCCTCAGCCTCATGTTCAGCTTCGCTGTTCTCTCCTGCGTACATTCCGAGCGCAGCCATCGCGGAAGCAAGTTGAGTGACTGTTGACGGAGTTTCTTTTTCCCGATTTTTCATCCTCTGCATCTTTCTCATTCCTTTCAGGAGCACATAATAGCATAAGTATTCATGAGAATCCACTTCTAGCCTCAAAGTACGCACAAGGATCTCTGGTCTCCATTTGTCGGTACTTCTCGCATCTTGTTCCTTCCTTCGGACAGAGGAGATAAGGAAGCGCTCTCTCAAGAGTAAGGGGAGAATATCTTCTCCTGAAATGATGAGTTTGTGACTTCGTTTAGAGCAGCCAAAACCCCTCCTGATTGCACTTGCCCTATTGCAAAGCCGACGTCGCTCTACTGCAATTCCAGAATCCACCTGTTTCGCGCGCCGAGAACATTTCCAACGAGCATCAACTCAGACCGCGACCGCTTCGATGATGCTGTACGGAGTGGGGGACGTGATTACCTGCGTGAGTCGAAGGCTGGCGGTCGCGAAGAGCGTCCTGAACTCCTGTTCGGTGCGCTCGTGCCCGCTGAACACCGCGAGCATCTGCAGGTCTTGCAGTAGAGCGGTGGGTACCGCCTGGCCAGGCAGCCGCACCTGTTCGAGTACCAGCACTTTGCCGTCAGGTGACATGGCCTGCCGGCACTGTTGCAGAATCTCGATACAGTGTTGATCGTCCCAGGTATGCAAGATTTGCTTGAGCAGATAGGCATCGGCCCCTTTCGGCATAGCCACGAAAAAACTCCCGCTTACCAGCTCACAGCGCGGGGCGAGACCCGCTGCGGTGATGCGTCTCTGGGCTTCCTCGATGACGGCGGGGTGGTCGATCAAACTGCCTCGCATCTGTGGGTATGCGGTGAGGATCTTGATCAGGAGAGCGCCGTATCCGCCACCTACGTCGACGAGCGTGGAGATGGGCGTGAAATCATAGGCCTGTATGGCTGGCACCGCCATTTCGGTGAATCCGACCATCGCCTCGTTAAAGATCCTCGCAGCCTCCGGGTGGCTGGCGAGATAGGTCCAGACATCCTCTCCGTGGACGTGGTCGAATGCGGGAAGGCCGGTCTGTACGCTATATGCCAGGTCTCCCCACGCGCTCCACTGTGATGGCTCTCCTTGCAGCATGGCGATGGAATGGAGCGAACCGGGCACATCGGTCTGCAAGAGCTGGGAAAGAGGAGTGTGGGCGAACGTGCCGTCCTGCACTTCGGCGAACACCCCCAGGCTGGTGAGTGCGCGAAGCAGGCGGTGGAGTGAAGAGGCGTGCGTTCCTGTGTCAGCGGCCAGTTGGGATATGTTCTTGGGGCCATCTTTGAGCTGGTCCGCCACACGTAACTGCGCTGCGACTTGCAGCGCACGTGCTGTTCCCATGCCAGCGAGCAGCAGGTGCAAGGCCCGCGCCGGTGGCATCTGTTCGGGAAAGAAGCTGTGTCCTTGGGCCATAAAATCTGCGCGATGGACTCCCCATCTCGTTTCATGAGTGTGGGAGAAAATCGCATCCTCCTTTCGTATTCGTATAGCCATCTCCATCCTGGAGCCGGCGACAATATCGGTGAGAAATATCCTTCACCATATCTCGCTTCGTCGTGATATTAAAGGAGCCGCGTGCTCGTACTGCGACTCGTCCCACATAGCGGCCCGCTTTGTCTCCTGTAGGCACAATTACTTGAACCAGGTCGCCGGTTCTGAAACCCTTCACCCGGCTCTGCTTTTTGGCACGCGAGCGCGGAAAACCCTCTTCGCTTATCAAGCACATTTGGCGCCGCTGCCAGCGAGTGGCAGCGATCGGCCAGGGGCGCACGTGTTGAAGGTACAGATGGTCTGGCGTTGAGGCTCCCACCAGGGCCGCGTCGATCCAGTGCGCCTTGGGAAGCTGGCGAATGGCGCGGTTGTAGCTCGTTCTGCCCCCTGTGCCTACCTCCACCGGCAGACCCGACGCCTGCAGCTCTCGGTACAACTGCCACCGTGTGGCGTTCATCACTGCCGCTCCTGAAAGCGGTGCCTTCGCCTGGGCCATCAGGTGCGCAAAACCAAACTCCTCAGCAGTTCTATTACCCTTGGAGATGTTGCAATTCTCGCAGGCCAGCACCAGGTTGGATATTCTGTCGCTGCCTCCCCGGCTGCGGGGAATCAGATGCTCCACTTGCAGCTTCGTCGAGGGTTGCTGGCAGTAAGCACAACGTCGTTGCCACTTTTCCAGCAGGTACGCCCTCATCTCGTATCCTGCCAGACTGCCCTGTTGGTATCGGAGACCGGAAATGGTTGGATTTTGCATTGCCTGGGTGTCAAACCGTGCCAATTCCTGACTCAGCGTTCCCACCGGACACCAACGCCGCAAACGCATGATCCATGTGAGCAAATTTTGCACTCGTGAGCGTAATGAGGGGGGAAGCCAACCTCGGGGGCGACGACGATTGGCAATGCGGCAAGCTCGGTAGCGCGTCTTGCGCTGTCGGCGAGAGCGCCGGGCCGCCCGGCGCTTACCAAGCGCCTTGCGAATTTCCAGGCCGCGATGGGCAATTTCCGCTGCCCACACAACCTCACCGGTCGTATCGTTGACCACCGCGATTCCGGAGGTGGTCGCTCCCGGATCGAGTTTGATCCGCAAGGGCTGGACCTGGGCATCGGGTCGGGGCGTTTTCAAGATGAGTACCAGGGGGTAACGCCGCAAAATAGCTGCCTTGCGGCTCTTGAGCAAGATTCTGCCTCGAGCAGGCGTACACGGCATTAAAGGCCGACGCTCCTGGTCTACCACCAATATCCGAGACATCCTCTTCATGCCTTTCTCCCCTTACGGGGACCCTCGCTAATGAGGGATCGCTGACAGGTTGTCCTGCCAGGTAAAGAGTGGTCCTCGCCAATGATCGCTGACGGTTTCCTTTGTTTGGCCGCCGCACCGCCTTCTCCCACCAAAGCTTATAACGACGACCCGCAGAGCTGCGCGCTGGACCGGTCACGCGCAGGTGCCTATAACATTCGTCACGATCGGAGTCTCTTGCAAGACTAAGGCTGGACAGTCAGGGGCACAAGCCCACTCCCTTTTTCAAGGGATTTGGGTAACTGACACAACTGCGACCTCGTGCTCTTCACAGCGAGAAGCTTACCAAGCCATTAAAACTCCGCAACTAAAATTTCTGGATTTCCTAACAGATATCGCTTTTACTGTACCATCAATCACCGGCAGGAACAACAGATACAGCTACGCAGAGAAGTAGGGACAAATAACTGGAAAGAGCACCACTACGAGAGAGGCGGGCGATCCTCTAACCACTGCTTGATCGTTTTCTTCGCCGTGATCCTCGTCGCTCGCTCCGTTTGCTCTCTAGTTCCACCTGGCGCTTCTAGACATGGAAACGCAGTTGCCCTCGTCGTTCACACGCATCGTGATCATTCCTCCTCATCCGGCGATCAACTGTGGAATCAGGCCCAGTTCAGACTCTTGCGGTGGCATGGACCCAGCAACGGCTGCTGCGGTCTGGTGCTGTCAATGGAAATAATGAGGGAAATGCTCATGCCTTTAATTCCTCGACATACTGATTCCTAATCATTGATACCATATGAAACCTCTAGGGAATTGAAGCACAGTAGCAACACTGCCAGCAACGATCCCTCTCATGAAAGGCTCCTACGGCGCAAGGCGTATTGACGGCTCAAGGTAGTCTACGCCATGGCACATGTCGCCTAAACCATTGATAGTTTTGCATCAGCTTGATTTTCCCGCAAGATGCTGGGTGAAATCTAATACCTATGAGCAAAGTTTTCTGGTACGCTAGAAAGGAGAGGTGCAGGCACGGAACACGAGCGGCCTTTTTGGGAAGCTGATACATGCCTGGCTGCGTTGTGTTTACACGTAAAAATCGTCGCGGAGGGTGTATCTGCACTTTGAGCTGAGAATGAGGCAGCAGCCGTCGAGCGAGCGTTCAAGTAGTGCCCTTTTTACCAGAGAATCTATCTGGAAGGAATGAGTCATGTTGGAGCGAATTCTTCTTCCTGCTGTAAGCAAGAAAAAGTCAAACGAGGGAACAGTTCTCCGGTGGCATATCGAGGAAGGAGCCTCTCTCAGACCCGGCACGTCGCTACTCACCATCCAAATGGGAGATGAAACAGTTGCGTTATCATTCCGGAAAAGAGGGAAGGGACTTGTCCTGAAAGAAAAAGCGATAGCAGAGGGTGGGCACGTTACCGTGAATGACACACTTGCCCTTGTTGGGAATGCCGACGAACAGGTACCCTGGAGCACCGAGAAAGAACATGTACCGGTGTATGGGACCTCTCAATACATAAGACGAATCAAAGTGCATCGAAACATCATAGGGGGTATGTTACTCACCATGGTCGTCTTCATTGCTTTCAGCTACGGGTTAAGCGCTTACAGGCCTATGGCAGGGTTGGCCCTTACCTTAAGAACTGCTGTGAATCAGCTCACTCCGATTGCTCTCAGTATGTATGCTCTGCTTTTCTGTATTGTAGGTACGGCATATCTCTGCCAAATACCACCTGAAATGAGGCGTGTATTGTCATTCCACCAGGAGTCTGGTGTGAAAGACTAACTGATAGCTATCATTCTTTAGCTGATAGCTGTTAGTGCGCATGATACGAGGAGCGCTTCCGCAAGGGAAGCCGCGGCGCGCTGATTTTCCCACAAAATTATCCCCCCTGAAGCGAAGAAAAAACGGTCGGATCCTCCCGGCAAAGATGTGGCAGGGCTACTCCATTTGAGCGGCGCTTTCACGTATCCTAGCGGAAGGAGAAGGCGGCTCTGTCATTCTTTTCTCAGTACCCATTTTCACACACTCGCTCGCTCTTCACCCGCTGCGCAAAAGGGGCAACGGAGGACTCGGGCAGAAACGCGCTGTAGCTACCGAGTGCAGGCAAAGGTGTGAACGGGCTGCCCCTCATGTGTGCCCGATATCGGCAAGCGAAGGAGAGAGCGTCGACGCATCTCACTTCCATAGTATTTGGAGCGATCGTATGAAAAACAAAAGCGTATGGATCAAACATGGGGTGGTCGCGGCGATGCTGCTCGCGCTCGCCGTTGGCCTACTTGTTGTCCGGCCCTGGACGAGTGTCGGGGCAGCGGCAGGGGTTCCGCTTACTCCTATGAGTGTCAAGCACACTGCGCTTGGAGATGTCCGCGTCTATGATCGGGCCGCTGCCCTTGCCCTGCCAGGTGTGCAGCAGCGCACGGTCGGGGCTCACCCGTCCTATGCAAAGGCGCAGGTCACGCCATACGCGCAGGCCCACCAGGATGCGGCGGGCGGTCACAGTCTGATGGTGGGCGCTGAACTCGTCCTGCTGTACTGGTACGGCAACTTCCTCTGCGGATTCGGGGTGGCATCCGCTGCGACGGACCCTATCTGGGCGAATGTCGATGAAGTGGGTTTCCTCTACGTCGACGGGGGCGTCATCGATGGCACAGCCTCAGCGAGTTTCGGAAGCACGGCGGATGAGACCGGCTGCGACAACCCCGGAGCGCCTTCTGGAGCGTACTGGAAAATGCTGACCGAAGCTGGCGGAGTATGGTTCGACGGGACAGTCATCGATGGGGATGCGGCAACCTACCAGATACAGTGAGTGAGCGCAGGGGTGCTCTCGCCTGGCCGTCATACCGCGCCTCCCTCTGTCTCACGGAAAGCGGACATCTTCTTGTTCGCAAGGACAAGAATCGGGTACAATGACATCTGTGGAACGTTTGGCGGCCAGGCGCTCGTTTTCGTTTGCCTGGCTCCTCTTCGTTCTCAGTCAACGTCGTGCCGCTCGAACAGTTGTCAGCGACCCCAGGCGTGAAGCGCCGGGCTTGTGATGAGCAATCTGTCGTTGTCCAGCCTGCGTCTCAGACCGAGATGGCCTCGGGAAGAAGAGACGGACGTTTCCTTGTGTGATGGCACCTGTGCATGCTCTCTCAGTGTGCAGCCCTGCCGTTCTTCGTTAAACAGCTCGTTCGGGGTAGCGGGCAGTGCGGTGAGCCGAACAAGCCAATGAAACAGTGGCGAGGGGGGTGCCTGGGCACGCCATCCCAGGCGCGTTACTAGCCCCGTAAGGGGGTCTCGCAAGAAACAGAAAGGCCATCTTATATGGTTTTTGTGCTCGACAAACGGAAA
>WNGQ01041716.1_pt1 | contig 13783 bp, 10 predicted proteins | sample 5407661 | NCBI WGS metagenome assembly WNGQ01 (sample SAMN13153382, study PRJNA577476) | soil metagenome | isolation source: 60 cm soil or saprolite under Garry oak tree replicate 2 | place: USA:California | collected 2016-06-15
TAGAGGGGGCGTGAAGCGGATGCAGGCTGTTGCGCGGAACTGCAGGAACCAGTCGCTCTGATGCGAAGGGAGAAGCCCAAGCGGCCAAAACCGCGAGGCGAGCGTACCGATGCAGAGCACTGGGGCGGACCGACTCGTAAGAGCGAAGAAGGCTCGTAATGGAGCTGGAGCGAAGGGGTCGGGTCAGGCGGTCGCATGACCGAAGCAACTGGCAACAGGAGGACCTCGATGCGTGCGACAGACAAGCCGTTACTGGCGTGTTTGCTTGATGGGAGCCGGATGAGCCGAGAGGTTCACGTCCGGTTCTGCGAGAGGCCGGTGGTGAAATCCCGCCGGCCTACTCACCCGTGTTCATCTGCGGGAGCGTAAAGAGTTCCCGTGCTTGAATAACGCGAATCCTGCGAGAATTCCCACAATCGCAAAAAGCGCTAACAAGCCTCGACCGGACAGGAAAGCGCGTGTAATTAAGTCTGCTAACCTTGTACCACTGTTCAGAAACGCGGCCAACGCTAGTAGAATTAGGGGTAATATCCCCTGATAGATAACCCACCTACGGAGCATGCGGCCACCTGCACTCCTCGAGCGTCTCGCAACCACGAGCAGAGCGATGCAAGTCAACACGAGGAGCAGCAACAGAGCCCATTCTTGGGCTGATGGAAATGAGAGGCCAGATTGAAAGACGGAGACGAAATCCATCATGATTGCCCGCGGTAATCAACGACGAGAACGTCACGACTGCCTATGCTTGAATAGGCTTGAATATGACAAATACTACGAAAAATCCCAGAATCACCAAGGGCAGCAACCAGCCCTTAGCCGCCAATAAGAAGCGCCCAACAATTCCTTCTGGTATGGTCAAGAAGGCAGGACCCGTATTCCGAATGGTCCGAACGGATTTAGCAACAAAAGGATAACGATAAGAAGCTGCGAGACCCGGCGCACCGCATCGCTCAATTCAGCCGGGGATGAGTTGGCAACGGCGGCAGGAGCTCCTAATCGAGTTTGAGCGGCATGAACATGCCAACCTTTATGATGCCAATGCGGATTAACGCCCGTGAAAATGCACGATGAACGTCGCTTCCTGGGTGTTTGGATTGCCATCGCACACAGCAGGCGTGAATACCCATTGCTGAACCAGAGCCAACGCTTCGGCTCCTAAATCAGGGTGCTCCGCGCTCTGCACCACGGCTTCATGGACTTTTCCGTCTGTCGAGATGATTCCTCGAATGGCGACATCGGTATTTCTGCCGCCCTTCCCTGCCTTGGGCTGCGGCATGGACGTTCCGATCGCACGCCGATAGGTTTTGCAAAAATTGCGGATCTGGGCCTCGGGCGGCGCAGCGAGGATGTTTTCGCTCGTGTCAGTAAGCTCCGTCATGGTCTGCGAAATCTCTAGCTTGCGAACGCCGGCAAACGAGTAGGCAATTTTGGCAGGCACAAGCTCACCCGCAAACGAAAAGAACTCACTGTTTTCGATGAGCTCGTCACCGACCTTTTCCAAAACCAATGTTCCATTGCTGTGATCGACGCAGAGCTCATTGGTTTCGATCTTCTGGCCTCGGATGGTATCGAATTCAATGCATCGAATCTTTTTCCCGCCTGCGGCTTTATCAACGATCGCATGGATCACATCGTCGTCAGCGAATCGCAGCAAATAAATGGGGGTCAGCCGCATGACGGTATCAATTTCAGGGGGAAGCAATTCGCTGGTTCTCATGGTCGCCAGGCGCCCACGGGTCCAAATATCGAGTGAGTGATACTCACCGAAGCGGGACTCCTCGCGTCTTCCCGTACCCTGCACAACCACACGCGTGAACGTGCCCTCATGTGGCCCAGAGCTGGAGTCAAAGAAGCGGAAGGTGTCGATGCGCTCTAGATTTGGCAATTTGGGCGAGAGGCTGACGCCGTTGGCACGCTCCAGCAACTGAACCGCTTCGCGACGCAGTTCCGGGTCTTGGGCGGATGCTGGAATGGCGGCAAAAAGAATGAGCGGAAGAACCTTCAGGACTGATTTCATTTGTCACTCCAGAAAATGGCCGGGGATTGGATGCCCTTAGCCAGGATTTCCACTTTAACTACCAACACGCCGGTAACATAAACCTTGTTGCCTTTAAAAACAATAGTCAGTCCTAGACCCTGACTCGCGATAAAACGCGCTAATCGTCCATTTGAAGTCCTAGAACTTCAAACGGACGATTTCAGCGTTATCCGGCGCTAACTCACATTTCCTCGAAAGCGCGAACAAAAACCCACCAGACGGTATGTACCTTGAGGCTGCGCGGAATTCTAAGGGATGGTTTGTAATGACAATCTTCGAAATTAACTTTGTCCACGTAAACGAGCAGCCGTAGGTAGTCGTCTTTGGCACTTCCATTGCCACGAATACCACAAGACTCGATTTCGACTGATTGCCCAGGAGGTACGGTTGACGAGCTGGGTGTTCCCATGCCTCCGCCCGCACCAGCGATCGTGGAAAGCATAAGCATGATTTCGAATTGCTGAACGGTCCGATCGCTTCGGTTCCGAATCCTGTACTTGGCGCAGTCTCGTTCAGTATGTTGCTCGTGGGAAACGGAAAGCCACATTCCGGTCAGGTCCGCGGAAACCACTTCGATTGGAGAGTCAGGCTGCTCGACGACGTACACCAGTGGCACGATGTCGTCTGGCCCTCTAACCGTGGACAGCGCTGGCTCGCCTTGAACAACAAATCCACATGAATTACTGCTCTGTTGTGGTTGTCGAGATAGGCCGAAGCCGAAACTCACGACCAGCAGAAGCAACACCAAGAACGTTAATCTCGTTTTCATGTTGTGCCTCCCTGGCGTGTAATCATACAGTACTGTACTCGCCCCTTATACACTGGCCAGAAACAGCACTTTACGAAGTTTGCGGAGTTTGCGGTGGCGGATCCCCATCCTCGGCCACACACATTCGCGGGATTCAACTTACATTTCATCAATTGGATTTGCCGACCCCCTGTTGGCGGGCTCTACGTGTATTACTATTCTATGACAGACAACGTCGGTCAAAACAGGATATGGTACACGGGATCTTTTGGCCTATTTCCAGGAAGCCAGCTTTCCGTTCTCGATCCCGCTGTCGCGCAGGCGCAGTGAACTCAGTTACCTTTCCGGAACACCATTTCTCGAGTGGCCACGAAACGGTATGGCCTCAAACTACTTCAAGAGGTACTCCTGTAAGAACTGCACCGTCGCATAAAATTGAAAATCCCGGTTAGCCTTTTTCTGAAACCCGTGGCCCTCGTCTTTCGCCATGAGGTACCACACCGGCGTTCCTTGTTTCCTCAATCCCGCGACGATCTGGTCGCTTTCGCTCACCGGCACGCGCGGGTCGTTTTTCCCGGCAACCACAAACATAGGGTTTTTGATCTTTTCGATGTTGTTCATCGGCGCGATTCCTTCCAGAAATTCCCGCATCTTTGGCTCGCGTTCGTCGCCGTACTCCACGCGCCGTAAATCCCGCCTATACGCCTCCGTGTTCTCCAGCAAAGTCACCAGGTTCGACGGGCCCACGATGTCGATCGAGCATCGGATGCGGTCGCTGTAAAATGTCGAAACCGCCAGCGTCATGTGCCCACCGTAGCTTCCGCCGGTCACCGCGACACGGCTTGCGTCCAGGTCCGGCTGCGTCCCAATCCAATCGAGCAGCGCGTTGATGTCCTTGTAAGTGGCCCTCGCGCAGGAATCCGTTATCGAGCTTCGTGAACGCCTTGCCGTAGCCCGTCGAGCCCCGCACATTGGGCTGAATAATGACGATCCCCAGTTCGTTCAGGTAGTAATTGTCGGAATCGAGGAACCCTGGACGCGCCTGTCCCTCCGGTCCCCCGTGAATTTCGATCAGGACCGGTCGCCTGCCCATGAACTTCGGCGGCGGGCGGTACAAGAAGCCCGAAATGCTCCTTCCGTCAAACGTGTTCCAGCGGATCAACTCCGCGTCGTGAAGTCCCGAAAGGTTCACTGCGATTGTTCCTGTGCCAGATCAGTCCTCCCATCAATCCGACGGGCAGCTTCGGAACCGCACTTTCCTTGCCCGTGGCTGCGTCGAGCAGGTGTAATTTGCTGAGCCCGTCCTCATTGCTTAGAAACGCGATCCACTTGGCATCCCACGATTGCTCGAACTCGTCTACGTCCCAGGAAAGGTTCGGCGTTACGATCTTCATCTTCTTCGTTGCCAGGTCCATGTACGCGAGCCGCTGAAACTCCGAGTCTTTGTCCGTTGTGATGTAAAAACCTTTTCCGTCCTTGCTGAAGCGTCCGCTGGCATACGCGACCTGCTCCTCGGTCTTTCGTGGCGTCAATTCCGTTTTTTCGCCGGTCGCCGTGTCCACCAGCCACAGATACGTTTCGTTGATGGAAATCCCCTCCATGAGGAGGATCTTCTTGTCATCGGGAGACCAGTCCTGTGGTTCCCAGCCGCCGCCGCTCAATTGCGTCAGCAGGTGATTTGTCTTCGGGTCCGCCGGGTTCATCACCCAAAGATCCGTGTCCTGGCCGTTGCGGCGTGTCGAAACATACGCGATGAGATCTCCGCCCGAAGACCAGCGCCCCGAAGTGTTTCGCGATTTTCCGTCCGTCAGCAGTGTGCTGTCGCCGGTGCCAGGGTCATAGCGAAAGTATTGGAACCATTCGCCGCCGCCTACGTCTTTCTGAAATAACAGGTAGTCGCCTTTAGGGTGAAACGAGTCGCCATAGACGGGTTCCGCAAAAAATGTCAGTTGCTGCCGTGCGCCTCCACGTATTCTCACGAGGTGTGCCTGGTACGTGTTTCCGAACCGCGTCCCGATCACCATTTCGCGCCGCTTCGGGTGCCAGTCTGTTTGAAAGGCGTCGCGATTCTCCGTGTTCCGCCCGATGGCCTCCGCAAGCGATGCGTGAATCCTAGGAACGCCCTCCACGACTAGGTTTTCTCCCGGAGCAATCGTGTTTTCCTGTGCAGGCGAGTAAATTCCAACCGCGAGAAGCAGGCCCGACACAAGGATGAATCGTTTCATCGCGGCACCTCCGTCTCCACACTCGAGAACCGACCTTCTCATCTAAGAGCCTATAAGTAAACTGTTGACCACAGTCACGGCCGACGATGCTATCACTAATGACTTCTAAGCTTCACTCTCGAATTTAGTGCCTTTATTGCCCGAGCCGGCGGTAGTGCGGCGTTTCCCCAACGGGACTTGAACACACCGTGCTCGTGCAGGCGCCTGATCCCTTCGCGCTTCCGATACAACCCTAAGACTTCTGGCCCTCTTCGCCGGATTCACACCTACGAGTAGCGCGTTGTACGTCCAGATGCCGTGACGACCAGCTCCCAAACTTCCCATCTTTCCGAAAAACCGGTTCCTCGATAGATTGGTTTGACAAAATAGTCGGAATCAGATATATCGGATTCCGACTATGAAACGAGACATGAGCCAATTCCTTCCTTTATCGCCTGCCCCCTTGCATATTCTGCTCGCACTTGCTCGCGACGATCTTCATGGGTACGGAATCATGCAAGAGATTGCTCGTCAATCAGAGGGTCAATACAAGCTCGGTCCCGGCACGCTTTACGACAATCTGAAAAAACTGATGCTGCAGGGCCTCATAGAGGAAACCGCGCCGCGATCTTCGACGAGTGACCCTAGACGGCGCTATTACCGGCTGAAGGGGTTGGGACGCAATGTGCTTTCGATGGAAGTGGAACGGCTGGAAGGCGTGCTTCGTGAAGCACGATCACATTTGCGCGCCTTCAAACCAAGGAGGACATAGTGGCTCGTTTTCTTGCTCGTTTTCTTTACCGCTGTCTCCTACGCCTGCACCCACCTTCCTTCAAAACGGAATTCGCGAACGAGATGCTGTGGATCTTCGATGAAGTTGCGGAGCGGCAAGGCGTCCTTAAGCTACTTGCTGATGGCCTCTTGTCGCTGGTGCGACAGTGGATTGTACGGTACGCGCTTCAACAATTGTTGCTTGGCGACGCCGCTCTCTCGTCCTGGCCCAGCTCAACGCATGAGCTGTTCGCGTGGGAGCGCATCGCGTTCCCTGCAACATCTTTGTCCATTCCGAGAATGCTACAAGGGAGCATGGCTTCGTTTGCGTTCATCGCATTCCTTTCTTTTTTGGCAATCGATGCGGGGAAAGCTGGCACAGTCCGGGGTTTGTCCGGCGGCCCGAGGGATCCAGTTTGCGCGCCGAGGCCGGTACGCGAGGGCTTTCAAAGCGATGTTTCAGACCTGGCCGTTGGCGAAGGAAATTCGCAGGCGCGACCCGGAGTTGCAGGAATGGTACCCACAGCAGCAAATGACGCGGAACCGAATCTCAGCAGTTCGGTTCTCAGCTTCGATCTCACGACTGTAGGAACTTTTGCCTCCCCAGCTCCCCCACAGCTGTTGACGGCCCAATTCGACAACTCACGCACCGGTGCGAATCTGAACGAGATGTCCCGGGCAAAGGCAAGCACAACGTTCTCTTTGTGGCCACAGAGAACGATAGCGTCTACGCCTTTGACGCTGACGGCGCTTCCACGACTCCGCTCTGGCACGTCAGCCTCGCCAATTCCAGCGACGGTATCACGCCGCTATCCGAGCAGGATGTCAGTTGCTTCTTCATCTCACCACGAGTGGGGATCACGTCCACCCCGGTTATCGATCTTAAGACGGGAACTCTCTACGTGCTGGCGCGAACCAAGGAACGCAAAGGGCTCCTCAACGCCGATGTATATAAGCAGCGGCTACACGCTTTGGCAATAACCACCGGCGTGGAAAAGTTCGGTGGCCCTGTCGAAATCAAAGCGTCGGTCAAAGGAACTGGAGCCGGACACTCAGGCGGGCAGATTGCCTTCGATCCTCAAACCGAAAACCCTCGCGCCGCTTTGCTGCTCGCGAACGACTCCGTCTATCTCGCTTGGGGTTCATCCTGCGACGTCGTGCCCTATCACGGTTGGCTGATGGCCTATGACCCAACTACTCTTGCCCAGAAATCGGTCTTCAACACATCGCCCGATGCGTCGGATAGTGCCATCTGGCAGGGCGATGCCGGTCCGGCCGCGGATAAGGACGGCAACGTCTTCGTTGTCACCGGAAATGGGGAGTTCGATGCCGCGACAAACGGCCGCGACTTTGGAGACAGCGTTCTGAAATTGGGCTCCGAGGGGCAGCATCTCACGCTTCTGGACTACTTCACGCCCTCAAATCAAGCACAGCTAAACGAGCGTGACAACGACCTGGGGTCCAGCGGCCCGGTGCTGCTCGCGGATCAACCCGGTGCGCGTCCGCACTTGCTCGTGACCGCCGGGAAAGAGGGCAAGATATACCTGATCGATCGAGACCACATGGGCAAATATCAACCTAACGACGACACTCATGCCGTGCAGACAATTTCCGCTTCGCACGGGGCCTTCGGAGCCATGGCGTATTGGAACCAAAATGTTTTCTTTGCCGGCAGCGAAACGCGCTTGCAAGACTATGCCGTCGATCGCGGGCAACTGAAGTTGAAAGCGTCGGGACCTAACAAGTTTCTCGATTCCGGTGCCACGCCCGCGGTTTCTGCGAACGGCTCGAAAGACGGTGTCGTCTGGGCGGTATCGTCGAAGAATTGGAACGAACCGCCAGGCAAACCGGCAGTGCTCTACGCCTACGATGCTGCGGACGTTCGCCACCAAATTTACAGCACAGAACAAAACAGCCAGCGCGACCGTGCCGGTATTGCCCTCCGCTTTGCCATTCCCTCTGTCGTGAACGGGAAGGTGTACGTCGGTGCCAAAAGCGAGGTCGACGTTTACGGGCTCCTGCCGCTGCACTGACCCGGTTCAGCCAGATCCAAGTCGTCGGTAGCCAGACGCGATAGCCGTGTAGTCGCGTTCTCGGAGTGGCTGACCAACCTCACGGTCCCCGAAACGTTGCAGGAAGTATAGGCCGGCCACTCGGAGACGCTCTGCGCATTCGCGGGAGGCCCATTACGCTCCGTCAATAGGACTTCCCGAGCGTCCTCATGGCGTGCTCCGCGTGTACTACATTTACATTTCTATGACATGACCTGGTTCTCAGCGGATGCAGCATCGAGTTCTATTCGCGTAAGCAATTGGATCGATAGAAGTAAAGAGGGAAAACGCCATAGTCCCGCCATCCCCGACCATCTGTCAAAAAAGCAGATGGCCGGGGTGAACACAGTTTTATCCAACTATTACTGTTTCAATGAGTTCCAAAAGAGTGGCGCGCCCGGCCAGACTCGAACTGGCGACCCCCTGCTTAGAAGACCGTTGTCCACTTTAATCAGAACTTGCCGGAGCGAGCGTAAAGCGAGGGAAAATCAGCAACTTGTGATGAACGGCGACAAGCTACTTACTCCTTTTTCATCACCCTTAAGCAGGCGTTTTGCTACGATTTGTCACATTTAGTATTACATTTTTATGACAGAGAAAATCGTGGCGCCAATCGAGATGTTGTACGCAGCATCCATTCTGGCCTATTTGTCTAGCGGTCTTTCGCAGGCCCCATCGGGAGTTCGCATGGGTTCCCGGCGATTATCGCGCCGACCTCGAGGGTTTTGTGCTGCTGTTTTGCGCATGGACTTCAGCGCGATGGCGCCCAGGACCAGCACGGCCGCAACGATCGCAGCCCACAGGACGGCCGGATGACGCTCTGACCAGGGCCTGTCGTCGGGCCGCCCCGTGAATACGGCATTCGATTCCTCGCCGCCCAACGAAGCCTGGCTCGCGCCGGGCTCCCGCTGGAAAAGCCTGGCGTAATCGTACACAGGCGCGTCGAGTTTTTTGTCGCCGTAGTAGAGCGTGTATTCCGCACCCAGGGCGGAACCGAAATAAATTCGTCGTTCGTATTGCTGCAGGTTTGCGCCGGTGATCTGGAGCGGCTGGTCATCTCCATTGTGGATGATGGCTTTCAGTGTTCGCTCGCCGATCGCGCCAATATCGAGTGAAGTCTTTTCGACGTCAATCCTTTGTCCGTTGCGCTGCATGTGAATGCGGCAGATCTCGCCGGAGCCAAGATATTGATCCTTGTCTCCCTGAAATTCTATTTCGCGCTGGAAATTCGGCTGTGCCGGATCAATCTCGAGGACGAGGCGCTCGACCGGAACATTTTCCGGAACGGAGAAAGTCATGACCGTGTCTTTCGCCAGCTGCGATTGGCCTTGCTGCGATGGATGGGCACCGGCGCTGATGGTTCGCAACACCGCCTTGCTCGCCCGGGTGATTCCCGCGGTCCCGCTGCGCACGTCGGAGGGTTTCACGGAGGTGTCGATGGTCACGCGCAAGTATTTGTAGGTGCTGAGCGGGATCTGAAGGGTGCTGTTGTACCCCAGTTTTTCGTCCGACAAATCATAAAGAGTGGTAGTGCCAAGATCAGCCCAACTTCCGCCGTGCGGGTCGTCCTGGCCTTCCACGCGAGCATGCGCGACATAGTTTTTCGTAGCCAGCTTTAATTCCACGCGGTCATATTCAGCGACGCCGGACATATCCAGAAGAAATTGTGTTTTGGCTCCGACCATGGCGGGTTGCAGCACGCGGAATTCTTTGCGTTCGGTTTCGGAGCGGCCCGACTCGATCTGCAAGGCGTAGGGAACTTCTTTCCCCGCCAGATACAATCGCAGATCGCCTAAATCCGGACGGGCGTCCTGCCAAACCGTTTCGTCAACAACAAAGTACTGTTGCCCGCCGGAACCCCGCACGTGCCGCTGGTATTTGAAATATGGAATGGAAGCGCCGGCCACCAGAAATGCTGCCAACAATCCCAAAGCCGTCTTCATGGATGGCCCTCCGTTCGTTCTTTCGCGGAAGATCCCGTGCTTTAACGGGAACCATTTATGAGATGGCTCGCGTTGCCGACCTCAGGGGCTAAAAACCCTTGAATTGCCGGGCCTTTCGGCACGGCTGATGCCGTGCCCTGACGAAGATCACAGCTCATTTCTTCGCCGAAGGTGAAGAAAGCTTCAGCCAGTCGCGCTGATAGATAAAGGAAATCGCCAGCAACACCGCTCCGAGAGCGACAAAACTCAGAATGCGATAGCCCTGCTCAAGTTGTGATACGTCGTAGAGAAACACCTTCACGATCGTTACGGCTATCAGAAACAGCGCCTGCCAGCCGCGCCATAAACCAGCCAAATCGCTGAGTAGCTGAAGTCACGTGCAAGCCGCAATTGCGCGCCGCCGGCGTATCCCATCCTTCCACGACCGGAAGCCGCCAATTGCCGGTCGTAATAATCCGCGGCTTCGCGCGTCAATGCGATCAAGGCCAGCAAATTCAGCGCGACCAAGGCCACGTCGAGGAACGGCTTCTCATTCTCCGTCGCGTACCGCCTGCCGAAGATCACGATTCCGCCCAGAACCGCAATCGCAACCAAATAAGTTGCAAACCGCGCATTGAACACGAGCGTTTCCGTGTGAAAGTCGTCGACGACCAGAAGGCGGAAGATTCCCAATATCAGGGCGGCGACGGCCAGATAGCGCAAGAATTTGGTTTGCATCCTGACGCCGATGCACAGCAGCACGGCGGACTCAATCAGCCACCCGATGGTGATCCAATGAGCGTCCAGTTTCAGCGGAATGGCGATGGTGATGAAGGCTACGGCGATAGCCACGTGGAGCAAAGTGATGAGTTTTGTGTCCTGATCTGGAAAGAGCCGTCCGAACAAGCTCGAGATTCCCAGATACACCGCCGCAAGTGCCAGCGCGTACCAGGTGAGCGGTGCCGTCTTCGGCTCGTACATGATCCATAGCCTTACTTTCCGGGTTATCGCCACTCGTCACCCGGCAAAAGCAGAAAACATCAAGCCTGGGGCGGCTCCGAGGCCTGTCGGGAGGGAACGGCCGGCGTAGTTACTAACGCGCCTCCCAGTCGTGCAAGCGGAAAATGCGGAAAATTTCGGCGAGACGGCTGGTGGCGGGTGTCAGCTCAGTGTACGTGGTGGAGGCGCGAAGACGGCCCGCCTTCTTCTTCGAAGTCGAGGGATAGAGATTGATGATTTCGCAGATCGAAGAGAGTTCCCGACAGAGGGCGCCGAGACTGAGCTCCAGGCCGGCGCGGTGGGCTTCGCGGTGCAACAGCCCAGCCAGAGTCAGGGCCAGCACGCAGTAGAAAGCATGGACACGGATCTTTTGATCGGTCCAATGATAGAGAGGCTCCCAACCCACGAAGTGGGGATCCTTCATGGTGCGGAAGGCAGCCTCCACATGATGCTGACTGCGGTACGCCAGAATGATCTCCTCGGTCGTCCACTGGTGGTTGTCGGTGAACAGAATTCTTCTTCCCAAGGAGGTGGCGATGAGCTTCTCCAAGGCCTGCGCATCGGTGTGGTAGTGCAACTGGAGCTTTCCTCGCCGCCGCCCGATTTCTACCCGCAGGATCTTCTGGATGTATTGGCCGGAGGAAAGATTCTGGGCGTGGGCTTCCAGGCTCTCGAAGGTGTAACCCTTCCCCTTGGCCCCGGGCTCTTGGCTCCGCTTGAGTTTCCCCTGCAGTTCGCCTAAAGCCCGGCGACGCTTCCCGAGCACTTGCGCGATGCCGCGGAGTTGTCCCTCGAGCAATTCCTGGCTGTGGGTGGCCACGATGGTCCAGTGACGCCCAAAAACCTTCTTGGAAGTGCGGAAGGCGGTCACTCCCTCCAGGCGGGCATCCTGGAACGATTGGAACTTGTCGAGCGGAACCTCCAGAAGATCCGGATGTTGGGTAGGAACTAACGAGCCGACCACGTGGTAGGGAGAGGGACCCAAGGCCTCCAGATTCTCCTCCGAATTGTTGCCCTTGTCGAAAACCAGAGTGACGTGCTCGAGATTCTTGGCCAGCACGCGGTAGCGCTCGATGAGTTCCTGGGTGACGCTTCCGAAGGTGACCGAGTCGGGCTGGTTGCCGGGATAGACGCGGGAGAAGAGCGGGATGTTGAAATCCGTGCTCACCAGCAGGGCCAAGCCCACCACGCGCAGATCCGTCCTCTTGGATTTGGCATGGCCTCGCCGTGCCAGTTCCGAGGTCGTGCGGCTATCGATGAAGGTGTCGAAGTTCGTGCAATCGAAGCACAAGCAGCGTACGTCAATCCCGAAGTCTTCGACCAGTTGCCGACTGAGTTGCATCTCGATTTTGCGGATGGCCGATTCATCGACGGCGTTCATGGCGTCCCAGAAGCGCTGGGAACGAAGCTGCTTAGCGGAGAGAGGGAGCCAGCGTTGCAGAGGAGTCTTTCTATACCACTGGGCCATGCGGGCCTTGCTGTTGGGGCTGGTCAGGCGGTTCAGCGCAGCCAGCACGAGATATTGACCGACGCTGGCCCCTTGCTGGCGTTTGGGAACGTGCCGGTCGATGAGGGAGACGAGTTGAAGCTTTTGTGCCAGGCCCCAGGCCGCGGCGAGAAAGCCGAACGGTTGGACGCGCGCCTTGATGGGCTCGCCCTGCTTCTGTTGGAGGCGGGCGAAGAGGGTATCGGCGGTGCCGAGGTGGGCCAGGACGACTTGGCGGGGTTTTCCGTTGATGCGCCGGGAGGTGATGATTTGGAAGTACTTGTGGCCGTGGACGACCTTGGCGGTGAGCGATGCCATGTGTTAGTAAATACAACAACTGGGAGGTCCGTGTCAAGGGGTAGTGTCCGTTTTCTTCTTAGCCACTATGGCTATGGACGCGGTTACTACAGCAAAGCAGGAGCTAGGAGGAGTCCACTAAATTTAGTAACTACACATTTTGACTTGTCGCGAAACGCGAACCGGCGTCGTTCCGACCGGAAGAGAAGTGCGAAAAACACCGTCAATGCTGGCTTTTGTGAGGAACCCGAAGAAAGAGAAGGTTGCGACGCCTCAGGAAGAACGGATATTCACCCCGCTAACCCGGAAAGTAAGGAGGATAGGGCCAGGAAAAAAGCGCCGGCATTCAACAGCGGCAGCAGAGTGAGCGTAATCGAGGGCCCGTCAAAGCGCTTGGAGCGGTCGTGCGGCGTGAGCAGTGGAATCGCCGCGAAGATGGCCGCAAACAACGCAGCGAAAAATACAGTGAGCGGACGCTCGTCCTGCAAGTAGTAATCGCTAAACCAGCCGACATACAGAATAAGGGTTCCAGCAGCGCTCCCCCACAACAGGCGCCGCCAGGGCTTGACGACGGCCATCGCCAGGATGGCCAAGTCCAGCAGCATGATGTAGGAGAACAACACCACCTCGTGGTTCTCTCCAGTGGAGAGCAGCACCGGAGTTGCGAATCCGCCGGCCAGCGCAAAGGTGGCCAATAATTCTGAATTCTGGGTCACTGCCAGCGTGATGGTGGCGCCGGTCACGATTACCATCGCCAAAAATGCGGCCGCCGGGGGGATCAGGTGATAAACCTGAAAGGCGCCCCACAGCGACAGATAAAGCGTGCCTATGCCGATCGCCTTCAACGAATAGGAGAACAGTTCATGGCCGCGGCTGCGGAAGCGCTCGCTCCAGAGGAGTAATCCGATCCCCGCCAGTAAACCGATCGCAACTCGTCCGGCCGGACCGATCCAATTGTTCTCGAATGCGTATTTCAGGAAATAGGAGACACCGATCAGGATGGCGACAATGCCTATGCGGTTGAGCCAGTATTGTCCAATCTGTTTCTCAAACCCGGCATCGGCGCTTGAGGGAGTTGAAAGCAGTGTTGGCGGCCGCTGCGGCGGTGGCATTTGAAAGGATGGACGTGGACCGGGGGCAGCATCTTCTACATGCGGCGGAGTGAGCGTCGTGCCGGCAAGAGGTGGAGCAGTTGCTCGCGTGGGCGTCTGTGAAACCACCGGCTGGCGTGCTTCCGGTTCAAGGGTAGCCTTTTGCTCAAGTTGAT
>WNGQ01006677.1_pt1 | contig 13778 bp, 12 predicted proteins | sample 5407661 | NCBI WGS metagenome assembly WNGQ01 (sample SAMN13153382, study PRJNA577476) | soil metagenome | isolation source: 60 cm soil or saprolite under Garry oak tree replicate 2 | place: USA:California | collected 2016-06-15
CGAGGAGCTGCTGGTCGAGCGGCTCACGGCCGGCGGGCTGGAGGTGAGATGCGACGGGCGCCTGCTGCTCGTCCAGGCCGGCGAGGCGGCCGCCGACGCGGTCCGCGACGCGGTGGCCGACCTGGAGCTGAGCCTGGTCAGGCTGGAGCCCCGCCGGCACCACATCGAGGAGCTGTTCCGGGACACGGAGGAGGAGCCCGCCCATGCCGCCGTCTCCTAGCGCCGCCAGCGCCGCCGGGGTCATCCACGACATCGGCTACCAGCCCTACGGGGGCGCGCGCCTGGGCCGGCCGCACCTCCTGGGCGCGCTCTACGCCTACCGGCTGCGCGCGGTCTTCGGGCTCAGCCGGTCCGCCAGGTACAAGGTCGTCCCCGTCGGGCTGCTGGCCCTGATGTGCCTGCCGGCCATCGTCAGCGCCGCGATCAGCGCCCTCGCCCACGTGCCCGGCATCGCCTACGGCACCTACGTCTACTTCCTGCAGGTCGTCGTCGTCCTGTTCCTGGCCGCGCAGGCCTCGCAGCTCGTGACGACCGACCTCCGCTTCCACGTGCTGCCGCTGTACTTCTCGCGGCCGCCGGGCCGCTCCGACTACGCCTGGACAACGCTCGCGGCGATGGCCAGCGGCGCGTTCGCCCTGATGGGCGCGCCGCTCCTGCTCCTGTACGCCGGCGGCCTCCTGGGCCTCGCCCACGGGCTGGGAGACGTGCTCTCCGAGACCGGCCGGCTGCTGGCCGGGCTCGCCGGGGCGCTCCTGGCAGCGCTGGTGCTGTCCGCGCTGGGCCTGGCGGCGGCCGCCTTCAGCCGGCGCCGCGCCTTCGCCGTGCTGGCCGTCATCGCCCCCTACCTGGTGGCCGCCTCGACCGTCTCCATCATCGAGGGCGTGTCGCGCGGCTCGGTCATCGGCGGGGTGGCCGGCCTCTTCTCGCCGTTCGAGCTGCTGCAGGGCGTGCAGGTCTGGCTGCTCGGGGCACCGCCCGTCTTCCCCGCCGTGCCCGGTGCCCTGGGCTGGCTCTACGCCCTGGCCGCCGCGGCCGCGCTGGCCGCCGGCTCGGGTGTCCTGCTCGTCCGCTATCGGAGGATCGACCTGTGAGCACGATCGAGCTCGCGTACGTGTCCCGCTGGTACGGGAACGTGGTGGCGGTCAACGACGTGACCATGACGGTGGCGCCGGGCGTCACCGGGCTGCTGGGGCCGAACGGCGCCGGCAAGTCGACGCTGCTCCACCTCATGTCCGGCTTCCTCTCCCCCTCGGAGGGCACGGTCCGGCTGGACGGCGTGGACGTCTGGCGCAACCACGACATCTACCGCGTCCTGGGCCTGGTGCCCGAGCGCGAGGCCGTGCACGGCTACCTGACGGGCTGGGAGTTCGTCGAGGCCTGCGCCCGGCTCCAGCGCGTCGCCGATCCCGCCGGCGCGGCGCGGCGAGCGCTGGCCACCGTCGAGCTGGAGGACGCCAGGGACCGCCGGCTGGACACCTACTCCAAGGGCATGCGCCAGCGGGTCAAGGTGGCCGGAGCGCTGGTGCACGACCCGGAGGTGCTGCTGCTCGACGAGCCGTTCAACGGCATGGACCCGAGGCAGCGGCTGCACATGATGGACCTGGTGCGGAGGATGGGTGCCGAGGGCCGGACCGTCCTGTTCAGCTCGCACATCCTGGAGGAGGTGGAGCGCGTGGCGGAGCACATCGAGGTGATGGTGGCGGGCCGCCTGGCCGCGTCCGGCGACTTCCGAGCCATCCGGCGCCTGATGACCAACCGGCCCCACGTGTTCGTGATCCGCTCGAGCGACGACCGCCGGCTGGCCGCGACGCTGATCGCCGACCCCTCCACGGTCGCGGTCGAGGTCCTCGCGGACGGCCTGCGCGTCGAGGCGATCGACTTCGCCCGGTTCACGACCCTGCTGCCCGGGGTGGCGCGCCGCGACGGCATCAGGCTGTCGGAGCTGTCGCCGGCGGACGAGTCACTGGAGAGCGTCTTCTCCTACCTGGTGGCGTCGTGAACGCGGTCGTGGCGCGCATCACGCTGCGCGGCCTGCTGGGCCGCCGCCGGGCGGTGCTGCTGGTGCTGCTGGCGGCGCCGCTGGTGGTCCTGGCGATCGTGTTCCGCTCCCTGGGCCTCGCCCACGAGGGCGTGGCGATCTCGGTGCTGCGGCAGTACGGCCTGGGCACCCTGCTGCCGCTGGTGGCGCTGATCGCCGGCACCGGCGTGCTCAGCCCGGAGATCGACGACGGCACGATCGTGTACCTGCTCTCCAAGCCGCTGGGGCGGCCTGCGATCGTGCACACGAAGCTGGCGATCGCCGTGACGCTGACGATCCTGTGCACGGCGGTGCCGATGCTGGCCGCGGCGCTCATCCTGGTCGGCGGGAGCGGCGGCCTGGCCGCCGGCATCACGGTCGCCACGATCGCGGGCGCGATCGCCTACTGCGCGATCTTCGTGCTGATCGGCATCGTGACCCGGCATGCGGTGATCGCCGGCCTGGCCTACGCGCTGCTCTGGGAGAGCCTGGTCGGCCAGTACGTGCCCGGCGCACGGCTGCTGAGCGTGCAGCAGTGGGCCCTGTCGGTGGGCGCGGCCTTCACCGACGGCTCGGCGATGCGCGGGGACGTGGCGCCCGTGGTCGCGCTGGCGCTGCTGGCCGCAGTGGCGGCCGGCGCGACGGTGCTGGCCGGCCAGCGCCTCCGCTCGCTGAGCCTGACCGGGGACACGTAGCGGGTCAGGGCGTCACGTACGCGGCTGTCAGGCCGCCGTCCACCAGGAACGTGGCCCCGTTGACGTACGACGACTCGTCGCTGGCCAGGAACAGCGCCGCGCTGGCGATCTCCTCGCGGCTGAGCGACAGCACCGCCCCCTTGGAGGCCGTGTAGGCGATCTGCGAGGTGGCCGACCCGGCCAGCGCCACGAACGAGGCGACGTTGATCACCGACCCGCCGCCCCGCTCCAGCAGGTGCGGGATGCCGTGCTTGCAGCAGAGGAACACGCCGCGAGCGTTCACGGCCTGCACCCGGTCCCAGGCGTCGGGCTCCGTGACCAGGATCGAGTCGTCGTCCGGCGGCATGATGCCCGCGTTGTTGTACAGCACGTCCACGCCGCCGTAGCGGCGCACGGTCTCGGCGTACATCGCCCTGACGGAGCCGGGGTCGCTGACGTCCGCCGGCTGGAAGAACGCCTCGCGGCACTCCGCCGCCGTCCGCTCGCCGGCCTCCGCGACGACGTCCGCGACGCAGACCCGCGCGCCCTCCTCGGAGAACAGCAGCGCGGCCTCGCGGCCGATCCCGCTCGCCGCCCCCGTGATGACGGCGACCCTGCCCTCCAGCCTGCCCATCAGTTGCCGGTGAAGGCGACGGTGTCGATCTCGCCTCCGCCGGCGTTCGCCGGCTCCCCGGCGGTCAGCATCCGCCGGTCCGCATCCGGCCCGCCCGCTCGACGAAGCGCCGCAGCAGGCGGCCGGCCCAGCCGTGCTGGTCGGCCAGCTCCTCGGGGTGGCACTGGACCGCGACGACGCGGTCGCCGGCCTCCAGGGCCTCGACGACCCCGTCCGGGCTGCGCGCCGTCACCCTGAGCGGCGCCGCCACCGCCTTGATGGCCTGGTGGTGGAGGCTGTTGACCATGACCTCGGTGGACTCGGCGGACCGGCCCAGCTCCGAGTCGGCCTCGACCTCGATGGGGTGGGCGAGGTGGTCCCGGTCGAGACCGTGCATGTCGTGCCCGGCGACGTGCTGGTGCAGCGTGCCCCCGAGCGCGACGTTGACGACCTGCTGGCCCCGGCAGATGCCCAGCACCGGCACGCCCACGTCGACGGCCCGGCGCACCAGCTCGACCTCGGCGCGGTCGAGCTGGGGTTCCAGCCTGCCCAGCTGGTCGTCTGGCTCCTCCCCGTAGAGGGCGGGGTCGACGTCGCAGCCGCCGGGCAGGAGCAGCCCGTCGACCCGCTCCAGGAGGCTGGCGGCGCCTTCGGCCGCCTCGCCCACGGGCAGCAGCACCGGCTCCCCGCCCGCCGCGGCGACCGCGCGCGCGTAGGTCTCGTAGTAGGCCGGGGAGCGCGCGGCCCCGCAGGTGATGCCGACCCTGGGGGCGGGCGTCGAAGCCGTGCTCACCTGTCCATGATCCTCGAGGTGACCCGCTTGTATCCGTATAACCTTATGTAGATATACTGGACAGTCGGTCGTCGTCCCCCACCATCCCGTCAGCACGAGTGGAGCGAGCAGACGCCCCCGAGGACGACCAGGAGCGATTCCCTGCCCTCGGCCGCGTGCGCCACCAGGCCGTCCGGCTCGACGTGCCACAGCTCCAGCTCGAGGCCCTCCGACAGCGAGCCCTCCGGCTCCAGCAGCACGGTGCGGCCCTGTGCCGGCGCCCCCCTCACCTGCACGTTCACCTCTGGCTCAGCGACGTCGGACCGCGCCTCGCGGAAGAGCGCGACGCGGGCATGGTTTGCCGCATGGTGGAAATCTATTCCATATGATGGCAAAGCCATGCCAGTCCCGGCGCACTGGTCAGTCAAGCTGCCCTGCTGGTCGGCTCAGTCGCGGACGGAACGGCAGCCGGGCAGCGCGGCGAACCACCGCAGCACCGCTCGCTCGTACTCGAGGCCGATCAGGCGTCGAAGGTGTGGGCCTCGCCGGGCGCGACCTCGCGGACCACCTCGCCCACCCCGACCCGAACGGCCGGCTGAAAGCCGCCCGGCTCGGCGGCCACGCGCAGCTTGCCGTCCTCCATGGTCACCTGGACCCGGCTGCTCCGGAAGCGCAGGGGCAGGGACAGCCCCTCCAGCTCCTCGATCAGCCTCGGCCGGAAGCACAGGGCTCCGTCGCGGATCACCTCACCCAGGTAGAAGCGCTGGAGCAGGTCCAGCGTCCCCGACATCACGCCCATGTGGATGCCCTCCGCGGTGGTGCCGCCCTGGACGTCGCCGACGTCGCTCTCCAGCGCCACCAGGTAGCGCTCCCACGACGCTCGCAGGTCCACGCCCGCCAGGACCCCGGCGTGCGCGACGAAGCTGAGCGTCGAGCCGTGGGAGGTTCGCTGGTCGTAGTACTCGAGGTTCCTGCGGGCGGTGTCGGCCGGGTAGGGGTAGCCCAGCCGCTCGAATATCTCCCGGAGCTCGCCCTCGCGGAACAGGAAGAACAGCAGGAGTGTGTCGGCCTGCTTGGCCAGCTTGTAGCGGTCGGGGTCGTCGCCGGCGGCGCGCAGGATGCGGTCGAGCCGCTGGATGTTGCCGTACTCCCGCCGGTAGGACTCCCAGTCCAGCTCCTCCAGCTCGTCGTAGCCCTCGAACTGGCTGATGATGCCGTCGCCGTGGAAGGGCACGAACATGCGCTGGCTCATGTCGCGCCACCTCTCGACCTCCTCGTCGGCGAGCCCGAGCCGGTCCTGCAGCTCCGCGCGGCGCCGCTCGGGCAGCAGCTCCATCAGCTTCACGGCGGTGTCGGCGACCCAGGCGACCATCACGTTCGTGTACGCGTTGTTGCGGAGGCCCGGCTCGGGCGAGCCCGGGTAGCGCTCGTGGAACTCGTCCGGGCCCATGACGCCGTGGATCTCGTAGCGGCCGCGCTCCTGGTCGAGGTGCGCGATGCTCGACCAGAAGCGGGCGATCTCCAGCATCATCTCGGCGCCGTGCTCGAACAGGAACTCGGTGTCGGCCGTCGCCTGGTAGTAGTGCCAGATGTTGTAGAAGATGGCCGCGTTCACGTGGCGCTGGTTGTGGCTGAGGTCCGCCTCCCAGCGCCCCGACCTGGGGTTCAGGTGGACGACCTGGGTCTCCTCCTTCCCGTCGCTGCCGCTCTGCCACGGGTACATGGCCCCTCGGTAGCCGGCGGCGGCGGCCAGCGCACGCGCCTGGTCGAGGCGCCGGAACCTGTACATGAGCAGCTCGCGCGTGACCCTGGGCAGCCGGAAGTTCAGGAACGGGTAGATGTAGAGCTCGTCCCAGAAGACGTGGCCGCGATAGGCCTCGCCGTTGAGCCCGCGGGCGGGCACGCCGGCATCCAGCCCGACCGTGTGCGGCGAGCACGTCTGCAGGATGTGCGAGGCGTGCAGGCGCAGCAGCTGCTGCACGCGGTCGTCTCGGGGCACCCTCACGTCGCACGCGGTCCACAGCTCGTCCCACGCCCGCGAGTGGCGTTCGAACGTCTCGGCGAACGTCCCGCAGCGGGCCAGCGCCTGCTCGGACGTGGTGCGCGGCTCGTTGATCGCGCGGTCGCGAGACGTGTACAGGACGACCACCTTCTCGACCCGGACCGGCGAGCGGCCTTCGAGGCGGAAGGTCAGGGCCTGGTGGATGTAGTCCTCCGCCTGGTACAGGGCCGCCGACACCTCGGGGTCCTCCCGCTCGCCGTGGACTTGCGTGCGCGCCGCCTCCGCGACGTAGATGCGCGACTGCCGGGTCTGCGCCAGCAGCGAGATCGTGTCGGGGCGCGGGGCGCGGCTCGCCACGCCGTTCAGGTGACGGCCCTCGAGCTGCCGGTAGCGGGCGACCCCCTGGTTGCTCACGCGGCCGTCCAGCGCCGTGATCACGGTCACCTGGCCCGACCAGTTCTCGGCCGTGAGCGTCCACTCCAGGGCCGCCTCGTGCATGTCGGCCATGCTCACGAAGCGGCGGCTGAGCAGCGTCGTCTCGCGGCCCTCCTGGTCCCGAAAGCGCAGCTCCCGGCGCACGGTCGCGGTGCGGATGTCCAGCCCGTGCCGGTAGCTCAGGATCTCGACGCTGCCCAGGCCGATCGGCTCGCCGCCCTCGATCCGGAGCTTGAGCACCAGCCAGTTGGGCAGGTTGACCAGGTCCTCGTTGGGCACCGGCTGGCCGCCCAGGATCGTGGTCTCCCGGTTGTAGCAGCCGTGCGCGTAGGTGCCCGGGTAGTGGACGTCGTCGACGTCGGCCCACTCGGCGGCGCCCCGCGTGCAGAAGTAGCCGTTGCCGGTCGAGGTGAGGACCTCGCGCAGCCGCTCCTGGGCCGGCTCGAACGCATCGTAGACGAGCGACCAGCCGCTCATCGCGAGCCTCCCGCGGCGGTCCCGGCGGTGAGCATGTCCAGGAACCGCTCCACCTCGTCCACGGTGCCGAGCACGTAGTCGGCCGCGGTCTCGCGGCGTCCGACCTCCGGGTCGTCGGCGCTGCCGACGAACACGCCGATGCCCCGCTCCGGCAGCGCCCGGAACGCGTCCTCGTCCGTCAGGTCGTCCCCCAGGTAGATGGGCGCCACGTCCTCGCGGTCCAGGCCCAGCGCCCCCAGCAGGTGCAGCACGGCCCTGCCCTTGTCCCAATCGACCTTCGGCTGGATCTCGTACACGAGCTTGCCGGGCGTGACCTTCAGCTCCTCCGGGTGCTCGGCCAGCAGCGCGGACACGATCGCCCGGACCCGTGGTCGCTCGGCCTCCGGGACGAGCCGGTAGTGGACGGCGACGGAGACGCTCTTGGGCTCGACGAGGGCGCCGGGGATCGAGGCCGTCTCGGCCTCCAGCCGCTCGCGGACCGCGCCCAGGAGCCCCTCCAGCCCCCTGCCCTCCTCGCGCTGGATCGAGCCCCCCTCGGGGCTCCAGATGTCGAACCCGTGGCTGCCCGCGACGACCAGGCTGCTCAGCCCCATCAGCTCCTGGAGCACGCGGCGGTCGCGGCCGCTGACCACGCACACCGGCCACCGCTCGGCCAGCCTGCGCACGGCCGCGCGCATGCTGTCCGAGATCACGGCGTCCTCGGGCCGGTCCACGATGGGAGTCAGCGTGCCGTCGTAGTCCAGGAACAGCGCGGGCCGCCGGTCACCGAGGCGAGCGGCCAGCTCGCCGCGGCTGGCGAGCGCGTTGGGCAGGCCGGCGATGGGTCGCAGGCGCCTCGCCATCAGACCATGGTGGCCCGCTGGAGGGCGCCCCGGCCGATGGCGTCCATCGCGACCTCGTCGAGCGACGTGACCACCAGGTCCGCCCCGGCGCCCCTCAGCAGGGCCTCGTCGTGCAGCCGCCCCACGCCCAGGCCCGCCATCCCGCCGGCCTTCGCCGCCTCCACGCCCGAGGCGGCGTCCTCCACGACGAAGCAGCTCTCGGGCGGCACCCCCAGCTCCTCCGCCGCGGTGAGAAAGATCTGCGGGTGCGGCTTGCCGTGCTCGAAGTCGCGTCCCGAGATGTCCGCGTCGAAGATCTCCTGGAGGGTCAGGCCCTCCTGGACGAAGTCGTAGGGCAGGCCCCGCTCGGCGGCGAACAGGTCCAGCCGGATCCGGCGCAGGAACAGCCCGGCGTTCTTGGAGGACGAGGCGACCGCGAGCGGGAGGCCCAGCCACTTCACGGCGAGGACGAAGCGCAGGGCGTCCGTGAAGGCGTGGAACTCGCCGGCCTCGATGAGCTGGACCACCCGGACCTGCTTCCGCTCGCCGTACACCTCCGCGCGGCCCCCGGCTTCGGGCACCCCGAAGTACTCGAGGGCGGCCAGGGCGCCGGCCGCCCGCGGCTTGCCCGCCATGACCGCCTGGTAGACGGCCGGCGTGAAGCGCTCGGGCGTGTAGGTCGTCCGGTCGTTGACGTCGTGCCACTCCGTCGCCATCAGGTCCCGCAGGGCCTCGCGCCACGCGCGCTCGTGCGGCGAGTCGACCAGCACACCGTCGACGTCGAAGATCGCTCCGCGAAACGCCATCCCAGCCTCCTCCATCGCCTATCGCCCCGTGGCCGGCGCGCCGTCCCCGGCGGGGGCGGCCAGCATCCTGAGGCCCTCCGCGGCGGCGCCGAGCAGCGCCACCTCGCCGATCACCACGTGGACGGGCACGCGGTCCAGCATGGCGCTGAAGCGGCCCGCGCTGCCGAAGGCATCGAGGAAGGGGGCCGTCCCCAGCTCCGCGCGCAGCGCCTGGGCGATGCCGCCGGCCAGGTAGACGCCGCCGGTGGCGAGGACCTTCAGCGCCAGGTTGGCGGCCTCTCCGCCGAGGATGCCGAGGAACAGCGCCACCGTGGCCCGGGCCAGCGGGTCGGGCTCGGCCGCGTCGAGGCCGGCCTGGAGGATGGGACGGGTCTCATCGTCGGTCTCGGCCAGCAGGCCGGCGAGCCGGGCCGACTCCGCCATCCCCCGGCGGTCCCGGAGGAACTCGTACAGGTTGGGGATGCCCACGCCCGAGGCAACCCGCTCGAAGCTGACGTGCTCGAACTGCTCCCACAGCGCGCGCAGGAGGTCCAGCTCCAGGTCATTCGTGGGCGCGAAGGCGGCGTGTCCGCCCTCGGACCCGTGCGCGCGATAGCCGGACCCCTCCGCCGTGAGGAAGGCCTCGCCGAGCCCCGTGCCGGGCGCCAGGACCGCGATGGGGCTGCCCGGGACCGCCTCGCCGGGCTTGACCAGGTGCAGCTCGTCCGGGCCCAGCAGGGGCACCGCGCTGGCCGTGGCCACCAGGTCGTTGAGGAGCCACGCCCGCTGCACTCGCAGCGCGGCCGCCAGCGCTGCCTCGTCCAGCCGCCACGTGAGGTTGGTGAGCCGCGCCCGGCCGCCGAGCACCGGGCCAGCCACGTCGAAGCAGGCGGCCTGGACGCGGAGGCCGGTGTCCTGGAGGAACGAGAGCGCCATGTCCTCGAGCCCGGCGTAGCCGGCGCTGGGATAGCGACGCTTCGCGAGCGGCTGGCGCGGGCCGCGCGCGGCCGACACGACGGCCAGGTCTGTCTTGGTCCCCCCGACGTCACCGGCCAGGAGCAGCGGACCTTCGGTGTCCATTGCGCCAGTGTGCCTATGTCAGCGGCTCGCGCACCACCTTGGTGGCGGCCTCGCCGCCCATGGTCTCGCTCATCTCCTCCAGCTCTCGGCCCCTGGTCTCGCGGATGAGCGAGAGGACGAAGAGGAAGGACAGCACGGCGGCCAGGGCGTACAGCCCGTAGGCGTAGCCGAGGCCGATGTTCTTCAGGGTCGGGAACGTGGTGGACACCACGAAGTTGGCGATCCACTGCGCCGCGGCCGCCACGCCCAGCGCGGCCGCGCGGATCCGGTTCGGGAACATCTCGCCCAGCAGCACCCAGACCACCGGCCCCCAGGACATCCCGAAGAAGAAGACGTAGACGTTGGCCGCGACCAGGGCGACCGTGCCGTTCGTCCCCTGCAGGTGAGGGCTGCCGGAGGCGTCCAGCGGCGCCGTGCCGAACAGGTAGGCCATGGTACCCAGCGTGAGGATCATCCCGAACGAGCCGATCAGCAGCAGCGGCTTGCGGCCGAACCGGTCGATGGTCGCGATCGCCACGAGCGTCGTGACGATGTTGGTCAGGCCGGTGATGACCGTGATCTCGAGCGACTGCTTCTCGGTGAAGCCGACCGCCTGCCACAGCACGCTGGAGTAGTAGAAGATGACGTTGATCCCCACGAACTGCTGGAACACCGACAGGCCGATGCCGATCCAGACGATGGGCAGCAGGCCGAGACGGTTCCCCCGCAGGTCGCTGAACCTCGGCTTGCGCTCGGCCCGGAGCGTCTGCAGGATCTCCGCGATCTTGCCGTCCACCCTCGCGCTGCCGACGATCAGCGCCAGCACCTTCCGAGCGTCCGCCAGCCGGTTGATCGCCACCAGGTAGCGGGGGGACTCGGGGATCTGCAGCGCGCCGATCAGGTAGACCAGCGCGGGGACGACCTCCGACAGGAACATCCAGCGCCAGGCGGGCAGCCCCAGGAGCCAGGTGCTCTTGGCGCTGCCGGCCGAAGCCGCGATGGCGAAGTCGGCCAGCAGGGCGATGAAGATGCCGGTCACGATGGCCAGCTGCTGGAAGGAGCCCAGCCGGCCGCGCAGCTCGGCGGGCGCCGACTCGGCGATGTAGGCCGGGGCGATGACGGAGGCGACGCCCACCGCGATGCCGCCCACGAGGCGCCAGAGGCTGAAGTCGATGATCGTGAACGAGAGGCCGACGCCGAAGGACTGGACCAGGAACAGGACCGCCGCCACGACCATCGTGGGCACGCGGCCGAAGTGGTCCGCCAGCCGGCCGGCGACGATCGCGCCGAGCGCGGAACCGAGCAGCGCCGACGACACCGACAGGCCGAGCGTGAAGGGCCCCACGTGGAAGTGGTCGCGGACCGCGCCCACCGCGCCGTTGATCACCGCGGTGTCGTAGCCGAAGAGAAAGCCGCCGATGGCCGCCACGGCGGCGACCAGGACGACTCGGCCGGTGTCGGCGCCAGCCACGACGGTGGCTGCCCTACCTCCGCCCGACGAGCCTGCGTTCCGTCCTCCGCGCTGGTTCATGCGGCCCCCCTTTCGGTGGCGTCCGACTAACTGTTTCGAACACTATGCCGCTCACTTGAATGGCGTCAACACGTTCGTATGGGGCACGGCGCGGACGTAGGCTTGCGGTGATGACCCGCCTCCGCCACGTGGCCTGGCGCCTGGCCGAGCCACCCGGGTTCCTGCCCCCGCTGGCCGTGCAGGCCCTGAAGGTCGCGATCGCCTGCGGCCTGGCGTGGGGCATCGGTCAGGCCCTGGGCTCCCCTCGTCCGTTCGAGGCGGTCCTGGCGGTCATCATCCTGATGCAGGGCCACGCCTACGGATCGCTGCTGAACGCCCTCCAGTTCCTGCTCGGCGTGGCGGCGGGCCTCGTGCTGGGCATCCTGGCGGAGCGCATCGCCGGCGTGTCGGCGCCGGTGCTGGCCGCGGTCATGTTCGTCTGCCTGCTGATGGGCGGCTGGCTGAAGGTGTCCAGCCAGGGCTTCAACAACCAGATCGCGATCTCGGCCCTGCTGGTGCTCGCCTCGGGCAGCGCCACGAACATCGACCGGCTCTGGGAGACGGCGCTGGGCGGCGCGGTCGGCGTGCTGGTGGCGGCCCTGCTGTGGCCGCCCAACCCGGTCCGCGGGCTGCGCCAGCAGTACCGCGAGGTCCGCCAGCGGATCAGGTCGGACGTGCTGCGCAGCCTGGAGCTGGCCGGCGGCGGCGGCGACCCCGACGCCAACCGGCGGCGGGTGCGGGCCAACAGCGAGCGCGCGGACGCCGCGGTGGCGGCCGTCGCCCCGGCGGAGGAGGCCCTCCGCTGGAACCCGTGGCACTTCGGCCGCCTCCACGACCTGAGCGACCTGGAGGACCGGCTGCGGCTGCTGGCCTACCTCTACCGGACCGTGCGGGCCCTGGCCCGGCAGGCCGCCGAGGCCCCGGTGCCGCAGCCCGACGGCGCCCACGACTGGGGGCACGGCCGCCGGCACCTGCTGGCGGCCGGGGCGGACGTGATCGAGGCGATCGAGCGGAGGCTCACCGGCCGGGACGTGGGGGACGCGGTCGGACGCGGCCGGGAGGCGGTGGCCCGCTTCGCCGCCGCCGCGCCGCGCGAGCGCCACGCGGTCGCCCTCGCCGCCGCGCTGGACGACCTGCTGACCGACGTCGAGGACTGGCGGCCGCCCAACGAGGTGGACCCGGAGCGGCTGCTGGTGGCCCGGGTCCTGCGCCGGCTGGGCGGTGGCGCTCCCTTCGCGCGGTCGCCGGTCGTGCAGGCGGAGATGGAGTTCGAGGAGGAGCGCCGGCACGCGCTGCGGCAGGACCTGGGCGGCGTCGTGACGCGGCGCTCGCGGGCCGCGCCGCCCCTGAGCGACGTGGTTCGGGCGGCCGGGGCGGCCGACGAGATCGTGCGCGGGGTCCACGACATCCCGATCGCCCGGATCAGGGGCTCGGAGAACCGCTCGGCCGACTTCGACGCCTCCTTCCTGCCCCGCCGCCGCAACGTCCGGCGGCGGTGGGTCGAGCTGTTCACCACGATGCAGGAGGGCGTCCAGCCGCCGCCGATCGACGTCTACCAGCTGGGCGACGCCTACTTCGTCAAGGACGGCCACCACCGCGTGTCGGTGGCGCGCCACCTGGGCTGGGACAGGATCCGGGCCAACGTCGTCGAGGTCACCACCCGCGCCCCGGTCGGCTCGGACGTCAGCGCCCGGGAGCTGCTCGCGGCGGCCGAGTACGCCGGCTTCCTGGAGCGCACCGAGCTCGACGTCAGCCGCCCCGAGGCCCGTCTCGAGTGCAGCCAGCTCGGGCGCTACGACGCGATCTTCGAGCACATCCTCGGCCACCGCTACTTCCTCGGCCAGGCTGGCCGCGAGGTGTCCATCCCGGAGGCGGCGGCGAGCTGGTACGACTCGGTGTACCGGCCGCTGATGGAGGTGGTGAGGGCGCACGACCTGCACGAGCGCCTGCCGGGCTGGACGGACGCCGACATCTACCTCGCCCTGACCAGGCGGTGGCTGGACCTGGGCCAGGAGGGCCTCCCGGCGGGCCCGGAGAGCGCGGCCGGCGCGCTGCTGGCCGACGCGGAGGTGGCCGGGCCGTCGCGCCGGGCGCGATGGGCGGCCGGCCGGCTGGGACGCCTGGTCAGGCGCCCCGGCCGGGCCCCGCGCTAGTGGTCCTCGGCTGAGGTTCGTGACCAGGCGGACGAGGCCGTTCCCGGAGCAGCAGCCAGGCGCACGGAGCCACCACGATCACGAGGAAGCACGACGATGAAATCGATCTTCAACGCCAACAAGAACCTTCCGCTCCTTCGTGTCTCTGTGACTTCGACCGCCTGGCTACTCCGATACGGGCATCGGTCATTGGTCCCGCCACGTCGATCGAGACAGCCTGGTTACGGACTTCCGCCGGGCCCCGCGATAGCTGCCGGCGCCCGGTCGAGCACTCGGCTGAGCACCGACCGGAGCACTCCCTCCGCGTCCGGCGGGGCGGTCGCGCCGCGCCAGGCCACGAACCCGTCCGGGCGCACCAGCAGCGCGCCTCGCGCGCCCACTCCCGCCGTGTCGCACCAGCGGCCGGCCGGATCGACGGCATCGCCGCCGGCCGCGATGCGCCAGGCGGCCAGGTCGAGGC
>WNGQ01012492.1_pt1 | contig 13775 bp, 13 predicted proteins | sample 5407661 | NCBI WGS metagenome assembly WNGQ01 (sample SAMN13153382, study PRJNA577476) | soil metagenome | isolation source: 60 cm soil or saprolite under Garry oak tree replicate 2 | place: USA:California | collected 2016-06-15
CCACAGGACAGCTAGCAGCGGCGAATCCGAATGTATATGTCTATCTGGATCATAGAGCAGTTCACTGGGATAGCAACTGTCTCACACCTCTTGAACGCTGTCCTGTCTATGACTACGTTAACACAGGGTATCATCAAGCCTTTTGTCAGAAAGCCGGTGAGACGATCTCAGATCTAGGCTATAGCAACAAGTGGTGGACTGACGTGCAAGCTCCAAGTGGCAGATGGGGGTGGGTAAGTAATATCTACATCAGAGGAGGTATAAAGATCGCAGGAGTTCCCGATTGTAAGTTTTAGGCTATGGATAGAGGTGCCTCTGAGCGATGCACCTCTATCGGCTATACGGATACATCGCAAATGGCAAGCGGCTCACTTAAGTACATACGGAACAGATGATTCTATGCTGAAGGAACGAAAAATGAAAAATAAACGTATGGCTTTCTGGATCGCGCTGGGAAGTGGAAGCCTACTGATTCTCCTCGTAGCAATCTATTTCATTGTTCTGCCTCTCCTTCAGCCCTCGACTCCCCAAAGAACAGCTCAGTCATTTTGCGACGCCGTGAATACAGGGGACCTTCATCGCGCTTATGGTCAATTAAGCCAGGAGCCATATGTACTCGATCCAAATGAGGCATCGCTTGACCACACAATGCAAAACGTTGCACATTGTACCATTAGGAGCGTGAAACAGAGCGATGCTACTCACGCTGTCGCCTCCACCTCATTTGGCCCTCGCCCTCACCTGGAATTTTCCGCTGCCGCGATAGGATATCTTAGTATGGACCTGGAAAATGGCACCTGGAAGATTACAGAGGTCGTGCCTGGCGTTTACGCTGTGGATGTAGCGGCGGCCTGACGTCCATCGCATGACCTGCGGCGAACGCCAGGGCCACTAGATCAACAAGATCGATCTCTCAAACGGATTTGATATGACCTATCCCTTGTTTGGAATACCGTAGAGTTTTCCATATCTGCACAAACTGCCATAGCTCTTTCATGGGTTTGATCGAGAAGATTGTTGCTCAAGAGACCTGTTTTCGAGCGTCAATCCCTACTGACACGTATTCCAGGGTCTGAAAATTATTGCTGGGGAGACCAGGAACGAAACAAAAGGTCAAGGGCCAGGGCAGGATCATGGGAAAAAGTTCTTCGCGTCTCAGCAATGTGCGTTGTGCCAGTTCGATGGATCAACGTGATGGCCAGATTGTGCGTTGTGCCAGTTCGATGGATCAACGTGATGGCCAGATTGCGCAACGTCGCCAAAACCTGAGGAGCGACCCCAGAACGAAGGCGAGAACGATCCTCACCGAAGGTGACATCGCGAACGTAATGGGAGCCGTTCTCAATAGACCAATGTCCTCGCACGATGGTGAGTAGACGCAGAGGGGAAGCATCGGCAGGTGAAAGGTTGGTGATGAGATACACGACTTCGGTGGTGGTGCCTTTCTTGCTGGTAACAACGCGAGTGACTTGAGCCACCTGATGAATATGAGGCCAGGTGGAGTTCAAGTAGGCGTTCATCTCGCAACTGACGCGGATGCTGCGATGTTCAACACGTCCGCGACGACGATCCCAGGTTTCATCCTGGGTGCAATGAGCACAGGGATCAGCAAAATACGTTTGCAAATCCAGGAAAAGCGTGGGTTGATTTTCTTTGACGGTTAAAACGGTAAAAGCCTGGCATTCATGAACCACCTGCATCCATTTCACTTGCGTGTGTAAGGCATCAGCGGTGTAGATACGTCCAGGTTGGACGATGAGCGGGAGCATGGCTTGAGCGACTGGAATCTCGTTGGTTTTGCCCTGCACACGGACCTGCAAGAGCGTCTCTTGCTCATCATGTGTACGAAAGGAAAGGAGGTTCGGGGCTTTTTGATCAGCCAATTTGGCTCCGCGAACCACTTTGCCATCGAGTGCGACTGGGGACGGTGAGTCAGGATGGAGCGTGGCACGAACCCAACACGAAAGCAGGTTTTCTAGAGCCTGGATCGAGAGTTGAGGAAGCAGCCAGCGATAGAGTGCTCCTGTCGGGCAGAGAAACCGTCTTTGACCAAACACACGTTGGAGAAGGGGGCGTTGACCCTGACACCATTGCCCAACAGCCTCGCTATGATTGCAATTACAGAGCAGTGCAGCGACCAGACACGTAAGTAAAAACGGGAGGTCGTAACGCAATCCATGAGACGAGCGGGGATCTGGGAGATTGGCAAACGCTTGTGAGAGACTCAAAAGTGCGCAATCGTCGCATAACTGCTTCCGTTGCTCTGCTGTTAATGACGATAATGGTTGGGAAAATGCGGTACAATTCATGACTGAGACTCCTTTAGGCTGCGGTGAAATGTGATGTTTCCATCTTATCAGCTTTGGGAGTCTCTCGTCTCAGCAATAATTTTCAGACCCTGTACACAGGTTAGACAAGCATTGTAGGGCATGATATGCTATAGTCGGCACCATGTTTACGTTATTATGCATCATTTTATGGAACAAGGCTACTTAAAAAAGGAGAAATAAGAACATGTCACAGGACCCTTATTCGGGCTACGGCTCCAATCCTGAAAACCCTTATGGCAACCCTTCTCCACAAAATCCCGAAAATCCTTATGGACAACAACCGCCTCAAAATCCTTACGGGCCGCCAGCGCAGCCTCCCTATGGTCAACAGCCTTACGGAGCACCACAGCCTCCCTATGGCCAGCAGCAGCCGCCTCAAAATCCCTATCCCTATGGGGCGCCACAACCACCATACGGGGCGCCACAAGGGCCTGACTACAATAATTATGGCGCTCCACCAACCGCAAATCCACTTCCACTGGGCGAGGCCCTCCAACAATTGCCAAATCAGTACATCAAGGTATTGACAAAACCATCAGCCCAGACCTTCGCGGAAGAAATAGGCAAGGCTAGCTGGGACATCGTGTGGATTCAACTGCTCATTTACGCCGTTGTAGGAGCGATATTGAGCTATCTCGCTAGACTCATATCACCTAATCCCTATAACTTTGCCTCGAATCCCTCGACGGCTGCCCTGCCAACTTCGACTCTGCAAGCTATTACACTAGGCACGTCGTTTGGCCTGATCATTTTTATACCCCTGGGATTCTTCATAAGCATGGGCATCCTTTACCTGATCGCTAAAGCGTTCAAGGGAAGTGGCACGTTTCTGCAACAAAGCTACGCAGGTCTGCTGTTCGGAGTACCCCTGGGTATCATCAGCCTGCTCCTTTCGCTGATCCCCTTTCTCGGGTCAATAGCTAGCTTTGCATTGAGCATCTACAGCATCGTCCTCAACGTCTTCTCGATTATGGCTGTTCACCGCCTGAGCGGAGGAAAAGCGACTTTAGTAGTACTGTTACCGGCCATCATAGGTCTCTTGCTTGTCTGCGGCCTGGTCATCTTCTTCATTGTGGTCATAGCCGCCGCAGTGAGGCACTAAGTGCACCAAACGAGCATGAGGGTACCCTGATACCTCTTCAGGTGCCCTTTCGCGCCGCCTGCGGCGGCGCGCTCTTTGTGAGGGTTTGCGGGTGTGTCGCCAACGGCGACACACCCGCAAACCCTCACAAAGAGTTGCGAAGCACCAGAGGTGCTGAGGAGTCGCGTCAAGAAGCAGGGTATCTGAAGAGGTACCGGGATACCCTCGTGCTTCGAGTAGTACTATCTAGCCGAAAGATTGAACCTGACATATCAACCAACTATAATACATTTGTATTAAGTTAATAGCTTCCCCCTCATGTAGGAAGGGAGAGCATTTACTCATACCTGATTAAAAGCAATGATGTGTATTTATGGTATGAGCCTATTAGTAGTTACATATTGTATAGAAGAGGTCAGAAGAATTTATGGATTTTACCGGTAGTCAGAAAATTGCGGCACCCCGATCAGTTGTATTTCAATCTCTTTTGAATCCCGAAGTTCTTAAAAATAGCATTCCTGGTTGTGAGAGCGCGGAATTTGTGGACTTTCCCACCGGCCGCCAGTTGAAAATGGCTATCTCGCCCAATCTCCCCGGTTTGAAAGGCACACACGAGATTTTCCTGCAGACCGGCGAGATCGTTTCTAACGAGCGTGTCGTGCTCATCACCGAGCCATCCAGCTCCCTGGGCACGATCAAGGCAAAATGCACAGTCGACCTGACCGATGATGCCGATGGCACCCTGCTCAGCTACAGCGCGCATGCAGACATGGAAGGCAAGGTCGCAGCGATCCCCGACATAATCGTCAAAGGCGCCGTTAAAGCGGCCCTCGACCATTTCTTCAAAAACTTTCAGAAGCAGGTCAGCTCGATCCCTGCATAACGCCAGGCAGATCACTTATACAAAACAAGAGACCTTTTCCGAGATGGAAAAGGTCTCTTGTTTTTGTAGCAGAGGACGAACAAACGGCGGCAAAGTCAGTGCGTTGCTTGAATGCAGTGCCCTCTTCAATACGACGCTTTGTAAGAACGTCTGCACCGTCTGAATAGCCCTGGTCGGCAGCTCGCGGCGCACCTGCACCTTCCGCAAATCGCGTTCATCAACCTGGCCCGATTTCAGTCCTTCACCCAATAAATTGTAGACGGCCACAGCGTCCTGTATGGCATAATTGATGCCAACGCCTCCTACCGGCGACATCACGTGCGCTGCGTCTCCGATTAAGAGCAGCCCTGGACGATACCAGCGCGACAGACGATCCGACTCCACTGAGAGCACCGATACCTGCTTCCAGTCTTGCAACTCCTCTACACGATCAGCAAACTCCGGTATGCCTTTCACCAGATTCTGCCGCAGGTGCTCCAGACCCATTGCTCGTATCTGTTGATAGCCACCCTTAGGAATGACGTACCCCAACTGCCAGTAATCGAAGCGATCGATACACACCAGAATCACGCCATCATTGAAACGTCCTCCCAGACCTTCCAACTTATCCCCCTCTTTGCGCGACAACTGAAACCACAGGATATCCATCGGCGGCGATGTCTTCACCGACACAAATCCGGCCAGCTTCCTCAGACGCGAAAAACGACCGTCAGCCCCAATGGTCAGCTCGGCTCGCACCTCGTGCCAGCCATCATGCCCCCTATAACGCACACCGCGTACCGCACCCCCCTCTTCCAGCAATTCATCCACCTGCGCTCCCATCACCAGTTGAAAGGTCGGATAGCGCTTTGCCTCTTCGGTGAGGAAGTCCAGGAAGCGCGCCTGAGCCATCACGGTGACGTAGGGATATTTGGTCTTCAAACGGCTTAAACCCACGATTGGCACTGTACTATTATTCGCCTGTATCGCAAACTGTCTCAGTTCAGTATGCCGTATTTGCAGCAGCCGATCAGCCAGGCCAAGCTGGTCCATGACCTCCATCGTTGACGGATGAATGGTATCCCCACGAAACTCGCGCTCAAAATCCATGTGTGCCTCAAGCAGCATGACTGGAATACCCTTGCGTGCAAGCAAAAGGGCGAGTATCACTCCAGCAGGACCGCCACCTACAATACAACAAGTTGTTTGCACGACATTTTTTATCTCATGCACTGGATGTGCCACTTCGTGTTGCATGGCATAACCTCTCTTCATTATGTTTTCACTTCACCGTTAATTAATCAGACAATTAATATCTACGTTAAAAAATTTTACCTGGGCAACAATCCCTCTAGCGCTGTCGAGACCACTGCATCTACAATCTGCTCATGTGTGTAGCTCAGCACCATTGGATCACGCAATATCTGACGACGCAGTACAAAACCAATCATACTCCCCATCAGGGCCTGTGCTGCCAGCGCTGCATCTGTCGTTCTTAGTTCACCGCTTGCCATTTTCGTAGCAAGATACTTTGCCAGAAACTGAGTGGCTTCCTGTAGCGCTGAAACCCCCAATGGCGAAACCTCGGGATTGTGTATCACTTCCGGCAGAAATACCCGGATGAGTCGCACAAACTCGTCGGACTCTACAATACGCAATATCTGCCCGCTGCTCAGGCATAGACCTCACGACTTTCAAGGGTGAGCGCCCTTCGATAATCGCTTTGAGTACGGCCTCCTTGCTCTCAAAGTAATGATAGATCAGCCCTGCCGTGATTCCCGCCTCACGCGCTATATCCTTGTTGGTCGCACGTGTAAACCCCTTTTGCGCGAAGACGCGCATTGCGGCTTCGATTATCTGCTCTCTACGATCTTCAACAACCTTCGGTGTGCGCGCCATCTTCCCGTTTCACTTTCTCTTTATTAATCGATCAATTAATTATTATTATACACGATGTTTTTTGAAAAATCAAGGGCAGGAGAAAGCTGATATCAGGCATTTGATGCACTTTCTTTCAGAGCAATAGAAATTCGCTGATGGAAATTCTTTGTGTGGAGAAAGAACGGGCGGCGAGGGGAGAGGGGGAAGAACGGGCGGGGATTAACCCCGCACCCTACGGCGCTGGCCGCTGACCATTGCCGCTACCTCGCAGAGCGCAGGGTCCTGGCTGGCGGATAGTTCGGCGGAGACGCGAATACGCTCGTTCGGGTTGCGATTCTGGCTCATTTTGAACTTGCCCTCCAGCCGGGTAATCTGTAGCGAAAAGCCCACCACGCCCTTCATCATTTTGTCGATATAGTCAGCGGGCAAATCAAACGGCCAGGATGCTGCAAAATCGGACTCGTGGATCGTCACTAGCCTTTTCAGTAGTGCATATAACTCATCGTGATCCGTGATAATGCGTGGATACCCATACGCATGCACGGTAGCGTAGTTCCAGGTTGGCACGCTCAATTCCTCTTCATACCAGGAAGGCGTAATATAGGCATGTGGCCCCTGAAAGATCACGAGCACCTTGCGCTCAGGTTGAAACATACGCCACTGCGGGTTACCCAGCGCCATGTGTGCCAGCAGCGTGCCATACGGTTGTGGATCACCTTCTAACACAAATGGTAGAGGAGTTGCAAAGGGTACACCATCCTCACCTACACTGACCAGGTTTGCAAAACTATAATCGCGCATCAGGGTATGCAGGACAGCCAGGTCGTCTTCGCTGAAATGCTTTGGAATGTACATCGTGTACCTCAGATGAATAACACTGCAAACATTTTCTACAGACTATAGTAACCAATAAAGCTCATAGTGACAACGGCCAATACACCCATATTGGCTCTATCCTTCTTACCTTTTCTATTTTACTGTTGAAGTATCGATGTTTATGAAAAGAGTCACGGCCAGCAGAAAGAGAGGATCGAAATTGCTGAAGTATCCATTTTACCAGGTTGATGCCTTCACTACGCAAAAACTTGGGGGGAATGCCTGCGCTGTAGTATTCAACACCGACGAGTTTGATGACGATTTGATGCTCGCCATTGCCCGCGAGATGAATCTTTCGGAAACTGCGTTTGTGCGTCACTCACAGATCGCCAATGTTGCCGCCCGCTACTTCACCCCAGCCGAGGAAATCCCCCTCGCGGGTCATCCTACTATAGCAACGACGATGGCCCTCATCCATGCAGGCCGCGTGAAATTGGACGGCGACCAGACGACCATCAGCCTGGAGTTACGCGATGGCCCCATTACCGTCGAGATCTTTGCCAGAGATGGTCAGGTCGATAACATTTTCATGACCCAGAGAAAGCCGCTCTTCTTGCGCAGCTATGATCCTGTGCATGTGCTCCCTGTCTTTGATCTCTCACCAGACGATGTCTTAGATGGTATGCCAGTTCAAACAGTAAGTACCGGGACGCCGCAGTTGATGATACCATTGCGTAGCCAGGAAGTGCTACGCCGGGTGCAGATGGATATCGCTGCCTACACACGCCTGCGCGAGGAATCCGACTTCTTTAGCCCGCATCTCTTTTGCCTGGGCGGCATTACATCAACCGGTCAGACCTTCGCTCGCCACTTTGGCACTCCCCCCGATATATTCGAGGACCCTGCGACAGGCTCAGCTACGGGAGGGATGGCCGCCTATCTCTGGCACTACCACCTTATCACACAACCAACCTTCATTGCGGAACAGGGGCACTGGATGAGAAGGCCAAGTCAGATCAGCGTGGAGATTATAGGTCCACGTGACGCTATTGAGGCAGTGAAGATCGGCGGCAGTGCGGTGGTAGTAATACAGGGAGATTTATTGCTCTAATTGTTCACTGAGCATAGAGCGTCATCATGCGTGCATGATGACGCTCTATGCTCAGTATTAAGACACAAGATCCAATGTGGGAACTTCAAGCGCTCTGGCCAATAGACGCACATGGGAAGGCTCAGGTTCCATCCGGCCATTCTCCAGTTGAGTTATGGTATCGCGGCGCAGACCCGTCAGATCAGCCAGTTGACTGAGGCTCAGTCCCTTACGCTGTCTCAGGATACGCAGGTGGGGCAAGCCTCGTGAGTGCAAGCTCCGTGCCCTGTCTACCAAATGTTTCATTTGCCTCTCCTTCGAGGTACCGCATCTCATTCCTCGCCATCATCGCCGAAGAAATTCGATATATCAACACAACAATACACATCGTGTGTATTTCTATTAGATAGAATACCAGAAGGGGTAAATAATGTCCAGGCATGTAAAATTATGGGGATGGCCGTCGCTATTTTATGCGATGGCCACTTTGTTCAGGCTCACTTTAGGGCAGGCGCATTGTGCCTTTTTGCAGTGGCCACTGCTGATTCTCCGGGCCAGCCACAATCAGGGATGGGCCACCAGGACCGTTTGAATCACGTATAGCGACGGAGAACCAGGACGAGTCATTGTCTCCGGTCAAATCGTTCACGCCGGTGCTCATATGCAGGTAACGATGTACGTCAAATGTCCTTAGTGAGGTAGCAATATCCACCAGCGCGTCTTGATCAATACCATCGTCTTGATCACCCTGAATCCAGAAAATCACGCCATCATGCTCATAAATCAGCTCTCCGCTGCCATCGTAGACCCACTTATGCGAGGTTTGATTGATTTTGACCCACTGTCCGTTGACGAACAGGGCGGCCTGGCCACCTCCGGTAATCTGCACCTGGTGTGCCGCCCCCATCTGTACGCCCTGCAGCACAGCGCCTTTCGGCATAAATTCCCAGACCACGATCTCTCCAGTACCTCGGGCACTCGCGCCCGGTTTGGAAAACTCGTAGACAAACTTCATTATTGGCCCATCAATCCATTGCCAACTTTCCTCTGTACCATGATAGAGGTACATGCCACCCAGCACAAAATTATCCGGCACGGACGGCCAGTAGATCGGGAAATGCAATAATTGCTGCGCGGCCACTAACGTCAACTTAGGTCGATGTGGACGAACATTTGAGTGGGTTTGTTGCCGAGGAATATTCAGGGCCTTTGGATATTCCTTGTACTGTATTACCCCGCTGTGCGGCCCCGAAAATAAATAGACCAGCCCAGCAGCAAATGAATTACTGGTGGCCAGCATTGTCACAATCATAAATATGACACAGGCGGTCGTGAGCGCTAAGAACGAACGGCGGAGAGGGGGAAAACTGGGCGCAGGGTGCCAGGACCTCTCTTGTGGGCGAAAGAGACGGCGCCGTATATTTAGACGGCGAAAGACACGCACCTTTGTTCTTGCCTCCAGATCTGCTTTAGGCGGCAAGAACCGGGGGTTCTCAGCATCCAGCAGAGTCTGAACGTAATAGGGCGGCACGTCCTCCTCTTCAAGGGAGAATAAACTATGTAACTCTCTGGCAAAATTCAGATCATCTGCCGAAAAATCATCTGGGACATGAGCGTCATGTTTTGAGCTACGAGGGAGTCCATCCTCTATTTCACCTTGTCGTCGTTCAAATTCGCTCATACTCATGTGCATACTCCTTGAGCGCCTCGCGTAAGCTTTTCCGCGCCCGCCAGAGACGGGTGTCTACTGCATGGCGGGTCAAACCCGTCTGGGAAGCCAATTCTTCCGTACTGGCGAATTTAAAATATCGCTGGTAAATGAGATAGCGTTCAAGTTCAGGCAGCGTTGCCAGAGCCAGGCGCAATTCTTCGCGCCTCTCACTTTGCTCCAGTAAATTCTCCATGCTTGCCTCTGGATGCGGAGGCAGCGTTATTCTACTCTCGTTTTCATATCCCCACCCGCCCGCCTTGCGACTCCCGCCGCCATCAGATAGCACCCAATGCTGATTCTCATCGGCCGATTGCAAATTATGCGTTTGACGACGACATAGTTGCCGCCGACGATCTAATGCAATATATTTAGCGCGCATCGTCAACCAGGTTCGTAACGTTCCGCGTTTCACATCGAACGTTTCGATTTCCTGCCACACCGCAACAAACAGATCATTGAGGCACTCTTCAGCATCCTGCGCCACACCAATCCCATCCAGCACCAACCGAATAAAATAATATACCTCGCGAGAATAACGAGAAATAAGAGTTTCCAGCGCCTCTGGATTACGCTCACCCAACTTCAGGGCAAGATCATCATCTGACCATTCATATCGTACCATCGTCGCTCCTTGCAGACCCTGGTATACCCCCTGGATATGTCAGTAAGCCTGGGCACCCCGCTGTTGTACATCTAAGCAAGACAACTTACCGCTAAGGAGGGAGGAGATATACCTCGATCAGTGTTACACTCGCCTGCATCTGATTAATATACGTCCCAAAGTGATCATATATCTCTCAATTTTCAGGCTTCCCCCAATTTTGCTAAATTGAACGAAGAATGTCAAGCGTTCTGGCACACTAGCGCAAGATGTTATAGATATTTTATCTACAAATATGGGCGTCACTGGTGTCTACATTGGCCATTCAGGCAGCTATCTGATCTACTCTCTCTGTCCAGCCCAGATCCACAATAAGAAAAGTTGGAGAAATTAGTCTTTGCAGTCGACAATTTCTCCAGCTCTTTATTTACACTGTAATCGCGTTCGCCTTTAGCTCAAAGAGATGCGAATAGTTGCCATTTTACGCACATTTGAAACAAAACCCTGGATAACTCTTTTGGAAGCCATCCCTTTCTTTTCGGGTAGTATGGCCTTTACTTGCTGGTCTCACTTCTGATGAGGCCACTCGCCAAAACTACATATTTACACATTCAGATCAGTGATCACGGTCTCGGAAGCAATCTCGGAACGATAGAGCAAGCGCAGTTTTGTCGCAGCCGCCGTCGGCATGCGAAAAATGATCGTTCCGTTACGTATTGTGTGAGCCGGGATTGCTCCATAGAAGTTATCAGAGCTATTCGATTGGCTGAAGGCGTCGCCTTCCGCTCCCATCAGTTGGAAAAAATCCGCCTGATTCTTAATAGCACTACCACTTGTATTCTTCACTGTGATCGCTAACGTAATCGTTGTCGAACCTGCTGCCCCGGTGCTTTGTCTACTTGCATTGGTTATCAGAAGCTGGCGATCAGGTAACGTGACCTGCTGGCTGTTGGCACTGCCACCGGCAACGGGCATGGGCGTATTGATAACCACCGGACCTGTACCCGCCGAACCACTGGAAGAGTTGGGCGTGATAGCAACCGGTGTGGACGGTGCCGCTGTGTCTTGAGCCTGCGCAGAACCGGTTGTAGCAGTGGAATTGGTACCACTCGTCGCGTTCGTCGATGTCGTAGTAGTGGCTGTAGCAGTGGAATTGCTGTCCGACCCACCACAAGCCGTTACTACGAACAGCAGTAAGAGCAGCACCCCAATCACGATGTAATGAGATTTTCGATATTTTAGCAATGACATACATTTCCCCTTCAAGCAAAAAGGCTCTCACATATTTCTATTGGCTCCTATTATCCTTACAATAGTGGTTTTGAGCAATACTATAGGACCAAAGGGTAACCCTCAAGAGATGGCGGCGATGTCCGGCACCAGGGTGTTAGCGATGGGACTGCCCAGGCCTGTAACGAAATCGTAACCTGGACGGGCCTGACATTCAGGTCCACACTTGCCATTGCTGCCAACGATAATGTCGTGAAAATCCGCTCTATATCTTGTACGTGCCAACCGGTATAATTCGCTGTTCGCGTTGGCAATGCTCTGTGAAAGCTGTTTCGATGCAGCGAGTACGCCAGCAAACATCGGAGCCGAGGCACTGGTTCCACCAACAGAGAAAAAACCACTTTGTCCATTATAGCCGAAGCTATCATAAACAACGATGCCAATATTTGGATTTGCGGCCATTGCAACATCCGGGACCGCTCGGCCAGTTCCTCTGTTAAAGCCTTTTTGATAAGCCGGGCGCTTCTCAAATGCGCTCATGCCTCCACCACTACCACTCCAGGCCGTCTCATTGAGATAGGCACCATTTTTACTCAAGTGTAGACTGGTACCACCAACCGCTGTGACAAAGGGCGAAGACGCTGGATATTGCGCACCGGCACCGTGATCCCCTGACGATACTGTGAACGTTACGCCTGCTTTACTGGCTGCCGCCAGGATACCATCAGCGCCCGCACTGGTCTCTTGAGGAAACTCGCTACCTCCAAAACTCATTGAAATGATGCTGGCATGGCGATGGGTGTAAGCATCCTTTACGGCGCCCATAATGTTCGCAAAGGTTGCACTCGCGGCCGCCTCCAGCACAATCTTCGCCTTTGGAGCCATTGCATGAACCATCTGTATATCCAGATTACTCTCCAAAGCCCAGCCCTGGTTGAAGGTCGCCGGTTTCCCCTGTGGATACACAATGCGCACCGGCGCTGAGGGTAAGCCGAATGTCGCACTATATTTGTTCAAATCGGCCTGGGCTTTGGGATTACCAAAAGCATCAATGACGGCTACAGTAATACCGCTTCCCTGGTTTGGCAGCTTATTCAGGCCATAGGCCCTCCTCAACTGGGTTGCCGTCAGACCTCCGCCATTGCGAAAGCTGTGCGCATTCCATTTCTGGACCTGTAGATAGACACGGGCATTGCGATGCACCATTTCGTTGAAGGGCTGACCGGGAGCAGGCTGTCTGGCAAAGACCGAAATTGCCGAACCACAGAGCGCTACTAACGCTACCAGAATGAGCAATGAAGGGGTTATCTTACGCATTTGGTGACTCTTCCTCTGTTCTTTCTCTTTTTCTCCAGTGAAAAGGTATTCTCCTGCTTCACCAGCTTACAGAGGAATATGCAATATCATCAATGTAAGGTAGTTTTGTACCACTCCGCAACTTCTTCTATATAGCAGATATGGGTATGAGGTTTCGCGCGTGGTGATCACGGGCAGGGACAAGCCCAGCCCCTACTATACCGTCTCTCGCAATGGTATAGTAGGGGCTGGGCTTGTCCCTGCCCGTTACCGGACATTAATCATGGGAATCTTCGAGACGGTCCAGCGATCATTCGGGCTGGCCACCTCAAACTGTACCATGCTAATGGCATCCGTGGGACAGCGTACGATACACAGTCCACAACGAATGCACTTCTCTTCGTCAATGATCATATCAGCACCACCAAGCCAGTTTTCGGTCCCCTGGTGCATGACGTCGTTCTTGACGACGCGCGAGAGGCCTTCCATGCTGATACAGTCATAAGGACAGATGTCGACGCAGCCTGAGCAGAGAATACAGATCGAAGGGTCAATCATGATATTCAACTGGCATTGCAGGCAGCGACGTGCCTGCACAACCGCCTGCTCTGGCGTATAGCCAGTCTCTGTCTCACGTGTATTGCTATAGCGCTCCTTCAGTGGCAGCGACGGCATCATTTCGTGCGCGATAGACTCGTAGTTATCGACCATACCGCGTCGGTAATCGGGCAACTCAATCTCTTCCGCTGCTTCGGCTGGCTTATCGACGCCACCCAGGTAACGGTTGATCGTCCCGGCGGCATCGCGACCATCGCCGATAGCGGAGATCAGGTTACGCGCGCCCTGAGTGTAGTCACCACCGGCGAACAGGCCGGGA
>WNGQ01022727.1_pt1 | contig 13773 bp, 12 predicted proteins | sample 5407661 | NCBI WGS metagenome assembly WNGQ01 (sample SAMN13153382, study PRJNA577476) | soil metagenome | isolation source: 60 cm soil or saprolite under Garry oak tree replicate 2 | place: USA:California | collected 2016-06-15
CCTGTACCGTACCAAAGACGGACGCAAGATCTGCGCCGACGTGAACGGCGCCTACAACATCTTGCGCAAAAGTAAGCCTGATGCATTTGCTCACGTAGATGCAAAGGGAATAGCGGCCTACGTAGTGTGCGCCTAAAGAGGCTTGTGACCTTCTGTCACGCGAGAGCGTGACCTCACTCAGGCAAGGTGAGTAAAACAGCATCTTACCTCCAATCGAAAGATTTGGGGGGACAGTAGCATGGTGTGTCAAAGCTTACTGAAGTCCTAACGTCAAGGGCCAGAAAGGTAAGCAGTTAGGCCGTTTATGGTCAAAGCAGAATTGCTTGAATCCTAGTCGCGGCGGAAAGAGCGCCGTCCCGTGGGACTGACGACATCGCCCACGTCCGAGGGTATGAGTGAAAGAACTACAGCATTCATACAGCCTGCCTCGGAGCCAGCCTTCAGGGAGAAGGAAACGACGTACAGGAGACCTAACGACGGAGCGAAGATCACAGGTAACTTGGGGATCGCCTAAACGCTGTGAAGCGCAAGGCGACGGAGGAGTCGTAGTACTCAAACGCTCACCGTAATGGGTGAGACACGGGGAAGGACTCTAGAGAGTCGGTTCTAGGAAGAGGAGGTTGACTCGGATGAGTCAGAAGACCTTGGAACGATTAGAACACCTACAGAAGTTGAATAGCAATAGGCAGTGGGTCAACCACGATTTGTACCGGCTTCTTTACAAAGAAGACCTGTACATCGTGGCTTACGAACGGATCAAGTCGAAGCCGGGAAACATGACGCCTGGAACAGACAAGGAAACACTTGACGGCTTCTCTCTGGAAGACATCCGGGAGATCATTCAAGCGATGAAAACCGAACAATTCCGCTTCAGACCGGTACGGCAGCAGTTCATACCAAAGCCAAACGGAAAGATGCGCAAGCTTGGTATTCCTTGCGGAAGGGACAAAGTGGTGCAAGAGGTCATGCATATGATCCTCGAAGCGATCTACGATAGCCCTCACGGCTCCTATTTCAGCAACGTCAGTCATGGATTCCGACCAAACCGAAGCTGTCACACGGCGCTGCAAGAATTTCGAGGAAAATGGCTAGCGATGAACTGGATCATCGAGGGCGACATACGTGCGTGTTTCGATGAACTAGACCATCAAGTCCTGGTAAAGGCGCTCAGCAAGAAAATCCAAGATCAGCGGTTTCTTAATCTCATCTGGAAACTCTTGAACGCGGGATATATGGACCTCCACGGGACAAAAAAGGACAGTCTGATCGGTTCCCCGCAAGGCGGCCTCATCAGCCCGATTTTAGCCAATGTCTACCTTCACGAACTCGACGAGTTCATCGAAGGACTCGGAACAAAGCGAGAAAAAGGCGTTGAGAAACGCACGAATCCGACCTACAAGAGATTATCTCTGAAGAAAGGCCGGATGCTCACACGTGGAGAAACACGAACTCCTGAGTTCAGGGAAGTAGCCAAAGAGATGAGGAGAACGCCATCCAGAATGGTAAACGATCCTGACTACATCAGAATTAAATACCTACGATATGCTGATGACTGGGTGGTCGGAGTATGCGGAAGCCAAGCAGTAGCCGAAGACATCAAACGGGAGATCAAAAACTTCCTGGGAGAAAAACTCCGGCTAACGCTCAGCGAGGAAAAAACTCACATTACCAACGCGAGAACTGAGGAAGCGTTTTTCCTGGGAACAACCCTCAAAATTGGTTTTGGAGGAGAAGCCAAAGTAAAACTGCAAACAACTCGACTAGGATACACCTTCAAACGACGTACCACAGGCTGGCAAACAGTCATGAATGCCCCAATGCCACGACTCATCAAGAGGCTCAGTGACAGAGGTTTCTGTAGGAAGGAAGGGGAACCCATCCCGAAAACAGCATGGTCACAACTGGACGCAGATCAGATCATCCAACTGTATAGCAGCGTGAATCGCGGCATACAAAATTACTACCGGTTTGCGGATAACTGGAGACAACTGCCAAGAATCCAATACATCCTCGAATACTCGTTAGCAAAAACCCTGGCACTCAAGTACAAAATCTCAGTCCCCAAGATATTCAAACGCCTGGGGAAAGGATTTCCCATCGTTCTCAAGGGAAAAGGGGGGAAAGAAGACCGAAAGGTCAGCTTCTACCTCAATCGAGACTGGACGAAAAAACGCGATGCGTTTCAAAGCGGAAAACTCGCCACCATCGATCTGGTCCGAACCTGGACAAGGATGAGAACGCGATCAAAGCTAGGGATGCCATGTTGCACATGCGGTGAAACGGCGGGGCAGACTGTCATGCACCACGTTCGCCACGTTCGGAAGTTATCCCACAAACGGGAAGCAACGGGATTTAATCGCATTCTACGGGCAATCAACCGAAAACAAATTCCTGTCTGCACAATCTGTCATGGGAAAATTCACCGCGGAGAATATGATACCTTCAAACTCTCCGAGCTGGAATATATCCCGCGCTAGAAAACAAAGGTAGTGACTCTTGGAGAGCAGTGTGCGCTGAAAGGTGCAAGCACCTGTTCGGAGGGGAGGGGTTGGTGCTCTTGAGCAATCAAGACCTGGCCTCTTACCCTACTCACCCCGTACGGCTTGCTGTTTAAGCCGTATAAACGCAACAAAAGGTATAGCGCCATCAAACGCTATATTTTGTGGAACTATGACGTCAGATGTTGTTGTATCGTTACTGTGGGAATGTGGTATAATGTAGCTATGACGTCAGATGTTGTTGTATCGTTACTGTGGGAAGATTGTTTCCACCGACTGCAATATGTTAGTAGACGTCGATGTGGGAGCAAACCCTAGTGAGAATTTATGTTGGCAGCCTGTCGTATAACACGACAGATCAATTATGTTGGCAGCCTGTCGTATAACACGACAGATCAAGACCTTGTTGATCTGTTTGGGCAGGTTGGAGAAGTTGTCTCAGCGACAGTAATTACTGATCGGGATACCGGGCGCAGTAAAGGATTTGGTTTTGTAGAGATGAGTGACGATGCTGCGGCGCGCAAAGCCATCGACCAGTTCAATGGTACGACGCTTGGCGACCGGACCATCGTTGTCAATGAAGCCCGTGACCGGCGAGAGCAACAGCGCGGAGGCGGTCAGGGTTACCAAAACAGAGGCCGTCGCCAAGGTGGTGGTGGCTATCGAGATAGGGGCTACTAAGTCTACTGTCTCAATTGTTTGAGCAAACTACTCAGGAGAGAAGGTCAGCACATGTGCTGGCTTTCTCTTTTTCATTTTTCGCACGATCACTTTCAGTGTTGCGAGTCATGTCCTATTTCTATTGTTCTGACTCTTCTCTGCTGCTATACTGAATTACATATTTTAGTAATCAGCAAATACCCTGAAGGAGAAACATATGACCGTAAATATCAGCGACATTGAGAGTATCATTGCCCAGGAAAACGCCTGGCGGCAGACACAGACCATTAATTTGATTGCCAGCGAAAATACTCCCAGCGAGGCAGTGCGACGAGTACAGCTTTCTGATTTCATGGGGCGCTATGCCGAGGGGCATCCTAACGAGGGCGATAAAGTGAATCGCTATTACCAGGGGACGCGCTACATCGACGAGATTGAGAGCATGGCAACCAGGGAGATCATTGAACTATTTCGGGCCAGACAGGCAGATGTGCGCCCGATCAGCGGCAATGCTGCCAATACCGCCATCGCCATGGGCTGGCTGCGTGGTGGCGATACCGTTGTAGCGAACTCGACCGACGCGGGTGGACATATCAGTCATGGGCCTGTAGGTGTCTTTGGACGGCGTATTCAGAGCCGTGGCCAATCGCTCAAGCTGGGTGGTCCCAACTCTATCAACCTGCATTATTTGCCGCTCACCGAGGATCACTATCATATCGATGCGCAAAAGACTATCGAACTGATTGAGCGTGTTTCCCCACAACTGGTGGTTATGGGCAAAAGCCTGTTCCTTTTCCCTGAACCCGTTACGGAAGTGGCTGCTTTTTGCAAAACGAAAGGTATTCCTCTCCTCTATGATGGAGCGCATGTATTGGGATTGATCGCGGGCGGAGAGTTTCAGCAGCCCTTGCACGAGGGCGCGACCTGGATGACCGCCAGTACACATAAGACGTTCCCTGGCCCGCAGCGGGGCGTCATCTTAGGGAACATGGATGAAGAGGACGAGAAAAAATATTGGCCCGCCGCCGATCGCGGAGTGTTCCCTGGTACATCCAGTAACCACCATCTGTTCACACTACCCGCGCTGGTTGTAGCAACTCGCGAAATGCAGAAGTACGGTCGTGAGTACGCCACGCAAATCGTGCGCAATGCCCAGGCGCTTGGGCGCAACCTGGACGAACTCGGCACACCCGTCGAGGCGCGCGACTTTGGCTATACTAAGAGCCACATGGTCGCCGTCAACGTATCTCAATGGGGTGGTGGTGTCGAGGTTGCCAAACGTTTGGAAGTCAACGACATCATCGTGAACTACAACATGGTCCCCGGCGATGCTGACCCGCGCAACCCATCCGGGTTGCGTATCGGCGTCCCCGAAATGACCCGCTTCGGCATGGATGAGCGCGCCATGGGCGAACTAGCCCAGCTGATCCACGACGCGATTCGCGAGAAGAACGTGAAAGAACAGGTACACGCGCTGCGCGGGCGGTTCGTTGGGATGAAATATGTGTAAAGGAGTCAGGTAATCCAATGTTCCCTATAGGCCTTTGCTTATAGGGAACATTTTTCTTTTGCGGCTATCAAGGCAAGGCTTTGACTTTCTTCTCCTGCTCAGTATCTTTTTCGCCGGAATGCACGTCCAATCAATGTAAAAGCAAGTGCGTACAATGAGGGGAAGATAGATAGCATGCGTTCAGGGTATGTGCCAGAAGTGCAGAAGATAGCAGTATTACGAGCCAATCGTTTAGGAGATTTCATCTTTGCCTTACCGGCATTAGAATCCCTACGTTTCGCTTATCCCGAGGCAGAACTGGTGCTGTTAGCGTTGCCCTGGCATGCCTGCTTTCTTCGCCAGCGTCCCAGCCCGGTTAATAGAGTTGTTGTAGTTCCTCCCTGTGCTGGGGTAAGCGTCAAGCCGGGCGAAACAGAGGACAAAGACAGGTTGGAGCAATTTTTCCAGGCAATGCGGCAGGAGCAGTTTGATCTGGCCTGCCAACTGCATGGTGGGGGACACTATTCCAACCCTTTCATTGTACGCCTGGGTGCCAGAGAGACCGTTGGCTTGAAAGCGCAGGATGCAATAGCTCTGGATCGCTGGATTCCCTACCACTATTTCCAGCATGAGATCCTGCGCTATTTAGAGGTTGTTTCGCTCGTTGGAGCGGCTCCCCACTGCCACGAACCGCATCTCGCGGTAACAGAGCAGGATATCGTTGAGTTAGAATCCGTTCTTCCAGGGCAGAAAAGGCCACTGGTCGTACTCCATCCAGGAGCCAGTGATCCCAGGCGCTGTTGGCCGGCAGAGAAGTTCGCACGGGTTGGAGATACCCTCGCGGCCAGTGGCGCGAAAGTAGTTGTCACCGGCATGGAGCTCGAGCGGAAGATTGTTGAACAGGTAACCCAAACTATGCGAGCCGAGAGCGTGAATCTGTGTGGCTGCCTCTCGCTTGGCGCGCTGGCTGCTCTGCTCTCCAGAAGTTGCGTGGTCGTCTCCAATGATTCTGGTCCGCTGCACCTTGCTCACGCGGTCGGTGCCAGAACAGTAGGTATTTATTGGTGTTTTAATCTAATGAACGGGGCCCCACTCTCGCGGCTCCGCCATCGTCCTCTCGTGTCCTGGCAGCTCAACTGCCCGATATGTGGCTGCGATCATTCCCACGGCCATTGTTCCCATTCGGCTTCCTTCGTTAGCGATATTCCTGTTGAGGAGGTTATAGCCTCTGTACAAGATTTGATGGCTGAGTAACGTAATCCAAATTACGATGATTGATACTGCTGCAACAGGTCCATCAGCCACTGTTCGTCATGAATAGGTACGCCTGCTTTTTGTGCCTTAGCTAGCTTGGAACCTGCATCCTCGCCTACAATCAGGTGGCTTAGGTTTTTGCTCACACCGGTTGCAATTGTTCCGCCCAGGCGCACGATTGCCTCTTCAGCGGCAGGGCGTGTCATACTGCTGAGGCGCCCGGTGAGCAGGAAGGTCTGACCGGCGAGTGGGCCTTCGACCGTCTTTTGCTCCTCCTGCATATTCAACCCGGCCTGTCGCAGTCGTTCGATCAAGGCGCGGTTCTGTTCGTTCTGGAACCAGCTATAGACGCTCTGTCCAACAACAGGGCCGATGCCGGGGATGCTGCTGATATCGGCTTCGCTGGCATTCATCAGGCGATCCATCGAGCCGAAATGCTGGGCGAGAATCTGCGCGGTCTTCCCCCCAACGTGCCGGATATTCAAACCGAAGATGAGCCGGGCGAGGGAGCGGTGTTTGCTGGCTTCGATGGCATTGAGCATATTGTCGGCGCTTTTATCTTTGATGCCCTCCAGAGAAAGTAGCTGGTCGCGTGTCAGTGAGTAAAAATCGGCGACGCTTTTGACAAGGCCGGTCTCGACCAGTTGCTCGGACATCTTCTCACCGATGGTTTCGATGTCCATTGCTCCTTTTGAAGCGAAGTGGATAATGCCTTCGAGGTTGCGAGCCGGGCATTGCAGATTGGGGCAGTAGGCCATGGCTTCGTCTTGTGAACGCACAAGCGGCGTATCGCAGATGGGGCAGCGTTCCGGCAGGTGATACACTTCCTCTTTGCCGGTGCGCCGCTCGACGACAGGCTTCACCACCTGTGGGATGACCTCGCCCGCGCGCTCTACCAGCACCCAGTCACCGATACGCAGGTCTTTGCGCTGGATGTCACCCTCGTTGTGCAGTGTGGCGCGAGAAACGATTACGCCGCGAATATTGACGGGTTCGAGCAGCGCCCATGGGTTGACGGAACCGGTGCGACCGATATTGATGCGGATATCGAGCAGTTGCGTGGCAACCTGAATGGGCGGGTATTTGAAGGCGATGGCCCATCTCGGATCGCGTGCCACCGTGCCCAGTTCCTGCTGTTGCGCCAGGTCGTTAATTTTAATCACCACCCCGTCGATCTCATACGGCAGGTTAAAGCGTTCCCGCTCCCACTTTTTACAGTAGTCCATAACCTCGTCGAGGCTCTTTGCAAGCTGGATGTGCGGATTGACGGGGAAACCCCATTCGCGTATCAGTTGCAGTGCTTCCCACTGGCTATGAAAGTCCATGCCCCGCATATAGCCGATCTGGTAGCCGAAAAAGTCGAGATGGCGCGTGGCCGTGATGCGCGGGTCTTTCTGGCGTAACGAACCTGCTGCCGCGTTGCGTGGATTGGCAAACAGACGATTGTCGGTCATTTCTTCATTCAGCTTCTCGAAACTCTTGGTAGACATATAAATTTCGCCGCGTACTTCGACCTTATCGGGGATGCGCTCACCGCGCAGCTTCTGGGGGATGCTGCGAACGGTGCGTATATTGGGAGTCCAGTCTTCCCCTACCAGGCCATCTCCACGCGATGCTCCAACGGTGAGTTTGCCCTTTTCGTATGTCAGGGCCATCGCCAGCCCATCGATTTTAAGCTCGCAGACGTATTCAAATGCGGCGTTGGGGAGAATGTTCTGCGCTCGTTTATGCCAGGCTCGCAATTCCTCTTCACTGCGCGCGTTGGCCAGGCTCAGCATTGGAACGGGGTGGTGATGCTGTGGTACATCCTGCACAGGACCGGCTCCGACGCGCTGGGTGGGCGAATCGGGCGATTGTAGCTCTGGGTGATCCCGCTCGATGCCCTGCAGTTCGATCATCAACTGGTCATATTCAGCGTCCGTTAAGGTCGGGTTATCCTGGACATAGTAATGATAGTTGGCTTCCTCGATCTGGTGTCGCAATTGGGCGACGTGGGCGGCGAGAAGTTCTTCTTCGCTTGTGCCAGCCTGCTCTAATGGAGTTGTATCTTGTAATTCGGCCATGTGACTTGCTCCTGCTTAGCCTGTATTGGAGTGTTCCTGGTTCTCTGTACTATTCCATTTAGAAAGGCTGATAGTGGAATACTGTGGGTGAATCTTCAAACAAACCGTTGATATGACTTCGCCATTGTGGGAAGAGCGGTCCTCCCCGGAAACCCTGGGTGTGCGCTTCAAACGAGGTCCAGATATTGATGAGCATATACTGTCTGGGCTGCTCGATGCACCGTTCCACACGAGAAGAGATGCATTCTGGATGCTGGCGAATTGGCAATTTCTGTGACCATAAAAAAATAAATCCTCCATTTCTGAGATGTATCGTATCATAGCTGCGCAAGGTTGTACGGTATACCCTGCTACACCCCTTGCGAGACTCCCCAATCCGTCTGGAAAGTGCTCTGGAGCCTGCTCAGTACAGTGGCATCAGAAACAATGATGCCCAATTCACGGTTTTGGTCCAGCGATTGGCTGGAGATGTTTTCCGACCCGACGAAGGCTTTGACGCCATAAAATAAGCTCGCTGTGGACCACTCCCCGTCAGGGGAGTGGGAGGGAGTCGCACTCCTCCTTTATCGCGATGAGATAACCGTAGCCATCATTCCGTTGCAGGCGTGTGCAGTAGCGATAGCTGATGTCGGTGACTGTTCCCTTCTTCGTGGCAATTGTAAACCCTCCGCTAGCTTTCGCAGCCATGCGCCCTACGTGTACCCCAGAGTTCTTCAGATGCGCCGGTACAACAGCTCGCACGATATCGCCGGTCTGAAAATCATGTTTCGTGCTCTTTTTCTTGGCCTTGGTGCGTGGGAAGCCTCGTTTATCCATCCGGCACATCTGGCGATTCTGCTGACCCATTGCCCGAATCAGCCACGGACGAACGTGCTGCCATCGGAGAAGCTCTGGTGTCGATGGGCCAACATTCGCTGCATCCAGCCAGTGCGTTTTTGGAACCCCACGCCGTTTTCGATTCCACTTGGTGCGTCCGCCGGTACTTGTCTAGATGGGCAGTACAGTTCTCTTCAGGCGTTCGTAGAGCGCCCACCTCGTATTATTGGCGGCGGCAGCATCTTTAAGCGGGGCCTGCGCCTGCGCCTGGATATGGGGGAACCCGAATTCATGCGCTGTCTGGTTGCCTTTCTTCTGGTTGCACTTCTCACAGGCCAGCGTCAGATTACCCACCCGATGACTGCCCCCGCGCATTTTAGGCACGATGTGTTCGACTTGCAAGGGTATGCCCGTTCTCTTGCAGTACGCGCACTTATGGCCCCACTTGAGCAACAGGTATTCTTTCAACTCATAGCCCGCCAGGGCGCCGTGCTGGTATTCTGTTCCCTCAATTTCAGGATTCTGCAAGGCCTGGGTATCGAAGCGCGCCGCCTCGTACGAAATAGCACCCAGCGGGCACCACCGCGAAAGCCGCGCTACCCAGGTCTCGACGTTTTGAATGCGACTTTCCAGTGACGGGGGAAGCCAACCTGCGGGTCGTCGGCGATTGCGCCAACGTGGCCGCCGGTAGCGGGTATGGCGAGAACGACGTTCCCGACGGACTTCCCGCCGCTTGGTGAGCGCCTGATGGACCTGCTCACCGCGATGGGTGAGTTCGGCCGCCCACACCACTTCTCCCGTCGTGTCATTGACCACCGCCAGGCCGCTAGTGCGGCTTCCAGGATCGATCTTGACCCGTAATGGTTGCACAACGGCCTTGGGATGAGCCTCCCGCAGGATCAGCGTAAACGGAAAGCCCCGAAAGACCGCTGCCTTGTTTTGCTTGAGCAGGAGACGGGCACGAGCAGGCGTACAAGGCATCAAAGGCCGTCTCTGTTGATCAAGTACGAATACACGTGACATTGTTCGTCCCTTTCATGCGCCTGTGGGGGTCTCGTAATGAGACTGCTTTCACCTGTTGCCAGATGAAGTAAAGGTGTCCTCGCCCCTGTTTGCCCGTGGTTTCCTCTGGGTTTCAACGACACTGACTCGAACCCTGTCCGTCTGTTTAATCGTTGATCGCAGTGTTCGCGACTGGACCGGCATCGCGAAGTGCCTATACATTCACGGGAAACGGCTACCAGGACTAGCCTGGTGGGCTGCTCACGTTCAGGGCTTCGTTCTTCACAAGCCCATCACCTCTTGGTGATAGGGTACGTGACCCACAACGATGATTTTGGCAGCGTGCGTGGGTCCAGCGAAGTTGGTGTTGGCACGCTACCCGGTGGAGATCATGGCTCTATGTCCAGACACGAGCCGCTTCGATCCGCGCTTCAAGCAGCCGATCGGCCAGGGCACCTGGAGGATGATCCAGTCGGTAGATGCGTACCGTTACCATGATGCCTCCTTTTTCACAAGAAGGATAGCACATTCGTTCCAGGTGTGCAAGGGTCGTGCCTCAAGCCTCAAGACGAGACAGGCTGCCTGTGGGCAGGGGTGCTTTCATCCGACCGACTGACCAAAATGTTAGATTCGTTAAACTGCGCCGTCGTGTGGTTCCAATCGGCGTTAAAGATGCTGATAGCTTATGGTATTACTAACTGTACCTGATACCCGTCTCATTTTGTCGCAAGTATTCGCGCCTCAAGGGTAGGGTTGCCTCTGTAAATACTGGTTGGGTTACGTATCTTCTCACCTGCCTCTCTAGCAGGGCGATTATACCAAATGCACTACACCAATACTTCCCAAATTTCGGAAAGATCGTTTATGTCAAACGCATCGAGAAGTAGCCCTATGGTTAGGTAGGCATTCTCAATGATGCCGATGCACGTATCCCCTATGGAGAGAATGATCGTTACCGTTATGGTGTCGCTGTCCGTATCTTTCTGAACTACGGTAACGCGGGCTTCTGGATGACAGGTAAAGACTACTTGTTGTCCTGTGTCTATGGTGTGTCCTATCTCCTGGTAGCTGTAAACTTCTTTCATGGTGCTTCGCCTTTCTCCTGGTCTGTTCTATTTTCTAGGTAACTGTTTCGGTCAACGGTTATGTCTGTGATGCCCTGCTTATATGCTTGTTTTAGATCGTCTCTCAACCGTCCTACAGCGTCTTTGATTTTTGGTGGTGGAACACAATGAACAGTGAGAAATCGAGCAAGTTCTATCATTTCTCGCCAAATGTACTGGCGTTGGTCTTGGTTTAACCGTTGACTCATAGCTTTCTACACTCCTATGAGGATCAGAAACTTGATATGGTAGAAGTCGGGGAGGTTCTGTGTTTGAGAAATTGTGACACGTGACACAGAACCAGTTTTCAAAAGATACGCTCTCGCCTGCGCTGGCGTATCTCCAGCTATTCTCTCGGCTAGAAACTGCTCGTAGTCCTGGCTCAAATGGTAAACCCATAGACCATGTAGCGAAACGGTAAAGGGTAAAACACTGGTGACGTTTATTTGTATGTCGCCTTCAAGCATATAATTTCTTCCTGGGCGTGTGGTAGTGAAAACTGCTGTTGCTTTCTGTTGAAGATCGTCCTGGCTATAGGCTATACCTTCGCACGTCTTTGAGGCGTTTACTGTAACCTCTCGCGCTTCTTCTCCTATCTGGTGATTTGGAGTGGTTTTGAAAGTACAGGTGGTGGTTTGGAGTGCTTCACCAGATCGCAAAAGAAAGAGGTGTGTTATTGCCTGTGTGAGTTGCTGTTGTAGCTTTGCGCTACTGCTTGAAAGTCTCTCGCATCTCTTCCTCCTGAAAATTGGCTATTCTTCACCAGCACGCCATTAGAAACAGTTGTGTTTATATCATCTGCTACGATATTGCTTTGATTGCCTGTAGTAAGAGTGTGAGCCGTTACCGTCGCCTCTGCAAACTGAGGCGGGGAAGCTTTTGGTATGGTGATTGTTTCATCAGTTGCAACCAATATGCCGTCTGCTCCTGTGAAAACAGTTCCTATGGGTATTATCTGCGTGGTGAATAATCCATTGTAAAAGGTCAAGGTTCCTGTTGCTCTTCTCGCGTCCTGGTGGCCTTTGCCTGTGGTTGGTGCGGTTAACGATTTTGAGAGGGTGACAGGTGGGAGCGTTCTGGTTGAAATTGCAAGCTGTGTTGTTACGCTGACGTGTTTTGAAATGGGTACAAGGTCAATAGTGACTGTTGGGTTGGTTATGAGGGCGATGAGCGAACCGATAATGAAAGACAAAACAAAAACATACATCAGGATGATAGCCTGTGTCTCTTCCCGCGTCGTGAGTTTCGGTAACGGTTGGGTTGGGATTTCCGAAACCGCTTCAAAAAATATCTCGTCTGCCTCTTCTTGGGAAAGTGGCTCACTCTCGGTATTGGCAAGACTTGTTATGGGTTCTGTAGGCGTAAGAGGTGGTCTGCTTGCTTTCTCTTCTACTTGCATGGTTGCCTCTCTTCACGAAGCAAAGGAGCGAGTCGTACCTGTAAGGCTATATCGCTCCAATCGACTTCTTGCAACGCTGCCATTGCTAACTCGCCGCCAAGTTGGTTCATGGTTGTCTCAGGCAGCCATTCAAACCACTCGTTGAGCTGGTCGAGAACACAAGTTTTCAGCCTGTGGGTGTTCACCCTGAAAGCCTGCGCTTCTGACAAGAATGGCTGGTACTGCTTGCCCATCATGGCGGAGAGTTCCTCGAGCAGTTCAGGGGAATCGGTTATCACATCCTAAACGGCTTGCGTGAATGTGTTCATGTTTGGCCTTTCCCCGCATGGGAAAGCGGCATTGCTGCCGCTTCCTCTCTTGTTATTGCTGTGTGGTGGAAAACGTCTTCCCGTTGTTCACAAGGCAGATGATTTTGTCACTGCCTTGTATGTGGATGTTCAGATCAGGCTTCCCGTCTCCGTTGCAGTCTTCAAAACTCAGGGTAACAGGTACAAGGTCTTGCCCTGCGCCAAACAAGGTAGGGGCGTTATAGATTTGCGAGTGGGCGGTGTCTCCCCCTGGTATCTCAATCACGCTTATTTTGCCGTTCAGGTTGAGAGCAATGAAGTGACTTGGGTGACTTGGGCTATCCTCATGACCGACAACAGCGTCGGTCTGGTAGGTGCGCGGTCTGCCATAATGCCAGTCGTCTTGCGTCACACTCCACCAGCTTGAAAGCGCACTAAAAGACAACCAGCCAAGTATCATGGCAAACAAGCCGAGTCCCACAAACACTGACCAGTGAAAGCGGGTTCTCTTGAGGCGTTGGGTTGGCTTTGCAGGTGCGCGTACTACTACCGTTGTTCTACGCCTGGGCGGGTCGTCGGGATAGTCTCGTTCAACTTCCTCAACCGTTCGGCGTTTTCCTGGCCGAATGATCTGTTGGGACAGATACGGCGCGTCTTCACCGTGTAAACCTGGGGTATGCCCGACCCGATGCGGGCTTGCTGGAGGATAATCCTGCGTCTGTCTGGTAGCAAGTTCTTCGGCTGTTGCGCTTCGTCGTTTTGTAACAGGTGGGAAAGGCGGTTCGTATTGTGGCATGACTATACCTCTCTTCCCTCTTCATCAATGAGGTTGGCCGCTTCTCTCAGCGTTAAATTTCCCTCAAGGATATTTCCTAACAGCCTTTTTACTTCCTGCTGTCTTGAGTGACATTGACAGGTAGCGTCCCTACAAAAAGGCTGTTCTAAGGAATGGAAATAGTACACGGGTATCGTCTGTACGGGTCTTGCGGTATCCGTTACCTGCGGCGATAGGAGCGGGTACTCTGTCAGTGGTAAGTGAAACGGTGTGCTGCCTTGCATTGCTTCCTCTCTTTGATTGACAGGCAAGGCTAGACAATTTATACTGTACCTAGACCTTAGCCCGTCCTGGCAGCAAAAACGGCATAGTAAGCCGCTCTGCTGCCACTGTGTAACAACAGCACTACAAGGGACGATAATTGGTA
>WNGQ01004537.1_pt1 | contig 13771 bp, 9 predicted proteins | sample 5407661 | NCBI WGS metagenome assembly WNGQ01 (sample SAMN13153382, study PRJNA577476) | soil metagenome | isolation source: 60 cm soil or saprolite under Garry oak tree replicate 2 | place: USA:California | collected 2016-06-15
ACGCCCCACCGTCCAGGCGGCCACGAAGGCCCCGAAGGCGAAGAGGTTGCCGTGGGCCAGATTGACGATCCGCATGACGCCGTAGATGAGGCTGAGCCCGCCCGCGATGAGGAAGAGCACGGCCGCGTAGAGCAGCGAGTTGAGGACGTGGATCAGGAGCGTGTCCATGGCTCGCTACGATGCCTCAATTCAGGGAGCGGCATCAACCCGAAACTGCGCCACCGCCACCTCGGGGTTGACCCAGTTCTCGCGCAGGGCGAGGGCCACGAGGGCGGTGTACGCCCCCGGCTTGAGCCGGCCCTTGAGATTGACCACGAGCCGGGCGCCATCCCGCTCACGCGACAGGCCGGCGTCGGCCACCCCGCCGTCGGCGCCGACGATGACGTAGCGGCAGACAGGCACGCTCGCGGGGTCCTCGTCGGAGACCGGCTTGCCCAGCGGCTCCCTCACGATGCGGTACTCGCGCAGGAAGCTCTCGACGCGCTCGATCTCGGGAAAGATTTCGAGGCGATCGCCGCGCGCGGCGAGCCGGGCGACGAAAGCCCGGCGCGGGATCGAGAACCGGTCGTAGGTACCAACCCCGTTCGGGTTGGTGATGTCTCGGAACACCTGCAGGATCACCCCGCGCTCTGACCATTTTTCGAGCAAGTACGAGCCGCTCGTGACCAGGAAGTGTCCGCGCCGGGCGTAGAAGTTCTTGAGCGCGGTCCACCGGGTCTGCGCCTCGTCCGCCGTGACGAGCTGCTTGAGAGCGGGCGGGATCCACGCCTGGGCGGCGAAGCCGCCGACCAGCGCGGCGAGGGCTTCCTTCGTCTTCGCGTCGCGCGCCAGATCGAGCCACGGCACGCCACGCCGCTTCGCTTCGCCCGGCGAGAAGGCTGCGAGGCCACGCTTGGCGGCCTCGTCCATCAATGCCAGCACGTGCCAGGGCACCGGGCTCCAGGGCGGCGCAAGCGCGGCCAGCCGCTCGGGCTCCAGGCCCCCGATGTTGAGGTAGACCTCGATGACCGGAACGACGTAGGTGAAGGTGACGTCGCTGTATCGATTCACTTCGGTGTCGACCTTGAGCACCCGGAACCCGGCCAGCCCTTCGCGGATCTGGGCCGTCGCGGCTTCCAGCGCGGGATCCACGCTCCCGCCGCCCCCCTTCGCGCCCCAGCGGTAGGCGAAGCTGTAGGCGTAGACGGCATCGGCCGGCGTCATCCGCGTGCTGTCGTGAAAGGCGGAGGCCACGAGGCGGAACGTGACCCGGGCCCGAGCGCTCCTGCCCTTGCCGACCTCGCGCAGGAGGCCGGTCCCGGGCTCGGGGATGAGCGCGTCCGAGGGAATCTCCACCTCCGAGGTCGGCGGCCGCGTGACCGTGGCGATCCGCACGCGGTTGGGCACCCAGCCCGCGCCGTACGGCGAGGGTAGCAGGGCCGGGTCGCCGAGCGCGGCCCACAGCAGCCGGCCCGCGGGGTCGGAGAAGCCCGCTATGGGATTCCACGCCGCGGCGGCCTTGGTCGCGATCCCAAGCCTCAGCCAGCCGTTCCACGGGAAGTCCTTGAGCTTGACAGTGCGGAGGAAGATGGCGGAGTTGAATCCGGTCTGCGAGTCCCAGCTGATGTTCTCCACGCCCTGGGAGAACTCCGCGTTGAAGTACTCGCGGCGGACCGTGTAGCCCAAGACCACCCGCTCGCAGCCCGCCGTCAGTCGCGAGACGAGCTGGCGCTCGAGCTCGATCCGGGTGGTGGGGCTGTCGTAGGCGCCGGCGACGAGCCGACGGTAGAGCGCGTCCACGGCCTGGCGGCCCGCGGTGTCGCTCGGGGCGCGGGCGTCGAGCAGGTAGGCGTGAAACCAACCATCCTTGAGCCACGGAGGGCCGAGCCAGCCGCCCAGGCTCAGGCCATGAGCGGCTAGGAGGCCTTCTGCGTCGATTTCCTCGACGGTGGCGTCCCAGTCCTTGGCGCTCCTGGCCGGCGCCTTCACGAGCCGCTCGGCCAGCGGGCCCTTGGTCTGGACCCGCAGCGCCACGCCCGATCCACCCGGTGCGGCGGCATAGGCCTGCCGCGCGGACTGAGCCAGGTCGAAGTGCTCGAGGTAGTCCATGTCGTAGGGCGTGACGGGGTACGGATGAGGCACGTAGAGGCCCGGAGCTGCGCCGAGACTCTTGGCGGTGCGGCGCGCGGCCTCGCAGCGGCTCTCGCGGCTGGCCGCGACCGGGGAGGCCGGATTGAAGGTCATGACCAGATAGCCGCCCAGCGACTCGACGGGCTTGACGTCGCCCGGGGCGCGGCCACCCGCGAAGGGGTCGGCGCCGACATAAGCATGGATCTTGGCGCTCTTGAGCTGCGATGCCGCCGCCGAGGGCGCCAGCGTTTCGAGCCGGATCTCTTGCGGGTAGTAGCCGGGATAGAACGGCAGCTCGTGTCCGGCCCCGGCGGGAACGGCCCAGAGCAGGCAGAAGAAGACAAGGACGAGCCTGCGCCCGACGGGCGCATCTCGATGAGACCGCGGACATCTCATGAACGTGAGAAAGGGGGAGGGGGGCGGTTCCTGTCCCCCTCCCCCGAACCCGTGAGCAGGGATGCTAGAGCTTGACCGTGGGCCAGGTCTTGTCGATCCAGGTATAGGTCCGAGTGTCGTCACCGGTCGGCGCCGGCCACCCCGGAGGCGCCGTGATGTTGCGGATCGGGATCGTGATGATCCGGTTGGGATCGAGGATCTGGAACGGGTAGTCTGGCGAGTTCATGCTGAACCCGGTCATGGCATCCTTGTAGCCTTGGTGGTTGTCCGGCCGGATATGGATGTAACCCGCCGGCCCGGAGATGGACGCCCCTTCCAAGAGGCTGATGAGAGCCTCGTCGTCGGGCCACCCACCCATCAGCTTGTTGGCCTTCTCGATCGTCTGCTTGAGGAGCATGAGCGTCGTGTACGCGCCTTCCGCCTGGAAGTTCGGGTACTCCTTCCACCGATCGAAGTACTTCTTCACGAACGACGAGTTCAGCGTCCAGCGATCCTGCGGCGGGTAGTTGAAATAGTAGTTGGAGTGGACACCCGCGATGGCGCCCTCCGGGTGGTCCTTGCCGATGGCGTGTGGGGCCACGCCGAAGGCGATGGTGCTCGTGAACTTCATCTTCTTGAACATGTCGTAACGCAGGGCCTGCTTGTACATGGCCACGTAGTCGCCGCCCCATACCGAGGAGACCAGCAGGTCCGGCTTGGCCGCGATGGCCTTGGTGATGTGGGACGTGAAGTCCGTGCTGAACAGCTTGGGCCAGCCTTCGGAGACGACCTGGGCGCCCGGAACCATCTTCTTCATCACGATGTTGAAGTGCGCGAAGGCGTTGCGCCCGTACGTGTAGTCGGGATGGATGTGGGCGATCCGGCGGGTCTTGGGCCAGGTCATGGCGGTCGCGACGGCCGCCGTCACGCCGTCGGCCGACTGCATGTTCGTGATGCGGAAGATGTAATGCGGGTTGGGCACGACCTTGTCGAAGAGGAAGTCCGTGCAGCCGTCCACGAAGATCGTGAGCAGCTTGAGCGACTCGGCCTCGGGCCCGAGGGCCGGCGTGGTGCCGCTCGAGATGACCCCCGTGAAGACGTCGACCTTCTCCGAGAGCTTCATCCGACGCATTTCCTTCACGCAGGCGTCGGTGCCCGCCGCCTCGTCGGCCTTGATGGTCTCGATCTTGCGCTTGCCGAGCAGACCGCCCTGCGCGTTGATCTCGTCGGCTGCCAGCATGTGGCCCTTGTAGGAGGGCTCGCCGAGCACCGCTCCCGGCCCGGAGAAGAAGGTCATGTGGCCGACCTTGAACGGCGTATCGGGGATGTTGCCCTTCGGCTGCGCTTCGGCTCTGCCGATCAGGGTCGGGCCTCCGACCAGCGGCGCGGCGGCCGCGGTCGCCGCTGCGCCGACCGTCACGCCGAGCCGGCCCAGGAAATCACGACGGGATACCTCTGCGGCCATATGGAGTCCCTCCTTCATTGGGTGGACAGTTTCGAGGCCAGGGTAGAGCAAGGCGATATTAGCCGGGGTGGAGGCCAAGCTCAAGGTATAACCACGGCGGGCGGGCCAGGCTCGGCGCCAAGCGGCTCAGGGGAGAGGGCCTCGCGCCCTGGGCCGGCCTCCGCCTATAATCGGACCGGCAGGATGAACGGGATATGCGGGCGATCGGGCTGGTGCTTCGAGGTATAGGGGCGGCCGTGAGGTCACGGCCCTGGCTCTTCTGCACGGTCGCGTTGGGCGTCCTCGTCCTCGACCTCCTGGTGCCGCCGCTCGTCCTCACCGTCGCCCGCAAGCCGGTCACCGCCTTCACCATCAACCCCTTGCTGCCCACTCTGCCCGGCTACCTCGTGTCCGGGCCTGGGTCGCTCGGGGAGCGCCTCGCCAAGGCCTGGGGTCTGGCTCTCTTCTGGTTCTCCGCGGACAACTCGTTCGGACTCGAGTGGGGCTTCGCGGTGACGACGGCGGACCTCGCGCGCTTCGCCCTTATGTCGCTCCTCGTGGCACTGTACTTCGCGCTCTGGATGGAGCGCCGCGCTCGGTTCGCCGTCGTCCCGTGGGGTCGCCGAGCCGGCGGAACGGGAGGCGTGCTGGGCGCCCTCGGCGGCGTCTTCGGGCTGTCCACCGGCGGCTGCACGGTGATGGGCTGCGGCGCGCCCGTGCTCCCGGTCATCGGGCTCGCCTTCGTGGGCCTGAGCAGCACCACGATCAAGTGGATGTCTGAGCTGTCCGCGTTCGCAACCGCAGCGGTGCTGATCGGTCTCGCCACGGCTGTCCTCTGGCTCGGCTGGCGAGTGGGCGCCCGCGACGCGGCACGGCCGGGCTAGCCCACCCCATCGACGCCCGGTGTACACTCGCCGGGTGATCAGCCGTCCGTTCGGAATCACCGGCGTCGAGGTCGCCGTCGTAGGCCAGGGCACCTGGCACATGGGCGAGGACCGCAAGCTCAGGAAGGATGAGATCGCCGCGCTGTCCCTCGGGCTCGACCTCGGCCTGACCCACATCGACACGGCCGAGATGTACGCCGACGGGCGCGCCGAGGAGATCGTCGCCGAGGCCGTGGCGGGCCGGCGCCACGAGGCCTTCATCGCCACCAAGGTCATGCCCTCGAATGCCTCCTACCGAGGCACCATCGAGGCGTGCGAGCGCTCGCTCAAGCGCCTGCGCACGGACCACGTGGATCTCTATCTCCTCCACTGGTGGAGCGGGCGGCACGCCATCGCCGACACCATGCGGGCCATGGCCGAGCTCTGCGCCGCGGGAAAGACGCGCTTCGTCGGGGTCAGCAATCTCGACGTCGCCCAGATGGAGGCCGCCCAGGGCGCGCTCGGCGGGATCCGCCTCGCCTGCAACCAGGTCCTCTACCACCTGCGCGACCGCGCCATCGAGACGGACGTGCTCCCGCACTGCGAGCGCGAGCGGATGGCCGTGGTCGGCTACACGCCGCTCGCCCGCGGCGGATTCATGCGGGGGGCGGTGGCGGACATCGCGAAGCGCCTCGGCAAGACGCCGCGCCAGGTCGCCCTCAACTTCCTCACGCGCCGGCCCGCGCTCTTCACCATCCCGAAGGCGGCGCGACCCGAGCACGTGCGCGAGAACGCGGGCGCCTTCGACTTCACGCTCACGCCTGAAGATCTCTCGGCCGTGGACGCCGAGTATCGGAGCTAGACATGCCCCCTGCCTCGACCATCGGACAATCGCTGCCCCGCGTGGACGGAGGCGAGAAGGCCGCGGGTCTCACCCGCTTTGCCGCCGATCTCGTTCAGCCCGGCATGCTTCATGCGCGGCTCGTGCTCTCGCACCATGCGCATGCGCGCGTGCTCAAGGTGGATGCGCGCGCGGCTCGGGCGGTGCCCGGCGTGGTTGGTGTCTTCACTGGGCGCGATCTGCCCCTGCCCCACCAGGATCCCTCGGACCGCAACCGCTGCCCGCTCGCCCTCGATCGGGTACGCTTCGTCGGCCACCCGGTGGTCGCCGTGGTCGCGGAGAGCGAAGCCGTGGCCGAGGACGCCGCCGCTCTCGTCGAGGTCGAGTACGAGATCCTGCCCGCGGCCGTCGACGCGCTCGAGGCCATGCGTCCCGAGGCGCCCCTCGTGCGCGAGCGCGCCGGTGAGGGCGATGACGCCGAGCTGGGTCAGCACGGGGCGGCCGGCGGAGGCTCCACCCTCACGGAAGCGCTTCCCCCCAACGTCGCGAGCACGCAGCACTTCACTCGCGGTGACATCGTCAAGGGCTTTGCCGAGGCCCACGTCGTGATCGAGCGCACCTACCGCACGAGCATGGTCCACCAGGGCTATCTCGAGCCCCGCGTGGCCGTCGCCTCGGTGGACGCCCTCGGCAGTGTCACGGTGTGGACCACGACGCAGGCGCTCTTCTACACGCGCTCGGAGGTGGCCGAGGCGCTCGGACTGCCCGAGCATCAGGTGCGCATCGTGGCCACGCCGCTGGGCGGCGGCTTCGGCGGCAAGTTCGTGCTTCTCGAGCCTCTGGCCGCCGCATTGACGGTGGCGCTCAAGCGTCCGGTGTCCCTGGTGCTCACCCGCACCGAGGAGTTCCTGACCACGACGCCGGCGCCGCCGAGCGTCTTCGAGCTCAAGACCGGAGTGGCCAAGGACGGCCGGCTGACCGCTCTCCAGGCGCGGGTCATCTTCGATGCAGGCGCCTTCACGGGCGCGCCCCTGGGCATTGCCTGCCTCATGCTGGGGAGCTGGTATCGACTGCCCCACATGGACATCCGCGGCTACGAGGTGCTCACCCACAAGCCCGGCAACGGCGCCTATCGCGCGCCGGGCGCCGTCCAGGCCGCCTTCGCCCTCGAGTCGCAGATGGACGACATGGCGCGGGCGCTCGGCATGGACGCGCTCGACTTCCGCCTGCTCAACGCCTCCGACGAAGGCGACCTGATGGCCAACGGCAACAAGTGGCCACGCATCGGGCTGCGTCCCTGCCTCGAGAGGCTCAAGTCGGAGCGCGATCAGCGCAAGGCGGCGGCACCGTCGCAGGGCCGGCTCCGGCGCGGCGTGGGCGTGGCGCTCGGCGGCTGGCTGGGCGGGATCGAGCCGGCCAATGCCGTGTGCCGGCTGGAGCGCGACGGCACGATGTCCATCATCGTCGGCACGGTGGACATGAGCGGCACCAACACCACCTTCGCCCAGATCGCTTCGGAAGCCTTCGGCCTGGACCCAGGTCTGATCCGCGTGGTCAATCCCGATACGGAGGCAGCCCCGTACGCCGGGTCGAGCGGCGGCAGCAAGATCACCTACACGGTCGGCGCGGCCGTGGAGAAGGCGGCCCGCGACGCGCGCCAGCAGCTCTTTGCCATCGCGGCCAAGCACCTGGAAGCCGCCGTGGAGGACCTCGAGATGGTCGACCGCGCCATTCAGGTGCGCGGCGTGCCGAGCAAGGCCGTGCCCATCGCCGAGCTCGCCAAGGCCTCCATGCAGTTCGGCGGCAAGTACGAGCCGGTCTATGGCCGCGGCGCGACGGCGACCATCGTGCGCTCTCCCGCCTTCGCGGCCCACCTGGCCGAGGTGGAGGTCGACACGGACACGGGGCACGTGCGCGTGCTCGATCACGTCGTCGTGCAGGACGTGGGGCGCGCGCTCAATCCCGCGGCCATCGAGGGGCAGATCCAGGGCGCGGCCGCCCAGGGCCTCGGCTGGGCGCTTCTCGAGCGCATGAGCTACGATCCGCAGGGCCAGCTCCTCTCGGCCACCTTCATGGATTACGCCATGCCGGGGAGCGAGCAGGTGCCGCCGGTACGCGCGGTGCTCGTCGAGGTACCGTCGGAGCACGGCCCCTTCGGCGCCAAGGGAGTGGGCGAGCCGCCCGTGGTCGCCGCCCCCGCGGCCATCGCCAATGCCGTGAGGGACGCCACGGGGCATCGGTTCACGGAGCTTCCCATCACCACCCAAGCGGTGCGGCACGCCGTTGGAGAAACACGATGAGACTCGGCATCTCGCTCACGAGCAGCCACACCGTCAAGGATCCTCACGAGGGCGCGCGCTGGATGATCGAGCGCGCGGTCGCCGCGCAGCGCGCCGGCCTCGATTCCCTCTTCGTGGGCGATCATCACGCGACGCCGGGCGTGTACTACCAGAACGTGCCCATGATGGGCCGGCTGCTTGCGGAGTGGAACGACAAGCCCGCGGGCTGCCTCTTTCTTCTGCCCCTGTGGAACCCCGTGCTCATCGCCGAGCAGGTCGGCACCCTGGCCGCCATCGCGCGCGGGCGCTTCATCTTCCAGTGCGGCCTGGGCGATGGCCAGGCGCAGTTCCTCGCCATGGGCGCCAACATCAAGCAGCGCCCATCCGCTTTCGAAGATTCCTTCGACCTCGTGAAGCGTCTCCTCGCCGGCGAAACGGTGTCTTCGCAAGGGCGCTTCGTCGTGGAGAATGCGCAGGTGGCCCTGCGTCCCGTCCAGCCCGTCGAGTACTGGATCGGCGCGAGCGCCCGACCGGCCATCGACCGCGCCGCGCGCATCGCCGATGGCTGGCTCGCCTCGCCCGGGCTCACCTTCGAAAAGGCGCGGGAGCAGATCGGCTGGTATCTGGATGGCTGCGCCAAGCACGGCAGGAAGCCGACGGCGGTGGCAATCAGGCGGGACATCTACGTGGGCGAGTCGGCGGCAGAGGCGGAGGCGGTCGGTCAGGGCATAGTCAAGGCCGGCTATCGCGGCTTCGACCCTGCCGCCCTCGTGTGGGGCTCGGTCGAGCAGGTGGTGGAGAAGTTCCGCGCCTTCGTACCCCTCGGCTACACGGACATCATCGTCCGCCACCTGACCAACGACCACGCCAAGGTCCTCGGCTCCCTCTCCCGTCTCGCCGAGGTCCACCGCGCCCTTCAACGCTCGTAAAACCTCGATAGCCGCTCGTCCTTCGCTCAAAGGATGCCTGCCGACAATGTGCCGAGCAGGGCCGGGGGCATCCCCCGTGGACCACACTGACTCGCGACCCGCTGCGGCCACTCGCAAGGGGCCACGAGACTCAGGTCTCTTCCTTCGGCAGCGCGCAGAAGATATGGATTCCCCACCTGTTGGCACGACGCGCTGTCAGGCGGCGAACTTGGCCTCCCGGCGGCTCGGGTCGTACAGCGTCTGCGTCTTGAGCATGACGATGAGCACGGCGAGGAGGCGGTCGGCCACGCCGCGCAGCGCGCGGCCTTGGCTGTGCCCGCGTGCTCGGAGGCCCTCATAGTGCTGCCGCGTGGCCGGATCATGACGGGCCGCAATGAACGCCCAGTAGTACAGGGCGTTGCGCAGCCGCGGATTCCAGGCGTAGCGCATGGGAACCCCGCGCTGCTTGCCGCTCTGACGGGTGACGGGCGCCGCCCCTCCCTAGGCGCGAAGGCGGTGGTACGCTCGGGCGGCGAGGAGCTGCGAGGCTTCGGCAAGCATCGTGGCGGCGACGACTCGCCCGACTCCCGGGAAGGACCGGAGGATCGTCACGTCACGATGCCCCTGTTGCTGTCCCGCGGCGGCCAGGACCGCCAGCAGGGTCTCCACCCGCTGCGCGCAGGCCCGCCGCTGCGTCGCGATGAGTTCGAGCCGCGGCAGCCCGAGGGCGATGTGTTCGGTGGCCGCTTCGAGGGTGCCGGGCGCCACCGTGAGCGGGGTGCGGCGCAGGACGGTCAGGACCTCGTCCGCCGTCCGCCGGCGGATTCGATATTCTCGGAGCAAGGCGGCCCCGGGGCCGCGCCGCCGTCGCGCCGCGGCCGTGGGCGTCGGTAGCTGCGTGAGCAGTGCCCAGAACCAGGGCTCATCGGCGGCGGGGCAGAGCTCCAGAGCCTGGGGATAGAAGCGCAGCAGCTGCTCGCGCAGCCGATTGGCCAGCCGGCGGAGCGCCTCACTCAGTTCGGCCTCGATCCGCGTGAGCTCGCGCAACTGCACCACCTGGGGATCGTCGACGTGCAGCCGCCGAAAGGCCGGCCGATCCGTGAGCAGGGCCGCGGCCAGTACCTGCGCATCGCGGCGGTCGTCCTTGGCCCCGGCCACCGTGTCGCGATCGCGAAACCGATCCATCTGCCGCGGGTTCAGGGCGTACACGGCAAAGCCGCGCTCCCGCAACGTGTCGACGACGGCGCCGTGCGGTACCTCAATCGCGACCGCCACCGTACCTGGCGCCGCGAGTTCGGCCAGCCAGCTCGCCAACGCGTGCAAGCCGGGACCGTCGTGGGCCCCGCCGCGTTCACCCCGCAGACCCCGGGCGGTATCCAGCACCGCGACCTGATGCGTTTGATTACCCCAGTCCACGCCGACATAGAGCGCATACGTAGGCTCCGGCATCGCGGGCTCCTTTCTCTCGCCAGGCTCAACGACAGTGCCCACTCCCAACCTGTACTGGCGCTCTTGGCGCAATTCCCCACGGGATGTTGCACTGCCTGCCTCGCTGGGGCGCAATTCCATATCGGGTGCTCTCCGCCACAGGGTCCGGGCGGCGCTCCCAGCGAAGTCCCCGGTTGAGTCGATTCAAGGGTACAGGGTCCACGGGGGAAGTGCCCCGCCCCCACTCGGCTCCCGCCCGCCGAATCGCACGGCAAACCACCTGGTCCTTGCAGTGCCGCGGGACTTGACCGAGCGTGAGGGCGGGGCCGGGGGGGCACCCTCGCTAGACCCGTATCTTCTGCGCGCTGCCGAAGCGGAAGACCAGAGTCTCGTGGCCCCTTATGAGAGGACGAAGCGGGATGCGGGTCAGCGTGGTCTAGTGAGGGTGCCCCCCGGCCCCTCCCGCCAATCGACGAAAGAGCTACTCGCGGAACTTGTTGACGATGGGGAGGCGCCAGTCTTTGCCGAAGGCGCGGGGGGTGATCTTGATGCCGATGGCCCCCTGCCGCCGCTTGTACTCGTTGCGGTCGACCATGGCGATCACGCGCTTGACCGTCTGCGCGTCGAAGCCGCGCGCCACGATGTCGGCCACGCCCTGGTCCCCCTCGACGTAGCATTCCAGGATGGCGTCCAGCTCGGCGTATGGCGGCAGGGTGTCCTGGTCCGTCTGGTCCGGGCGCAGCTCGGCCGAGGGCGGCCGCGTGAAGACCGTCTCCGGGATCAGCTCGCGCCGCGCCCGCGCGTTGGCGTGCTCGCTCAGCTTGTAAACGAGCGTCTTCGGGCAGTCCTTGATGACCGCGAAGCCCCCCGCCATGTCGCCGTAGAGCGTGGTGTATCCGACGGCGATCTCGCTCTTGTTGCCGGTATTGAGCACGAGCCAGCCGAACTTGTTCGAGAGCGCCATCAGGTAGTTGCCCCGGATGCGCGCCTGGAGGTTCTCTTCCGTCACGTCTTCCTTGAGTCCCTTGAAGGCCGCGGCCAGGGCGCGCTTGTACGCCTTGAGCACGCCCGTGATGGGCACGCGCAGCATGTCGATTCCGAGGTTCTTGGCCAGCCGGGCGGCGTCCCGCCGCGTCCCCAGCGACGAGAAGGGCGAGGGCATGGTCACGCCCGTGACGTTCGCGGCCCCGAGGGCGTCCACCGCGATGGCCGCCACGAGGGCGGAGTCGATCCCGCCGCTCAACCCGATGACCACGTGCTTGTAGCCGATCTTGGTGACGTAGTCGCGTGTGCCGAGGACGAGGGCCTGATAGATCTCCTCGACGGGCTCCAGGGCCTGGATCTCGTGGGCGGGCGGCTTGGGCTTCTCGCGGAGGGGCAGCGAGGGCAGGGAAATGCGCGTGGGCCCCGCCGCGCGGAGCTTCTCCTTGCGCCGGCGGGAGTCGTGCAGGCGCGCGCGGAAGATCTCGTCGAGATCGAGGTCGGCCACCACGAGGTCTTCCTCGAAGGCCCGGCCGCGCGCGATCCGCTCGCCCTTCTCGTTGAAGATGAAGGACTGCCCGTCGAAGACGAGCTCGTCCTGGCCGCCCACCGTGTTGACGAAGGCCAGGCAGACGAGATCGTCGGCGGCCCGCGTGGCCAGCATCTTCTCGCGGAACTGGGCCTTGCCCGCGTGGTAGGGCGAGGCGTTGATCGTCACCACGAGCTCGGCCCCCGCCAGGGCCTGCAGGGTGGTGGGCCCCGTGGGATACCAGATGTCCTCGCAGATGTTGGCCGCGAGCACCGTGTCGCCCACGACGAACACGGGCGCCTCCGTGCCGGACTGGAAGTAGCGGTTCTCGTCGAAGACGCCGTAGTTGGGCAGGTACTGCTTGTGGTACGTGCCCACCTGCGCGCCGTCGTGGAGAACGGCCGCGGCATTGAAGATGTCATCACGCTTGTCGACATACCCGACCACCGCCGTGATGCCCCGGCTCTGGCGGGCCACGTCCGCCAGCGCCCTCAGGTTGGCCTCGATGAACGCCGTCTTGAAGAGCAGGTCCTCGGGAGGGTAGCCCGTGAGGGCGAGCTCGGGGAAGGCCACGAGGTCGCAGCCCGCCGCGCGGGCGCGCTCCATCCAGTCCAGGACGAGCCGCGCATTGGCCTCGATGGCGCCGACCGTCGGATTGATCTGCGCCAGCCCCACGCGGGTGCGTCTCATGGCGCTTATTCTAGCCTATGGAGCCCCTCTGGGCTCGCTTGGCCAGGAGGGTCGTGTGGACGCCGATCAGGATCAGGACACCGCCCGCGACCGTATAAATGGTGAGCGTCTCCCGGAGCGCCACCACGCCCAGCAGGGCACCGGAGAGGGGCTGGATGTTCACGAAGATGGCGAGGCGCGGGGCTTCCACCCGCTCCAGCCCCCAGTTCCATATCAGGTACCCCAGCGCGGTGATCACGATGCCCAGGTAGAGCGTGCCGATGATGACCGTCTGCGTCCATTCCGGCCGCTCCCCCGCCACCCATTCCGCCACGGTGATGGGCGCCATGACCACCAGCCCCCACAGGATGGACCAGGCCGTGACCGGCACGGCCCGGTGTCGCGCCAGCACGTCGCGGCCGAAGAGCGAGTAGCCGGCATAAGCGGCTCCCGAGAGGACGAGGAGCAGGTCGCCGCGCCAGTGCGGGGCGATGGCCACGGTCGCCCCCGGGATTCCGTTCAGCACCACCACGGTGGCGCCGACCACGGTGAGGAGGGCGCCCACCCCTTCACGGCGCGTGAGGCGCTCGCCCAGCACCAGGGGCGAGAGCAGGATGAGGGACACAGGCTCCACCGTGATGAGGAGGGCGGCGTTGGTGGCGGTCGACAGGCGGAGGCCCCAGTTGCCGAAGGCGAAGGCCGCCGCGAAGCCGGAGAGCCCCATCCAGAAGATACTCCACCGGTCGCTCCGGGAGAGCGGCCGGTCCTCTCGGCGCTGGGCGAGGGCAAGCGGCACGAGAACGAGGGAGCCGATGGCGAGGCGGCAGAACGAGAGCGTGGCCGGCCCCATGTGCTCGAGCACCACGCGGCTGACGGCATAGCTCGAGCCGTAGACGACGTTGGCGAGAATGAGGACGACGTACGCCGTCGGCACCGCGACATCTTACGGTAGAATGCCCCCGATGACGCCCAAGATCCCCTGGCTGCCGTCCTCGGTTCAGCCAGGGCAGAAGGTGGAGCCCTGCCCACGCTGCGGCGCGCGGGCCTTCTTTCCCTGGACCCTCCGGCGGGACCTGAAAACGGTGACCCCCGTGCGGACCTGGGTCTGCACCGAGTGCCAGCTCACCGAGGAGCGACCGGAAGCGGATTAGCATGAAACAGGCTCACTCCCATAAGAGCGGGAGCGTCGCGGCCACCAGCCCGGCCCGTGACCGCATCCTGGCCCTCATGCTCGAGCAGGTGGAGGCGATCCGAGCGCACGAGCGAGGCACGAGAGCAGGGACTGATCCCGAACACCTCCACAAGATGCGCACGGCGGTCCGACGACTGCGAGCGATTCTGGGCG
>WNGQ01010802.1_pt1 | contig 13768 bp, 11 predicted proteins | sample 5407661 | NCBI WGS metagenome assembly WNGQ01 (sample SAMN13153382, study PRJNA577476) | soil metagenome | isolation source: 60 cm soil or saprolite under Garry oak tree replicate 2 | place: USA:California | collected 2016-06-15
TCTGGTCGATCGAGACGGCCGGCGACAGCCCGTCGATGAAGTCCACGTCGGGCTTGTCCATCTGGCCGAGGAACTGCCTGGCGTAGGCCGACAGCGACTCCACGTACCGGCGCTGGCCCTCGGCGAAGATCGTGTCGAAGGCCAGGCTCGACTTGCCAGAACCGGACAACCCGGTAAACACGATCATGGCGTCCCTGGGCAGGTCCAGCGAGACGTCCTTGAGGTTGTGCTCGCGGGCACCACGGACTACCAGTCGTTCTGCCACTGTGCGCTCTGTTTCTCCTGGTCTGGGGTGAGGCTACCTGGCTATCGGGGCGGTGCGATCGAGGGAGACACGGGGCTGCAAGGCGCGCCGTCCATCGTATCCGCGCCTACTGACATTTTCCGGCGCTCTTCGCCCGGTCGCCCGTCCGGCCAGCGATCCCGACTCCGCGGGCGCTACGTCGCCGGGGCCCGCCGCCGGGATCGCCGTGTTCGCGATGACCCCGCTAGCTACCAAGCGTGTCCGGCCGAACCGTTATTCCTCTCGCGCGGGCAGCGTGGCCACCTCGTTGCTGCTCTTACGACCGCGAGGTGCCGATGCTGTACGGACTGCCATCCCCTGACCGCCAGGGCCGGCTTCGTCGATGACGCTGCCGTGCGGGAAAATGGCGTCCGTGAGCCAGCCGCCAGGGCCGCACTCGGTCAACCTGACCATCGCCAGGATCGCAGAGGCAGACAGCCGACTGCTCGGTTCGGCATCCGCGCTGACCGAGGACCAGCTCCGCGAGCCCTCGCTGCTGCCCGGCTGGAGCCGCGCCCATGTGCTGACCCATATCGCCCGCAACGCCGACGGCCTGGCGAACCTGCTGACCTGGGCACGAACCGGCATCGAGACGCCTCAGTACGAGAGCTTCGAGGCGCGCGACGCGCAGATCGCGCAGGGCGCGGGCCTGCCTACGGCAGAGATCATCGCGGATCTGTCTCGTTCATCCCAAGAATTTATCGACCAGGCACGTGAGTTGCCTGACGAGGCCTGGCTGGCGCAGGTCAGGGGCATGCGAGGACCACCGCACCCGGGCTGGTACACGCTGCGCAGGCGGCTTACCGAGGTCGAGATCCACCACATCGACCTGTCCGCCGGCTACGCGCCCGCCGACTGGCCCGACTGGTTCGTCACCGACATGCTCTACGAGGTCATCGGTCAGCTGTCCGTCAAACCTGAGTCGCCTTCGGCCGTCCTGACCGACACCACGAGCGGCAGGCAGTTTCTGCTTCCGCCGGATGCGACGTCCGACCTGGCGATATCCGGCCCCGGGCACCTGCTGCTCGCCTGGCTGCTTGGCCGGGACGGCGGCGCTGGCCTGTCCGCGGACCCCGACGGGCCGCTGCCGGACATCCCGCCGTACTGATGACATGCCGAACTGATGACATGCCGAACTGACAACATGCTGTCGTTGACACCTGACTCGAGAGGACGCCATGACTTATACCGGCAACGTGAGCGTCGGCCGCGCGGCGCAGACCAGGGAGGTTCCCGGCCTGACCATCACCAAGGCCGCGGTCGGCCCGATGGACAACAACGCCTACCTGCTGCGCTGCACGAGCACGGGCAGCCTGCTGCTGATCGACGCCGCCAACGAGCCGGAGACCCTGCTGAACCTGATCGACGACACGCCGCTGGCCACGATCGTCACCACGCACCGGCACGGCGACCACTGGCAGGCGCTCGAGGCCGTCGTCAAGGCCACCGGCGCCGAGACGGTCGCGCATGTCGAGGACGCCCCGGCACTTCCGCTGGCGCCGTCGGTTCTGGTCAGCCACGGTGACACGATCGCAGTGGGCGACGCCAGGCTCTCGATCATCCACCTGCGCGGGCACACACCAGGCAGCATAGCGCTGTGCTACGACGCCGGCGGAACGCTGGCCGACCAGCCGCACCTGTTCACCGGCGACTCCCTGTTCCCCGGCGGGCCAGGCAACACCGATCACGACCCGGCCAGGTTCGGCGCCCTGATCACCGACCTCGAGAACCGGATCTTCGCCGACCTGCCGGACGGCACCTGGGTCTACCCGGGCCACGGCGGCGACACGACGATCGGGACGGAGCGCCCGCACGTGCCTGAGTGGCGTGCCCGCGGCTGGTGACAGCGGCACGCCGTTCCGCGCGGCGCGAGCCCGTCGTTCGCACGGAGTTCGCCGTCGTCGGCGGCGGGATCACCGGGCTGTCCGCCGCGTGGGCGCTGGCCAGGCGGGGACGCGAGGTCAGGGTGCTTGAGCAGGCCGCGATCGGCCACCGCGCCGGGGGCTCGCACGGCGCCTGCCGGATCTTCCGGCTCGGGTACGACGATCCCGGTTACGTGTACCTGGCCGCGCGGGCCGGGCGGTTGTGGGACGAGCTGGAGGAGGCACGCGGCGAACGGTTGCTGCATCCGACGCCGCAGCTGACCTTCGGGCCGCAGATGCAGCAGGTGCGGGCGGCGATGACGGAAGCAGGCGCGGCGTGTGAGGTGCTCAGGGCCGCCGAAGCCATGGCCAGGTTCCCTGGCGTCAACGTGACCGGCGAGGTGCTGGTCGAGCCCGCGTCCGCGGTCATCGCGGCCGACCGCGCTCTGACGGCCCTGGCGGCCCTCGCCTGCCCGCCGGGCGGCATCATGGCGGGCACGAGGGTCACCTCCCTGGCCGACGACGGGCGGCGGGTCCTGGTCGGCACCGTCGCCGGCGACGTCGAGGCGCGCCGGGTCCTCGTCTGCGCGGGCCCGTGGACTGCACGCCTGCTCGCCGCGGGCGGGATCACCGTGCCCGGTTCGGCCACGCTCGAACAGCTCGCCTACCTGGCCCCGGCGGCCGCAGCGGAGCCCGGGTCCGCCGCGTCGGCCAGCGCCGTCCCGGCAGGCCGCGCGGCCGTCGGCCAGCACAGCGGCATGCCGATCTTCGTCCATTACGGCGGCGAGTTCGCCTACGGCCTGCCGGTGCCCGGGTCGGACCGCTACAAGGTCGGGATCCACCACGGCGGCCCGCCGGTCGATCCCGACCGGCAGGACCATGCCGGCGACCCCGCGCTCGGCCGCCGGATCGAGCGAGCGGCCAGGACCTTCCTGCCCGGCTTCGACCCGCACCCGGTCCAGGTCGAGCGGTGTGTCTACGACAACTCGCCGGACACCGACTTCATCGTCGACCGGATCGGCAACGTGGTGATCGGCAGCGGAACCTCGGGGCACGGCTTCAAGTTCGGCCCGCTGCTCGGCGAATGGCTCGCCGCGCTGGCATCGGACGCGGCCGGTCAGCGGCACCGGCGCGGCGCGCCGCCGCCTTCCGGCGCGATCCCCGGCAATCAGGACCGGTTTGGCCTGGGCAGGTTCTCGGCCGGGAGTCCGGCTCGCTCAGGCGGCCGGCCAGCAGACTCCGCCTGAGCAGGAACGGCGGCCCGCCGATGCCCGCGCCAATTCGCCGTGGCTGCTCCGGGGTACGGTCGGGGCATGTCCGGTGATATCAGGGTGGTCTACCGCAAGCACGACGGGTCGCTGCACTGGCATCTGACGACCCGCTGGCTCGGCGAGGACGAGCACGGGGTCTGGACCGGCGCGGCCAGGCCGACCATGATGCGCAAGGGCGACGGCCCGCTTGTGCAGCTTGACTACGCCTCGGTCATGCTGTTCCCGCGTGAGGCCTGGTGGACCGCGGCGTTCAACGACTTTCCCGCGACGACCGAGATCTACTGCGATATCACCACGCCGGCCCGCTGGCCGGCCGCGGACGAGGTCACCATGGTCGACCTCGACCTTGACGTGTCCAGGACCAGGTCCGGCGGGGTCGAGCTGCACGACGAGGACGAGTTCGCCTGCCACCAGATCAGGTACGGCTATCCCGCGGATATCATCACCAAGGCCGAGCGCGCGGCCGCGTGGCTGCGGAGCGCGCTCGCCGAGAACCGTGAGCCGTTCGCGACCGTCTACCTGACGTATCTCGGGCTCATCGCGGACGGGCAGACGCCCGGTCCGACCATTTGCCCGCTTTGAGCCCTCTGCGACCGCACCCTGGCCCGCACCCTGGCCCGTGCTGGCCTGGTCGGTCGCGCTGATCGCCATCTTCGCCCCCACGGCGGTGTTCCTCTCCCGCCGCAAGGTCCTGCGCTAGCTCAAAGACCGCCCAGCAAAGATCTTGAAGGATTTCCCGGCGATAGAGCGGAAAATCCTTCAAGATCTCCAAGGTCATGAGTTGGTCAGACGCTCATAGAGCGCGAGCGCCGCAGCAATCGCGTCGGCCTCGGTCGGCAGCGTCGCCGCCCTGGCGGCGGCCGCGGCTCCGAGCCTGACAGCGGCCCCCGGGTCATCGAGCACTCCGAGCACGGCCGCGGCGAGCGCGGCGGGATCGCCAGGGCGCACGAGCAGGGCGGCGGCGTCACCGGTCAGGTCGCGGACGCCGCCCACGTCGGCCGCGACGATCGGCCGGCCAGCCCGCAGCGCCTCCTGCAGGATCAGCGGCTGGCCCTCCCACCGGCTCGGCAGCGCGAGCACGTCGGCGGCGGCGAGCAGCGCCGCCACGTCGTCCCGCCAGCCGAGGAAACGGACGCCGACTCCGCAGTCCCGCGCCTGGGCGGCCAGGTCAGCGTCCAGCGGCCCGGTTCCCGCTATCACGAGAAGTGGCTCGGGCCGCCGGTCCCGCCATCGCGTCGCCGCCTCGATCAGCGTCTCGAACCCCTTCTGCGCCGCCAGCCGCCCGACCGCCAGTACGACGGGCCGGCGCTCGGCGCCAAGTTCCGCCGGTCGCTGGCTGACACCGGCCTGACCGGCACCGGCCCGGCCGGCATCCGTCCGGGGAGGAATCGGGGCGGGCCCTGGGGCCGGGGCGGGCGCGGGGACGGGCGCCTGGGCGGGCGCCGGGGCAGGAGTCGAGGTGCGCGCCGGAGCGGATGCCGGGACGATCGCGCGGCCCACCTTCCTGGCCCCGCGACGGCGCATCCTGGCCGCCAGGTCGGACGACACGCACAGCACGACATCGGCCCGGCGCGCGACCAACCGCTCGAGCAGCCCGTAGATCGCGGCGGCGACCGCGCCCGCCGGCGGCGCATTGTGCACGGTCACGACCAGCGCGGGCGGCCCGCCGCCCGGCCGGCGTGGCACGGCAGGCCGGCCACCGGCACTCCCCGGACCGGCAGACCCCGGACCGGCAGACCCCGGACCGGCAGACCTGGTCCCAGCAGGCCCCCGGCGGGCCGGCCACCCGCCGGGACGGCGCCAGCCGACAGACGGCGACGGTGGCAGGGCCAGCGCCGCGAGCACGCCGGCGCGCAGCCCGTGCGCGTGCACGACGTCCGGCGCCCTCGCGGCAAGCAACCGCCGCAGCCGCCGGACCGCGGCCAGGTCGCTGGCCGGCCTCGGCCGGTAGCTGATCGGCACGACCTCGAACCAGGCGTGCGCGGTTTCCTGGTCCTCGCCGGGCTCGAGCCCGAGCAGTGACCTCGTTTCGGCCGGCCCGAAGACGCCTACGGCGAGCCCGGCCGCTGCGCACCCGGCGACCAGCATCGCCACATGGCGCCCGGTCCCGCCCTTGGTCGTGGCGAGCACGTAGGCGACTCGCGGCGCGGTCACCACGCGCTGATCCACCGCCGCAGACGGGACGTCACGCTGCGCAGGTCGCCGCCGTCGAGCAGCGCGACCACGGCGCAGAACGCCCCGAGCGCGCAGGCACCGGCGAGCAGCGCCATGGCCGCGTTGGGCCAGTGCCCGGAGACCGGCAGGAGCGCGGTCACGCCGCGTCCGGCAGTGGCCCCCACAGCCGCCCCGGCAAGCCCCGCGCCGAGCGCACGCCAGACACCGCGCAGCGCCGGCGCGCCCCTGGCGCGGCCGACCGCCACGAGCAGTGCCGCGCCCGACGCGGTCAGACCGGCCGTGTTGGCGAGCCCGAGGACGGGCACGACCGAGCCGGCCCGCACCAGCGGAACGGCGACCACGTCGACCCCGATCACGACCAGCCAGCCCGCGACCATGATGACCGCCGCGGCCGTGTTGCGCGCGTCGGCGAGCAGCACCCGGGACAGGCCGGCCGTCAGCCCGTATCCGACCAGGCCGGGGGCGAACGCGGCGAGCGCGACCGCGAACTGCCCGGCGACGCCGTGCTGCAGGTACGGGAAGGCTCTGGCCAGCGGGAGCGCGACGGCCGCCAGCAGCGCCGTGCCGAGCCAGGAAGTCAGCGCTGTCGCCCTGGTCGAGGACGCGGCCGCCTCGTCGAACGCCGCTCCCTTCCGTGCCGACAGCACGGGAAAGGCGCTGATCGCGACGGGGATCGCGAGCACGGCGTAGAAGGACACGAAGACCTGCCAGCCGTACTGGTAGACCGTGACAGCCGCGCCGCCCCGGCCGCCGTGCGCGTTGGCCAGCCTGGTCACGACCAGCACGGAGGCGTCCTGGGCGACCAGTGCCGCGATGCCGACGACTGCCAGGCTCGTGGCTCGTCGGGCGATTCCTTCAGGGAAACGAAACGTCGGTCGCAGTCGCAACCGCAGCCGCCACGTCGGCACCAGGGCAGTCACCGCGAGCGCCGCGACGCCGAGGGTCGTGCCGATGGACAGCGTGAGTTCGGCGGACAACGGCAGACCGGTCACGCTGGTCGTGTAGCGCCGGCCGAGTGGGACGAAGAGTACGTACGCCCCGATCACCACGAGGCTGGACAGGATCGGCGCGAGCGCGGGCGCGGCGAACCTGCGGTGTGCCTGCAAGATGCCGTATAGCACGACCGCCAGTCCGTACAGCAGGATCTGCGGCGCGAAAACGGCGAGCATCCCTGACGCGATCGGCAGCAGGCTTGGTCGCGGGCAGCCAGAGGCCGGATTGGCCGGCATGAGCAGCGAGACCACCGGGCCCGCGGCGATGGCCAGGGCCAGGCTGACCGGGGCGAGGATGACCACGGTCCAGGTCAGCAGCGCCGAGGAGATCCTGCTGACCTCGGCCGTCGCGCCTGGCCCCTGGCCGGATGCCGACCGCTCCGCGCGCCCGGCCAGGACCGGGACCACGATGGCGGTCAGCGCGCCGCCGAGCACGATGTCGTAGATGACGTTCGGGACCAGGTTGGCGGTCACGTATGCGGCGCTCAGGCAGGAGGTCTTGACCGTGCCGGCGAACACTACGGTCCTGCCGAATCCGAGCAGCCTGGCCACAACCGTGAGCCCGCCGATGAGGAGCGCGGCGCGGCCGATGCCGGTGGCCGACCCTGGCGGTGTGACGAAGTCCGAGACTGGCGCGGGCCCGGCCCGGATGAAGCCGTCGTCCGGCGGCCCGGCCGGCGCGCCGTCGTCCTGGCCGGTCACGTCGGCCGGGCCAGTGCTGGCCGGGCCAATGCTGGCCGGGCCAATGCTGGCGGAGGGGCCGCCGGACGAGCTAGGGCCCGCCTGGCCGCCACGTGCAGTCACCGCGGACGCGGGGTGCCGGTCGCTGCCGGGGACAGCGCGGCGCCGCCGTCTCCCGGTGTCCCGCCCTCGGGCCGGGCGGCGCCGGCCGACGGAGCAGCAACCGGCCTGCGGCCCAGCATGTCCAGCCAGTTCAGCGGCGGCGTCCGAGCGATCACCTTGGTGAAGCTGACCTTCTCGCTGGCGGCGGTCAGCCCGGCCAGGACGCCGAGCGCGGCGATCCGAGCCGGCCGCGGCAGCGACGCGGCGGCCGCGACGCCGAGCATCGCGCCGAGCGCGTTGGCGCCGCTGTCGCCCAGCATCGACCGCTCGCGGAGGTCCTCGGGCAGCAGCGCGGCCGCCGCGCCGGCCGGGGCGGCGGCCGCCGCCCGTGCCTGCGGGCCCGCCAGCGCGATCGCCAGGCTGGCGAGCGCGCCGACCTTGATCGCGCGGCCCGGCCGCAGGTCGAACAGGTTTACCGTGTTCGCGCTGCCGGCAACGAGCGCCGCGTTGACGGCGACGTCGGCGAACCGCCAGGGCGCGGAGGTCACCGGCCAGGTCACGGCGCCCCGGCCGTTGTCGCGGCAGTCCAGCAGCACCGCGGCCGCCAGGCCGGCCGCCCCGATCCCGGCGATCTTGATCGCACCGGTGGTGACCTCACCTCTGCCCAGCGCGCCGAGGTGGCCGCGGAAGCCGCGCCGGTCGCCGCTGGCGGCCAGGTCGTCGTAGCAGCCGACCATCCCCGCTCCGGCTCCGGCCAGCCCGAGCGCCAGCCGGAGCCGCCCGTCGAGGCCGGGCACCGCCAGCGCGGCGGACACCGCCCCGGCGGTCACCGCCGGCCCCTCGAGCAGCGTCACGGGCTCGCCGCGGTGGTTGGTCCTGGTCCAGGTCTTCTCGCCGCCTGGCTGCGCGCGGGTGAGCGCGGTGTAGCCGAGCCGTGCCGCGCACCCCGCCGCGAGCAGTCGCGCGAGCGGCCGCCACCTGGTCATCATGCCGCCTTCTTCTTGGTCCGGTGGGCTGGCCCTGACGGGCTGGCCGACGGCGTCGCCGACGCGCTCGGTGCCGGGCTCGGCACGGATTCCGGGCGCACGCCATACGGGGCCGGCTTGGCGTGCAGCAGGAGTTCGCGCAGCGCCTGGGCGACGATGATCTGACCAGCCGCCGTGTCCGCATTGTCGACCGTGGTCAGCGCGATCCCGGCCGCGCCGCTGTTGACCAGTTCGATCGCGATCGCGCTGCGCGGGCCAGTTCCCTTGATCGGGCCGGCCAGCAGCGCGCCCTTGCTCGCCTCCTGCAGGTCACCGGTGAGCGAGACCAGTGCCAGGTTGAACGGCCCGGCCGTCTTGGGCGGCTGGACAGTGCCGGACACCACGACCGCCATGGTGGCCTGGCCGACCAGGGATGTCCCGCCGTTGAACCCCTTGATCTGGAGGAACCCGGCTTCGCCGAACCCGCTCAGTATCTGCTGGCTCTGCCCCACGGTGAGCGTCGGCAGGCCGCCCTTGTTCACGATCGCGGCCGCGATGAACCGGGCGGCCGCCTGCTGGCCGGCGATCTGGGGGACGGACGCGGACTTGGGCAGGGCGACACCGAGCGACTCGAGGCTCTTCGCGGTGGACGTCAGCAGCTGCTCGGCGACCACGCCGGTGTCGAAGAACTGAGCGGACAGAACGACCTCGCCGGTCACGGTCGCACCGGCCTGGCTGAGCGCGGCCGCGATCCCGTTCACCGTGCTGCTGTCGGTGCCAGGAGCGAGCACGAGCACGACGCGCTCGCCGACGAGCAGGCCGTCGAGCAGCCTGGTCTCAGCCGCGCGCGCGAACGCATCGTCCGCGCTGATCTGCCGCTTGAGCTGCGTGTTGTGCGCGTACAGCGCACTGTTCACGGCCTTCTCGTGGGCCGATGCCCTATTCAGCCCGCTGAGCACGGCCCCCCGAAGAGCCGTGGACCCGATCACGAGGCCGATGGCCAGCGCGAGGAATACCGCGACGATCGAGACAAGGTGATAACGGAAGTCAATCAATGGACCAGTCCTGTGAGCCAGTGCCAGAAGGCGCTCAGCTGCAATTCGGCAAAGCGGGTAATGATAGGGCCGGCCGGCAAGTAGTACAGACCGGCGACGATCGCGACCGCCGCGGCGACGACGAGCGGGATCAGCCACGAGGTCGAGATCCGGCTCCGGTAGAGCCGGCTGACGCCTTTCGGCTCGACGATCTTGTCGCCGATGCGCATCCTGGTCAGGACCGCGCTGGCCATTCCCGGCCGACCTTTGTCGAGGAACTCTACCAGCCCGTATCGCATCCCGACGGCCACGATCAACCGCGCGCCAAGCTCGTCGGCGAGCAGCAGCGCGACGTCCTCGCTGGTGCCGGTCGCCGGGCACTGCACCGAATCGAGTCCGAGCGAGTCCACGCGCACGAGGCCGGGCGCGGTGCCGTCAGGATATGCGTGCACCACGATCTCGGCCTCGCAGGTCAGCGCGCGGTCGGAGACCGAGTCCATGTCGCCGATGATGACGTGCGGCCGGTAGCCGGCGTCGAGCAGTGCGTCCGCGGCGCCGTCCACGGCGACCATGACCGGCTTGAACTCCCTGATGTAGGCGCGCAGCGCCTGCAGGTCCTCGCGGTGCCGGTAGCCGCGCGCGATCACCAGCGCGTGCCTGCCTTCCAGCTTGGTCCGCAGCTCAGGCACCCGGATGCCGTCGATCAGTTCCTCGAAGTCACGGCCGATGTACTCGATCGTGTTCGCCATGAACGCCCTGATCTGGGCGGCCAGATCCGCCTTGGCCCTGATCATGGCCGAGGCGACCGAGTCGCCGGTCTGCACCGTGCCCTTGGCCGCGACGCTCTCGCCGACGTAGACCGTGTCGCCGTCGAGGCGGACCAGATGACCGTCGCTGACCTTCTCGAACACGTCGGGCCCGACGTCGTCGATCAGCGGGATGCCGGCGTCGACGAGCAGTTGCGGCCCGATGTTGGGATACCGCCCGGTCATGCTGGGCGCGACGTTCACGACTGCGGCGACCTGCTGGTTCAGCAGCGACTCCGCGCTCACCCGGTCCAGGTCGGCGTGGTCGATGATGGCGATTTCGCCGGGCTTGAGCCGCCTGGTCAGGTTCTTGGTCTTGCGGTCGAGGCGGGCGGGCGCCACCAGGCCGGGCAGGTCGGTCGACTCGTTCCCGCGCCTGCCGGGCAGCCTCCGCGAGTAAACCCTCATTGTGTTACCAAGTGTGCCAGATCGGCTACGTCCCGATGTCATTGCAGCATCAGCCGCCACCCGCGGTCACTGTGCTCACCGCGGCCCGGCCGACTGTGCGCGCTCGGCCGCCGCCGCCGCGAGCAGTTCGCCGGCGTGCGCCCGGCCGAACTCGGAGTCCTCGAGCCCGGCCAGCATCCTGGACAGCTCCCTGACCCGGCCCGAGTCGTCCAGCCTGCTCACGCCGCTGGAAACGACCAGCCCGTCCTCCGCCTTCTCCACCACCAGGTGCGTGTCGGCGAACGCCGCGACCTGCGGCAGGTGAGTGACCACGATGACCTGGGCGAGCCTGGCGAGCCTGGCGAGCCTGCGGCCGATCTCCACGGCCGCCTTGCCGCCCACGCCGGCATCCACCTCGTCGAAGACGAACGTCGGCACCGGGTCGGCCCCGGCGAAGACCACCTCGATCGCGAGCATCACGCGGGACAGCTCACCGCCCGAGGCCCCCTTGTGCAGCGGGAGCGCGGGGGCTCCCGGGTGGGCGGCCAGCCGGAGCTCCACGTCGTCGCCCCCATGCGGGCCGTACTCGCGCAGCGGGCTGACCACGACCGACAGCCTGGCGTGCGGCATGGCGAGCGCGGTCAGTTCCGCGGTCACCGCGGCATCGAACCGTGCCGCCGCCTCCTGCCGTGTCGTGGTCAGCCCGCCGCCGAGTTCCCTGACGGTTCCGGCCAGGTCGGCCTCCCGCGTCTGCAGGCCGGCGATCCGGTCGTCGTCCCTGTCGAGCTCGGCCAGCCGGGCCGCCGCGCCCTTGGCCCAGGCGAGCACGGCGGACAGGTCCGGTACCGCCGGGGCGGGCGGCGCGCCGCCCTGGCCGGACCCGGCGCTGCCGTCCGCGCCGCCTTCCGGGGCGGCGCTTGTCGCGGTCTCGCCGTCGCCCGTCCCGGCGGGTTCCTCGCGGGTGAGCACCCGGCCGGCCGCATCGGTGCCGCTAGTCCCGTTGAGGCTGGAAGAGGCGTCATCGTCCGCGGCGTCGGCGCGCGGGACCGGAGCCGACCCGTAGGTGCGGATCAGCCTGGTCAGCTCGGCGCGCCGGTCCTGGACGGCAGCCAGCCGGGCCGGGTCGGCCTCGACCGAGTCCGCGTAGGACGCCAGCTCGGCGGCGATGTCGGAAACCAGGTAGGACGCCTCGCTCAGCCGGTCGGCTAGCTCACCGAGTGCCTGGTCGTGCGGTGCCGCGGCCTCGAGCGCCTGCCTGGCCGAGCCGAGCAGCGTGAGCGCGTCGGCGGCCTCGTAGGACGCGGCCGACGGGTCGCTGATCAGCGCCTCGTGCGCGGTCGTCGCCGCGCTGTGCAGCGTGTCGGCGTTCGACAGCCGCTCCGCCTCCGCGTGCAGCTCGATGTCCTCGCCGACCGCGGGCTCGAGCCGCTCGATCTCGGCCAGCCCGTGCCGCAGGTCCTCGGCCTCCGCGGCACGCTCGCGCGCGAGCGAGGTCAGCTCGGCGAGCTCCTCGGCGACCTTGAGGTGCTGCTGGTGGGCCCGCTGGTAGTCGCCGAGCACGCGGCCGAGCTCGGGGCCGGCGAACCGGTCAAGCGCCTCGCGCTGCCTGCCCGGCTTCAGCAGCTGCTGCTGGTCCGCCTGGCCGTGCACGGCGACGAGGTCGTCGGCCAGGTAGGTGAGCAGCGAAACCGGCACCGAGCGGCCGCCGGCGAAGGCGCGCGACCGCCCCTCCGCGGAGACCGACCTGGTCAGCACCAGCGTCGCGTCGTCGTCCAGGTCGCCGCCCGCGTTGTTGACCTGCCTGGCCACCTCGCCGTCCGGGTCGGTACGCAGCCGCCCCTCGACGGTCGCCCGCTCGGCACCTGGCCTGATCCGGCGGGGATCGGCCCGGCCGCCGAACAGCAGGCCGAGCCCGGAGACGACCATCGTCTTGCCCGCCCCGGTCTCCCCGGTGACCACGTTGAAGCCCGGGGACAGCTCGAGCACCGCCTCATCGATGACGCCGAGGCCGCTGATTCTGACTTCCTCAAGCATCGCCAGCCGGCTCCTCGTCTCCCAACCGCGCGGCAGCGTCCTGCCGCGCCCCGGCCCGGCCGCGCCAGCCCGCGACCGGGAGGCCGAACTTCGCCACCAGCCGGTCAGTGAAGGACGCCCCGATGTCCGCGCCGGGCCCGCCGGGGCCAACGGAGCCGACAGGGCCGGCGGGGCCGAAGGGGCCGCCGCGCAGCCTGGCCAGGAGCACCGGCCGGGCGCCGCGCCGGACCTCGACCCGCGCGCCTGGTGGCAGGCCGACCGTGCGACGGCCGTCGCACCACAGCACGGCACCCGACGTCCCCTGACCTCCCGCCGCGCCGATGACCTCCGCTGCCAGGACCGATTCCGGTGATACCACCATAGGGCCCGCGAAAAGGGCGTGGGCGCTAATCGGGACCAGCAGCAGCGCCTCGACATCGGGCCAGACCACGGGCCCGCCGGCGGAGAACGCGTAGGCGGTCGACCCGGTGGGCGTGGCGAACACCATGCCGTCGCAGCCCCACCGGGACAGCGGCCGGCCGTCGACCTCGGTCACCAGATCGAGCATCCGCTCCCTGGCCGCCTTCTCGACCGTTGCCTCGTTCAGCGCCCAGGTCGTCGCCGCGACCGAGCCGTTCTGGCGGACGGTGACGTCAATGGTCATCCGCGGCTCCACGCAGTACCGGCCGGCCAGTATGCGGTCCACCGCGTCGGACAGGACCTCGGGCTCGGTCTCGGCGAGGAACCCGACGTGGCCGAGATTGACGCCGAGCAGCGGAGTCCCGGCCGGGCGGGCGAGTTCGGCCGCGCGGAGCAGCGTGCCGTCGCCGCCGATGACCAGCACCATCTCCGCGCCCTCGGCCGCGTGCGGCGAGGCAGGCAGCACGGTTGCCTGCGGGTAGTCAAGGTCGTCGGCCTCTGACTTCAGCGCCCGCACCGTCACCCCGGCGGCGCCGAGGCGAGCGGCCACCGTCCGCGCGGCCTGCACGCCTTCCGGCCGGCCGGTGTGCACCACGAGCAGCATGCTCCTCGCGGCGCTCACTGCGGACCCTCCGTCACGGCGGCCCGCAACGCCTCGTCGTCCAGCGGCGGCGCGCCGCGGCGCAGCCACAGGAAGTACTCCACGTTGCCCGCCGGGCCGGGCAGCGGGCTCGCGGTCATGCCGCGGACCCCGAGCCCGATGCCGAGCGCGGCCCG
>WNGQ01004547.1_pt1 | contig 13759 bp, 13 predicted proteins | sample 5407661 | NCBI WGS metagenome assembly WNGQ01 (sample SAMN13153382, study PRJNA577476) | soil metagenome | isolation source: 60 cm soil or saprolite under Garry oak tree replicate 2 | place: USA:California | collected 2016-06-15
AACGGCTGAGCGGGCGGGGCGGTTTGCGCAAGTGCAAGCAGCGGCGGCAATCCAATCAGCGCAAGGAAGCGCCAGCGAGGCCGCAGATTATTGCCTGTGTTTCGCCACATTAAAGAGCGTAACACTGTTTCTGGTGCCAGCGAAGCCCATTCGGACACGTGGTGCGTGCGCGGCGGCGTTCCGAAAACGATTCCGCTTTCTAAATGCCGAATGATTCGGCACAATTCTCGCCATGCAGCCTTTTAATCGCTTTCCCCTCGGTAGGGCAGAAAATAGATTGCAAAATGCGGTCTAATTATAGTTAGGCGTATGAAGATCGTCGTAGCATTGGTTCTCGGTTTGGCTGGCGCTTGCGTCGTCAGTGCTGCCTCGGAGCGCAATTACTCGCACGCGATCGAGGGCAGTTGGATTTACAGCAGCAAGGTGCGACCCATGCGCATCATAGTCTTTCACGCTGACGGCAGCTGGGGCGTGCGAAAGTTCGACGATCGGGCCGAAGACATTCGCGGTAGGCGCTGGAAAGTTGAAGGCGATAGTCTGGTTCTTCGATACCCGAGTGACCACAGGTTCGATACTCGCATTGACAAGATCGTTTCATTCACATCACACAAGTTCGTGACCGAACAGCAGGGATACAGATTTACGTATACGCGCATTGAGCAGCCACATTGATACGCCTAACCAAGCGATGCAGCCAACCGCCGGGCCGCTCCGATGCCTCACTCTACTTTATGAAAACACGTCCATTGCAGTCCACGCTCGCTCTCGCCAGCGGTGGCTGATCTTGTTCTCGTTAGACGAGGTTAACGCTTTCCCGCGATACCGGTGAAATACAAACCAACAGGAAAATAAAAGCCGTGAAATTAGTATCAAACATCCCAATCTTTGGGCTCGCACTGTCTCTCCTCGGCGGATTCCCCTTACCCAGCGTTGCACAGGAGTCTCGATGGGGCTCGCCGGATGAGGACACCGTTAAATTCATAAAGGCCGTCGAGGCAAAGTGGGCAAGCTCAGCCTGTAGCCCGCAGCCGGATCTTAAGGACGTTTTTGCGGACGACTTCCAGGGGACGTCCCCAACGGGCCGACGCTACGGCAAGGAGGAGGCTATCACCACGGATACAAAGTCTCTGTCGCGCGACTGCCAACTCGGCGAGGTGAAGGTCAGATTCTTCGGCGACTCTATAGCTATAGCGTACGGAGCGGAAAGCTTTACGATCAAGGATAGCAACGGCAAGGAGACGAAGCGTTGCCAGGTCTGGACCGATACGTGGCTAAAGCGCGCAGGGAAGTGGCAGATCGTGGCCGCGCAGGACACTACCGTTCCTTGTAACCCGTAGGCTGTCCTGCAAGCCCTCGATTATCGCCCGCTGGCCCGGAGCGTTACGCGTCACTCCAATATCCTCGTCTAACCGGGCGGTGGAGCGAACGGCGACCCGCCTTGTTTCCGCGCGCAGAGTAGCTACAATGTCTTCCATGTTCTCCACCGTCGCTTCCGGTCGCCGTCGCTCACCTTTGTCTCGTTAGATGCTAAAAACCCTTTAATTGCCGTGGCTGGCTTGAAATAGTTGAATCCAAATAGTTGAATCCAAATAGAGCGTTGAACGCATCCTACGGTCAAACCACCCACTATGAATAGATTAATTATTGTCTGTATTTGTTCCCTCGCGCTTTCAATAAGCTCGTTTGCGCAAGCGCCGACGGCTTCACCAATCGCAACCACGCCGCCGGAGGTTCAGAGGTTGGCCTATTATCGCGGCACTTGGAGAGGCGAAGGAGAGACGAAGAGCGGCCCGTTCGGGCCTGCGGGCAAGCTTTCGAGCACGGTGACCTGCGATTGGTTCGCCGGAGGTTTTCATCTCGTGTGTCGAGGCGAGGAGAGAGGGCCCACGGGGAAGCGAATGTTCCTAAACATCCTCGCCTACGACGAGAAGGCGAAGGCCTACACCGAGTATGGCATCAGCAGCCTTGGCGAGAGCGAATATAGCACAGGTGGTTCCATCGTCGGAAACAAACGGACCTTCGTAAAAGACTTGGATAGCGATGTAGAAGGGAAGCCCACCAAACTCAGGTATACCGAAGTGCAGGTGTCGCCGACATTCTACACATACCAGGCCGAGGCGTCGAAAGACGGTGGGCCATGGACGGTGATCGCAGAGGGCAAGGTTACGAAAGTCAGGTAGCCGGCCCCCTACGCGGTCTGCCCATCTAACCAATCGATGAAGCCAACGGCCCCTTGGGGAGACAATTTCAGTGTGTTTGCCACGACACCCTGCCGTGGCTTATCTCTATCTCGTTAGGCGTTGTGAGAACACTTGAACAATGGACGGTTTACTCCTACGAGTCGGAATAGATTCCACACGTGAAAACGGCGGCTGGAACGCGCCTTGCACGAAAGATCGCCGCTTTTGTTACGTTCCAATTCCCGACCCCAATTCTAGCGGTCGCGGAACATTGTCTGACCATACATACGATGAGTTTAAGCCTTTTGTTGCCGCTATTGGCGATGGATGGCCAGAACATTTGGGAGAGACCTGCCATCTCGACCCCGATTTTGGGCACCTGACCTACGGAGATCGCGGCTCGCGCGGCACTCGAATACGCGATACGCTTTCGGCTGGCGATTTCGTTGTGTTTTGGGCGGGTTTACGTGAGCTGCCCACCAACAAGAGGATATGTTCGATCATTGGCTTTTATTGGATCGCTAGTATTATCAACGCTTCCGACATGGGGCCACTAGACTACCACCGCAACGCTCACACTCGGCATATCGTTTCCACCAGCAGTGATGAGTTGGTTGTCTTGGCACACCCCGACCGTTCCGGACGCCTCCGGAAGCACATTCAGATCGGCGAGGCTATACTCAGCCCTGGTTCTTCGCGCGCTCAGCAGCGGGTATTTCCTGAGCTTCTCACAACGTGGGGTGGCCTTTGCACGCAAGATGGCGTTCCCATTAAGGATGGGTACATCCAACGAAGCAGCAATCCACCGATATTTAACAATCCAGGTCGATTTTCCCGATGGTTTAGCCAGCAGAAGCCGAAGTTTGTCCATGCCAACAACGCCTAACCAATGCGATGCGGCTAACAGGCCCGACACGATGACCATCCCACGACACGTTTACGAAATTCGCCTATGGCGCTAACATCAGGTCAGAAAGCAGCGAGAACCCTACGACTCAAAGAGGCTGGAAGGAAGGCGGCCGCTACTCGCAGGCGTCGCGCAGCCGGCAAGAAGGCTGCTAAGACGCGAATTCAGCGAGCCGCCGCCCGCAATGCCGCCGCCACACGCAAGCGGCGCGTTGCAAGAGTGCAATAGCCGTAATTCCCGAGCGAAATCGTGGGCAGCAGCAATAACGCCGACGATGATAGCGCCGTGGCCAAGTGATGAAGCGTCGGAGGCAAACGCGACGATTAACGGACGGATGGGGGACAACGGCACGAATTCTATCTCGCTCCCTTCGGGACCTTATTCCCAGCTTTAAAAGCGCATTGCCAACAACGCGAATACTCCAACTCATCTGCAGTTGAGGACCGTCTAGAGATTGCACTTATGGGCAGGTCGCCCTGGACAAAAACTGCTGATTCTTAAGGAATCCTTCGCAGCAAGGATAGAAATTTATCCCGAAGAAAGCGTTCAACCGTTTCCCGCCTTGAAAGATTCGGCTTGATTAGCAAGCTCTAAGCTCTTTAGATCCATGAACTACACGGAGAAGCGGTGAGATCGGAAAGAGCCCCTTGGCAAAAATCGCACCCCCTGCCGCAAAAGCTGAGGATGATGAGGGTTGGCCGTCAGCCGAGCAGCCGCCGAGGACGGTGATTTCCGCTGGGAAAGGCACCGGTTTACATGCCGTCAACATGATGTCAACACCTCAAGCGCCGGTGAGGCTTTTCATATGTATGCGCCGACCGAGAACAACGGATTGAGGAACCGCAGCTTCCATCGCTACTGCGCAAGGAATGCGACATTTTTGGCAGAGACGCATCGTGCGCGAGCGAAAGGCAGAGTGCGAATCGTTGATTCGATTTTGAATGACCGCGATTGGCGCGGCAAGGTTTGGTATCTGGAACGAACGGCTCCCGCTGAATTTGGGCGTGTCGCGGAGCGCGAGCAATGGGCGGCATATAAAATTCTCTTGACCTGTCGGTTACTTTTTTACTTTGATGAGCAAAAACTAAATGTGACCAGACTGACTGCATCGCTAGCGGCATCAACCCAACGTCATTACATTTTTTTAGTCGGCGGCCTCCTCATGTGTGTGGTTTCGACGGCGCGCCTCCAGGCGGCCTCTGCGAAATTAACAGTCATGGCACGCACGAGCGCTTCGGGTCTCCTCTCAATCGATCCTAACATCGCGATCAATAAAGAAGGGCTTATTGCATTCACTGGTACAGACTCCACTGGGAGCAGGGTCTTCGTCGTTTCAGACCCGGGCCGGTTTAGTCCGGTGGTGAATGCGCAACCAGGGCGCACCTACGCAGGCGTTGGTCTTACGAGCGGTGCGAATCCCGCGGTTGTTTACCGTGATTTTGTACCAGGCACACCGATTGGGTTCATCTTGAGGGAAACTGGCGTTTCAGGAACGCCAAACGTAATATTAGGGAGTTCAGTTTCCGTGAGCGGGCCCGCAGATTGGGACTCTATAACCTCGAACAGCATTGATGCGAATACCACCGGGACTGTGGTCGTTTCGGACCTTCGACTACTTGTTCAGTGTGAACGCCGCCTCACGACCTGCCCTGATCACACCGTCAGATGCATCCGACCATTATCCGGTGACCTGCGACTTCACCATTAAAGGGGAAAACGCCCCTGTGCCGGGCCAAACGCGAAAGTAACAAGCGGTCGCGGCGGTGCTGCCGCTGCCGTACTGCAAAAGAGAGCGATAGTGGCAACCGCGGGCGTTGTTACACGCGACATTGCGCCGGTTCATATCATTTTGTGATTGCCGTGTGGAGACAAAACGGGCACAATCCATCGGCGTGAAACACTGGGAGATCATCGCCGAAAAACTCAGCGCGTCCGGTTTGTCGTGGGGCTGTTCATCCGAGATTGATGCGACTGGTCGCGTGCTCTATACAGCGGACGCATACTGTAAGGACGGAAAGCGATTCACCGTCATCGCCGACGACAAGCTGACAGCGTTTCTTGAACTTGAAAGAGTCACGCGCGAATCATTCCGCTTCCAAAATGCCGAATAATTCGTCACAGTTCTCGCCGTCCAGCCTTTGACCGAATTACAACAGAAGCAGCAACGCGTTGGGAGAACGCGCAGAGCTTTGCGCGCAATTTCTGACTTTGTTGACCGGCGCTTAACGACAAAAACAGTCATAGCTGCCACGATCCTTGTTTTGCTTGCGAGCTGGATTTATCCGCCCTGGATTCTTGGTAGTTACCGCAATGCTTCACATGGCTGGTTTTTCGTTTTCGATACGACACGTGATACAACAATGCGGGTTGACTTCGGCAGGCTGTTCTTGATCGACGCTATCATCGCGGCAGTCGGTGGGCTACTTGCTTGGGCCGTTTTTCGTGAGTCAACAAGTCGACGCGTGATTGTTCGATTTGTGTTCTACGCGCTGTTCGCCGCGTTCTTAATTGCAGTGGTTGGCGTCGGTACTGTTCTAATTCAAGGCGTTGCCAAAATGACGGCAAGTGTTGCTCAGAAAGCAAGAGAAACGCAGCTGCGGGCAAAAGACGTAGAATTCGTTAAGCGGTATCGCAAAGCTGCGGAACGAGGGGATGCTTACGCACAAACGAGTCTTGGCTTGTATTACAGTGGCGGCCAGCACGGCCTTCCGCAAGATTTCACGGAGGCTACGAGGTGGTATAATAAAGCCGCAGAGCAAGGGGATGCGGTCGCCCAGAACAACCTTGGTGTTTTGTATGCCAACGGTGAGGGCGTTCCAAGTAACTTCGCCACAGCGGTCGAGTGGTATCGTAAGGCCGCTGAGCAAGGGGAACCATACGCAGAAAATAACCTCGGCATATGCTTATTAAATGGTCGCGGCGCACCGAAAGACGTTGTAGAGGCTTACGTTTGGTTAAGTCTAGCTGCGGCTCAGGGTAACGCTGGGGTGCGGGCGAGCTTAGGCTCTGTGGCGTCGCAACTTGATCATGAGTCAACAGCAGACGCACAGCGCCGAGCAGCCGAGTTTGTTCCCAATAAACAGGGCAAAGATAATCACTCTCGTGTTAGTGCCGACGAAAAGCTCTCGGCGACGCCTTCTGTGGCGACCATAATGACGCTCGTCAAGTCGGTGGCCGTTCAAACTAAATATGGTACCATCACCATTGAAGCTGGAACCAATCTACAATTCATCTCACGCGACGGCGACAACGTACGCTTTCATTACGGCGACACCGATTACGAAATCCCGGTTGACGCCACCGATCTTGCTAAATGAAGTACTGGGAAATCATCGCGGACAATCTCAGCAAAGCCGGTTGGACGTGGGGCTGTGTTGCAACCGTGGATCGCGAAGGGCGAACGATCTTCATTGCAGACGCTCATCGCGACGACGGAAAGCGTTTCGTTGTGCGTGCCGATGAAAAGCTGACTGCGTTTGTGGAACTTGAATCGGCGATTCGGGGTTGCGGCTTTTTGGCTTGACGAGGTGGCGTAATTTTCTCCAAACTCGACGTCGCTAACGGATCTGAATCAGGCGGAGGACTTTTCCCCCGCTAGGTTCTTCGCCTCTTCCAGACCTGCAATCGCAGAATCAAACGTAGCGGGGAAACAGAAAGGAAGAACCATGAATCCGCTGACTCAATCCAAGAAAACAACAATTCTGCCACTTCTCATCCCACTGCTGCTCGCCTGCTTTGCACTTTTGCCAAGAGCGCAAGCGGTTGTTCCGGCCCCGGACGGAGGCTATCTCGGCAACAACACGGCTGAAGGGACAAACGCCCTCCATAGCCTCACCACCGGCATCAACAATACGGCCGTGGGTGCGAATGCGCTCTCGAAAACTACTAACGGCAGTTACAACGCGGCGTTTGGTTCTCGGGCGCTGGAAAACAACATCCATGGCAACTTTAACATGGCGGTTGGGACCCAGGCACTCTTCAACAACACCGGCGACGCCAATCTGGCCGTTGGTTTTCGCACCCTCTACTTCAACACCACCGGCCACGACCTCACGGGAGTTGGTGCTGGAGCGCTCTATAGCAACACCCTCGGCTGGGACAACACAGCTATCGGGGCTGCTGCCCTCAGTGCCAACACCACCGGCCCCGGCAACACCGCCGTCGGTGGGCAAGCGCTCGTCAGCAACAATAGCGGCTTCAGCAACACGGCTGTCGGTGCTGGCGCGCTCCACATCGGCAGCAGTTTCACCTTCGCCGCTAACACGGCCATTGGTGCTGATGCCCTCGCTAACCTTCAGAACGGCTTCAGAAATATCGCATTGGGCGCGGACGCCGGCGGCAACCTCAGCCTCGGCATTGATAATATCGATATCGGCAACACTGGTGTTGTTGCCGAGGACAATACCATCCGCATCGGTGACAATCTTCACCAGGATCGGACCTTTATCGCTGGCATTTACAACGTGAGCCAGGGCGGGGTACCTTTGGCCGTAACTATAAACGCCAACGGTCAACTCGGCACGCAAGCGCCATCCTCGCGGCGGTTTAAGAAAGAGATTAAACCGATGGATCAAACCAGCGAAGCCATCCTTGGCCTCAAGCCGGTAACGTTTCATTATAAGAGCGACAGCACCGGCACGCCGCAGTTTGGTTTGATCGCCGAGGAAGTGGCCGAGGTGAACCCCGACCTAGTGGTGCGCGACGAAAACGGCGAGATCTACACCGTGCGGTATGACGCTGTGAATGCGATGTTGCTTAACGAGTTCCTCAAAGAGCATCACAAGGTGCAGGAGCTAGAGAAACAGGTTGAAAAGCTAACTGCGGGCCTCCAGAAAGTGAGCGACCAGCTTGAAGCGAGCAAACCCGCACCGCAAGTCGTCAACAATCCCTAAGCCGGTTGGAGCTGGGGCTGCGTCTCAGCCGTGGATTCTGACGGGCGAACGATCTGGATTGCAGACGCGCACCATGGCGACGGAAAGCGCGTAATCGTTCGCGCAGATGAAAAGTTGACTGCGTTCATGGAACTCGAATCGGCGATTTCGTGCCGTCAGTCCATGACGTTAGGCGGGAATTCTGTGAGCTTGTTGACGGAGACATTTTTAAGAGCGCGTGTGTGGCTTCTGGAACCCACTACCGTCGTGTATTCATATGATCCGATCAACGTACCAGTCGCCTGAATCTTATCGTCGTCATAGAATCCCGGGAAATTTCCGATAAGAAGCACCTTCGCGCGATTTGGAATTCGTTCACTGCCGATTATGTTCGGGATTTCGCGAACGCTGATTAAAAGCCCTTCATCAACGACGTTGAGGACTTTTCCGTAGATCAACAACTGCGGGCCTGCTGGACGCGCATCCAAAGCGCTGCCTTGCACGTTAGATGAACCAGCTGGCCGCTGATCGAGCACGCTGCCGTGCATAGAAGAGGCGGCGGATTGCGGTTGCGCTTGGGATTGTTGAGGCGCGGGATGCTCGCTCCAATATTTCTGCCTTTCTTCGAGTCTTCGTTGCTCATCGGCTTTTCTCTGCTGTGCAAGCGCGGCCTGCTGCTCGTTCTGCTCAGCGGAGTACGCGCCTGCCGCCTGCGAATCATAGCCATATTTCTTTTGAATTTCGGGCGATAGCTCCGTGAAAGGAATCTTGACGATGCCGCCTGAGAACGTAATCACGATCCCATCAGGTTCGACGCGACTTACCTTGACGTTTTTGTACTCTTTCCCGTCAATCGTCTTGAAGTCATCGGCAAAGGCGAGCGATCCGAAACAGAAGATTAAAAAAAGCGCGAGCGTTTTCATTTCGGAAATGGAGTTGAAGGAAAATTTCGAGGTGAGTGAATCAAGAAACGACCGAGAGGTCGAGGCAATTCTCACCACTCTTTGAAATTGCCGATGTGCTCGTGTGCTTCGATCACGTTTCCAGTTTCATCGTAAACGCGAATCACGGCATCGTGTGAACAGCTGTAAGACTTTGCGTAGCCGATTTCCAGAGCATCGTTTTACGCGCGTTCGCGGCGCGTAAAAAAACCACTCAGCGCATCGCTACTCGATGTCGATCTCACGCACCCGTTTTTGTTGCCGAATGATCTCGACCTGATTGCGTAATTTGTCCGCGAGTCCAACGCTCGACGGAACAGCTTCGATGAAAACAAATGGCGACGACGTGTCTGATGTATTCATCTGCACATTCTCAACGCCGACCAATCGAGAAAGAAACGGCTGCCGCGTTTCAATATCCTTCACCCGATACAATTCAAGCGTGTCCGTAACCTTGGTAAAAACGCCAGACGTGATCTTTAAGCGCTGGGTCGTTAGCTCGAAAATTTTGCATTTCGTTTGGAGATAACGGGCTAGCGCGAAAAAGATGGGCACGATGAGCCAGCAAAAGAGGCCGCACAAAAGATATACGCCAAAATTTTTCCATTGCGACGATGTGCCGCGCCAGACGACCTCTTCCGACATGCCTGAACTTGTCTCGGTCACAGAAAATTCCTTTAGCAACGAGTGTCGGCCACATCAAGCCGGAAAACATACTGAGCGAGTATTGGAGCAACGGGGGGAGAGGGACTCGCGCGTGCGCGTGCGCGTCGCGATCGCATGGAGCGCCCGATGGCTGGCCGTTTACGCAATGAGCGGCTCGAAAGCGATGGCCAGTAAACTTGCGCGTATCGATCATCACACGGCGGACTATCACCTCAAAGAGGACCGGGGTTTCGCTGCGCAAGCCGAGGCAGCGAAGGCGCACGCCATTGATTTACTGCACACCCGATGTATGCAGCGTGCCCTCGAAGGCGACATGGAACCTGTTTATTGGCAGGGCATCCTCGTGGATCACGTTCGTAAGTTCGATAATCGATTGCAGATCGAGATGCTCAGGGCGCACATGCCGGCCACCTTCAAGACACCGGGGGAAGCACTGACCAACATCGAGACGGGCGACAAGATGCTTGTCAATGGATGAGGTGACGCGGGCGAAACTCATGGCAGCCCATCGTGAGGCGCTCATGGATATGCCGACGACGCAGGAGGGCGAGGACGAACGACGGCGCAAGATTGCCGAGGGAAAATGACCGCGAGCTGGGAGGCGGCGAGACGAGGAGCGCAAGGAATTCTTTGCCTTAGCGGTATAGCAGAGGTGTCCCGTTTCATCTTGGCGGCTGCGAAGCAAAATATGATTCAGTGCCAGCAGTGTTTGAAGGGACAGCAACAAGGGTATGGCGTTAAAACGCCGCTGAATAACTTTTCCACCACTGCAAAGGTGCTGTGCCGGCACCCCTTGCAGTGGTGGCGTCTCCATCGTCTGGTGGCGCTTGCCACGACGAGCAGCAAACAATGGTTAGGACGGGCTCCGTCCCGTCGCCCATGGGCACCAGCCAGATCTTCGCTGTCAACACGCGATTCGTTGCCGCCCAGCGCGGCCCGATGGTCTTGCTCTCTTTTGTCTTTCCGTGATTTCCGCGGGGAGCGCCGTTCGAACCCTTCCCCGCGCGGGCATCCAAGGAAACAGACGAAGCGCTTCGCAGATATGAGCAAGGACGACCACCGCCAGACATCCTGCACCGACTAGCTGCAGGAAGGAAGCCACAGTCTTTCCGCGAAGGAAAAGAATTGCCGAGCCAGCCAACGGCACGGACACCGGTACCAACGCGAGCAGGGCAATACACAATGTGGCCTTCATGGCCTTCGCTACGTGAAATCGTAGTCAGTATTGTACGAAGGCATACTGCAAATCCTGCTTAAAGATAACTTTGCAGTCGTGATTCCGTGCGTTCGAGCGGCTGGGACTAGGTGAAGCACTGCTGCCGAGGACTCGGGCAAACGGGGGCACCGAGTTGTTAGGCTGTTACCTATCTAGCTTCAAATGCTTCTTTGATTAAGTGTCGGCGCGTATCCCCACGCTGGATAAGTTTTCGCTCCAACGCCAGAATCTTATGAATGACATCGTCATAACTTTGGCTCAAACCTCGCTCTACGACTTGCAGTGCTTCGGTCCCGCGACCGGCGCGGCGCAAGCAGTCGGTCACGATGGCTTCGGATGCGCCCGGCTGCTCTGCGAATAACTGCCCGTCGTTAAGAACAGCAAGAAACTTGTCGGCAGCCCTCCGGCGCCAAACCCTAGCAAGCTCGTCCTTATTCGCGTCGTCCAAAGTCCAAGCCGCGTGGAGATAGGCCCAACCAGCGTCCGCTTGCCGCCCACCCGCCTCCGCGAGCATTCCTGCACAGACGAATGTAGAGGCAAGCTCCGGGTAGCGAGAATCCGCCAGCTGGGAGCCATACTCGGCGCCCTCCATCACTGGTCGAAACCGGTGGTCAAACTCTGCCACATCGCGAGAGCAGTAACCGCAGGATGGGCAACGCTGAATCCACGCATGCATTGTGGAACGCTGCAATTCCGGCGGTCGTGTATCCAGATCCGGAGAACCGAAAGTGTAGGTGCTGGCAAGGGTCTGATGGGTGAACAGGTGGCCACAGTTACCGCATGCTACACTCTGTTGCGCGAATGTTGTCATACTCTACTATCAAGAGCACGGTCTAACGCCTTGCTTTGTGATCTTGCAGCCGCGATTCAACGCGTTCGGGGCCGACAATTTGTGCAAGGCGGTTGCACGCACCGAAACCCGAGTTTCCATGGTCTCGGACAAAATAGATTTCGTGCTTTTGGGCGTCAGTTCGTGACGGCCCCCATGTCGAATTAAGCCCGATTAGGTCGCTCCGCGAGGAGCTTGCTGGCGTTCGCCGCGCCGCATCATTTGTTCGCCGGTTTCAGCGCGGGCGAGACGACGAGTTTTTGGAAGCGCGGATCATTCCGAAGCGGATCGAACATTGGATCGAGCCGGAGCAGCGCGGGAGTCAGCGGCGTAGTGGTGAATGCGCCAAAGTACGGTATCGAGAGTAGTTTCTGTAAAGCGGCGATGGCGCGGTCGGACTCCCCGGTTTGCGCCGCCACTCGGGCGAGGATCTCGAGTGCAAACGGACCATTGACGACGTCTTTCTCGACCGGGTTCGCGGCCATCGCCTGCTCGGCCAGAGCCAGTGCGGCCGGTTTGTCGCCGAGGCCCATGTTGGCCAGCGCGAGAACACTCATGAGTTCCGCATTTTGCGGCTGTTCTTTGAGCAATGGCTCGAGTTCGCTGCGCGTCTGTCGCCAACTTTGCTGGGCGGCGGCATGGTCGCCGGCGACTTGTTGCGCCCAGCCTAACCAAAAGCGCAGTTCGCCATTAAGGAAACCCAACGCTGGATCAGGCTTGCCAAGTATTTCCTTTAGCCGAGGGGTGATTTGTGCAGGGCGGCGCTCCAAGATCGCCTGGTAAGTTTGTATTTCCCACGCGCCGAAGTCGTGGGCGTTCGGATGCAGCGGAGCCAGAAGAGAAGCAGCTCGGGGCAGATCGCCCTCGGCTTGCGCGATAGTGGCCTTGATCACGGAGGTGTCAACGTCGTCCGGTGTAAGATCGAGAACCTGATCAAGTCTTCGCAGCGCGTCGGGGAAGCGACGTACAACGATCAGGGAAAGGGCGTGCTGGGTGAGTAAGTTAACGTTGCGCGGGTCGAGCCGCTCAGCTTCGTTGAAGTAGGCGTCGCTCCGGTCCCATTCGCCTCGGGTTCGCTCGACATCGGCCAAGGATTGAAGAATCCGGCTGTTATTAGGCAGAAGCGAATGTGCCTGCTCAAGGTAACGCACCGCGGTGTCGTAATCCTTCAGGCAGGCGTAGTGATAATAGCCCTTGGCGAGCACGGCCTCGCCGAGAGCGGGCTGAAGGGCGAGCGCGGTTTCAGCTGCCTGGCGCGTCTCTTCACGAAGGGCGAGCGTCGGTTGAAGATTCATTGTGTGGTAGCCGACCGCATCCGTGTATGCCAGCAGCGCCCAGGCGAGGGCAAACTTCGGGTCCAACTGCACTGCTTCTCTGAGATACATCTGCGCCCCAAGGGAGTTGGCGGGTGTGCGTTGCGTTCTCAGAACATAAGCCAGACCACGCAGGTAGGCATCGTAAGCCTCGGTATTGTCTGTCGGTTTGGCAGCGATGACCTGCTCTTCCTGACCGGTCAGTTTCGCTCGTAACTGCTCGGCGATGGCTTTGGCCACTTCACTCTCAACCGAAAAGATGTCGGTCAGTCTGCGATCAAAGGTATCAGCCCAAAGATGCGAGTCATTGGCTGCTTTGATTAGCTGCACGTTCACGCGCACGGCCTCGCCGCTCTTCTGCACGCTCCCTTCCAGGATGTTTGCCACTCCAAGCTGTTTCGCTATCTCAGGCAGGTTTTCAGGCGCGCTTTTGTAATGCTGTGTGGATGTACGCGAGATCACCTTCAGATCGGCGATCTTGGATAAGCGCGTCAGAATCTCGTCCTGGATGCCGTCGGCAAAATAAGCGTTGGCTTTGTCTTCGCTCCGGTTTTCGAAGGGAAGCACGGCGATACTCTTTTCCTCAATAGGAAGTCCTATGTCGGCGGCTTTCCCCGAAGAGGAGCGTGCAACCGCCGGTGAGCCTCGTCGGTAAAAGACTGAAAAGCTGATCGCCAAAGCCACAGCTGAAACGAGCAAAACAGCGGTAAGCACGTACTTGGGCCAACGGGGCGTAATAACCGGACGGATGCTAACACCGGACGTCTGCTTCCACCTTCTTCCTCGCTTGAGTTTCTCCGGGACCTGTGGGTTGCCGAGATTGTCTTTGTAGAGAT
>WNGQ01004549.1_pt1 | contig 13757 bp, 13 predicted proteins | sample 5407661 | NCBI WGS metagenome assembly WNGQ01 (sample SAMN13153382, study PRJNA577476) | soil metagenome | isolation source: 60 cm soil or saprolite under Garry oak tree replicate 2 | place: USA:California | collected 2016-06-15
CGATAATGATCTGGCAGAGACCGAGACGACCATTGGTGTCGATACAGCCTTAAACACAGCTATTGGATATATTGACCGCTTGAGAGAGCTATTGCTCCATGCCAGAAGGTGACACCGGAGTTATTGGAATTAGCAGGTGTATTGGCGAAGTAATGGCCCTCCCGTTATTTAATCTATTATTCCAATCTGAATACTCGATCCCTCTTCATCCCCGGTTAGCACAATTGGCAAAACCGCCTCCGTGAGCGTCAAACCCAGGTGCGCTGCCAGGCACTGTCGCAGCCTGTTCGCATAATACAACCCGACAGGCACCCCCAACTCCATCCTCGCCACGTACACCACATCAAACCCACAAATATCCGCCACATCATTCAAAGACAACCCATGCTTCATCCTCAACTCAAACAATTCTCTTGCCATGACTGCTCTTACCTTATTATCAGTTTATCTTATAAGTGCGCACATATAAGTAATACCATATAGGGATACTACTGTCAAAGATTAAGGACTGTTACAATCATATCCATCACAAATGAGGACCAATAACAATGATACGGCTGCGGGTAAAAGAAATTGCCAGGGAGAAAGGCATCAGTATGGGAAAACTGCAGAGAGATGCTGACCTGGCATACAACACAGTCAGAAGAATATTCAAAGACCCGTACTATATCACCACAACGGAAACACTCGGGAAATTAGCAAAAGCTCTCGGTGTACCAATTTCTGAATTACTAGAAGAAGTACCCGACGAATAAAAGGAAATCCACGAACCCCGTAGGGGCGGGGGAGGCGTGGACGATGGGAGGGGACGCTTGCGTCGCCCGCGTAACCCGTTCCTCTACAATCAAATGTCTAACTGGGATAGATAGAAGGAGCGTAACAGTGACCCTCGATATCAAAAGCACCCGTGACCACTTACAAACATTGGACTACAAAACCCTCTTTGTCGATGATCTAGGTTGGAGTCGACCTTCGCTTCTAAAACCCCTTCCAATAGTTGTACACAACACAATGTATATACTGGGAGAAATTGCCGAACTTGCGGGTGTCGCTGTTTTTGAAGTACGGACCTCGGCTGCAAATGGCAAGATACCAGATGCAATTACTCGTAAAGCTATCCATAAAGAAATTTCACACTCATATCTTGAAAATCTCCTGATCTTTCTTGATGCTGACAATACCCAGAGTCTCTGGTACTGGGTCAAGCGGGATGGAACTAAACAATATCCTCGTGAGCACCTCTACGTCAAAGGACAGCCAGGTGATCTCTCGCTCGGCAAGCTTGAGGCTATGGTCTTTGATATAGGCGATTTCGCTGAAACAGGCAAAATCTCCGTCCTTGAGGTTGCCTCTCGCTTGAAAGAAGCCCTTGATGTCGAACGCGTAACAAAACGTTTCTATGAAGATTACAAAGCAGAGCATCTCCGCTTCCTGGATTATATCGATGGTATAGATGATGAGCGCGACCGTCGTTGGTACGCGTCTGTACTGCTCAACCGCCTGATGTTTATCTACTTTCTACAGCGCAAGTGGTTTATCGACAATGGCAACCCAAATTATCTCCAGGATAAATTGGAGCAGAGTCGAAAACGGGGTCCAGACCTCTACTACAGTGAGTTTCTCAATCTACTCTTTTTTGAGGGCTTTGCCAAACCCGAAAATGAGCGCAGCGAGGCTGCCAGGCAATTGCTTGGCACGGTCGTATATCTCAATGGAGGGTTGTTTCTCATCCACCCGATCGAAAAACGTTGGCCCTCTATCCAGATACCCGACGTGGCCTTTGAAAACTTGCTTTCGCTCTTTGCTCGCTATTCCTGGAATCTTGACGATGCTCCCGGTGGTGATGACAACGAGATTAGCCCTCATATTCTTGGCTACATTTTTGAAAAGTATATCAACCAGAAGTCCTTCGGAGCGTACTATACACGCCCAGAAATCACTGAATATTTGTGCGATCGCACCATTCACAAACTGATCCTTGAAAAGATCAACGCCTCTCCCATTCCAGGGCGCACACAAGGTCGCCACTTTGATACCGTAGAAGAACTATTGATGAACCTTGATGCGCGTATCTGCCGCGACTTGCTTCAGGAACTGGCTAAAATCTCACTACTTGACCCTGCCTGCGGTTCGGGTGCCTTCCTTGTTTCAGCAATGAATACACTGACAAAAATCTATACCGCGATAACAGGGAAGATCGAGTATTTGACTGACAGCTATCTCACAAATTGGCTAAATAAGGCTCGTACTGAGCACGACAGCTTGAGTTACTATATCAAAAAGAAAATCATCACTGAAAATCTCTTTGGCGTAGATATCATGGAAGAGGGCACTGAAATCGCCAAGTTACGTCTCTTCCTGGCCCTCGTGTCCTCCGTACAAACCGTTGAACAGTTGGAACCGCTGCCAAATATCGATTTCAACATTCTCCCAGGCAACTCTCTTGTTGGCTTACTCCATATCAATGAAAGCCGCCTAACACAACTCAACCTTTTTCAGAAGTCCTATCATGAAGTGGTAGAAGAGAAAAATCGTCTTGTTCGCAACTATAAAAACATCGCCAAATATACCAAAGATTTACGAGTGTTGCGTGATAACATCCAGGATCAGCGGGACAAAGCGAACGCGAGCCTCAACGAGCTACTTTTCGACGATATTAAACAACTGGACATCAAGTACGAACAGGCCACCTGGGATAGTCACAAAAATACCGATGGTAAGCCAATCAAACGCGCACTCACCGTCAACGATATCGCCTCACTCCATCCATTTCACTGGGGCTACGAATTTGACCAGGTGATGAATGAACGCGGCGGCTTCGATATCATCATCACCAATCCTCCCTGGGAAATCCTCAAACCCCAGGCCAAAGAGTTCTTTGAAACTCACTCCAAACTGGTCAGCAAAAATAAGATGCGTATCGAGGACTTCGAGACAGAGAAAGCCCGGCTGCTCCAGGATGCTGATATTCGCTCCGCGTGGTTGGAGTACCAGAGTGGTTTCCCCCTTCAAAGCGCCTACTTTCGCGCAACTCAGCAGTACGAGAATCAAATCTCGACTGTCAATGGTAAGAAGCAAGGAACTGATATCAATCTTTACAAGCTCTTCACCGAGCAATGTTACAACCTCTTACGCGAAGGCGGCGAGTGCGGTATCGTCATTCCCAGCGGCATCTACACCGATCTTGGGGCCAAACAACTGCGTGAAATGCTCTTCAGTCAAACACAGGTAACTGGCCTATTCTGTTTCGAGAACAGTAAAGCCATCTTTGAAAACGTCCATCGTAGCTATAAGATTGTGGTGCTCACTTGTGAAAAAGGTGGACAGACGCAAACTTTCCCCACTGCTTTTATGCGCCATGATGTGAAAGAACTGGAACGCTTTCCCAGGGTAGGTGCCCTGGATATGTCTGTTGAGCTTATCCGAAAACTTTCCCCTGATTCGCTTTCAGTAATGGAGTTCAAAAGTGAGGTTGACGTAGGTATTGCCCAAAAGTTGCTGAATTTCCCACTTCTGAGAGAGAAGCTTGCTGATACATGGAATGTGTTTCTCACTCGTGAATTTGATATGACCAATGATAGTAGCCTGTTTAGAACTGAACCAGGGCCAGGTCGCTTGCCACTCTATGAAGGGAAGATGATACATCAGTTTACGCATCAATGGAGCAAACCACGCTATTGGGTAGATGAAAAAGAGGGCCGTTCTGCGATACTTGGACGAAAAGCTGGCAGTGGACAAAAACTGGATTATCAAAATTATCGTTTAGGATATCGAGCGATAGGACGTACTACGGACCAAAGGGCGTTGATCGTTACGGTATTTCCCTTCAAATCTTTTGCGGGAAACTCGCTTATTATTTCGCGTCGTTTTTCTTTGGAGAATGGCAATGCAATAATTGATGACCGCCAGACTCTATTTCTTACCTCTGTAATGAACAGCTTCATTGCGGACTATTTCATAGGACAGAAGATTTCAGCGAATTTGAATATGTTCTATATCTACCAACTCCCCGTTCCACGACTCATAGAACAAGACATATTTTTTAGAATGATAGTGGAGCGTGCTGCAAAACTTATCTGTACAACCTCAGAGTTTCAAGAATTATGGGAGTCGATAATGATTGATACCGTGTGGTCAACGTCAGTAGCAGCCATTGATGCGACTGATCGGGCGAAATTACGGGCAGAGCTTGATGGGATCATTGCCCATCTGTATGGCCTGAATGAAGAAGAGTTTTCTCACATATTAGATACTTTCCCATTAGTAGAGCAGCAAATCAAGGATACAGCCCTGGACGCATACCGTACTTTTGACCTTGGACCTGATGACCTACATCTTGCTGAACTGATTAGTAAAGGTGAAAATGATAGGGTAGAGTTTAAAATGGCAGCTTGTTGTAATCCATTTACAAAAACGAAAGATAACAGTATGAAAGACAAGGTTGTACAGGCAGTGGCGGCATTCTTGAATAAAGAGGGCGGCAAGGTGTTGATAGGTGTTGAAGATAATGGGACGATTGTTGGGCTGGAAGATGATTATAAGGTGGCTCATGCGCAGCAAAGTCGGCAGAATAGTGATGGATATCAGCTATTCCTTAGTAATACATTGAGCGATGATCTTGGCAAAGAATGTACAGTCTTTTACAAAATAACCTTCCACTCGATAGGAGGAAAGGATGTATGTTGCATCGATGTCCAGCCTTCCACAGAGCCTGTCTATGTAAGAAATAGCAAGTTTTATGTTCGTCATGGTAATGGGAAGCTTGACATGAATATGAAAGAGGCGAACGCATATATAAAACAGCATTGGGGATAGTATACTATCCTCTATGGTCCATTTATAAATTTATGTGGGTGTCAGAGGCAGGCTACCATCCCGCTAACCCAAGCGAACACAGAATAATTGGCTCCTGTGCTTGTGCTTCTTCCTCGACGATACACAGGCGGTCCTCGTCACGCAATGCCAGTACCAGGCTCACCAATCGCTCCTCACTGATACCCGTCTTCAACTGGCGATTAAGCGTATCAGTAGCTCCCTGGCGCAGGGGGTAGCGGTAAATCTCTTCAATTGCCTTGCGCAGCTCGTCGGTTACTAATAACGTACCCTTCATCGACTCTGTATAGCGCTTGAGTCTCTCATAAGTTCGGTAGCGCGCCCCCGATGGTCGACCAAGCTGCCCCCCTTGAGACTTTTCTTCGGAAACAATCAGTTCGACGCCCTGTTTCACCAGCTCGTGATGATCGCTCCGCCTGGGAAGCGTTGGAGCGCCAGGGACACATTCTGCCGCCTTGAGGATAGCCAGTTGCGATTCTGTGACACTGAGGCCATTTTTATCGACCCAGACCAGTGAATCGTTGCCTTCCGCGGTACGCATATAGACCAGTACGCCTTCAGGTTCCTTCTCTACCGGTTTATGCAGCCTGGTAGAATAGACTACTGGCGGCAACTCGGGTATGATCTTCTGTAAACCAGGATTCGCAGTGATTGCGTTCTTCCATATTTGATATGCATTCGACACCAGGTCAACTTCTCCATCAGCATCTCCGTCCAGCAGCCCCGCTTTCTCATTGTAGAGGTCGATAACCGCTTGATCATTCTGGTCGTCTTCAAAAAAGGCTTCGTCAGTGCCAACGACCTCGGCATTCTGCTGTAGTCGGCTGCGCACGCGTTCGCGCAAGCGAATAATACGCTCCACACCCTCCGCTGGCAGGAAGGTATAGCAGAAAATCTCATCAGACAGTTGACCAATGCGATCTACACGTCCCGCTCTCTGGATGAGTCTGATAATTGCCCACGGTAAATCGTAGTTGACCACAATAGAGCAATCCTGTAGATTCTGTCCTTCACTGAGTACATCCGTCGCGACCAGCACGCGCAGTTCGTTTCCCGGCCCTATCATCTCGCATTTGTTATTGCTGACCGGGCTAAAGCGCCACACTAAAGCTGTGGGGTCATCCGACTGGCCTGTAACTCCTGCCATGTAGGAAATGCCGTATGCCTTGAGTTGCGTCTCCAGGTAGCGTACCGTATCGGCATACTGTGTAAAGATGAGCACTTTTTTATCGGGGTGCTCAATCGTAAGCAGCTCTATAAGAGCTTTTAATTTTTCGTCTTTGTCAGTATTCCATCTACCACACGTTTTCACTATTTTGAGCAAGGATATGGCATCCTGGTACAAAGCATGAGCTAAGTTTTTATGGAAAAGGTGGGGGCGTACCCATTTGAAGCGACTTTTGTACATGTTCGTATATTCGTTGTAGATTTCAGCGGCACGTCTTTTTAACTCCGCTTCGACACCCGTATCCCGGAAACTGGTTTCTATTATCCCTTGTACAGTATTATTATTCTCCTCGTCACCAGGCATTCCTTCTACCAGGTCTAAAACATCTGTATCCTCATCGTTTATGCCCGTATACAGTAGACCAGCATCCTGGGTGCCTATTGGTATAGGCAGTCCCTGCTCGATGGCGTACAGAACAATGAAGTTCCGAAGTATATGCCGCTCAATCGACTCAATGAAAACGGCACCCCTGCTCTCCAGTCGTTTGAAAAGGTTAGTGCGGCAGAAACCCATCAATCTCTTTCCGGCGCGTGATAGATCGTCAAGCACCTTCGCTTCTGCTGCTGTCGGTGGTTCCTTTGGCTTCGCGACGACATAATTGCCCAGCCCGTAACGTGGCAGGTTCAGTGAATTTATCATCTCTACCACGCTGGTTGCGTAGAGTTGTCCGTACTGGTCTTCCAGGTCGCTTTCTGCTATGCTGAACCTCACTGTTCTGGGTACTCTTGCAGGGAAATACGACCGTGTGCCATCATCAAATGTGAGATACTTACGCCCATCTACCGGATCAATTTCAGCGTAGTTATTCTGGATGAAAGTGCGTGTACGGCGTACCATGTACAAACGCATAAGCTCACGCCAGTCATCAGCATAATTACTCTTTTCAAATGCCCTTAATGATTGTACGGAGCACTGGAATTTGCTAAAAAATTGTGTCTCACCTATATCGCGCAGGAGCCTTTCGGGCCGGACACCCAGGTTTTTATCTTCCTGTAGAAAAAGCCGCAGTTGGTTTGAGAGGTCGGTATATGCTTTGTTATATGGTGTAGCTGTAAGCAAAATGACCTTACTCTCGTTCTTCTCAATATAATCCTGGATTACCTTGTATCGCTTTCCCTCACGGTTACGCAGGTTGTGACTCTCGTCTATCAACACCAGGCGATAACGCCGCATATTGGGCAATTCCCGGCTCACCAGACTAACTGATAATACTCGTGCACGTAATCGGTATTGTGCGGCGTAGTCTTCCCACATCTTGACCAGGTTTTTCGGACAAATGATCAGTGTCTCCAAAAAATAATCATCCTCGAAGATGCGTGCCAGAGTGGTAGCCATTAGCGTCTTACCTAAACCAACCACGTCGCCAATCAATACACCACCTCGCTTGTTCAAGTGATGTGCAGCGATTTTGACAGCAGCCTTCTGGAAGTCAAAGAGCTTGTTGCCGAAATCGCCCGGAATGTTGAACTCTGCCAGTCCGGCACGCGCTTCCTGGGAAAGATGATAGGCCATCTTCACATAGATATGATAGGGAGGAATAGGTGTTTCGCGTGCCCAGCTTTCCTCGATAATGGCTACTAACTCTTTTGAGATATCCAGGCACCAGCGATCATTCCAACGACCCTCAAACCACTTCGCCAGCTTTTGGCATGCATCATGGTCGAGAACATCGACATTCAACTCACCTTGATGTGATAGGCCAGAAAACGTCAGATTACTACTTCCCAGGTAGCCAGTTATAGGATTGATACGGTCAGAGCGATAGAGCAAATACAGTTTGGCATGTAGCAAATGACGCAAGTAGAGTTTGACGACAACCTTCCCGGCCTTTATTTGTGCCGCCAACCGTCGCAATCCCGCTTCATCAGCATTCGTAGGTACACCCGAGGCTAACTGGTTGCGAAACTCCTCTGCCAGCCGTTTTTTGATCCGTAAAGCTGTCTGGTTATCCATGCCTGCTTCTTCTGCAATCATACTTAACGAGGCACGCAACTCATCTTCTGGTAATTTCTGCATCCCAACCAGAAGACGACAACAATGACCATCCAGGCCAGACCAATTCTCTATATATGAGTCGATCTGTTTCCAGCCGCGTAAATTGAAATAGCCAACGCAAAAATCTGCCCGCTCCGACACCTCAAGGTTATCCTTCAAAGCAGGCAAGAGTTTTTGCTCTATGTTGTCAAATATGCGTGGCATGAATCTGGCTGGCCTTTCGTTTGCGAAATTCTGACATGAAATGACTGGTCAAAACTATCTAGTGTTGGGGCCATTGTAGCAAGTATGTCAAGAATGTACACATAACCATCTTATCATCATCACCCTCTCATCCCAATCTGAATACTCGATCCCCCTTCATCCCCGGTTAGCACAATTGGCAAAACCGCCTCCGTCAGCGTCAAACCCAGGTGCGCTGCCAGGCACTGTCGCAGCCTGTTCGCATAATACAACCCGACAGGCACCCCCAATTCCATCCTCGCCACGTACACCACATCAAACCCACAAATATCCGCCACATAATTTAAAGACAACCCATGCTTCATCCTCAACTTAAGCAATTCTCTTGCCATGACTGCGCAATCATCTCTTTCATCAACACCATTGAACAAATTTGATTAATATAAATACATTAACATATTTTCATTAATTCCGTCAATAACTTCGCTCTGCTACAATTGGCACACCATGCTCCCAAAAGGTAAAAGGATGATACGTCTCAAAGTAAAAGAAATCGCTGAATCCAGGGGGTTCAACATGTCCAGTTTATCAAGGGCATCGGATGTATCCTTCTTAACAGTAAAAAGAATATGGAAAGAACCTTTTAGAGGAGTAAATACAACCACACTCGAACGACTCGCAAAAGCCCTTAATGTTTCTGTATCAGACTTATTAGAAGAAGTGCCCGACGAATAAAGGGAACAGCCGTGTATCTCGTAGGGGCGGGGGAGGCGTGCATTGACTCCAACAAAATCGAAATCCCATCGCTCACCCCGCTTTCCTGGCCGAAGGCCGAGGCCCTGGCGCACACTTGCGCTGAGCATAGCGGACGGTCTCGCGTGGGCGCAGGGCTTCCGGTGGCGCGGGCGTGATCCAGGATGGGTCCACCCACGGCACCTGCACCTGCAGGCGCGTGCTGGGCCGAATGAGACCCAGTTCGCGCCCCAGGCGTCCCAGAGCAGGCAAGGGAGCGATGCCCCGCTGCAGCAGCCGCGGCACCACTTCCACTAGCAAGTCGATCGAGACATCGAACGGCTCCACGCCCTCCTGGGCGGCCAGTTGCACTTGCAAGCCATGAAACACCTGGGCTAGGAGCAAGGCACACCAGATTTGCACCTGCACGACCTCCCATTTGGCACTCCACAACTGGCTCACCTGGAGATGCTCTTTGAGCACCCCGAAGGCCAGTTCGATATCCCCTCTGCGCGCATACAAGCGCGCGATGTCGGCCAGCGAGAGTTGCTGGGGGTCGAGCACATTGGTCAGGTACTGATGCAGCCGTCCGTGGTGGTAGAACTGCACCAGCCGCACCGCATACCTGGCGCGGTCGGCTCGGTACTTGCCCAGCCACACGATGGCATCCACGACCCCCTCGCCCTGGTAGAGGATATGGCGCACCTGCATACTGGCGTGATTGGCGTAGCGACTGATCCACCACAGCTTCCGTTCGGTCAAGGTATCAAACCACGGAAAGCTCAAGTAGCCCCGATCAAAGAGCAGCAGCGTCCCCTCCTGCACCCCCTCAATGAGCAGACGCGCCTGCTGCTTGCAATTGGCGACCGCCTCCTGCCACAGTTCCACGCGCACCCATTGTTGCCGTCGCACATCAAACAAGGCGCTGATGCGCCCAGCCAGCAAACGCGGGTCGCCCGGCAGCACCCGTCGTAACTCGGGCAGCCAGCGTCCCACCGCGTCCAGCGTACTCTCATCCAAGGCCAGCACCTGCCTGGCCCAGGGAGCCAGCGTGCGATCTTCCAGCCCCACCAACTGCTCGCCCATCCAGCCGCTGACCTGCTCAAAGAACGCTCGCATCGCTCCTGCGGCCCGTTCCAGCCGATTGTAGACAGCCTGATCGACCACCCACACTGGCGCAAACGGCCCCATCGGCTCCAGACAGATCAGCCGCCAGAGCTTGAGTTGCGACCCAAAGCCCTCCAGACCACACAGCACGATCCCCAGGCACAAATGCACCGTCGTCAGCGTTGCGGTTTGCCGCGCCGCCGCACCGCTGGCACCAACACCTCCGTCTGCTCGGTCACGTAGCTCACCAACTGTTGCTGGGTGGGCACTGGCAGTTGCCTCGCTCTCTCGTTTGCGCTATCATGGGTCATCAGAAGGACCTCCTTTCCGTTTTACCAAGATCTTTTGAAAGGATTTTCCTTCTTTTTTCCCTTTTTGGCAACCCCCTTTCCTATTTTGTTGGAGTCAATGGGGAGGCGTGGACGATGGGAGGGGACGCTTGCGTCGCCCGCGTCCTCTTGTATGAGGGGTGATATATCTTGAAAATATCCATTGCGATAACATGTAGGCCTCACGGTTCTGCTCAACCGGAGTGCAGCAACTCGCTCACATCTCTCCACCCATACCCGACCCCGGCAAGCACAGCGCCTCTCTCCTCAAACTGTTCTTCTAGCACGAGTTGTCCCCCAAGCGCTTCATAAAAACGACGGGCAGGGGCATTCTCTCTTAAAACCCGGATGAGCAAGGAGTCCATATCCTGATCAACCAGGCGCTTTACCACGCTGATTGTCAGTTGGCGTCCGATGCCCTTACGATGATACTCTGGGAGCAAATAGAGGAAATAGATTTCCCCAGTATAGAGGGGGTGGTTCGAGCGCTCTGGTCCTCCCATTGCCACACCGATGAGGAGGCCCTCATCATTTTCTGCGACATAGATGTACTCCTCGCGCTCGGCTGATTCATTGAATTCGCGCAGGGTGCGTGCCCAGTTGCGTTCAGACTCCTCGTAGGTGAACTTCATCAAACTCTCTTCTGGAACCTGGTCGCGATGGGCGCTGCGATAACTATCCACACTCACTCGCGCCATCGCAGCCGCATCGCGCAGCTCGGCTTCACGAATTCTCATAGCATCTCTCTCCTGCGCTTGAACTTTCATGACAAAAAAAACTCGGCGAATCCGTGTATAGTAGGGTTGACCCTCGCGGTCAACCAATATGCATCAACTTCTCTTCACCCTGAGCGAAGCGAAGGGTCTGTCGCGATGGGCGTCGAGATGCTTCGCGGAGTTTACACTGAGCGTAGCGAATGTGCTCAGCATGACAGTGCCGTCCTCCTGCCGCGCCCAGCGCCGATTTATCGACCTCCCGAAAAAACCTCCCCCTCACCAACATGATAAACCTTACCATTGTGCCATCGAAGGAACCTCTACAACCACACTGTATCACATTCCGCTCCCCCCACGAAAAACGCTAAAACTCCTCACGCTCAAAACGCTTGATCGCCACCAGTGTTTGCTGCCACTGCTGCTTGAGATGCACCTATCTTCTGCTCTACATTACCCGCTTTATACGACAACCGCCCCCTTGTAAAAATGATAACCACCAGCGCACACACAACATATGCACCATAAATCAAAAGCGTACCCTCCTGGAAAACCGCGGGAGACGACACAGGCAGCAACTTTAAAATCAATGCCGTGTTCGCATTGCTCGCGGAATGGAGCAGGATCGCGATAAGAATGCTCCCTTTCGCGTTGTTGACAATCCACGTCCATATAATCGAGGTGGCAAATCCTACAAGGACGAATATCACAAACCCGCTTGGCGTGAACGGCCCTAGCCAGCCGATGACGAAGAAGCCAGGCAACATACCGGCGTAGAAATTGCCTCACACCACTCTTCCCACTTGTAACCGCAGTCACAATGATTGAACGCCTGTTTTGGTACGGAGATTATTCGAAGCAACTGGTCCTTGACACCTCCCCACATCCATGGTATTCTTAGTCCAATATACTAAGTTGTGCTGTATAGCGTAAGAATGCATAGCGAAGGTGAATGTCTCCCATGCACAAAAAACAGTCCGACCTCGGGCGCTTTTCTGACCCTTCGTTGTTGATCCTGGCCAGTCTGGCGAGTGGCCCCAAGCATGGCTACGCCATGATGGAAGATATTGCCCAGTTCTGTGGAACGAAGCTCGAACCCGGCACACTCTATGCCGCCCTGGCCCGACTGGAGCGACGCGGCTGGATTGAGGCGTTGGAAGCAGAGGATCGACGCCGTCCGTACCGGATCACGGCTGTTGGAGAGGTTGCGCTGCGCGAACAACTCAAGACGCTGCATCAGATTGTCTCGGTTGGTCAGCAACGGCTTGCTCTGCCCTGAGATAAGAAAGGAGTCAATCATGCGTCTTGTTATCTGGATGCCCCGCCTGGAGCCAGTGCCGTTCAGGATAACTTCACTCCCCTGGCATTCTATTTTTTCCCCGTCTTCCTCGCCTTTTTAGTGCGGTGGATAGTGGTGCAGTCCAAGCGGTTTCATCTTGAGTAAGAGAGAGGAGCGAGGATCGCAAGAACAACAATCGCCTTCTTCACCATTGTCAGTCGCGTAGCTGGCAGCGCTCTATTGCGCGCGTCAGCGTTCGCCGTTCTCGCGCAAAGGAGCATTGCATTGAACACTTCAGCACGAGCATACACCACTGGTTCTACCACATCGGCGGACGGCACGACGATTGGGTATCGGCAAATCGGCAGCGGCCCTGGCTTGATCCTCTTGCCTGGCGGGTTTCAAGCCTCACAACACTATATGCGCCTGGCAACAGCGCTTTCGGGCGCCTTTACGGTGTATCTGCTAGATCGGCGGGGGCGTGGCTTGAGCGGGCCGCATGGCGATCAGTACTGCATGACCAAAGAATGTGAGGATGTTGATGCCCTCTTGACCGAGACGGGCGCGCACTTCGTGTTTGGTCACAGTTCTGGCGGGCTCATCGCCTTGCAAGCAGCACTGACCTTGTCGTCTGTACGCAAAGTTGCCGTCTACGAGCCGCCGCTTTCTCAGCATGGCTCTATCTCTACGTCATGGATACCCAGGTTTGATCGTGAGATAGCGGAGGGCAAACCGGCTTCAGCACTGATTACCTTTATCAAAGGGGATAACCTCAGCCGGCTCCCGCGCTGGCTGCTTCTGCCACTCTTAAAGTGGTACCTCCAAAAAGAAAAACAGACGCTGGGACCCAATGACGTCCCTATGGAAGCGCTCATCCCCACACAGCGTTTTGACGGGCTCCTGGTCAAAGAAATGGACGGGAGCCTTGAAAGCTTCGCTGGGATGCGCGCAGACGTCTTCTTGCTGGGCGGTGCGAAAAGTCCGGCGTTTTTGCGTGACGTCCTCGATGCTCTCAACCACACGTTGCCACATGTCAAGCGGATCGAGTATCCCGATTTCGATCATAGCGCGCCGAATCAGAGCAGGCCAAACCATAAAGGCCCGAAGCGCATAGCTGGCGACCTTCGAGCATTTTTTAGCCAGTCCTGATGAGGTAGGAGCCACTTTTTGGTCCGTCGATACAGTACCTTCATCTGTAACCCGTCTGCGAATTGATCAACAGCACCTCGTTGCCATGTCGTTGCTATGAGGGGCCCCACAGATTATATTCATCCGTTGTTCACGGAGCACACGGGTCTAGACCCGTGTGCCTCTCGATGGAATTAGCCTCGATCAGGAGAAAATCATGGAACACAATG
>WNGQ01011088.1_pt1 | contig 13744 bp, 16 predicted proteins | sample 5407661 | NCBI WGS metagenome assembly WNGQ01 (sample SAMN13153382, study PRJNA577476) | soil metagenome | isolation source: 60 cm soil or saprolite under Garry oak tree replicate 2 | place: USA:California | collected 2016-06-15
CTGGTGGTGCTCGGGTACAAGGGCCACTCGCGCATCGCCCAATTCGTCATCGGCACCACGGCGCAGAAGGTGGACGCCTACTCGGCCGCCTCGGTCCTGATCGTGAAGCCCCGCGGCGGGATCGGGAAGCTCTGGCCCCGGGCCGGCGAGCGCGAGCAGAGGTGAGGGGTCGCAGGGAAACCGCCTATTCCCCGGGACACCGCCGCGACGCATCGCTAACGTCCAGCTCCACCCAAAGCTGTTCCCTGCGTCGATTGCGCCCAGGAGCGCCAGCGCCGGCCGACTCGACACCGAGCCCGCTCTGGCTCTGAGCCACCGTACGATTGAAGCCTGCGGTTCTACCGCCCGGCGATGGATCCCGCCGTGGCCGTGAGATCGGCCAGAAGCGCCTGCTGGCTGACGGTTCCTACCTCGATGAGCCATGCGAGACGGAGTCGAAGTTCCTACCCGCAGCTGGGGTCCGGGTCGCCTCCTCCGGAGATTGCTCCCCGGGAAGCGGCGGGATGCCGTGCCCAACGCTGGCCCGCGACGCGGATCTTCGCCACCGCGCGCCGACATGGGCTACTTCCAGCTCCGCGAAGCCCTGGAGGCGCCTGGCTGTGCGGTCTGCCGGCTGGCTGAGGAAGCGGTGGAGGCGTCACAGCGGACGCTGCTCTATGAGAACGTGAACGACCCGGGCGTGCGCGAGCTGCTGGCTCGGAGCGGCGGCTACTGCCGCCAACACGCCTGGCAGCTCGTGCGGCGCCGCGACCTCCTCGGGACGGCGATCGTCTACCGCGACCTGGTGCGCCGGTTCATGGAAGGGTTGGGTCCGTCGCCGGCGGCCCTGGAGCGGTGTCCCGCCTGTGTCGAGCATGACGAGATCGCACGCAGGGCGATCTCGGAGCTGACGCTGCGCTTCGAGGACCCGGAGATCCGCCGCCGGTTCCAGGCGTCCGGCGGCCTCTGCCGCGAGCACGACCGCCTGCCTGGCCCACCTCATGGACCAGCTGGGCGAGCTGATCCGCAAGCAGGACTACCGGTTCAGGCAGGAGCCAGTCGAGGACGAGGGCGACTCGTGGCTGCGAGCGGTGGCGGCCGTCAGCGGTCTCGACGCCGAGGCGTTGCCGCGCCCCCGGTCGAGGCATCTACCGCCGGTCAAGGACGGGTCTGGATGGGGATCGTCCTCCGACTCGGGCGATGGCGAGCAGTGAGGTTTCGCTCCGCCAGTCCCGACTCCAGGTGCGTCGGTCATTCAGGAAACCCCCGAAGGCGGCCCGTCCAGGAGCGTGGAGACGGCCGTGGCTGCCGTCCGCGGGGCTTCGCCGGCTGATGACCTCGATGTCTACTCCGGCTTCCCGCAGCAGGGTACAGCATCGCTGGCGGAGCTGTCGCTTGACCAGAGCCGACCGGGCAACCGGGCTGCCGATGGTCTGGGGGTCTGACCTCGATGCGCGAGTAAGGGGCGGAGGCGGCGCCGGCGGTCGATGAGATGCGGCCGGGGTGTGGATTGGGCGCTGACGACCGATGTCAGGCTGCGATGTGTGGCGACATGGGGCGATGTGGCGACGAGCGGTGTCAATGAACGGGACGGCGACGACGGCGTCGAGGCCGCGCAGGGCATCGGTTGCTGAGGCTGCCGTGGGAGTGGAGCCGGTGTGCGCGAGGTCGGTCGCGGTCAGGCGCTGGAGGTGAGCAGCCGCAGACGTTGGTAGGCGGCGATGAAGGTGGCGGCCCAGAGCATGCTCTGGACCAGGCGCAGCACCACCTGACGTCCGCTGTGCAGCACCCGGCCGGGCACGGCCAGCAGCCAGCGGCGGACCAGCCTGTACGCGACCTCGAACCAGTCCCCGGACGACAGCACCTGGCTTGGCCTCAGCGTGATGGCGCCGGCACCGGCGACGTACACCCAGGCGAGCGGCGTGCCTCGTGCGGTGGTCACTCGAACCAACCGCCGCTCATAGTGGTTGCGTCGACCCGGCCCCGCGTACCCCTCAAGCATATCCAGGATGCCGAGCGCCTCGGGCATCCTTTCAGGACTGATCCTCAGAAGGTTCCCCACGACGTGCCCGGCTCCTGGGACTGCGTAGGGGAACGGTAGTCCCCGTCCGTAGAGAACGTGGTCGGGCAGGGCACGAGCTGCTGGCGCCCGGCGTCCAGCTGCGCCGTCACGGTGTGACGCGTGGCGGTCAGGTCGAGGACCGCCGTGCCGGGCGTCGCCGCCACGCCCAGGCCGGCGCGCACGCCGGCGACACGGACAGGGCCGGCGAGGAACACGACCTCGCCCAGCCGGACGCTGCCGGTCTGAGGCAGGCCCAGCGCGGCCTGCCAGCGCTGCACCGCGGCCGCGTCGGCGCCCGTGAAGTCGCCGTCGGCCGTCAGGTTGGACACGTTCGCGAAGCCGAGGTCGATCAGGTCGCGCTCCAGCTGGCGCACGTCGTCGCCGCTGGTCCCCGGACAGAGCTGACGGTAGGTGGGCTGGCTGCCGTAGAGCAGCACCACCGGGTGGCCGTCGACCGCGTAGAGCGGCTGGCCCTGCTGGATCGTGGCGCCCGGCCGCCGGCAGCGCGGTGAAGCTGCCCTCCAGGCGCGCGCCGGACTGCGCCAGCTGCAGCGCGGCCTGGTCGGCGCCCAGCTTCACGCGGGCGCCTGGGCGTCGGCCTGGTGCTGAGTCTGCTGAGCATGCTGCTGGGCGGTCGCCAGCTGCTGCTGCGCCTGGGCGAGCGCGGTCGCGCTCCCGGCGGCGGCCACCGCCGCCTGGGCCTGGTTCACCGCGAGCTGGTTGGCGGCGGCCGCATCGGCGGCCGCCTGGAGCGCGGCCGCCAGCGCGGCCTGGTCGGTGGCGACGGTGGTCCGGACCTGCTGCAGCTGCTCGGGCGAGACGCCGCCAGGGGCGCTGACGCTGATGCTCGCCGGGGCGGGACCGCCGCCGCCCCCCACGCACCGCCGCCGCGGCATCCGCGGGCCGGCAGCTCGCAGGTGGAATGCCAGCCCGCCCGATGGTGGTATGAAACGAACCGTGAGCAGTGACCCGATGCGCGAGATGCGCCACTTCAACGAGAACCTGGTCAGGGAGTTCAGGGCCAACGGCGGCCACGTCAACAGCGGCCCGTTCATCGGAGCGCCGCTGCTGCTCCTGACGACCGTGGGCGCGAAGAGCGGAGAGCGGCGGACCACCCCGCTGGTCCACACCAGGGACGGCGACCGGTACGTGGTCCTTGCGTCCAAGGGCGGCGCGCCGACCAATCCGGCCTGGTACCACAACCTGCTGGCTACGCCCCGGGCGACGGTCGAGGTCGGACCCGAGAAGTTCGAGGCCACCAGCGCGGTCGCCGAGGGCGAGGAGCGTGACCGGCTGTTCGACGCCCAGGCGGCCCTGATGCCCAACTTCGCCGAGTACCAGCGCAACACGAGCCGGCGGATTCCCGTCATCGTGCTGGAGCGCACCTCCTGACGCCCGGGTCCCATACCCTGCGGGGGTGACGACCGAGGGCGACGGCCGGCTGCCCATCCTCGACGGCCACAACGACGTGCTGCTGGCCGTGTACGGCATGGGCAGCCGGCAGCCGCGCAGCTTCTTCGCTCGCGGCGACAGGGGTCACCTGGATCTGCCCAGGGCGCGGGAGGGCGGGTTTGCCGGCGGCTTCTTCGCCGTCTTCGTCCCGCCCGACCCGGCGGCTCGGCGGCCAGCCGAGGAGGGGACTGCGGCGGCCGAGCTGCCGCCGGCGGTGGCCCAGCCGTTCGCGCTGCGGATGGCGATGTCCCTGACCGCCACGCTGTTCCGCATGGAGGAGGAGTCCGGGGGCGAGCTGCGGGTCGTGCGCGACGCGGCCCAGCTGCGGGGCTGCCTCGCCAGCGGCACCGTCGCCGCGATCCTCCATTTCGAGGGGGCCGAGGTGATCGACCCGCAGCTCAACGCCCTCGACGTGTTCTACCGCGCCGGCCTGCGCTCGCTGGGCCTGGTGTGGAGCCGGCCCAACGCGTTCGCGGAGGGCGTGCCGTTCCGGTTCCCGAGCTCACCCGACACCGGGCCCGGCCTGACGGTGGCCGGCAGGGAGCTGGTGCGGGCCTGCAACCGCATGGGCGTCCTGGTCGACCTGTCGCACCTGAACGAGCGCGGCTTCTGGGACGTCGCCGGCATCAGCGCGGCGCCGCTGGTGGCCACCCACTCCAACGCCCATGCCCTGTCCGCGACCCCCCGGAACCTGCTGGACAGCCAGCTCGACGCCGTTCGTGACTCGGGCGGCGTCGTCGGCGTGAACTTCTCGGTCGGTTTCGTCCGCGAGGACGGCCGTCGCGAGTCGAACACGCCGCTCGCCGACATCGTCCGGCACTTCGCCTACCTGGCCGACCGGATGGGCGTCGAGCACGTCGCCTTCGGCTCGGACTTCGACGGCACGACGGTGCCCGACGAGCTCGGGGACGTTGCGGGCCTGCCCCGGCTGGTGGAGGCGCTCCGCCGCGCCGGCTTCGGCGAGGACGACCTGCGCAAGCTCGCCTCCGAGAACTGGCTGCGCGTCCTGGACCGGACCTGGAAGGACCCGGCGCCCGCGTGACGGGCCGCCAGCAGGCCACACGAGTGCCGGCACCACCGGGCCCACCCATCCGGGGTGAACAGAAGGGGGAGGAGAAGCGGCAGGTAGGAATGCGGTTTGCGCGAGTGAACGAGTCCGTCTTCCCGATGCGCACCAGACGTGGCCTGTCCTCCGCGGGACGGCGCGCCAGCGCACGTCCCCTCGCGGGAGGGGGTCGGTGGGGGAGGGCTCCCCCGCCCAGCGAAGCGAAGCGAGCGTCCGCGAAGCGAGCGTGCTCAGCGGCCCAGCGCGATCGGGACCGGCACCGGCCGGCCGCCTGCGAGCTCGATCCGCGCCCGGCGGCCGTCCTCGTAGCGCCGGTCCCAGCCGCCGGCCTCCAGCCGGTCGACCGCGCCGACCGCGCGCCCGCCCAGGTCGAAGGTGCAGCGCTCGCTCCGGCCGTCGGCCGCCAGGCGGCAGGAGCCGGTCATCGGCACGCCGTCCAGGTGGGTGGTGGCGGCGGCCCGCGTGCCGGCGGCGTCCGGCGCGATCACCACGGCGGCCTCGGGACCGGCGTAGACGCCGCCGCCCCGCGGGGACAGGACCACGTCGTCCACCCGGTAGCCCCGGGCGTCCAGTCCCACGGTGGCGCTGGGTTGCGAAACGCCCAGCGCGGCGCCCCCCGCGGCGGCCGCGAGGCCGAGCAGCGCGCTGAGGATGCGGCCCCAGTCCGCCGGTGGACGAGCGCGCCCCGGCCGCCGGATGGGGTGCGGGCTGCCGACTGGCAGCGGCAGGCGCTGTGCGGTCATGGCCTCGTCAGGCCCGGCGGATGCTAGTTGGTGGCGACGCTGCCCGCGGTCCAGCACGCTGGAGCGGTTGCCGAACTGCAGCTCGGCCTCGACGCGGCCGCCGGCGTCGCGGCCCCGCTCCTGGAACGAGCCGGACTCGCCCAGCTCGGGCTCCAGGGTCAGGCCGGCCGCGAAGAACGGCTGCAGGGCTCGCTCCCAGCTGTCCAGCAGCGTGGGGCTGACGTAGCGGCCCAGGCGCAGGCGGGGATCGCCGATCTCTCGGAGCGCTGTCAGCGTGTACTCGTCGACGTCGTCCGGGACCGGCCGGCGGACGGCGGCCAGCCAGCAGCAGAGGTCGTAGAGCAGACAGAAGCAGATCCCGCGCATCGCCTCGGGCCGGGGCGGGTGGGGATGACCACCGCTGCCGTTCAGGGGGCCGTCCACCGGCGCCGGCACCCCCCATGGGCCGGGGGGCCGGGTGTCGCTCACGACCACGCCCCGCCATTTCGGCTGGCGGCGGCCTCGACGACCCGGGTGGCGAGCGCCACGTAGGCCTGGCGCAGCTCGCCGCCGACCTCCGTTATGGCCACGCGCTGGATCAGGGCCAGCGTGGCCCGGTCGTCGTCCGGCACCTCGACCAGGGCGGCCACGGAGGCCCGGATCCGGTCCAGCATGCCGCGCACCTGGGGCGCGTCCCGGATCTGCCGGACCCTGGGCACGATGTACGAGACGACCACCGGCTTGCCCTGGACGCTGTCGGCGTCCAGGTACTCGATGGCGCCGAGCAGCGCCGTCGGGTCGGCGGTCGTGGGCAGCACCAGCACGTCCGCCTCGCCGATCCAGGCCGCGGCCACCGCGGCCTCGGCCGACGTGAAGGCCGGCAGCCGGTTGGGCAGGTCGACCACCACGGCGGCGTGGCGGGCCTTCAGGTAGGCGGCCGCCCGCTGGATCTGAGCCGGCGCGTAGCCATCCCCGGCCTCGCGGGACTCGGGGTAGATGGCCAGCGCCGGCGTCTCGGCGAAGGCCGGGCTGGGCGGCTCCGCACCGGACATCAGGCACCGGACCAGGTCCCGCATCGTCGGCGGCTGGCCCTGGATGTCCAGGCGTCCCCACGCGTCCGGATTGCCCACGTTGGCGTCGACGAGGGCCGCGGTGTGGCCGAACGGGTCCACGGCCTCGCCCAGGATGGCGGCGACCGCCGCGGCGCTGGCCGTCTTGCCCACGCCGCCCTTGCGCGACACGACCGCGGCGACGATCGGCTTGCAGGCCAGCACGGCCTGCCCCAGCTCGGCGCCGACCGGCGCCCGGCGGCCCTGGCCCAGCCGGTCCAGGATCTGGCGGGGGTCCAGGTTGGGCCTGCCGATGCCCGGCCGCACCCGCGTCTCCGGCGGCGGCGCCGTGATGCGTGGCTGCTGGTCGCCCAGGAGCGAGCGCCGCGAGAGCGGCGTGGTCTCGTTGGCGAGGGCGCGCCCCATCCCGGTGCCACCCTGCGGCGGACCGCTCGGTTCGATCGGCTCGGCGCGCGTCAGCAGGTCGAACGGGTCGACGAACGGGGGCGGGGCCGCGGGTGCCCGGTCCGCAGGCGCGGCCTCGGCCGGCTGCGGCCTCGGCGCGTGCTCCCCGCCCGGAGGTCCGAACTGCGGCCGGTTGGCGGGCGGCGGCGCCGGTGGGGCCTGCGAGTGCGGTGGCGAGGATGGCGCGGCCGGCACCGGCGGCGGTACGTGTGGCACCGGCGGTGCGGCCGGCACCGGCCGCGGCGGCGCGGGCGGCAGCGGCGCGGGCGGCGTGACGAACGCCGGGCCGGGCGGGCTCGGTGCCGGCCGCTCCCACCCCGGCCGCTGGGCCGGCGCCGCGTACGTTGGTGGCTCGCGAACCGGTGCCGGCGGTGGCGCCGGCGGGCCCAGGATGCGAAGCGCCAGCTCGGCCAGCTGACGCGGGTCGTCGTCCACCGTCGCCGTCACGTTGGGCAGGTTCCGGTACGTGGCCAGCGCCTCGTCGTCCGGCACGGCCACGACGAAGTCGGCGTCCAGCCCCGGGATCCAGCGGGGCAGGTCGTCCTCGTGCGCGGCGATGACGACCGGCCGGCCCGGCGCTGTGGCCGTGCGGTGCCACCACTCGTCGAGGTCGCTGCCGGCACGGCCCTGCGCCGACAGGAAGGCGACACCGGGGACGGGGGCGACCAGCGCCTCGATGGTGGCCGGCGAGTACCGGGTCAGGGTGGCCGCCGCCACCCAGGCGTGGGGCTCGCCGAGCAGGATCAGGAAGTTGCGTTGATCGGGGGCGCTAGCGGCCAAGAACGCTCTGTGCCTCCTGGACGGAACCGCCGGACATGCCGACGTGGTAGGTGAGATGGTGAACGGCGCCGGCCATCAGGATCAGGATGCCGGTCGCCAGCGCCGAGGCCTCCCGGAATCGACGGCTGGTCGCGGCGCGACTGCCGAGCTCGCGGGCCAGGCCGCCGACGCTCCAGGCGGCGCCCCCGAGCACGATCGCCCAGACCAGCAGCTCCAGGGCCCCCACCGCCTCGCCGCCGGTCGGCAGCCCACCCCCGAGGAAGGCCCGGGCGGCGGCGAGGTCCGGGCGGCCGAGCGCCAGCGCCGCCGCGCCCAGCTGGGCGGCGGTGACCACGAGCGGCAGGCCGAGGCGGCTGATCAACGGGCGAAGATTCCTGCCAGGGAGGCTACCAGCGGGGCTCCGATGAGGACGAGCACCGGGACGATCATGAGGCCCATCGGGATCACGATCAGGGTCTTGGCCTGCGCGGCCGTCACCCTGGCCTCGGCCAGCCGCTCGGCGTACGTCGACCTGGCGAGCCCGGTGTAGACGTCCTGGCCGGCAAGGCCGCGCTCCGTGACCCGGCGGACGGCCGAGCCGAGGGCGGTGAACATCGGCACCCCGTAAGCCTGACCGATCCGCTCGTACGTCAGCGCGGTGCTCCGGCCGGCGCCCTCCTGCTCGGCGGCCTCGACGGTCGGGCTCCGCTCGACCAGCCGGCGCCACGAGTCCCCGCCGAGCAGCTCGCGCAGGACCGGGTCTCGCTGGCAGCGGGCGAAGATGAGGATCGCCTCCGACGCGGGGACGCGATGGTGATAGGTCATGACCGCGAGGTGGGGGAGGCTGTCGGCCAGGGCGCGACCCAGCGCCCGCTGGCGCTCGGCCGCCCGGCGGCGGAGACGGACGGAGGCCAGGACAGCCACGCAGGCGGCGGCGGCGAGGCCGATCCAGGGTGGCAGCGCCGGCTGCTGGCCGCCGAGCAGCGCCAGCTCGTCGAGCAGCAGGACCGTGGCCAGGGCGAGACCGGCCTGGAACGCGACCCGCAGCAGCCACCCGGTGGCGCTCTCGGACCGGCCCGCGATGCCGAGGAGCCGGCCGATGTCCGTCTCCTCCTGCGCCCGGCGCACCAGCGGCAGCCGCTCGCCGAGGCGATCGCCGAACGGGCGCTGGTCGGCCAGACCGCGGAGCCGGGCCAGGCGCTGCCAGCTCAGGACTGCCGGGTGCGTGTACAGGCCGAGGTACCAGAGGCCCACGACCCAGATCGCGCCGGTCAGCGCGGCCACGAGGGGCAGCGTCAGGTCAGGCAACGAGCGCCTCCGTCTCCCGCCGCACGGCGTCCACGTCCCAGGCCACCCAGCGCAGCGGGCGCGCCACCTGGCCGATCACCCAGACCAGGCCGAGGTACATCGCGAACACGCCGAGGAGGACCAGCTGGCCGGCGGCCGACACGTAGAACGCCTGCATCGTCGGCACGCGCATGACGGCCAGGAAGAGGGCGGCCATGATGAGCCCGATCACCAGGGCGGCCGCCCGCTGCTGGGAGACCGTGGCGTGGTTCTCCTCCTGGACGTCGACGCTGACCTGGAGGAGCGGGCGGAGGACGTCGTCGATCACGCGGACCAGGGCCATGGGGTTGTGGGTGCGGGCGATCAGCAGCGCCGTGACCACGAGGTCGGCCAGCGGCGAGCGGGCGCGCCCCGCCACCTCGACCAGCGCGCCGGCGACCGGCTCGTCGCCCGCGAGCGGCTCGAGCGCGTGGCGCAGCTCGGGGGCGGGCCCGCGGGCCGCCTCGCGCAGGGCCCGGTCGAGGGCCAGGTTGGACTGCTGCATGAGGTCCCGGACCTCCACCACGAGGCCGGTCAGCGCGCGCTCCATGTCCAGCCGCCGCCTGGCCGCCCGCCCCGCGAGGAGCCAGGGCAGGCCGAACAGCCCCAGCGCGGCGCCGCCGGCGGTGAGGGTGGGGACGCCGGTCAGGAGGCCTGCGCCCAGCCCGGCCGCGGCGCAGAGCGCGCGGAGCAGCAGCCAGGTGCGCAGCGACAGGCCGAGGCTCTGGGTCAGGTCGCGCTGGCGGTCCAGGTGGGGCCGGGCCAGCTCGCGCCAGCGGCGCCGCGGCGCGTCGATGGGCACGCCCAGGACCAGCGCGGCCGCGGCGGCGGCGAGCGCCAGGACGAGCACCACCTCGGCGGCGAAGAGCAGCGGCGGCACCGGCTCAGGCATGGGGCACCTCGTCGCCGCGCAGGTGCGTCCGGAGCCGCGCCCGCAGCCGGGGCGGCAGGTCGCCCGTCAGGCGGCAGACGCGCCGCAGGTGGCCCTCCGGGGCGAGGCCGTACACCTCGACGACGTGGTCGGCTGTCTCGCCCAGCGCCACCACGCCGCTCACCCGGCGCGCCCCCGCCTGGCCGTGGGTCAGGTGGACGACGACGTCGATGGCCTGGTGCACCGCGCGCTTGGCCAGGTCGTAGCTGGCCGAGCTGCTGCTGAAGCGCGGCGACTCCATGACGTAGCTGGCCGCCCGCTCCACGGCCAGGAAGGCGTTGTCGGCGTGGATCGTAACCATCGATCCGTCATGACCGGTGCTCATGGCCGTGCACACGTCGGCCATCTCGGCGCCGCGCGACTCGCCGAGCAGGATCCGGTCGGGCCGGAAGCGGAGAGCCGCCCGGACCAGGTCGCGCGTGGTGATGCCCGCGTCCGTGCGGAGGACGGATGGCACGGTGCAGAGGCTCACGCACAGGGGCACCCAGGGCCGCGGCCGCTGCCGGCCGGTGGCCGGGTCGAGCGGGCCGTCGCCGCGGTCCGCCTCGAGGTGCAGCTCGGCGCTGTCCTCGATGACCACGACCGTCTCGTGGTCCGCGATCATGCCGGCGAGGACGCGCATGAGCGTCGTCTTGCCGGTGGCCGTGCCGCCGGCGATCAGGAGGTTGGCGCGGCCCCCGACGCAGGCAGCGAGGAACTCGGCCACGCCGGGCGGCATCACCCCCTGACGGATGTAGTCGTCCAGCGTGCGGGTGGCAGCGGCGGCGGGGGCCCGGATGGTGGCCTGGACGCTGGCCTCGCCGGAGATGGCCGGCTTGATCGCCACGATGACGCGCATGAGGCCACCGACCGTCGCCTCCGCCACCGGCGCACCGTCGTTGAGCTGGGTGGCGCCGACGATCCCGACCAGGCCCAGGACGCGGTCGCGGAAGAAGGCCACGACCTCCTCGTCGCTGCCGAACGGGTTGCCGCCGTTCAGCAGGACCGCCTTGCGGCCGGCGGCGGTGACGACCCAGCTGTCGTGCCGGAAGCAGTGGATCTCCTCCAGCCCGGGCACGAGGTAGAGCAGGCGAGAGAGCGGCCAGAGCCTGGACGCGCGGACGCGGGTCGCCTCCACGACGGCCTGGCGGAAGGCGGGGTCGGTGCGGAGCCGCTCCTGCGTCATCGGCTGGACGCCGAAGCGGGCCGGCGACTCGATCACGCGGTCGACGAGCGCCGCCGCGCCCTCGGCGAGCGCCTCCTCCTCGCGCACCGAGGGTGGCAGGCCGCTCAGCCGCCGGTTCTCCTCGATCAGCCGGGTCAGCAGGGCCGCCAGGTCGCGCACGCCGTCCGGAAGCTCGGGCCAGTGCAGCGCCTCGAGGCCGGCGTAGGCGGCGCGGGAGCCGGTGGTCAGCGTCCCCGCCGTCATCGGCCCGCCTCCAGGTTGGCCGGCCGGGCCACGTCGAGCATCTCCAGGAGGCCGGGGAGCTGCATCGGGACCGCGGCGTCCTCCGCCCGGGCGGCACGCCGTTCGTCCCAGGGCAGCAGCGCCGCCAGGCGGACGCCCGGCAGGTGCTCCGCGAGCGCCCGGCGAAGGTGGTCGCGAAGGAATCCGCGGCGTGTCTCGTACACGACCAGCTCGGCCTGGGGGAGCTGAGCGGCCTTCAGCACCTGGATCGACTTGACCAGGCGGGCGGGGCTGTCGTGCATGACGATGAAGACGCGCTGGGACGCTCCGGCGATCGCTTCGGCAGTGCGGCGCGGCGACTCCTGGCCGGCGTGCGCCAGCGCGGCGCCCAGGTCCAGGACCACCAGCTCGTCCGCCACGGAGTGCAGCGCCGGTGTGAGCCGGGGCATGAGCTCGGCCACGTCGGGCCCGCAGAAGCCCTGCAGCCCCGCCACGACGCGGAGGCGCGGGCGGACGCGGACCTGCACCGCCTGCTGCGCCAGCATGGCGGCCGAGATCGCCTGCGTCCCGAAGAGGCTGCCGATGCCCCGGGCGCCGAAGTCGAGCGCGATGGCGTCCGCCAGGGTGCCGGTGCCCGACATGTCGGCGTCCATCAGCAGGACGCGCCGCCGTTCGGCGGCTGCCCAGGCCAGCGACAGGGCGAAGCTGGTCGAGCCCTGGCCGTCCTTCGTGGTGAGCACGCTGATCACGGTGCTCATCGCGGCGACTGGCTGGCCGATGGCCGTGGCAGGGGGGTGGCCGGAGGCGGGGTGGCGGGGGCCGGCGTGCCAGGGCCCCCCGCCGGCGGTCCGGACAGGACCTGGCCCGACTGGGCGACGCCCGACAGGTTGGAGATCGCGTCGTTGACGGCGACGCCGGCGTTGGGCGGCACGCCGACGCCGGCGCTCTTGGAGGCGAACAGCGAGACGTTGTTCGCCTCCAGCGCCACCCAGTTCGGCTCGTCGGCAGCGGCGACCAGCAGCGTCAGGGGGGTCCCGGACGAGGCCACGACCAACCGGCGGCCCACGAGCACGGTGCGGCTGCCGACGACGGCGTAGACGTCCAGCGTGTCGCCGGCCGCGAGGCCCGGCGCCGCGCGCAGGGAGACCGGCACCTGGACCATGTCCTCGCCCAGGAGGTCGTCCCGGGTGAGCAGCGTCTGGGCGCCCATGCGGTGGGCGGCCCGCCGGTGCAGCGGTGTCTCGTCGAGCACGGAGAACTGGTCTCCGGCGGCGGGCACGCGGACGCGCTTGACGGTGGAGTCGTCCAGGACGGTGCCCGCCACGACGTCCCGAGTCAGCATCCACGCTTCGCGGGTGGCGCGGGTCTGGGCGATCGCCTGCAGGTAGAGCAGGCCGATGACGGCGATGACGACGAGCGTCAGGGCGGCGGCGACCAGCTGGCGGCGGATCACGTGGCGCTCACCCCGAAGCTGCCGCCGAAGGCGGGCCGTGCCGTCCGGCGGACGTGGACGGGAGCGTGCAGACCGAGGAGCGGCACCGGCAGGGCCACCAGCTGGCTGACGTCGACGGTCACCGAGCGGGTGTCGGCAGCGCAGCGGCCGGTCAGGTGGGCGGCCGCCAGGGAGTCCTGGCAGCGCTGTATGGCGGTGCCGGCGTCCAGCTGAAGACGCCCGCCGTAGAAAGAGCCCTCGTCGATGGCGGAGCCCCCCGACTGGATGGCGAGGAGCGCGGCGTCGTCGACCTGGTTGTAGGTGACGAACACGGCGCCCAGGTCGGCGACCAGGGCGATCATGCCCACCAGGAAGAGGGCGAGGACCAGGGCGAAGACGACCAGCGTCTGGCCCGCGTCGGGCCGGCGGCGGCTCATCGGGACCGGTACCTCGAGCTGCGGGCGGTGGCGTCGGAGCGCACCTCGATCGGGAAGGGCACGACCAGGCCCATCGGCGTCTGGCGGTAGTCGAGCGTGGCGGAGCCGCGGCAGGTGACCGCCTGGTCGGGCTGGTAGGCGCCGCAGCCGTCGAGGCGGCCCGGCAGCAGGTAGCGGTACTGGTGGACCGTGCCCCTCCAGGTGCGGCGGGCGTACTCCGAGCTCAGGGGGCTGCCGGCCGGGGCGCTGACGGCCGCGGCCGCCGCCAGGCTGGTCGCCGCGTCGAGCTCGACCTGCGCCTCGATGCGGACGAGCACGGCCAGGAAGCCGAGGAGGACCAGCAGCATGACCGGCAGGGTGATCGCCGTCTCCAGGAGGGCCTGGCCACGCTGCGTGCGGCCGCGGTGCGTGAGGAGCGCGCTCATGCCGCGAACGTGACCTCGTGGACCTCGGCGACGAGGTCGAGCGACCAGTCGAGGCCGGGAAGGGGCAGCGCGCTGGCGGGCGTGCCGCGCAGCCGGACGGTGACCGTGTCCGCCGCGCGGGTGGCGCAGATGTCCACCTCGCCGTGCGGGATCGTGCCTGCCTGCCGGCAGTCGCCGGGCGGGGCGACCCGGTTGATCCGCGTCCCGACCATGACCGGGGCGACGACGCGGGCGACCGCCGGGACGGCGGCG
>WNGQ01009277.1_pt1 | contig 13741 bp, 17 predicted proteins | sample 5407661 | NCBI WGS metagenome assembly WNGQ01 (sample SAMN13153382, study PRJNA577476) | soil metagenome | isolation source: 60 cm soil or saprolite under Garry oak tree replicate 2 | place: USA:California | collected 2016-06-15
GGAGCCACTTGCTCCCCTGCCACAGGCCTTTGCCTGGGAACGGTTTGCCACCGAAGAACGCAAAGTCAGTTGGGATGGCTACCTCTCCTACGATGGGGTGCTCTATGGGCTGCCCTCCTCGCCGCCTGTGGCAGGGGCGGTGGTCCAGGTACGGGAATGGCATGGGCTTCTCAAAGTGTGGTCGGCAGGGCAGCTGCTTGCTGAATTAGCGAAGCGTCCGGTGTCCCAGACCCACGTCGAGCACCCTGATCAATGGCGTAACGTTGCCCCCGCTGCCTCCAGACGCGCGCAAATCGCTCCCATTGGGCATCTAAGGCCAGCGCCACAAGTAGTGAAGCGGGAACTGGCTGAATATGACCACTTGTGCGGGGTGGAGGTACTCTCATGCAACCTCACTTGAAACACCTGGGTTTAACCCAACTCGAGCAAGTGTTGCCCGCGCTCTACGAGACAGCGCGACAGGAGCAGTGGACCTATGAGAGCTTCATGAACCGAGCGATGGCCGCCGAAATTGAAGGACGAGATCGACGCGCAGCGGAACGGCGCATGACCGCAGCTCGTTTGCCGGCGATCAAGACCCTGGAGACCTTTGATTTTACGTTTCAACCAGACCTCTCGGAGCGGCTGTTGTGGGAACTGGCCGATCTCTCCTTTGTGCAGAGCGCCACCAACGTGGTTTTCCTTGGCCCACCGGGCACAGGGAAGACACACCTCAGTCTGGCGCTCACGGTCAAAGCCTTGAGCGCCGGGTATTCCGCCTTGTTCACGACCCTCACGCATCTGGCTGAAGCGCTGGATAGCGCTTCCTCTCCCGGCCTGGTGCGTCAGCGGCTGCGCCGCTACACCACCCCAAGTGTCCTGGTCATTGATGAGGTGGGATACACCAACCTCTCACCTGGTCAGGCGCACCACTTCTTTGAGTTGGTCACCGCCCGCTATGAGCACGGCTCGATCAGGCTTCCCTCCAATACTGGCTTTTCTGCCTGGGGAAGTCTGCTAGGAGATGAGGTGCTCGCCACGGCGCTGCTCGACCGGCTCTTGCATCATGCGGAGGTCATCCCCATCAATGGTCGCAGCTACCGCATGAAAGATCGCAGCGCCGCATCTTCCGGTGGGGGTCAAAAATGAAAGGAGGGTCAATTTTAGGCTGGCGCACGGTGGTCGGCGTTGTGGGGTCAACCTCTCCTGGCGCAGCACTGAGGCCCTCGGCCAGCGTCGGCTTCTGGGAGTCAAGGGCGGAGTGGCCCTGCTCTGTGGGCATCCGGAGTGAGCGAGTCGAGGCAGTGGGGGCGGCAGGTCGTACGACCTGGACAGCTGTGGTAGGCTTGGCAGACGAGACGAGCGAGCGCGGTAGGCTCTGCGGTGTATCCCTCGTGCGCTCGTCTCGGCGCCAGCCGTCCACCACAGCATGTCCAGGTGGAGACGACCTGCCGCAGGGTGGGGGAGCCGCACCGAACTGCTGTGTGGCTGAAAGACGGAGTGAGAATCTTGGAGCGTGTCAACTTTGGAAAGAAAATCACAGGGGGGGTCAAAATTATTCGGGCGCAAGATTACGCAGGCGTTGACACGCTGGTGTATGTGCGGCCAGGGGATACCCTGATGGTGTGGAAATTGGATCGGGCAGGGCGCTCGTTAAAACATCTCATTGAGTTGCTCACCTCCCTGGATCAACACCAGATTGGATTCAGGAGCCTCACGGAGCAGATTGATACCACGACCCCTGGTGGGAAGCTGATCTTTCATCTCATGGGTGCTCTCGCTGAGTTTGAACGTGATTTGATTCGAGAGCGCACCAATGCGGGACTAGCAGCAGCCAGAGCCAGAGGACGTGTTGGCGGGCGACCAAGAAAGCTCAAAACCAATGGGAAAGTAGCACTAGCTCGGCAGATGTTTGCTGATCAGAGCCATTCCATCCCCGAGATCTGCACTGCACTCGGGATCTCTCGCGCTACGCTCTATCGATATGTCAAAGAGGCGAAAACAACAGAATAATTACCAAAAAATCAACAGCTTAATCTCAAAATTTACAAATAGACCCGCGTCTCTTGTTTTGTTTTACTCATGGAAAAGCCAACAGGAAGTGGATGATACTGAGGCTCATTGGACATTCCTCCACTTTTTCGTCTGATGAGGTAAGATACCAGAAATGTAGTTGCAAGTAGTAACAACGCACGGGATCCCTTGGAGGAAAGCATCTCATGAGCAAACCACGTGGGCGTTCTCCTCTTCTCTCATTTCTCTTCTCACCCTTTGTCAAATACAATGGCAGGGCGACGGCATCTGGTAATTGGGCTGAATGATCGAACACAAATACTGGGTGGAGGGCCATTGCGTCGAACATTCAGCCCAAAAAAATTGGGGTGAAACTTCGACACGACTTCCACTTGTCTTCCTCGTTTCCTGATAACAAAATATTTTTCAGTGGAAAAGACGCAATACAGGTTTCCATTCATTGCCTCGTATCTTCCGCTCCCCGAGCAGTACAGGCGAGATGGTTCATTGCTGGATCGAACCTTGAGCCCAACATTCGATGATTGAGGCTGATTCCGTCGAACCTTGAGCCCAATTACCAATATCCTGCTTCTGATTGGTAAATAGGCTGAAGGTTCGACGGAATCAGCCTGAGTGATCGAAATGTGGACTCAAGGTTGGGAACAGAACAGATGGTCGGCTTCTCAATGGGCTTGCCCTCTCCTCTCTATGCTTTCAAGATATGGAAATGCGCCGGATGCGTTTCTGCTTCCCCGAAGGGATATCCTGATGAAGTTGGTCACCACAGCCTTGGAGCAGTCGCAGGCGAAAGCGAGAGCAGGAGAGGAGTCCGAGGCTGCTGCAAAGAGGCTGAAACTTCGCCGTGGCCCGATTTGGGTGATTGATACCTCCCGCAGCAGACGACAAGGGCTCTGAGACCAGTTGGATCTCCTGGTCACCCTCTGGAAATGCATTCGAACCTTCGTGTATGCGTTCGAACTTTGGACCCAACATTTTTGGGCTGAAGGTTCGAACTACAGGTAGCCCACGCTCACTTTTGTTCGAACCTTCAGTCTATTTACCACAGCCATTCCAGGAAATCGGTGGTCACCTGACTGACCGGGCGTCCCGAAACAAAGCGCAGGTGCATCCGCCCCGTTTCCGCAGAGAGCATCCCATAACAGGCGAGTGCTTTCGGATCAGGATCGTTTTTGTCCACTGCCAGTTCCTGCAACCGTAGCGGTTCGTCCTGTTCGCCCCAACTGTGCAGGTCTGGTTGGCTCACCCGACTCCACCATACCTCATCGAGGTAGCCAACCTCCCATCCGCAGCGCTGTGCCAGGGCAATTAAGGCGTCACGTCGTTTTTTCTTCCTGACGTAGTCGGGATCAGGACTGGTGATCCAGTGTTTGGCCCGCTGCCATCCGACCCCAAGTCGCCTCAGCGCTTGTCGGACGGTTTCGATACTCACCTGGTTCACGGTCAACCCGCGCTCGAAGCAGACCTCTGCCGCTAACTGCAACGTCCACTGACTGGTCGCTTTGCCGAAAATGCGTGGACTTTGGTGTAACTGGGCTCGCAGCGATTCACATTTCGCTTGGTCAAATTGTGCCTGGACGGTTTTCGGGCGGGAGGACTCTTGTTTAAGACAAGCCAAGCCTTTCTGTTCAAAGGCATGGATCGTATTGCGCACTGTTTGGGTGGCACAGCCCAGATTGAGGGCGATTTCCGCTGGACGTTGCTCGCGACTGGACGCGAGGAGAATCTGACTTCGACGCAGGGTAAAGGCATTCGAGGAACGTAATCCGGCTTCTATTCCTGCTTGCTCAGCTGGACTCAGGGCTCTGACGTAGATGGGGGCTTTCATGCCCTCATTCTAACAGCTTTCTTCCTCATTACACAAGAGCTTTCTTGAACCTGCACTAGGTCAAGTACTGGGTCATGGTAACGCTCGCCTTTTTCACCACAATAGGGGCAAAGTTGCTGCCGCTGTGACTCTTCATAGCTAAGATAACCCTTTGCCTCTCGGAAAAGCGTGTCGTACTGGCCATGCAGCCAGGAATGCAAGGCATATGCTTGTTGTGGTGAGAGCTGTGCAGTATGCCCCAGTCGTCAGTAACCTCGTAAGCAATGCGGTTGATATCTGGAAACTCACGCTTTTCAAATTCTGCCATGTCGCTACTCGCTTTCATCCACCCGCCTGGGTGTGAAGTCCTTGAAATCATATGGTGGTTCGCCTGGCGGCAGCTGCACCCGTTCTGAGAGGAAGCGCGTAAGGCCTGCGCCGCTTCCTCTGAAAAGCCCTCGGCAAGTGCAGGCCCTCTTAGCCATAACGTACCATCTGCCCTGAGAAGTGCCTCAAACGTTGGCGTGTGCAGGCGCGTCTCTTCTGTCCAGTTTGTCGGGTCAAGCTCCTGGTGAAAATCGAGATTATCAAACGGGCCGCTCATGTTGCTTACTCGCTTTCTAGCAGCCAATCCAGCCAATCGTACCCACGATGGCTGGCGGCGGTCTCCTCGATACGCTGGATATCGAACGATGGAAACGGCTCTCTCTTCTCCAAATCGCCATTATTGCGCCATTCACTGACAAAGTGATCCTGGTAGATGGCTAGAAGCTGGTTGATCTTGCGCCGATTGTAACCAAACTCTACAAGCCGAAGAATAATCAATGTTACCTCTGTTGCGCCCTGCTGCCAGCCACGACGATAAGCTGCTTCGTTCTCGTTTTTATCTGACTGATGTTCTTCGCTCATACCCTACTCGCCTTCTATCGCTTTGCAATCGCGATCGCGTATTCATCACCGGTCTCAGTCAGGCGAATAAGCCCTTTATCTGCCAGGTCAAACAGGGATAGCGGGTCAATTGGCCCCTGGTGATGCGTGTCTCGCTCTATTTCCTCGATTGTGCCTGCATAGGTTTGATACTCTTTGCTGGGTATCGACTCAATAAGCATCACCAGGGCCATATAAAGCCACTTCTGTTCAAACGTCAAATCAGTACGATCAAAAGAAACCTCGCCACGACCTGCTTCACATATACCTTTCCTAACCATTGGACTAAAAACACCCCAAACCTTGTCAGGACAACCAAAACCGGCTAAGATGCTCATAAGGAGAGACTTATGTTTCGCATTTCAGTAGCTTTACGCCTTTTCGCTGCCCTGAAAGGAGAGCTATGCCCAAACGCAGATACGAGCGCCAGACTCCAACGCATGAATGGTCGCAGATTCGTCCACTGCTCAAAGACGCTGCTCAAATCAAATATGAGCTCATCCGCCCCGTGATTTTGTGGGGGGTCAATGTCAAGGAGCGGGCGGCTGAAACGGGAGAGCCACGTAGTACGATTTACCATCAGGCCAACCTCTTTGATCAGGCAGGAATGGCAAGCCTGCTCCCCCCCGTGTCACCGCCACCAGTCCCCAAGCTCGATAAACGAACCCTTCCGCCTCCCATGCGTCAGGCCATTGTAGATGTGCATGCGGAGTATCCAGAGCATCATATCGATGAAATTGCTCGAATTATGTATGCGCAATTTGGTCGAAGGCCCTCCGCGCAAACCATTAAGCTGACCCTTGCCAATGGCCCTAAGCCATCCCGCACGACACGTCGCTTCCCGCTGTTCGAAGACGTGACTGATCCACGAGAGCGCAGACTCGCCATCATTAAACTCCATGCTGAAGGCTGGACACCCACCTCCATCGCAGGTTATCTCGGCACGTCGCGGCGAACCGTCCATACCACGCTCAATCGATGGATCGAAGAACAGTTCGCCGGTCTTGCCGACAAGTCGAGTCGACCTCATCAGCCTGCGATGAAAACGACGCTGAGAGCGATGCAGGAAGTGAAGAAGATGCAAATCAATCCTGAGCTTGGTGAGTACCGTGTGAGCGCAGCGTTAGAACAACTGGGGATCAAACTGTCCCCTCGCACGTGTGGTCGCATTCTTGCGCTGAATCGGCAACTGTATCATCTCCAGATGCCAAGGAAGAGCGAGCACACAAAGAAGGAGTTGCCTTTCCAATCAGATTATCGTCATCACTATTGGTTTGTGGATATCAGATACCTTGACATGCACAAATTAGGTGGAGAGATGATTTACTGCATCAGCGTCTTGGATGGCTATTCGCGGGCAATCCTGGCTTCCGCTGTGACCCGACGGCAAAACTTCGAGGAGTATATTGCGGTGCTCTACGCGGCGATTCGTAAACATGGATGTCCGACGGCCGTGGTCAGCGACCACGGCGGCGTGTTCCGGGATCATCGGGCCATGCAGATTTACCAAGCTCTTGGGATTCAGAAGGAAGAAATTGAGAAGCGGCAAAGCTGGCAAAATCTGATAGAAACGGCGTTGTATGTGGAATTTGGAAAATTCCTTACATAACTTGCATTATGTGGATTTGACGCTCGATTCCTTTGGTATTTTCAAGAGCAACGAGGGGCAATTCCACATAATCTCGATCATGAGAAGGATGAGTAATTACCATTTCGAGCAGGTCACGAGCTGGGAGGGGGCGAAACAAACCCATCGGCGTTTTGTCGAGGATTACAACCATCAACCTCATTGGGGACACCGCAAACGCGATGACAACCGCCACACGCCTGCAGAGGTCTTGGGATGGGTAACCGGAAAGATGCGAACCCCGGAACAACTACATCGAATCTTTTATGCTACTCGGTTCCTACGCTTCCTCGATCGCTTTGGCTATGCCCGCTTTCGTCGCTGGCGGCTCTATGCCGAGGCAGGATTGGCACGACGACAAAGCGTCCTCTGGCTCTATGGTGATACGTTGACCCTGGAGTATGCGAATGCCCCGCTCAGCCAATACACGGTTGAGTACCAGCCTGACAAAAAACACTTTCGTCGCGTGAGAGAGCCACGTCACTTCGAGACGCCCTATCAATCCCCGCAGCAGCCTCTGTGGGAACCAGAGGCTGTCGAATGGCACCCAGCACAGCGATTACCAGATTATGCTCCGCGTCGGTTCCGCAAGCATCAAAAAAGCTACGTGCAATCTCCCTTGCTGGATGATGAGTGAAACTTGCAGACTATTATGGCAAAATCCGGCTCATTATGCTTCACAAACCGGAAGTTCCAGGCCAGTCTACCTGTTTTGCATCAACAACCTGTGATGCAAGTGGTAGATTGGCTGAAACTTCGGACGCAAATCCTGGGCTGAGCCCCCCTTGGTCGAACTTTCAGCCAAAAAACGTTTGGGTGAAAGTTCGACCTCATTTCGGAGATGGGTTTTCTGGTTCATCAGAAGGGGGCTGTTTTTTCGGCTCTTTGGCTTTTCTGCCTTTTGGCTTCGGCTTCTCCTGTTCTTCTCCCGACTCCTGTTTCTCCTGTTCTTTTTCTTTGAGGAGGTTGTTTTGGGCATCAATGATCTGGATTTTGTCCCGTCGAAGGGTGAGCAGCTCCGCAGCGGCTTTGAGATGTTTGGAAGTCACATCAGCCTCTTGTTGCGCATACGACCACTTGAGTGCGGTCGTCACCAGCTTCATTAAGGGATCCATGAGCACTCGCCCACTTTTTTGGGGATCGAGTAACGGATGTGTCAGCCACGTGTAGATACTTCCGGTCCACTGCTGCAAATTCAATGCAGGAAAAGATGGGCGATAGATCTGCTCCAGGGCGAGCAAAATATCACGCACTTCTCCCTCGGTATGGCTGATCACGCGGCAATACGGCTGGAGGCAATCCAGGCGTCGCCGGAATTGCATCCACATCGTCGTCTTCCTGATCGAACACATCTTTCAGGGGAATGGATGCCCCCCTTCCGGCAGTCACTAAACAGAGGCCAAGGGGATGCGTAGGAAAAGCCAGGAAGAGATGATCAGTCAACTCTTTCAAGAAAATCAGATGCGGCATCGAGAGATCATGGGCATCGTCACAAATCAGGCACTCGACGCCATAGTGGCCCAGCAGGTCATAGAGCAAATATTTGCGTTCGCTCCAGCGTCCACGCGAACCGACTCCCAATGCCAAGAGGAGCAGGTTTCCCAGCGCCGCCTCCCGAGGATCATTTTTGGGAGCCGTCACCGCCAGTATCGGGTACCGCCGTCCTCCCACCATGCCGACCTGGCGTGCAGCCTCATCTCTGAGGTCGCCAATACCCATCGTTTTGCCGGAGCCCGGCTCGGCCACCATGACATGCCAGCTTCTTTGGAACCACGCCTGACGTAACAGGGCCTGAAACCGGCGCTCAAAGGGGGTTTCTTTGTTATGAAGCCATCGAAGAGCGGGAGTTTGCGAATCATCATCACTCGCCCTCCTTTTCTCGATACCGAATGGCCAGGGGCTCCCAGGAAAACACCTTCTCCGGGTCAGGGATGGCTTCGGCGAGTTGGAGACTCTCTCGGGCAGCCGGAGCCAGGCTAGAGAGCGCTTCAACCACATACGACGGATGGATCTCCTCGCGTTGTCGGTCGAACTGTCGAGCCTTTTCTCGTCTTCGGAGAGCCTTGCCCCGCTGTTTCTTGGTGGTTTCGATGTCCTCCTGGATCTGTGCTCGAACCGCAGCGACCTTTGAACCTGCGGCTTTCGCACTGACCGTATCTGCTTTGCGCATGGCTTTGGCCTCCCATTCGACTTCATCGTTGCCCCATGAAGGCAGGGCAGTAGGCTTCTCCCACATAACTGCCATCGAAAAAGAGGTAAATCACGCTGACATCTCGGCGATCGTAATAAATCTCGAATTCCCGGCCCGCCAGCCGATTGAGCAAGCCTAGACTCACATACCAGTTCCCCTGAAAGGAAAGGCGTGAGCGATCATGAACCCGATAGGCTCGGCTGCTGAGTTTGCGATTTTGCGCCTTCATGAGCAGGAGTTTGAGATCATCCGGGGCTCCCAGATACTGGGGAACTCCCGTCTGGCGCACCGCTTCTTCCCAGAGGATGTTCCGCTTTTGCCGACGCAACCCATCCCAGTTTTGTTGGTAATCATCGACGATCGAGCGGAGAAAGTAGCCTTCGAGTTCTTCCAGCGTCATGCCCCCGGCCTCTGCCGCTTGTTGCGCATCGTGGATCCCAAAACTGGTGTTGGGTAAACGCCGCTCAAAACACTGCGTCATCCAGCGAAAGAGACTTTCGACCGTTCCCTTCGCTGAAGGACAATACGGCGGCGCTTGCTCGGTGATGATGCCGAGCCGATCCACCAGCACCTGCCGGGCTCGCTCGGAGGTAAAGATTTTCCCCCGATCATGAAAGACGACTGCTGGCTTGCCGGAACAGGGCCAGGGGTGCTGGCACCCGGCTTGGAGGACCAAGCGATCCTTGGGTTCTAGTGCTCCCTTGATGAGTCGCATGTAATCTTCTTCCTTGAGTGGCCCCAACGCCAGCACGGCACTCATGATGGCCGCTGTTTTCACGCACACGAGCACGGCGGCATGCACACGACTGGTGACAGGAATGCCGTCTGGCGTGATCACATAGAGCTCCATGCTATGTTCATCCACTTGGGCCAGTTGGGCCGGGGCGGGAATGGAGAGGGCAAAGGAGCGTGGGGACTGCCGATCGCGTGGGGATCTGGGCAACGCTTCGCGCTCTTGGCGTACCTTCGGTTCCTGCCTGAGGGTTCGTACATAGGCCCGGACCTGGTCGTAGGAAGGCAGCGGGATGGCCTCGCCTGTGTCTTGCTGGAGGCGTGAAGCGACTCGCTTGAGTTCAGCATGCTCAGCAATGGCTCGGATCGAGAGCCTGCTCGGACGCGTGTAAAGGAGCTGAATAACTTCTTGAAAGGCAGGATGCAGTGCGCGCTCTCGGTTGTAGGTCGCATACGGGACACAGGCAAGAGCACCCAGTTCTCGGGTGCGCCGCACCAGACGCGAGAGCGTCGAGCCAGCTACCCCCGTTTCTTGTGCTGTCTCGACGACTGTCGCCCCGGCCAGCACAGCTTCGACGGCTCGCAGATTCCGCAGAAAGCGCTCTCGCTGGCTGTCTGGGAGAGTGGAGGCATCAAAGGTAGACAAGATACTCTGCCTCGGAGAAGGCTCTGGTTCAGCCTCTTCCTGCTCGCGAAGCCGCGCACTCTCACTGCTCTCCGTCACGTCCTGGGGGAGAGGGTCTGGGAGAATGAGAGCAGAGTCAGGGGAAAGACACATCAGAGGAGTCAGCCTGTTGAGGGAGACGGAGGCGAGATCGACCAGCAGATGGCCTTGGGTTGCCGCATCGGCACATCTCTTCCAGATGGCGGCTTCCTTTTCCGCCTGCGGCCATCGTTCTCCCAGCCGCTCAACCAACTCTTGGACGCAAGCCGCTTCACCCCATGGCCAGATGATCTGCAACGCCTCGGAAAGGGCCGGCCAAGCGGGAAAAGTCGGACGCCGGGCATGTAAAAAGACCAGATTCGCATGACGAGGCCCGGACAAGCTCGCTTCCGTCCCAATCCAATAGACTCCTGCCTGCTGTTCTGCAACCTTTCGTGCCGCTTCAGCTTTGGCCCGATTGCGCTCCCGGCGTTTGTCCTGCTCCAGCCCCGCCTCCGCGATCAGCAACCTGCCATCGAGAAGTTGACCGATGGCATCAGGAAGGTAGCTATGGGTCTTGCCCTCAAACAGGTAGGGGATGGCGAAAGGAGTGGGCAGGGGTGTGGCAATCTTGTAGGTGGAAGCAAACGTGGGGCTGATATCGCCGCGTCCATACCAGGCTACCTGTGGGTGGTATTCCAGGTACAGAAGAAGCCGTTCTTCCATCTGACTACAGAAGGGTTGCCGGGTAGGCCGGGCCTCTCCCGTTTTCCAACTGGGAATCCATCCAGAGATGCTCTCTCCGGCAATTTTGAACAGGTCAATGCCACGAACTCCAGCCTCAGACATGAGGTGCCCTCCCGCATCTGTGGTGCTCAATCCGCATCCGGCGAATTTCCACCTCTTAAGGAACAGTATACTCGGAGAACAAGCTCATGTAGAGTCAGCTACCTGTTTGTGTTCGAACCTTGAGTCCTCGTTTCGATCCTTGCGTCTGATTCCGTCGAACCTTCAGCCTATTTACCACCATCTTGCCCAGTGGTAGTAAGCGTGAAGAGTGGTCAGATTTTAGGGCGACGAGTGAGCGATCGGCGCGACGAGTGAGCAGCTTAGCCATTGACCGTTTGAGAAGCTGCTCCCTATCTTGTTTTTTCCATCAACGTTTTGTAAATTGGCATGCTTTCAGGAAGAACACAAGGATTTGCGGACCTATGAAATCGGTTGTCTGGGAAAGTGGACAGGAAGGCTTTTCCCCAGGCGCACCCATTGCCCTTGTTGATAGGTCTGGAGCAGCACAACGCCCACCAAAAATCCAATTCCTCCCGCAACGATACATGCCCACAAGGGGAACGCGAACAGGATGAACAGCATACCAAGAAAGCTGCCGGCGAGCACGCTCGTGATGATAGCGACCATGCTCGCCATCCCGAAGAAGCCCTGCACCCAGGTGGGGAGCATCGACTCCTGCTGCAGCGTCTCTTCCTCATCATCATGCGATCCCAGAATGAAGTACGGCTGCATTTCCGGGGCATACTCCAGGTAGAGATGCCGGATGCGATTGATCCCACGAGCATACGTCACATCAGCCAGGCCTGATTGCAGGACGCGCCGAAAGGTGATCAGCCCCATAAAAAAGAGCGTGGGGAGCACCACCAGGCTAAAGACAAAAAAGGCCGTGCCCAGATGCGAGAGCTGTGCCACCAGGGCGAGAGCAATCAGGCCAGAAGACACGGCCCCGACAAAGAGGCTGGCCCGGCCATTGGCCTCTGAAACCGTCATTGCTCTGCCCATTTGCAGGTTATAATGCTCGGTTGTCATGATTGAGACGAGCTGCGAACTCAATTCCCGCGATTGCTGCTTGTTGTGCTGGAGTTCCATCTACCTGTTCCTTTCATGTGCTTATTTTGGTGCGCTTCTCTCCATTCTGCTCTCCCAGCCTTGTCTGCTGAAACCGATCGCGACAGCAAGCCATGACAGCACCAGCAGGCGTTCGTTCCCAGGCGAAGGCGCTTGGGACAGACGCGCGTTTCGCCACGACGAGTGGGACAGAAGGAGCATGATCAAGGATGCTGATCGATCAGTCGGTGCAACCATCAGTCACCGCGTCTCCCAGGAGCAGCGAACGCGAGTCCGTCGCGCGACAAAGAACGTAATGTACAGTCTTCAGAAGAAGTATACCAGATGAGAAGCGGTTTTTCCCAGGGATATCTGTACCAGTGCTCACTCTTCCCGCCGATTGCTCGCCTTCAGGAGGATTTCCCAGCGCTCGACCGAGGCCGTGCGCAACAACCGCAGAGGCGTCCACGGATCGTCCGCGAGCCGATCCTCGATGGCTTGCTCACTTTCGGCAGCAACGATGTGCAAGAACTTCTCCTCCCCATCACCCAGTGGGCCGCCCAGGATGACAAACCCGTCCTCTGCAAGTGCGTCCATAAACGCGGCGTGCTTCTCCCACTGCTCCTGCTGGCGCATGGGAAGCCTGGCGTTCCAGTTCTCTCCCCGTTCGCGGAGGACAGCGTAGTAGATTACTGGCTGGTGAGACATTGGCATCTCCTTTCTGAGGAACAAGGCAACGTTCTGTTGATCCATCACCTCTGCACTAATGAGCGCGCCGTCGGCGCGAGCTTCAAGATCTCGGGCGCGGCTTTGAGACGGTGCATTGTTGGTTCCCAAATTTGGTCGTGCCACTGCTCCTTCTCAGCAAGAACGGCAAGGTGCTCGTCGTATGCCGCTTGATCCCGAAAGCTGGAGAACCAGACAAACACGTGTTCCCCCTCGCGCACAGGCAGAGCCGGGAACGTGTTTGTGCTCTCTTCGGTCACGAACGAGGATAGGATCGCAGCGCCACTCCTGGTCAGGGCCGGCGCGAGCGTCCGCTCAAAAAAGTCGAGAAAGTCGGTCGGAGGCGGGGTGTCAAAAGGTAAGATGGTCGCTACGATCAGTCCTGGTGGGACCGCCTGGGCGCCATGTGGGGGTCGAAGGCTTCGGTCAAGGAGAAATCCTGACGTTGGACGGGCCGGGCGGAGCAAGAGCACGTTATCGGAGTCCACTAGCAGAGCATTGGCCGCGGCACGATTCTCTTGCCACACTGGCCCTCCGTAGAAGCCTTGCAACGCGGCGAGACGCTTGTCCATATCAGGGAAGCCTCGCAGCCAGACAAAGCGATTCGGGTCCTCCAGTTCCCGAAATTGCCCGATCACCGTTGCTCCTACCGCTTCTTGGGCTTCGATGAATACTCGCTCGAAGAGTTCAATCAACGCTTCCCGCTGTCCTGAATGAACGGTATATTGCCTGAGTTCCACGATGGGGCTGTAAAGCTGCCGTGATGATTCAGTTGCTGATTGCTCCATGTCCTTCGTTTGGTGGATGTCGTCCATGGTGCTCCTCTCTGATTTTTCACTTCGTTCCTTGTACTTCACGTTTAGACTAATTTGGCTCAAATGAGCATAGCTTGGCGAGTATATCCAAGCGCAATAAACACCGAAAGGAACGGTTCTCTGGAATTGTTTGCAAGTTGGTCACATATCGTATCCTGTCCCAACTTGCAAACAATTCGGCATGAGAAGTTTTTCTTTGTTCTAATAAGCTTGATTAATCTCGCTTCTGGCTTGCATTACAAGAACTTAGTCTAAACACCAATTGTACGGAACAGCTCTGAATGGTTCCACTCCTTTTTCGATTCTACTCCGAATACAGGACAATCTCCTTCCCATTTCAACAAGGGAAAAGTGCGATTTTACCCTAAATCTGGCCCTCTCCTGAAGCATATTGTACCGATCCACTTGGCTTTTTTCCTGGGTTTAT
>WNGQ01004985.1_pt1 | contig 13736 bp, 9 predicted proteins | sample 5407661 | NCBI WGS metagenome assembly WNGQ01 (sample SAMN13153382, study PRJNA577476) | soil metagenome | isolation source: 60 cm soil or saprolite under Garry oak tree replicate 2 | place: USA:California | collected 2016-06-15
TCTCTCCGGCGTCTATCTCGCGCTCGCGACCTTCGCGCTCGCAACCGCGATGCCGCAACTGCTCAAGCTCAACTTCTTCGAGAAATGGACCGGCGGCGTGCAGGGCCTGGTGGTGACCAAGCCGGACGCGCCGTTCGGGTTGCCGCTCTCGCAGGACGCCTGGCTCTACTACTTCACGCTCGTGGTCGTGGTCGCGATCTATATTTTCTCGGTCAACCTGCTGCGTTCGCGCTCGGGGCGCGCCTTCATGGCGATCCGCGACAACGAGATCGCGGCCTCCGCGATGGGCGTCGACGTCGCCTTGTACAAGACGCTGGCGTTCGGCGTCTCGGCCGGGATCACCGGCGTCGCCGGCGGACTGGGCGCGATCGCGGTCCAGTTCGTGGCGCCGGACAGCTACACCATCCAGCTCGCAATCTCGCTGTTCCTCGGCATGGTGGTCGGCGGAGTGGGATGGCTGCCCGGATCGATCGTGGGCTCGGCCTTCATCATCTTTGTCCCCAATATCGCCGAGGGCATCTCCAAGGGCCTCTCCGGCGCCGTGTTCGGCGTGCTGCTGTTCCTCGTCATCTTCCTGGTCCCGCACGGCGCGCGGCAGGTTGCAATCGTCGGCCAGCAACTGCTCGGCAGGCTGCGGAAGTAGAGGACGCGGTCATGGACTTCGGGCGCAACATTCGCGTCGCCGCGCTTGCGATGGCTGTCGTTGCCGTCAGCGCGGGCACCGCGCTGTCGCAAAAGAAATAGCCGCGCTTGCGATGGCTGTCGTTGCCGTCAGCGCGGGCACCGCGCTGTCGCAAAAGAAATACGACACCGGCGCATCCGACACCGAAATCAAGGTCGGCAACATCATGCCCTATAGCGGGCCTGTGTCCGCCTTTGGCGTGATCGGCAAGACCGAAGCCGCCTACTTCAGGAAGGTCAATGACGAGGGCGGCATCAACGGCCGCAAGATCAGTTTCATCAGCTATGACGACGCCTACTCGCCGCCGAAGGCGGTCGAACAGGCGCGCAAGCTGGTCGAAAGCGACGAGGTGCTGCTCATCTTCAATTCGCTGGGAACGCCGTCGAATTCGGCGATCCACAAATACATGAATGAAAAAAAGGTACCGCAGCTGTTCGTCGCCAGCGGCGCCTCCAAATGGAATGATGCAAAGAACTTCCCGTGGACCATGGGCTGGCAGCCCTCCTATCAGAGCGAGGCGCACATCTACGGCAAGTATCTCCTGAAAGAGAAGCCTGGTGCCAAGATCGCCGTGCTCTACCAGAACGACGATTTCGGCAAGGACTACCTCAAGGGGCTGAAGAACGCCCTCGGCGAGAAGGCCTCGATGATCGTGGCCGAGGACAGCTACGAGACTTCCGAACCCTCGATCGACGATCACGTGGTGAGGCTGAAGGAATCCGGGGCCGATGTCTTCGTCAGCGTCACCACCCCCAAATTCGCGGCGCAGGCGATCAAGAAGCGGGCCGAGATCGACTGGAAGCCGCTGCAGATCGTTGCCAACGTCTCGGCCTCGGTCGGCGCCGTCATGATGCCGGCGGGCTTCGAGAACGCGCAAGGGGTGCTGTCGGCGGCCTACGACAAGGACGGCGCCGATCCGCAGTGGGACGACGATCCCGGCATGAAGAAATTCTTCGATTTCCTGCGCAAATACTATCCCGACGGCAACAGGCTCGACGCGGCGACGGCGTTCGGCTACGGCGCGGCGCAGACCCTGGTGCAGGTGCTGAGACAGTGCGGCGACGATCTGACCCGCGCAAACGTCATGAAGCAGGCCGCGAACCTGCAGGATTTCGCGCCCGACACATTGCTGCCGGGCATCACCATCAACACCTCGCCGACCGATTTCGCGCCGATCGATCAGCTGCAGCTGATGCGGTTCAAGGGCCAGAGATGGGAGCTGTTCGGCGACATCATGAGCGGTAAAGCGGGGCACTAGCGCCGATTTGAAGCTCTCTCAGCACAAGCGACAGATTCGCGTCCCTCACCTATAAAATCGAAAACGAGCGCGTATCACACGTCCGTGACCCCAGTGGTTCGATGAAATGGCGCCCCGGCTACCGGTGCGCGGGGGCTTTTGCTTTGCCGGGACTCGCCAGAGGGTATTGAATGCGCCCCAGGAGCCGCCAAGCGCTCGGAGATCAAAAAACACGACCCATTCGAACAGACCAAGGAGGTCCAAATGCGTGCTTTCAAGCTGCGATGGGGAGCCTTATCGGCTGCCCTCGCGATATCAGCTCTGACCGGCAGCGGCGCTCTTGCCGCCGAAAAGAAATACGACACCGGCGCCACCGACACCGAGATCAAGATCGGCAACATCATGCCCTACAGCGGACCGGCCTCCGCATACGGCGTGATCGGCAAGACCGAGGAGGCCTACTTCAGGAAAATCAACGCAGAGGGCGGCATCAACGGCCGCAAGATCAATTTCATCAGCTACGACGATGCCTACAGCCCGCCGAAGACGGTCGAACAGGCGCGCAAACTGGTGGAGAGCGACGAGGTGCTCTTCGTCTTCAACTCGCTCGGCACCCCGCCGAACACGGCGATCCAGAAATACATGAACACCAAGAAGGTGCCGCAGCTGTTCGTCGCCACCGGCGCCACCAAGTGGAACGATCCGAAGGATTTCCCCTGGACCATGGGATGGCAGCCCAACTACCAGAGCGAGTCGCGGATCTACGCGAAGTACATCCTGAAAGAGAAGCCGAACGCCAGGATCGCCGTGCTCTTCCAGAATGACGATTACGGCAAGGACTATCTGAAGGGCCTGAAAGACGAGCTCGGCGCCAAGGCCGCCTCCATGATCATTGCCGAGGAGAGCTATGAGACCACCGAGCCGACCATCGACAGCCACATCGTCAAGCTGAAATCGACCGGCGCGGACATATTCTTCAACGTCACCACGCCGAAATTTGCAGCGCAAGCGATCAAGAAGATCGGCGAGATCGAATGGAAGCCGCTCCACATCCTCAACAACGTCTCGGCCTCGATCGGCAGCGTGATGAAGCCGGCGGGATTCGACAATTCGCAGGGAATCATCTCGTCCGCCTACTTCAAGGATCCGAACGATCCGCAATGGAAGAACGACGCCGGCATGAAGGCCTGGAACGAATTCCTCGACAAGTACTTCCCCGAGGCCAATCGCGCCGATGCGTCCGTGATGTACGGCTACAACGTCGCGCAGGGCCTGGTGCACGTGCTGAAGGCCTGTGGCGACGATCTCACCCGCGCCAACATCATGAAGCAGGCCGCCAGTATCAGGGATCTCGAACTCGGCGGCCTGTTGCCCGGCGTCAAGGTCAACACCAGCGCCTCCAACTTTGCGCCGATTTCCCAGCTCCAGTTGATGAAGTTCAACGGCGACAAATGGGACCTGTTCGGCGACATCATCTCGGGCGACGTCGGCGGTTAACCTTTCGGCGGCCTGACTACTAAAGCAGCAGCCCCTGCGGCGTCGTCGCAGGGGCTTTTTCCCGTAAAACTTGCTAGCATGATGCTTCCAAGAAGAGCTTTCGGCCAAGAAAGCCGCCTGACGCATTATCTGCATCAATAGCAAACAGGGAGAGACGGAATGCCCGTTACAATCCGCAAGGCGGCTATCGCTTCAGCCGCGCTTGCCTTTGTCGCCGCGTCGATCAGCGCAGCGCTTGCCGCCGACAAGAAATACGACACCGGCGCCACCGACACCGAGATCAAGATCGGCAACATCATGCCCTACAGCGGACCGGCCTCCGCGTACGGCATCATCGGCAAGACGGAAGCCGCCTACTTCAAGAAGATCAATGATGCCGGCGGCATCAATGGCCGCAAGATCAATTTCATCAGCTATGACGACGGCTACAGCCCGCCGAAGACGGTGGAGCAGGCGCGCAAGCTGGTCGAGAGCGACGAGGTGCTCTTCATCTTCAATTCGCTGGGCACGCCGCCGAACTCGGCGATCCACAAATACATGAACTCGAAGAAGGTGCCGCAACTGTTCGTCGCCACCGGCGCCACCAAGTGGAACGATCCGAAGGATTTTCCATGGACCATGGGATGGCAACCGAATTACCAGAGCGAGTCGCGGATTTACGCGAAATACCTCCTCAAGGAGAAGCCCGACTCCAAGATCGTCGTGCTCTACCAGAACGACGACTACGGCAAGGACTATCTGAAGGGCCTGAAGGACGGGCTCGGCGCCAAGGCGGCCACGATGATCGTCACCGAGGAAAGCTACGAGACCACGGAGCCCTCGATCGACAACCACATCGTCAAGCTGAAATCGACCGGCGCCGACGTGTTGATCGACGTCACCACGCCGAAATTCGCGGCCCAGGCGATCAAGAAGGTCGCGGAGATCGAATGGAAGCCGCTGCACATTCTCAACAACGTCGCAGCGTCGGTCGGCAGCGTCATCAAGCCCGCGGGGTTCGATAAGTCGCAAGGCATCATGTCCGCGGCGTATCTGAAGGACGTTTCGGATCCGCAATGGGCCAACGATCCCGGCATGAAGCAATTCCTCGATTTCATGGCGAAGGATTTTCCCGAAGGCGATAAGCTCGATAACGGAACGATCGTCGGCTACAGCGTGGCACAGACGCTGGTTCAGGTGCTCAAGCAATGCGGTGACGATTTGACCCGCGAAAACGTCATGAAGCAGGCGGCGAACTTGAAGAACTTCCGCGCCGAGACGCTTCTCCCCGGCGTCATGATCAACACCTCGCCGACCGATTTCGCCCCGCTCAGCCAGTTGCAGCTGATGCGGTTCAAGGGTGAGAAGTGGGAACTGTTCGGCGACGTCATCAGTGGCGACGTCGGCGGCTAGATCCGAGCATCGCGTCCGGGACACGCCGCAGCACCCTCGCAAGGTCGCTCCTTGCGGGGGTTTTCTTTTGCGGCAATAGGATGGATAACCGGCATCCAGTGTGTTCATCCCGGATCCCCGTGAGACCATGACCGACCGGCGCCCCCTGTTGCGCGCGATCTTCGACGCCGCGGTCGCGGCAGCCCATCCCGACGTCGTGCTGGCGGCGAATCTGCCCGCCCCGCCGGCCGGCCGGGTGATCTGCCTTGCCGCCGGCAAGGGCGCGGCCGCCATGGCGAAGGCTGCCGAGCACCATTATCTCGACAGGCTCAGGCTCGAGCCCGCGCGCCTTGTCGGCATCGCGACCACCCGCCACGGCCATGGCGTCGCGACGCAGCGAATCAGGGTCATCGAGGCCGGCCACCCGATGCCCGACGAGGCCGGGTTGCGGGGCGCCGAAGACAGCTTGCGCCTCGCTCACGAGGCAGAAGGCTGCGACCTGCTTCTGGTGCTGCTGTCGGGCGGCGGCTCGGCGAACTGGATCGCGCCCGCCCACGGCATCAGCTTCATCCAGAAGCAGCGGCTGACCCGCGCCTTGCTGCGCTCCGGCGCGCCGATCGGCGAGGTCAATACCGTCCGCAAGCATCTGTCGCGGATCAAGGGCGGCCGGCTGGCGCGGGCCGGGCAGCGCGCCGAGATCGTCACCTTGGCGATCTCGGACGTGCCCCACGACGATCCGTCCGCGATCGCCTCGGGACCGACGGTGCCGGATCCGACCACGCTTGCGGACGCGCGCGCCATCGTCGCCAGGTACAATCTGCAGATCGACGACGAGATCCGCCGCGCGCTCGACGATGTCAGGAACGAAAGCTGCAAGCCGGACGATGCCGCCTTCGCCCGCGCGCGGTTCGAACTGATAGCGCGGCCCAAGGCCTCGCTCGATGCCGCGGTCAGGCTCGCGAAGGACGCAGGCTTTGAGACCCTCGATCTCGGCGCCGATCTCGAAGGCGAGGCGCGCGAGGTCGCCGCCGGCCATGCAAGGCTGGCGCGCGAGGCGCGCGCCGACGGAAAGCGCCTGGCGATCCTGTCCGGCGGAGAGCTCACCGTGACCGTGCGCGGCCAGGGGCGCGGTGGTCCCAACCAGGAATATGTGCTGGCGCTGGCTCAACTGCTCAAGGACACGCCCGCAATCTCGGCGCTCGCCGGCGACACCGACGGCGCCGATGGTGGTGCGGGGAGTGCGGCCGATCCCGCCGGCGCCATCATCGATTCCGCGACATTTGCGAAGATGGCGACCCTTCACCTCGAGCCAATCGCCTTCCTCGACAACAACGACGCCACCGCCTTCTTCGCGGCGACCGGCGACCTCTTGCAGACCGGGCCGACCCTGACCAACGTGAATGATATCAGGGTGATATTGATCGATCGGGTCTGACCTTCACGGCCGCCTTTGGCCCGCCAGCCGCCCGCGCCGGGCCGCCAGCGTTAACGTTCCGTTGACCGAAATCGCAGGAATTCCCGGCGGGTCCTCCCACCTCAAACCGCGATTCACCGCTTTCGGCGTCAATCGTATGGCTCCTTATTGTCAGAGCGCCGCAGGACTACTGGATCGCCATGGATTCCGTCGAGTGTGCCATCAACGCGGAACCGCCTCGCCCCGACCGGCTGCTCGGGGAGGCGATCGATCATCTCGCGCTCGGGCTCATCGTGTTCGACGGCAGGCGCGAGGTCGTGTTCTGCAACAGGCGGTACATGGACATCTACGGGCTCTCGCCGGACCAGGTGAAGCCCGGAACCCCGATCAGCCAGCTGATCCGGCACCGGCTGAATTTGGGACTCAAGGTCCGTTCAAACCCCGACGAATATATTCGCGAGCGCATTGGCAACGTCGTCGTTCCCGCCACGACCATCCAGGAATTCACCGACGGCCGGATCATTGCCTACACGGTGCATCCGATGCCGGGCGGCGGCGGCATGGCCACCCACGAGGACATCACCGGCCGGGACGAAATGAGCGCCCGGCTGCAGGCGCAGATCGAGCTTGGCAGGCAGCAGGAAGAGGCGCTGCAGAAAAGAAATCTGCAATTCGATACCGCCATCAACAACATGTCCCAGGGACTGTGCTTCTTCGACCCGGATCACCGGCTGATCGTGTGCAATGACCGCTACATCGAGATGTACGATCTTCCGCGCGGCCGCGTCGGTCCCGGCACGCCGCTCACCGAAATCGTCGACATGCGTTTTGAGGCGGGAAGCTTCCCCGCGATGTCCAGGGATGAATATCTCCACTGGCGCACCAAGGTTGCGGTCTCCGCCGAGCCCACGGACTCAATCGTGGAGTTGCGCAACGGCCGCACCTTCAAGATCCGGCATCGCCCGATGCCCGATCTGGGCTGGGTCGCGACCCATGAAGACATTACCGAGCAGCGGCGCTCCGAGGTCAAGATCGAATACATGGCCCACCACGACGCGCTGACCGATCTCGCCAATCGCGTCTTGCTGGACCAACGGCTCGAACTGGCGCTGCTGCGCCGGATTCACGGCGAGGAGACGGTCGCGGTTCATCACCTCGACCTCGATCAATTCAAGGCCGTGAACGATACGTTTGGCCATCCCGTCGGCGACAAGCTCTTGAAGGTCGTCGCCGACCGCCTGCGCGGACTGGTGCGCGAGACCGACACCATCGCGCGGACGGGTGGCGACGAATTCGTCATCGTGCAGTCTCCGATCACGGACCCGGCCCAGGCGACCTCGCTCGCGCAAGCCATCATCGCGCTGATCAGCGAGCCCTTCGATATCGACGGCCATCGGGCGGTGATCGGGGCCAGCATCGGCATCGCCATCGGCCCTGGCGACGGAGCGAAACCCGACAAGTTGCTGCGCAACGCCGATCTGGCGCTGTACAAGGCAAAAGACGACGGGCGCGGCACGTTCCGCTTCTTTGAAGCGACGATGGACCTGCAAATGCAGACCCGCCGCATCATGGAACAGGACCTGCGGAAAGGGTTGCCCGGCGGCGAGTTCGAACTCTACTACCAGCCGGTGGTCAATCTGGCGAGCAATGCGATCAGCGGATTCGAGGCCCTGATCCGGTGGAACCACCCGGAAAAAGGCCTCATCTCTCCCGCCACCTTCATTCCGCTCGCGGAAGACATCGGCTTCATCGTTCCGCTCGGCGAGTGGGTGATCAGGCAGGCCTGCGCCACCGCGGCCCATTGGCCAGACGATCTCCACGTCGCGATCAATATCTCGGCGGCGCAATTCCGCAGCCCGGGCCTGCTGCAAGTCATCGTCGGCGCGCTCGCGACCTCGGGCCTGCAGCCGACCCGGCTCGAGATCGAGATCACCGAGACCGTTCTGCTGCACAACAGGGACACCACCCTCGCCGTTCTCCACCAGTTGCGCGCGCTCGGCGTCCGGATCGCGATGGATGATTTCGGCACCGGATATTCCTCGCTGACCTATCTTCAGTGTTTCCCGTTCGACAAGATCAAGATCGACCGCTCGTTCGTGAAGGACATCACGGAGAATGCCGGCTCGCTCAACATCGTCCGCGCGGTCGCGGCGCTGGCGAAGGGCATGGGCATGGCGGCGACCGCCGAAGGCGTCGAGACCGGCGCACAGCTCGACAAGATCGTGTCCGAAGGCTGCACCGAGATGCAGGGCTTTCTGTTCAGCCGGCCTTTGCCCGTGCAGGAAATCGAGCGGCGGTTCCTTTCGGGGCGCGAGGCGCGCCCCGCCCTCGCCCGCATCGTCGCGGCGTGATTGGGGTCGCCTCCGTCATTCCGGGGCGGAGCGAAGCGACGAACCCGGAATCTCAAGATTCCGGGTCTGGTCCTTCGGACCATCCCGGAATGACGAACTCCCTCAAAACTCCCTTGCGAGCTTCGTCAGCATCGACAATAGCGCGGCGCGGTCGGACGGCCCCAAAACTTCGTTGAGGCGCGCCTCGTGCTTGCTGGCGACGAGCTTCTTGGCCCGCGCCAGCACCGACCGTCCCCTGTCGGTCAATACGACATTGTGGGACCTGCGGTCGTTGGTGGACCGGATCCGGGCGCAGAGGGCGCGGCTCTCCAGCCCATCGAGCATCGACACGAAATTCGGCCTGAGGATGCCGAGCGTGTTGGCGATCTCGGTCTGGTTGCGCCCGGGATTCTTCTCGAGCAGCACGAGGACGGAAAACTGCGCCGGCGTCAGCTGCAGCGACGCCATGCAGCGCAGGAAATCCTCGAACACCTTCAGTTGCGCGCGTTTGAGCGTGTAGCCGAGCAGCTCGGACAATTCGCCGAGCTGCAGCGGATTGGTTCCGGCGCTCGCCTCGGCGCCCTCCTTGCGGCCCTTGCCGGTCTCCGCACCCGTCTTGGAAACAGTCATCGCTGGAGTCGCCCGCTTTCGTTCCCTCTTCCCCGATCTAACGCGCGGTGAATTTAAGTCGAATCGCCATCGCGCTTTAGGTTATTGTTCGAGCATGACCTCCGCGCAAACGCCCTTGGCGTTTGTCGCGAAGGAAGACCGCTTCGCCCTTTTCCGGATCATGCCTTCTTGGGCCCGGCGACGCCGGCCTTGAGATTATATTCGATAATTGTTATACACTATATCAAATATGGGCGGCATGTTTCAACTGCCGTGATCGGACCCCGGCTTTTCGCAGGCTCGCGAACGGGTCCGACTGCCAACACAGCTAAGAGGGGGAGCGTCTACTCTTGAACACCACGATCATGCTGTTCCTGCTTCAGGACGGCATCACCAACGGCGCGATCTACGCATTGCTCGGCCTGGCGCTGGTGCTGGTGTTCGCCGTGACGCGCGTGATCCTGATCCCGCAGGGCGAGTTCGTCACCTATGGCGCGCTGACCTACGCCTCGCTGGCGGCGGGCCAGATGCCGGGGACCGCGCGGCTTGCGGTTGCGATGGGGGTCGTGGCGTTCGCCTTTGATCTCGTCGCGATGCGCAAATCCCTGCATGCGGGGCGAATCGGGCGGGCCTTCGCGGTCAATATCGTTCTGCCCTGCGCCGTCCTCGCTTTGACCTCCTGGGCGGCGGGTAACCATCCGCCGGTTGCCCTCAGCATCGCGCTATCGCTCGTCATCGTCGCATCGATCGGACTATTCCTTTACCGCATCGCGTTTCAGCCGCTGGCGCACACCTCCGTGCTGGTGCTCCTGATCGCTTCCGTCGGCTGTCACTTTGCGATGCAGGGGCTGGGCTTGCTGTTCTTCGGCGCCGAGGGCCAGCGCGGTCCGAAGATTGCGGATCTGGCCGTGACCGTCGGGCCGTTGCGCTTTTCCGGCCAGAGCTTTGCGGTCTACGGCATCACGGTGGCCTTCATGCTCGGTCTCTGGCTGTTCTTCGGCCTCACCCTCTATGGCAAGGCGCTGCGCGCCACCGCCGTCAACCGGCTCGGGGCGCGGCTGGTCGGCATCCGCACCTCGCTGTCCGGGCAGATCGCCTTCCTGCTCGCTTCCGTGATCGGGGCGCTGTCGGGAATCCTGATCGTGCCGATCACCACGCTCTATTACGACACCGGGTTCCTGATCGGCCTGAAAGGCTTCATCGCCGCCATCATCGGTGGCCTCGTGAGCTACCCCCTGACCGCCGTTGCGGCACTCGTGGTCGGCATCGTCGAAGCCTTCTCCTCGTTCTACGCCAGCAATTTCAAGGAGGTCATCGTCTTCACGCTGCTCATTCCGGTCCTTCTGCTGCGCTCGCTGGCCGCACCCGCGGTCGAGGAAGAGAAGGATTAAGGCGCGATGAGAGAGCGTTGGCCGATCCTGATCTTCGCAGCCGTGATGGCCGCGATCCCCGTCATCCCCTACATGCCGCCGTTCTGGATCGTGCTGCTCGACAATATCGGGCTGTCCGCGCTGGTGGCGATGGGGCTCGTGCTCCTGACCGGAGTCGGCGGGCTGACCTCGTTCGGCCAGGCGGCGTTCTGCGGCTTCGGCGCCTATACCACGGCGGTGCTCACCACCGCCTACGGCCTCTCGCCGTGGCTGACGCTGCCGCTGTCGCTCGCCGTCAGCGGCACCGCCGCCGTGCTGCTCGGCCTCGTCACCGTGCGGCTGTCGGGGCACTACCTGCCGCTCGGCACCATCGCCTGGGGCCTCGGCCTGTTCTATCTTTTCAGCAAGCTCGAATTCCTCGGCCGCAATGACGGCATTTCCGCGATCCCGCCGCTGTCGATCGGCGCGTTCCGGATGATCGACCCCGGCACCATCTATTATGCGATCTGGATCGCGGTCCTGATCTCGGCGCTGCTGACGTTAAACCTGTTGGACTCCCGCACCGGACGTGCGATCCGCGCGCTGCGCCGCGGCCATGTCGCCGCCGAAGCCTTCGGCGTCTACGCGCCCCGCGCCAAGCTTCTAGTGTTCATCTATGCCGCGGTGCTGGCCGGCCTTTCGGGGTGGCTCTACGCGCATTTCCAGCGCGCCGCCAATCCGACCCCATTCGGCGTCCAGGTCGGCATCGAATATCTGTTCGTCGCGGTGGTCGGCGGCGCCGGTTACGTCTGGGGCGGTGTGTTGGGCGCGGCCATCGTCGTCATCCTCAAGGAGATCCTGCAGAGCTACCTGCCCATGCTGCTGCACGGAGAGGGCCAGCTCGAGACCATCGTGTTCGGCATCCTCCTGGTGGGCCTGCTGCAACTGGCGCCGACCGGCGTCTGGCCCTGGCTGATGTCGCAACTGCCGTTGAAGCCCGCGCGCAGGCGTCCCGACCCCGCACTCGCGCTGCCGGCGCGCGCCATGCCGCTCGACGCACCCAGCGTGCTGCTGCAGATCGACAGAGCGCGCAAGCAGTTCGGCGGCGTGATCGCGGTCAACGACGTCTCCTTCGACGTCCAGGCCCGTGAGATCGTGGCGCTGATCGGCCCCAACGGCGCCGGCAAGAGCACGACCTTCAACCTGATCACCGGCGTGCTGCCGGCGACCGCGGGGCGGATTTCCGTGCTCGGCAAGCCGATGGACAACGCCCCGCCGCAGGAGGTGGTCAAGCTCGGCATCAGCCGGACCTTCCAGCACGTCAAGCTGGTGCCTGACATGACGGTTCTGGAGAACGTCGCGATCGGCGCGCACCTGCGGGGGCACGCGAGCGCGCTAGCCAGCATGTTCCGGCTCGATCGCACCGACGAGGCAAAACTGTTCGCCGAAGCCGCGCGCCAGATCGCGCGCGTCGGCCTCTCCGACCAGATCGACCAGCTCGCAGGCTCGCTCTCGCTCGGTCAGCAGCGCATCGTGGAGATTGCGCGCGCGCTCTGCGTCGACCCGATGCTGCTGCTGCTCGACGAGCCCGCCGCCGGACTGCGCCACATGGAGAAGCAGCGGCTTGCGGCCCTGCTGCGCGAGTTGCGGGAAGGCGGCATGTCGGTGCTCTTGGTCGAGCACGACATGGGCTTCGTCATGGATCTCGCCGACCGTATCGTGGTGCTCGATTTCGGTACCAAGATCGCGGAAGGCAAGCCGGAGGCGATCAAGAGCAATCCCGAGGTCATCAAGGCCTATCTCGGAGTGGTGGCATGAGCCCCGACACGAACGCGCTGTTGGGCGTCACCGACGTCCACGTCTCCTACGGCAAGGTCGAGGCCGTCCGCTCGGTCTCGCTCGAGGTCGCCGACAACGAGATCGTCACCATCGTCGGCGCCAACGGCGCCGGCAAGACCACGCTACTGAATGCGATCATGGGCGTGCTGCCGCTCGAGGGACGCGTCGCTTTTGGGGCTGAGGACATGGCGCGGCTCGAGATCGAGGATCGGGTGGCCGCGGGGCTTTGCCTGGTGCCCGAGCATCGCGAGCTGTTCGCCACCATGAACGTCGAGGACAATCTCCAGCTCGGCGCCTTCCGCGTGGCGAAGGCGCAGGCAGCCCGCTCGTTCGAGCGGGTCTACGCGCTGTTTCCGCGGCTGAAGGAGCGGCGCCGGCAGCTCGCCGGCACGCTCTCGGGCGGCGAGCAGCAGATGCTGGCGATGGGCCGCGCCTTGATGGGCGAGCCGAAGCTCCTGATGCTGGACGAGCCGAGCCTGGGGCTTGCGCCGATCATCGTCGCCGATATCTTTCGCACGGTCACCGAATTGAGGGCGAGCGGCGTCTCGGTGCTGCTGGTCGAGCAGAACGCGCAGGCCGCGCTCAGAATTGCCGACCGTGCCTATGTGATGGAGCTCGGCGAGTTCGTGCTGAGCGGCAAGGCCAGCGACATCGCCGCCGACCAGCGCGTCGCCGCGAGCTATCTCGGCGGTTTCCAGAGCGAGGGCGCGGGCTGAGGCTCAGGACGCGGACACAGGGACGATGGCCACACCACGAGTCGATACCGAGTATCCCGTTGAGCTGATTGCGCCCGACATCTCGCAATATCGGCGCGGCAATATTGGCGTCGAGTTCGCAACGTCGTACGACTCGGGCCGCGCCGGGCCGCATGTGTTGATTTCGGCGCTTGTCCACGGCAACGAGCTGTGCGGGGCCATCGCACTCGACTGGCTGCATCGGCAGAACCCCCGGCCGGTGGCGGGCAAGCTCACGCTCATGTTCGCCAACGCCGATGCGTACGCCCTATGGGACGTGGCCGATCCAACCATTTCGCGGTGGGTGGACGAGGATTTGAACCGGCTATGGTCGGATTCAATCCTCGACGGCGACCGCGACAGCGCAGAGCTGCGGCGCGCGCGAAAACTTCGACCGATCGTGGCGGATGCAGACCTGCTGCTCGACATTCACTCGATGCAGACGGACATGCCACCGCTGCTGTTGTCCGGTCCGCTGGTCAAGGGACACGATCTCGCGCGACGCGTGGGGATGCCGGCGCTCGTCGTCTCGGACAAGGGCCATGTCCAGGGCCCGCGAATGCGCGACTATGGCAGCTTTTCCGATCCTGCCAGTCCAAACAATGCACTCCTTGTCGAAGCGGGACAACATTGGGCGAAGAGCTCCGCCGATACCGCCATCGAGACTGCCGTGC
>WNGQ01005822.1_pt1 | contig 13736 bp, 11 predicted proteins | sample 5407661 | NCBI WGS metagenome assembly WNGQ01 (sample SAMN13153382, study PRJNA577476) | soil metagenome | isolation source: 60 cm soil or saprolite under Garry oak tree replicate 2 | place: USA:California | collected 2016-06-15
GGGGCGGCGGGGGCGGCGGCGGGGGCTTCGGCGGGTTCGGCGGCGGGGGTGGGTTCTCTGGTGGCGGCGCAGGAGGGCGTTTCTAGGTGGCCTGGAGACTCCGAATCGAAGCCTCACTGACAGTCGAAACCTTGGGTGACGCGATCAGCGGCGCGCTCGGTCCGCGTCTCGTGTCGTTGCTGCTCTACGGCTCGGCGGCGCGGGGCACGCACGTCCGCGAGCGCTCGGACGTCAACACCCTGCTCATCTGCGATGCCGTAGACGAGGACTTGTTCGCCCGGCTCGGGCCGGTCCTGGGCCGGTGGATCGGCGCAGGGCATCCGGCGCCGCTGATCCTCAGCGAGACGGAGTGGCGCAGCTCCGCGGACGCGTTCCCGATCGAGTACGAGGACATCCGGGAGGCGCATCGTCTGCTCGCCGGGCGCGATCCCTGGCCCGGCGTGACCCTCCGAAGCAGCTGGCACGCGTCGTGGCTGGAAGTGCCGGCGGCTTCTTCACGATGCTGCGCGCCGCGCTGCGGCTCGCCGGTCAGACGCCGCCCGCGGACGTGGCGTCCCTCGTGCGCGCGGCGGGCGCGCTGGTCGGGTTCCCGCCCGACGGACTCGCTCCGCTGGTCGCGCATGCGACCGGCGGTCGGGCGCTGCGGCTCGCAGCGGGAGACCCCCTGCCGGCTGCTTATCTCGGGGCCGTGGCCCAGACGGCGGAGTTCGTGAACCGGCTGGGGTAGGGTGACGAAGAAGCGATTGTAAGCGCGGTTTCGGGATTTTTCCCACCCTGAAGGGTGGGCTCGGCCTGCGCTGCCCTTAAGGGCAGTGCCGCGCCGAGCCCAGGCTTCAGCCTGGGAATCACAGAGCCGATCTCATAGAAGGGAGTGACATGATCGCGACTGCAAGGATCCGTACGGTGACGCTGGTCGCCGTCGCCGGTCTCGCCGCGGCGGGCTGCGGCTACAACACGATTCAGACCTACGACGAGCAGGTGAACGCGGCAGCTTCGCAGATCAAGGTGCAGCTGCAGCGGCGCGCCGACCTCGTCCCCAACCTCGTCGAAACGGTGAAGGGCTACGCCAAACAGGAGCAGACGATCTTCACCGCGGTCGCCGAAGCGCGCGCCAAGCTCGCGGGGGCGGTCCAGAGCGGCAACCTGCAGCAGATGGCGGAGGCGAACGCCGCGCTCACGGCGCCGCTCGGCCGGCTGCTCGCGATCGCCGAGAATTATCCGCAGCTCAAATCGAACGAGAATTTCCGCGCGCTCCAGGACCAGCTCGAGGGCACGGAGAACCGCATCGCGGTCGCGCGCCAGGACTACAACGACGCGGTGAACCGCTACAACGCGTACATTCGGCGCTTCCCGCAGGTGCTGACGGCGAAGGTGATCGGGAAGGGTCCCCGGGAGTACTTCGAGCTGCAGACGCCGGGGGCGGCGACGGCGCCGAAAGTCGATTTCTCGAAGTAGGGCGTTGGAAGGTTGGAAGGTCGAACGTTGGAAAGTCACCTTCCAACTTTCCAACGTTCCAACGTTCTCTCAGTCTACGATCGCATCCGGCATTACGTACTTCACGGGATCGACCGGCTTCCCATTCACCCACACCTCGTAGTGCAGGTGGGGGCCGGTGGAGAGCCCCGTCGAGCCGACCAGCGCGATCTTCTGGCCGCGCTTCACGCGCTGGCCCCGCACCACGAGGATCTTCGAGCAGTGCGCGTAGCGCGTCACGAGCCCGAAGCCGTGGTCGAGGGTGAGCATGTTGCCGTAGCCCTCTTCCCACCTGACGTCGGTCACGACGCCGGCCGCGGGCGCTTCGATCTCCGCCCCCATCGGCGCGCTGACGTCGATGCCCTCGTGCGGGCGCGCGAGGTGGAGAATCGGATGCACCCGCTCGCGCATGAACGGGCGCGCCGCGTGAGCTGATCGAGGTCCACCCGGGCGGCGAGGGCCTGTTGCCCGTTCGCGCCCAACGTGGCGAGGCTGTCACGCTCCGACCACGTGCCGGCCGGCCCGCCGATCCCGGCCTGCTGGACGGTCTTGTCGGTGGGGTTCAGACCCGCGAGCAGGCGCAGCTCCTGCTCCCGCTCGCTGAACTGATTGAGCGTGTCGCGCAGCCCGACCATGCGCTCGCGCATCCGCTGGATCTCGTCCGCGAGGAGACGGTTCTCGTTCTCGAGCGCGCGGCTCCGGGTGATGCTCACGCCGCGCGAGATGGCGGCGATCCCCAGCACGAGGAACGTCAGGGCCACCACGCTGCCGATGCCGACGAGCGCCTTGACGAACGTCTGCGACACCTCCACGGCGCGGGAGGCTCCCGAGCCGTGAGGCACCAGCATGACGGTCCAGCGTCGCTCCGCTTTCTTGCGCATCGGCCTGCGGCGACCTCGTATCGAACGTTCGCCCCGGCGCCAAGCGGCGCCGGCGCGGCATCTACCGACCTAAGGAGAACCCGGACAGGGCGTCGGGGTCAGGTTCCCGAGTGGAAGTCTAAGGTAGGGATCGGGCTCGGAGGCGTCAACACGGCGGACCGTGAGCCAGGTCACGATCCTTCGGGCATCACGCCGGCGCGGCCTTGGGCTTGGGGAAAAGGATAGGCGGCTTCGCGACTTTCCGGCCTGCCGGGTCGAAGGTTTCGAGCTCCCCGAGCCGGACGCCCTCCACCGGCCCGCTCCCGCCGAGCAGGCCCCAGACGGTCGCGGCGGCGGCGGGGGTGAAGGGGAGGCCGAGGACGGCGAGCCGCCCCACGGTGCGGGCGAGGCTCGCGAGCACGTGATCGAGCTCGGCGTCCTTGCCTGCCTTCGCGAGCTCCCACGGCAGCGTCTCCTGGATGTAGCCGTTGGCGCGCGCGGCGAGCTGCATCCAGTGCGCCGCACCCTCGTCGAGGCGGGCGGCGTCCATCGCGCGCTGGTAGGCGCCGATCAACCCGAGCGCGGCTTCATCCAGTGCGCCCGTGCCGCGGGGTACCACCCCGCCGCGGTAGCGGTGGATCATGTCGAGCGAGCGCTTCACGAGGTTGCCGAGGGTGTCGGCGAGCTCGCTCGAGTAGCGCGCGTCGAACCGCTCCCAGGTGAACTCGCCGTCGTTGTCGAAGCCGACTTCCCGCAGCAGGAAATACCGCAGTGCGTCGGCGCCGTGCCGGTCGATCGCTTCGCCCAGCGTGACGGCGGTGCCGGCGGTCTTGCTCATCTTCGTCCCCTCCCACAAGACGAAACCGTGCGCCCGCACGGCGCGCGGCAGCGGGAGGTCGGCCGCGAGCAGCATCGCCGGCCAGATGATGCAATGGAAGCGCGTGATGTTCTTCCCGACCACGTGCAGGTCGGCGGGCCACAGCCGCTCGTAGCCCGCGTCCGGAAATCCCGTCGCGGAGAGATAGTTGATCAGGGCGTCGAACCACACGTACACGGTCTGCTCCGTGTCGCCCGGGAACGGGATCCCCCAGGCCTGTCGCTGGCGCGAGATGGAGATGTCCTGCAGCCCGTCCTCGAGCAGCCGCACGACCTCGTTGCGCCGGATCTGCGGCTCGACGGCCAGCGCCCCCGAGCGGATCCGCTCGAGCACCGCGTCGCGGTACGCGCTCAACCGGAAGAAGTGGTTGCGCTCCCGCGTGCGGATCAGCTCGAGGGTGGGGTGCTCGATGCAGTGCCCGTTGACGATCTGGGCCTCGGTCTTGAACTCCTCGCAGCCCGTGCAGTACAGCCCTTCGTAGTCCGCCACGAACAGGTCGCCGGGCCGGCGCTGCTGAATGCGCTCCAGCAGCGCGGTGACGCCGCGGGCGTGCCGCGGCTCCGTGGTGCGGATCCAGTCGTCGTTGCTGCAGTGCAGGCGACGCCAGTACCCGGCGAACGTGTCGGCCATGCGGCCCACCCACTGCGCCGGCGTGACGCCCGCCCGCGCCGCGGCCTGGATCACCGACTGGCTGTGCTCGTCCATCCCCATCAGGAAATGGACGGCGTCGCCGCGCAGCCGGCGGTAGCGCGCGATGCAGTCGGCGCCGATCTTCTCGAGCGCCTGCCCGAGGTGCGGGTCGCCGTTCGAGTAGTCGATCGCCGTCGTGAGGTAGAACTTAGGCAAACCGCTCAACTTCGGTCTTGAGCTTCTCGAGCGCCACGACGCGCGTGTCGCCGGCCTCGCTGCGCAGCGCCACCGTTTCCCGAAAGATGTCCACCGACAGGACCTGCTCCAGCCCGACGCCGGTGCGCAGCGCCTTGCCTTCCTTGGGGAACCGCTTGCGGGTCTGCACGTAGAAATCGTGCTCGTAGCGGAGGCAGCACAGCAGCCGGCCGCACCCGCCGGAGATCTGCGACGGGTTGAGCGAGAGGTGCTGGTCCTTGGCGAGCGCCAGACTCACGGGCCGGAGCTCGGGCAGCCAGCTCGAGCAGCAGAACTGCCGCCCGCACCGGCCGACGCCGTCGAGGCGCTTGGCTTCGTCCCGCGCGCCGATCTGGCGCAGCTCGATCCGCGTGTGGAACAGGCTCGCGAGATCGCGCACCAGGACGCGGAAGTCGACGCGCTGCTCGGCCGTGAAGTACACGGTGAGCTTCTTCTTGTCCCACTGCCACTCGGCGTCGGAGACCTTCATCGCGAGGGCGTGCGTCGTGACCCGCTCCATCACGCGGCGCCGCACGGCGTCCTCTTCCCCGTGCAGCCGGTCGGCGCGCGTCGCGTCGTCGGGCGTCGCGCGGCGCACGATGCGGCGCTCGGGGGAGGGGGAAGAAGAGGGGGAGGGCGGCGACGCCGCGGCGGCGGCGAGGCTGCAGCCGCTGCAGCCGCCGCCGCACTTGCGGGCGGCCACCGGCCCCACCGCCGACACGCGGCCGAAGTCCTGTCCCCGCTCGACCTCCACGATCACCGGATCGTGCAGGGCGAGCGGCTCGTCCGACGGCCAGGTAAAGAATTCTTTCCGGTTCCCCTTGAACCGGACTTCGATGACTTCCGTCAACACGTCATTTCTCGGTCAGCGCGCCCATCGAAAGATACTTCTCTTCGCGGCGTTTCAAGAGCTTCTCGATCCTCGTCTTCCGGAGCGGGCGCACGTGGCGGCGCAGCGCTTCGCCCAACACCTCCGCGGTGGCGTCCGGGTCGGCGTGGGCGCCGCCCGGCGGCTCCGGGATGATCTCGTCGATCACCCCCAACGTCAGCAGATCCTCCGCCGTGATCTTGAGCTCCTCCGCGGCCCGCTCCCGCTGGCTCGCGTCCTTCCAGAGGATCGCGGCGCAGCCTTCGGGGGAGATCACCGAGTACACCGAGTTCTCGAGCATCAGGACGCGGTCGGCGAGCCCGACGGCGAGCGCCCCGCCCGAGCCGCCCTCGCCCACGACCGCCGTGATGATCGGGGTGCGCAGCGTCGCCATCTCGACGAGGTTGCGGGCGATCGCCTCCGCCTGGCCCCGCTCTTCCGCGCCGAGCCCCGGGTAGGCCCCCGGCGTGTCCACGAGCGTGATCACGGGCGCGCGGAACTTTTCGGCCAGGTGCATCAGGCGCATCGCCTTGCGGTACCCTTCCGGGTGCGCCATGCCGAAGTTCCGGCGCAGGTTCTCCTTCGTGTCGCGTCCCTTCTGGTGGCCGATCACCATCACGCTCATGCCGTCGAGCCGGGCCCACCCCGCCACGATCGCCGGATCGTCCCGGAACAGGCGATCGCCGTGCAGCTCCACGAAGTCCGTGAACACGGTGTTCACGTAGTCGAGCGTGTAGGGACGCTTGGGATGCCGCGCGACCTGCACCCGCTGCATCGGCGTCAGGTTCCTGTAGATCTCGGCGCGGAGCTCGGCCAGTTTCCTCTCGAGGGGCGCGAGCTCCTTGGTGACGTCCACCGCCGTCTCGCTCGCGACGCGCTTCATCTCCTCGATCTGGCGCTCCAGCTCGAGCAGCGGCCGCTCGAAGTCCAGCGTATGGGTCGCCATCAGTCAGGTCCCGCTCAGGGCCTGAGCCGTCGCGCGTCTTCCAGGGCGACGTGCTCCGGGCCGACGAGCTCCCGCAAGGCGGCGAGCAGCGCGTCGTCGAGCTCCACCTTGAGCGAGCGACTGCGCAGCCGCTCAGTGGCGCCGTTGCCGCCGTATTCGACCAGGACCGGCGCGGCTCCGGGATGCGACGCGCACAGCGCGGCGGCGGCGCGCGTCGCCTCGGGAGCCGGTGGCTCCCCGGTCGACCAGCGCAGCGTCAGGCCGATGGCCCCGGTCGCCTTCAGCTCGGCGAGCGGCTGGGCCGCCTCCACGATGAAGGGCGCCTGCTCCTCGCCCCGGTCGCGGGCGCTGTAGCCGCCCGTGAGCAGCAGCGCCTCGTCCGGACGGATGACGTCGTTGAGCTTCGCCCAGGCCTCGGGGAACACCAGCGCTTCGGCGGTGCCGTGGAAGTCCTCGAGCGTGAGCCGCGCGTACTCGGCGCTCGTCTTCTTCGAGATCTGGCGCTTCACCAGGGTGACCACGGCCGCAATCCGCACCTTCTGATCGCCCCACTGCCCCAGCGTCGCCGTGGTGCGTGTCCCGAACAGCTCCGCCTCCACCCGGTAGCGGGCGAGGGGGTGGCCGGAGATGAAGAACCCGAGCACCGCCTTCTCACGCGTCAGCCGCTCGTGCTCGGTCCAGGGGACGACGTCAGGGAGGGGGGACGAGGGACGGGGGATGGGGGTCGCCTCGCCGAACAGCGCGTGCTGCCCCGACACGCGCTCCTGCTGGCGCGCCTGGGCCTCCCCAAATGCCGTGTCCAGCGCGGCGACGAGCTGGGCGCGGTGGTCGCCGCCGAGCGAGTCGCACGCCCCGGCGTCGATCAACGCTTCGATCACGCGCTTGTTGCAGAGGCGCAGGTCGATGCGGTCGCACAGGTCCACGAGCGAGCGGTACGGGCCCCCGGCCTGCCGGCCCGCGATGATGGAGTCGATCGCGCCGGCGCCGACGTTCTTGATCGCCCCCAGCCCGAACCGGATGCGCCGGTCGCCGACGACGGTGAACTTGAAGCCCGACTCGTTCACGTCAGGCGGCAGCACCTCGAGGCCCAGCTCGCGCGCCTCGTTGATGTACTGCACCACCTTGTCGGTATTGCCGATTTCGGACGACAGCAGGGCGGCCATGAACTCGGCCGGATAGTACGTCTTGAGCCACGCCGTCCGGAACGAGAGGACGGTGTAGGCGACGGAGTGCGCTTTGGGGAACCCGTAGCGCCCGAAGGTCTCGATCTGCGCGGCGATGTCCTCGATCGTGCGGCGGTCGTGTCCGCGCGCCACGGCGCGCTCGACGAAGGGACCCAGCTCCCGTTGGAGCAGTTCCTTGTCCTTCTTCCCCACCGCCTTCCGGAGCACGTCGGCCTCGGCGAGGCTGTAGCCGCCGAGGACGTTGGCGATCCGCATCACCTGTTCCTGGTAGACGATCACCCCGTACGTCGGTCCGAGCACCTCGCGCAGCGCGTCGTGCGGATACCGCACCGTTTCCTCGCCACGCTTGCGACGGATGAAGACCAGGTGCATCCCTGAGTCGAGCGGTCCCGGCCGGAGCAGCGCGTTGGTGGCGACCAGGTCGTCGAACCGGTCGCACTTCATGTTCCGCAGGCAGTCGGTGGCGAGCGGTGACTCGAACTGGAAGACGCCCGCGGTGCGCCCCGAGCCGAGCAGCGTATAGACGTTCGCGTCCTCAAGGTCGAGCGCGTCCAGGTCGAGGGTGATGCCGTGGCGCTCCTCGACCATGCGGCGCGCGTCGTGGATCACCGTCAGCGTCTTGAGGCCGAGGACGTCGATCTTCAGCATCCCGACCTGCTCGAGCGCCACCATGTCGTACTGCGTGATGATGACGTCCGCCTCCTGGGGGGCGAGGCACACGGGCACGTAGTCGGTAAGCGGGCCCGGCGCGATCACGACGCCCGCGGCGTGCACCGAGGCGTGTCGCGCGAGCCCCTCGATGCGGGTGCCCAGCTCGAGCACCTTGCGCACGCGCTCGTCGTGGCGGGCCAGCTGCCGCAGTTCCGGCGACCGGTCCGGTGCATCGGCCAGCGTGACCGTGACGCCGGGGCCCGCCGGGATGAGCTTCGTGAACCGGTCGACCTCGCCGGGCTCGATCCGCAGCGTGCGCGCCACGTCGCGGAACGCGGCGCGCGCCTTGAGGGTCCCGAAGGTGATGATCTGGCCCACCGATTCGCGGCCGTAGCGCTCCCGCACGTACTGGATGACCTCGCCCCGGCGTTCGAAGCAGAAGTCGAGATCGATGTCCGGCATCGAGACGCGCTCGGGGTTCAGGAACCGCTCGAACAGCAGGTCGAACGTGAGCGGCTCGATGTCCGTGATGCCGAGGGCGTACGCCACGAGCGACCCGGCGGCGGAGCCGCGCCCCGGCCCCACTGGGATACCGCGGTCCTTTGCGGCCTTCACGATGTCGTAGACGATGAGGAAATACCCGGCGTAGCCGGTGTGCGAGATGACGCCCAGCTCGTAGTCGAGCCGCTCCTGAACGGCGCGGGGCAGGGGGTCGCCGTAGCGCACCGCCGCACCGGCGCGCGCGAGGTGCACCAGGAGGTCGTTGTCGGAGGCGAACTCGGGCGCCCGCGGGTACTGCGGCAGGAAGTAGCGCTTCTCGAAGTCGAACTCGCATCGCTCGGCGACGCGCGCGGTCTCGGCCAGGACCTCGGGGTGATCCGCAAACAGCGCCGCCATCTCCGGCTCGGACTTGACGTAGCTCTCCTGGCCGAAGAACCGGAACCGGTTGGGGTCGTCCAGGTCCTTTCCCGTGCCGATGGCGAGCAGCACGTCGTGCGCTTCGGCGTCCTCTTTCTTCAGGTAGTGGGCGTCGTTCGTCGCCACCACCGGCAGGCCCAGCTCCGCCGCGAGCCGGAACATGCCGGCCGCCACTACGCGCTCGTCGGCGATGCCGTGGCTCTGGACCTCGAGCCAGAAGCCGTCCGGCCCGAACACCCGGGCGAAGTACTGGGCGCTCGCCTTCGCCGCCTCGTAGTTCCCCTGCCGCAGGTACAGCGCGATCTCGCCCGACAGGCACGCGGCGAGGCCGATGAGGCCCTCGTGGTAGCGCTCCAGCACCTCGCGGTCGATGCGCGGCCGCCGGTAGTAACCCTCGAGGAACCCGATGGACGAGAGCTTGACCAGGTTGTGGTATCCCCGGCGGTTCCGCGCGAGCAGGACGAGATGCGAGTAGACGCCGGGAGCGTCCGTCGGCCGCTCGCGCTTCAAGCGGCTGCCGAACGCGAGATAGGCCTCGAACCCCAGGATCGGCCGGACGTTACGGGCCTTGGCCTCGGTATAGAACTGCCACGCGCCGTGCAGGTTGCCGTGGTCGGTGATCGCCAGCGAGTCCATCCCCAGCGCCTGGACCCGATCGAGCAGGTCGGGGATGCGGTTGGCGCCGTCGAGGAGGGAGTACTCGCTGTGGGTGTGGAGGTGGACGAACGCCATGTCGCCCCCCTAGCGGGCCCGGCGCTCGAGCTCCTCGAGCACGCGATCGAGCGGGAGCTGCTTCGCCTCGAGGAGGACGACCAGATGGTAGAGAAGATCCGCCGCCTCGCTCGCGAGCCGCGCGTCGTCTTCGGCGGTCGCGGCCACCACGGTTTCCACCGCTTCCTCCCCCACCTTCTGGGCGATCTTCGCGACGCCCGCGTCGAGCAGCTGTGCGGTGTACGAGCCCGCCGGACGCGTGCGCGCGCGCTCGGCCACGGTGCCGGCGAGCCGGGCGAGCGTGCCGCCGGCCGGCGCGCCGAAGCAGGTCGGCGCACCGGTGTGGCACGCGGGACCGCGCTGGCGCACCACGTACAGCACCGCGTCGCCGTCGCAATCCACGCGCACCTCGGCGACGGCCTGCGTGTGGCCTGAGGTTTCGCCCTTGCGCCATAGCGCGCTGCGCGAGCGGCTGTGATAATGCGCTTGACCCGTGGCGCGCGTCCGCTCGAGCGCCTCGCGGTCGGCGTAGCCCACCATCAGCACCTCGCCGGCGAGCGCGCTCTGAGCGACGACGGGGACGAGTCCATCGTCCCCGAAGCGCACGGCCTCAATCCAATTTTGGGTGGGCGGGGGGGGCACCTGCGGAAAATACCGGCGCTCACTCGCATTGTCAAAATGCCGCTCGGCCGGATATTTTGCGCCGCATGCGGTGGGTCGCGAGCCTGTTCGCGCTGGGCCTGATGATGGCCCTTTTTCATCGGGTGACGGCGGGCGGGCCGCTCGAGGCGCGCGCGACGCTCGCGCTCGGATTCCTGCTGCTCGCCGCCCACGTCGGCGGCGACCTCGCCCGGCGCGCGCGCCTGCCCCGTGTCACCGGATACTTGATCGTGGCGTTCGCGGTCGGGCCGGCGTGGCTCGGCCTCGTGCGGCGCGACGAGGTCGCCGCGCTCCGCGTCGTCGCGGACGCGGGGCTGGCCCTGATCGCGCTCGCCGCGGGCGCCGAGCTGAGGCTCGGCACGCTGCGCCGCAAGGTCGAGCGCCTGGAGCTCGCGCGCATCGCGACCGGCGCGGTCGCGTTTCCGTTCGTCGCCGTCACGCTCGTGGCGCTCTCGGTGACGCACTGGCTCCCGATCACCGTGCACCAGCCGTTCGGCGACGGCCTCGCCGTGGCGCTCGTGCTCGGCACCCTCGCGGCCGCGTCGTCTCCCGCGATCACGATGGGGGTGCTGGGCGAGCTCGACGCCCGAGGTCCGGTCGCCCGCGCGCTGCTCGCGGTCACGGTCGCGCAGGATGTGGCGGTCATGCTCTTGTTCGCGCTCGTGCTCGCCGCAGCGAAGCCGCTCGCGAGCGGCGGCGCGCTGAATGTGGCGGCCGGCGGTACCGCGCTGGTCGGTCTCGTGGGCTCGGTCGCGGTGGGCGGCGCGCTCGGGGTCGCGGTGGAGCGCTACCTGCGGCTGGTGCGCCGCGAGACCGTGCTGTTCCTCGTGGCGGTGGCGTTCCTGGCGAGCGAGGTGGCGCGGCTCCTCGACCTGGAGATCCTGATCGTCGCGCTCGCCGCCGGGTTCTGTGTCGAGAACTTCGCGCGCGCGGGCGCGGGCGAGCGCTTGCGTTCCGAGCTGAAACGATGCCTCGCGCCCGCGACGGCGGTGTTCTTCTCAGTCAGCGGCGCCGGGCTGCGCCTCGGCGTGCTGGCCGACGTGTGGCCTTGGGCGCTGCTGTTCGTGGGCGTGCGCGCGGTGAGCCTGCGCTATGGCGTCCTGTGGGCCGGGCGCCGCAGCGACGTGACGCCGGTCCTGGCGCGGGAGGGGTGGCCGGGGCTCATATCGCAGGCGGGAACGGCGCTGGCGCTGGCAGGGCTCGCCCGGCGGGCGTTTCCGGAGTGGGGGGTCTCCCTCGAGGCCCTGATCGTGGCGATGATAGGAGTGCACGAAATCGCAGGGCCGATCTGCTTGCGCCGGGCGCTCGGCCGGGCCGGGGAGTTGAAGGAGGATGCACATGATGCCGAAGCGCCAGTGGGTGGTGGCGGTGTGGTCGCTGCTCGGGGCGGCGTGCAATAAAGACCCGCGGCTCGGGCCGTTGCTTCCTCCCTGCACCGCGAGCGGCGACTCCGTCAACCTGGCCGTCGCGGCCTACGTGGCGGTCGACCCCGGCGCCGACTCGGGGTGCATCGTGTTCCCAGCGAACGCGTCGGGCTCTCCGATCGAGTACCTCCTCATGCCACAGGCGGCGAACGGCGTGCCGGACGCCTCGTCAAGCTTCCTCCTGGTTGGCACGGCACTCGCCGCCGTCCCGCCGGCCGCTGCGCCGTCTGTCGTTGCGCCACCACTCCCGGCCCAGCTGCAGTTCGATCTGGCCCTGCGGCGGACGGAGTACGACCTCGCGCGACGCCTGGCGGTCCCCGCCGCGCCGGCGCAACGAGCACCTGTCGTGACGGCGATCAACCCCGGGGACCGGCGCATGTTCAAGGTCTGCGGGGATTCGTTGTGCACCACGCATCCGACTGTCGTCGCCTTCGCCAAGACGGTCGGCCTGCACGTTGTGGTCTTTCAGGACAGCGTGGACCAGAAGGCTGGCGATACCCTCAAGACGGCTGATCTCGACACGCTCGCGGCGGTCTTCGACACGCTCCTCTACCCCAGGGATACCTCGGCCTTCGGGCGGGAATCGGACGTCGACGGCAACGGGAAGGTTCTCGTCCTGATGACCGGTAAGGTCAACTCGCTCGTCCCCAAGGGATGCCCGGCCGGCTTCATCGCCGGTTATTTCTACGGCGGCGACCTGATCCAGGGATTCTCGGGCGGCAACTACGCGGAGATCTTCTACTCGCTCGTGCCCGACCCGAGCGGCGCGCTGAGCTGTCCGCACAGTGCGAGCGGCGTGAAGCACACGGTGCCCGGCACATTCATCCACGAGTTCCAGCACATGATCAGTTGGGGCCACCACGTCCTGAACGGCAACGGGGCCCCGGAAGACCTGTGGCTGAACGAGGGGTTGTCGCACTACGCCGAGGAGATGGGCGCGCGGATCTTCACGCCGGGGGACAGCACGACGTTCTGCTATTTCATGTTTGGGGACCTGTACAACTCGTACCTGTACTTGTCGAGTCCGCAGAGCTACTTCCTCGTGGACACGGCCGGGATCGGGGGCCTGGCGAACCGCGGCGCCTACTGGCTGTTCGTGCGGTTCGTCGTGGATCAATTCTCGAGCGACACATTCACCGCGTCGAATGACGCCGTCACCCGCGCGCTCGACATGACGAGCCTGACCGGCGCGGCGAACGTCGCTAACGCCACCGGGACGCCGTTCGCGACGGTGGTCGAGCACTGGGCGCTCGCCAACTACGTTTCCGATCTGCCGGGCCTCATGCCGCCCTCCGAATTGCAGTACATGAAGTGGCGCTTCCGCGCGGACTATCCGGCGATTCACAACAGGTGTCTCGCCGTTTCGGGCAGCTTTCCAAGCGCATATCCCCTGTTTCCGATCACGGGGACGGGGAGCGGGACGGACCTGAGCGGCACGCTGCGTGGGGGGTCGGGCACGTATTACATCGCCCAGCACGCCGCCGGTGCGCCGGGATTCACGCTGCTGTTCAGCGACGGCTCGGGCAGAGCGCTCCGCAGCTCGCTCCTGCCGCGGCTGAACGTCATTCGAATCCAATAATCGAAAGGCGTCAAGGACATGCGTCGAGGAGAGGCGTCGAGGGGAAGCGTCGCGCCGCGATACGTCTCTCCTCGACGCCTATCCTTGACGATTCTCCTCGACGTCTTTCTTGTATCGTCTCTCGCCGCGCAGTCCGCGCTCAACCCGTTGCCAGGATCGACGCGGTCGGCCGGGCTGGGCGGCGCGGGCGCGGCGCTCGTCGGCGACGCCGGCGCGCTGTTCGCGAACCCGGCGGCGATCGCCACCGTCCGCCGGTTGGCGTTCGAGGGGTCCTACGAGCAGTATCTGGGCGGTACGACCTTCGGCGCCGGAGCGATGGCGCTGCGGGTCGGGCGGTTCGATTGGGGGGTGGGGGCGCAGGCGCTGGGCGACGCGTCGTTCTCTGCGGCGGACCTGTTGGGGGTGTCGTCCCTCGTGTTCCGCACGGGCGTGATCGCCCTCGGCGCGTCGGCCAAGTACGCACGCCAGGGACTCAGGGGGAGCGCGACGTCGGACGCCTGGGCGGGCGACGCCGGACTCGCGATCGCGGTGTTCGACATCATGGCGCTGGGGGTGAGCGTGCAAAACATCGGCGGTGACCTGGGCGGCGGGATGCACCTGCCGCGCCGCACCCGCGCCGGCTTCACGATGAACTACGTGGACCCCCAGGGGACATACCGCCTGCTCACGACTGTGGAAGGGCAATGGCCGGACACGGGGAGCGCGTTCATCGTGGTGGGCC